>Ga0307968_1003825_pt1 | contig 12428 bp, 13 predicted proteins | sample OrgLakmetagen650_FD_201834 | JGI IMG/M metagenome (GOLD analysis project Ga0307968, IMG submission 201834) | Saline water microbial communities from Organic Lake, Antarctica - #650 | ecosystem: Environmental > Aquatic > Non-marine Saline and Alkaline > Saline | place: Antarctica: Organic Lake... | reverse complement strand
GCAGATCGTGAGCAATTGCACAGATGGTGAGTGAGCAGATCGTCAGCAAGTGGACAGATGGTGAGTGAGCAGATCGTGAGCAAGTGCACAGATGGTGAGTGAACAGATCGTGAGCAAGTGCACAGATGGTGAGTGAGCAGATCGTGAGCAAGTGCACAAATGGTGAATGAACAGATCGTGAGCAAGTGCACAGATGGTGAGTGAGCAGATCGTGAGCAAATGCACAGATGGTGAGTGAACAGATCGTGAGCAAGTGCACAGATGGTGAGTGAACAGATCGTGAGCAAGTGCACAGATGGTGAGTGAGCAGATCGTGAGCAATTGCACAGATGGTGAGTGAGCAGATCATGAGCAAGTGGACAGATGGTGAGTGAGCAGATTGTGAGCAAGTGCACAGATGGTGAGCAAGTGCATGGACTGTCACAGATTGTCACAGATCGCTACAGATCGTGAGCAAGTGCACAGATGGTGAGTGAAGAGATGTTTGAGAGAAGGAGCTGCTTCTCTGTGAGCATCTGCTCAGCCTGACAATTTCCCACGTTGTGTTTGTCGCTCCTGCTTTCTTACCACTCGACCAACAAAAACAACTCGGCGAACTGAGGCGACTTGGATCTTTTCACCTGCAGTGATGAACCAGCAGTACAGCGGCGAGTTTGAGGGCTTGAAGATCGCCTACAAGTGCTACAGTGGTGGCAACAATGAGGGCTGTATGGAGCGCATCGAGGCTGGCCAAGATGACATTACCATCTTTGGAGGTGCGCTGCTGCCTCCCCGTACCCTTTTTGTTACCAGATAGCTGGACACCTGCATCATCATGGCGGTGCCTGCATCATCATGGCGGTGCCTGCATCATCATGGCAGTGCCTGCATCATCATGGCATTGCCTGCATCATCATGGCAGTGCCTGCATCATCATGGCGGTGCCTGCATCATCATGGCGGTGCCTGCATCATCGTGGCGGTGCCTGCATCATCATGGCGGTGCCTGCATCATCATGGCAGTGCCTGCATCATCATGGCAGTGCCTGCATCATCATGGCGGTGCCTGCATCATCATGGCAGTGTCTGCCTGTCTTGCAGCCATTCAGTAGCCCTTTGATTTTCTAGAGATGGAACCAGTACATATGTTTGAGACGCAAAGATGGTTTTCTTTTTTATGATGTGGGGAGGTCCGACTTGGTTAAGGCTAGCTAGATTTGTATATGACCGTATTTTTGGTGATTTTCCTGCCAAAAATACCGTATATACGTATGTATGTTCTGGCCAACCCTAGACATGGTGCATTAGGTTTGCTTTTGTTTGTCCTGGGCTGTGTGCTGTAAGGTCATGTCAAAGCATGGCGGCTCGGCCTTCTGATCCATTTCTGTCTCTAATCTGCATCAATTGACTAATTTTATATGCATTTCTGCCTCTCCACAATGGCCAGGTGATGAGCTATTCCTTCAGATCAGGTTTTATTACATTCCAGTCTTTATTCTGCATCAGTTGACTGTCTGTATTTTTGTCTCCATATTGGCCAGGGGATGAGCTATTTCTGTCGCATGAGCTCTACGGGCTGGATGCACTAGTTGCTGAAAGCTACGATGGCAATAGCACTGCCTCCTACTTTGGCATTGCTGTGGTCAAGGCCGAAAAGTGTACTGATGGCACATTCACTGGCTTTAACAAGGAGAGCCTCCAGGTAAGGGGAGATTGAAAGGTCTGCTTAGACAGATCCTTGATCCCTGACAGCAGGCCACTTTGCTGCCTTTTATAATGTCTTTTGTCAACGTTATAAAATGTCTTTTGTATACGTGATAGTAAGTTTTGTGGCAAAAACTATGAGACACAGCGTCTGCTTGCTGCTCTACCGGGCATAAATAGCACTTACCAACGCCTTGCCATTCCTTGCAGGACAAGAAGGCCTGCCACACCGGCTACCGCAAGACTGCTGGCTGGGTGCTGCCTGTGTAAGTGGCAACTTGTGTTCCTCTTCTGCTCTAACTAGTTATTATTTGTTCGCTTTCACTGCACATGCCCTTTGCTTTCACTGCTCATGCCCTTTGCTTTCACTGCTCATGCTGATACCTTGCTTCTCCATCTTCAAAACAGCGGCAAGATGCTCGACAAAGAAATTATGCCGAAGGTGTCCGACCCAACCGGACAGGTCAATACAGACGCCTACAGTGCAGCTGACTTCTTCAGCAAAGTGTGCGCCCCCAGGTGTGTTAGGTTATGCGGTCTGCCTCCAAGCCAAGCGTCTAAGCAAGTTCCAGTAATGTCCTTTTCTCTGCAGCATTCGATTACACTCTTTACAAAAACGCATAGGTTTTCCAAAGTCCACATTTTTTTGTACGATGCACAGGACCACATCTGACGGTCCCACAAAGACCGATGGTGAGACGTATGCTCCTCTGTGTGAGCTGTGTAAGGACGCTGTTGGCGTGGTAAGTCTTAGCCAAATGTCTTGCTTACTTTTTCTTGCTGCTTCTTGCTGCTAGACCCTAAAGCATCTCCAATTGTCTAATCGACCCATGTATGTTTGAATACGCCTTACATTCACAGGCCGACGGAGCTGAATGTGCACGTGACCAGGACAACAACCCCTTCTACGTGAGTAAGCTATGAGTAAGATATCACGATTGCAAGTTTCAGCACTGTGCACTCTCTCTTAATTTGATACGCCACCACACAACCTACAGGACTACACGGGCGCATTCCGATGCATGGACTCTGACACCGGTGACGTGGCATTTGTGAAGCACACCACCCGCGAAGACTTTGAGAAGCAAAATGGTGTCTCAAAGCCAGCTGTGAGTAAATTGTTGTGTGCTTCTTGTACGTGACCTTAAATCTACGTTCTCAACAAACGCAACTTCATAACAGCAACCTAAGAAGCTCTGCCTGAGCTTTGTTGTCCTCTTCCTTTTGTGAATGCAGGCTGACTACCAGATCCTGTGCGACAGTGGCTGCATGGACTACAACTCGACAAACTGGGAAAAGAAGGAGTGCAAGACGGGCGAGTCTGCTTCCAAGGCCGTGGTCGCCCGGCCAGGCTTTGAGTCCACAAGTAAAGGAGCAGCTGTCCTTGCATCACTTGTCAACAGCGGGGAATACAAGGTCGCAGGTATGCGTTGGCCTGCAGGACTTCATTCTGATTAAGTGCACACCTTTGCCTTGGATGCACATCGTTTCTCCTGCTGTCTCTACTCCTTTTCATCCCTTTTCTAGTCCTACTCAACTCATTCCCTTCTGGTGCTCCCTTCTGCCAAACTGCAGCCAAGGAGATCAATGACAAGATCAACTTCTTCTTATCAGCCTCCACTCATTTCCTGCACCATGTCTATGGAGTTGCCAAATATATGAGGCATTGCATGCTGTCTGTACTAAGCATGCTAACATCATGGGCACTCATTTCCTGTTGCGCTGTAGCCAAGGAGATCAACGACAAGAACAACTTCTTCTGGTCGGCCTCCACAAAGAGCGTCATCAATGTCTCTGCCCAAGCCTTTGAGGGCGAGTTCTTCCAGGCCTATGACAACTTCAAGGCCATCCGCGAGTCTGATGTGAGTTCCCTGGCTGTGTTGTTAAAGAAAACCATGCAGGCTACATGCAACTGCCAAGTCTATAAGCATGGATATTATCAGCTCAAGATGATTTGGAAGCGTCACTGCATTGGTAGACATTGTCTTGCGCAACTTATACAGGTCGTGGCTTCTCTTTTGTGAAGCTTGAAGCACATAAATAAGGTTGGCCAGAACCCTATATCTGCACCGTACATGACCGTATATTGGTGATTTCCCAGCCAAGATTACCGTATATACAACGTATTTATATGGTTCCGGCCAACCCCACACGTAAACATTCTTTTTATTCCTTGCCCAACCTCATGGCTGCAGAGGCAAGAGATCCGGGTGTGCATTTCTAGCGGCACTGAGGCAGGCTGCGAGGACGCCCTCAACAAGGCTTACGGCAGCAGCGCCCTCAAATTCATCTGCATGAAAGTGGACTCCGACGAGCAGTGCCTCGAGGACATTAAGGACAGCAAACAGGACGTGTCTGTCGTTGGAGGTGTGTGCTCAAAGTATTTTGCGCTTGCACCTCTTTGCCTGTTGATGCTTTACATAGGTATATCATGGTGGTGTGCTTGCCTTAGTATGCTTATGTCATTCGTGTGTACGTATGTATGAGTTTCCCTCTGTAGCTTGCATGTGTGCATATGTGAGCATATGTGTGCAGATTTATTAATCAGCAATCATCTCAAGTGCATCTTGAAAAAGGTGCCTTTTATTCTTGGGGGAAGGGCGTCTTGGTGCGGCATCAGCTAAAAATAAAAAATAAATAAAAATAAAAAGGGGGAAGGGCGTCTTGGTGCGGCATCAGCTACAGCCGCACCCTTTTGAGCTGTATACAACAAGGGTAGATCACACATTCTGCCTGCAGGCAATGACTTGTTCTTGGCCAACAGTCAATACAGCCTGGCTGCTATCATTGGAGAGAGTGCCGACAGCACCCTCGGAGCCGCCAGCTACTACGGAGTTGCTCTGACAACTGCTGACCAGTGCAAGAAAGTAGATGGCACAAACTCCACAGGCAACATCACTGGTCTGGATGCCACTCTTTCGGTATGTTGTGTGTTTGGTCGCATTGCTTGGTGGCTGTGGGGTGGTCCTTGTGCAAGATTTTTAGGACATGTGTCAGGTATCATAGTGTTTGTGCTCTGTTGCTTAGAATGCTCCACCCAGCACTTAGTGATTCCGTGACTCAATCCTGCAAGGCATGAAGGCCTCACAGTGTTTCTTGTGTTTCGCCCAAAATGCTCCACCCAGCACTTTGTGATTCCGTTACTCAACCCTGCAGGGCAAGAAGGCCTGCCACACCGGCTACCGCAAGACCTCCGGCTGGGTGCTGCCTGTGTGAGTATGTCTTGTGGGGGAGGGATGCATTGTAATGCTTGTGGTGCTGTACATAACGTTGGTGTATGTTATATAATGCTGGCCACACAAACACTAATGCCCTCCCATTACATTCCGATGCAGAGGCAAGCTGCTTGACAAAAATCACTGGCCACACAAACACTAATGCCCTCCCATTCCATGCCGATGCAGAGGCAAGCTGCTTGGTGATGTCATGCCCAAAAAGATTGACGAGGCAAATGATGAAGGTGTGCGTGTTGATGCCGAGTCTGCGGAGAAGTTCTGGGAGGGTGAATCTGGAACCGGAGGCATGTGCGCACCCGGGTGAGTATCAATTATGTTTTTTGGCAGTGCCTTGGTGGTAAACTATGCACATAGATGGGCTTAAGCGTTAACTTGAAGTCTGCTTTGAGGCTGTCTAGCATGTGTTTTATTGTAAACAGTGATCTTAATTGTCACCTTTTGCTGAATTCACTTGCATGTCCTCATTCCCTCATTGCATCTGAACTCGTCAGGACATCCGCCAACGGCCCCAATATCACAGCTGATGGCAAGGGTGCAATCTACGGAGTTGCTAGACAGAGCGGACTCTGCAGCATTTGCGAAGGAGTGAGTCCTGCTGCAGCGTATTTTTGGAGACATGAAATTCACTGCATAAATGGAGTGTCAATTATCTTGCTTGTCCTTTACTCTGCAGGATTGCAGTGGCGACACTGCGAGAGAGCCTTACGCCGGCTACAATGGTGCTCTGTGGTGCTTGGACGACACTGATGGTGGTGGTGACATTGCCTTTGTGAAGCACACCACTGTCAGGGACTTCAAGAATCCTGAAACCAATAGCACAGTCACGAACACTACTAAGGTGAGTTGGCAGTCGTTGCTCCCAGTCCTGCACTCTGTGGTTTCAAACTGGATGGCTCTATTACGTTTGCATCGTGGGATGGCGGTGGATCAATTACAAGGAAATAAAAAAATGGATGCGAGAGTGATATGAGAGGCATCACTTTGCTTCACTTAAAAAACTAGAGACTAAGTGCTACACACTGAACTCAGCAGTAAGTGATGCTGTGAATGCTTCTCAACATCACTGCTTCCCTTTGTGCTTGCAGCAAAACTTTGTGGGCATCTGCGAAGAAGGCTGCAAGACCCTGTTTAACAGAAACGGCAATCCTGTCATGGAAAACGGGAAGCCGGTCTACGAATCTTGTACCACTGGCAAGTCCGCCTCCAACGCCATGATTGCAAGGAAGAACTTTGTGGGCTCCAAGCAGTATGTCAGCCTCCTTGCAGCTATGGGCCTGTCGTCGGCATCACGCGTAGCCATTGATGATTCAAGTGAGTCTCCTTGCTCCTGCACCCTGCTTGACAGTTGCTTAGCATACAGGTTTGGCCATAAACCTATATATATACGGTGTATGTACGGTAGTTTTGGCAGGGAAACCACCAAATATACGGTCATATACGATTTATTTATACATTTCTGGCCAACCTTACTCTATTCCTTCCTGTCACTGATTTTGGCCATACGGTTGCAGCCGTTTTCTTGCAAGCCAATGCGGTGCTATGGGAAAGGATCGGCTTTTTGCTGCGCAGTCCCTGGTCACCCTGTTAACCACGCCCCTGCAGTCTCCTCCCTGCAAGTGGTGTGCAAAATAACCATTGCGCTGCCTGTCTGTGCAAGGATCGGCTGTTTGCTGCGCAGTCCCTGGTCCCTCTGTTAACCATGCCCCTGCAGTCTCCTCCCTGCAAGTGGTGTGCAAAATAATCATTGCGCTGCCTGTCTGTGCAAGGATCGGCTGTTTGCTGCGCAATCCCTGGTCCCTCTGTTAACCACGCCCCTGCAGTTTCTTCCCTGCAAGCCAGCGCTATTGTGAAGGAGGACACAGTGGGCGTTTGGTCCTCTGACACCAAATACCTGTACAAGCTGTCCGACGCTGACACAGACGCTGGCTTCAAGTCCTTCTTCACCGCCTACGACAGCTTTGAGTCTATTCGTGAGAGTGACGTGAGTATGGCTCTTATTCAACGGTTGGTTGCCACACGCCATTTCATTTCAGACTTTGTTTCTCGCTTGCTGGCATCTGCTTTATGCTACAAGGTGAGGCACAGACAAGAAGAAGAACATATAGGATCTGAGGAATTGAGGTTGGCTCTTGGATTTTCAAACACACCAAGCTTTTCTCTGAGCGTCTGTCACCACCATTGGCGTCTGCAGCAAGATCAAGGTGGAGAGGAGGTCAAAGTGTGCGTGCCGTTTGATGATGATGCCCTTGTCACCAAGTGTACAGCAGGTAAGAAAAGCAGCGAATCTCAAATCACGAGAGCAAGAGTGCCTGCAATGACCACTAGGCAAACCTCATGTTGCAAACCTCATTGCAAGAGTGCTTGCAATGACCACTAGGCAATAGAAGGATTCACCTATAATTTGCATTTACCAATGCAAATCACTGGATGCTGTGCTCTTTATACTCAGCAACGCTGCACCTCTTGTCTTATGGACACCCTGCTTTTATTGCACCTGCAGTTTGCATGACGGTTTCATAGCTGTCATGCTTGTTTGGTCTTATGCTCCCAACCTATACAATTCCATTGTGTGTGATGTGTGCGTGCAGTCATGGGCCAGCAGTACAGTGGAACCTATGATGGCACCACTGTCAACTTCAAATGCTACAAGGGTGGCGACGACCAGGGCTGCATGGAGCGCATTGAGGCTGGCACTGACCACCTGACTGTGTTTGGGGGTAAGTGCACATTTTTGCCTCGTCCTTGATTTTCAAGTCAGCCTGCTTTTTACTTGACAATAAAAGCTGCAACTCGACTTCGGAATTCCTCCCTAACAATGCCCTAATTCCCCAATTCCTCCCTGACAAGCATCCCCTGCGCTCATTCCTTGTCCAGGTGAAGAGCTGTTTGTGTCTCATGAGGAGCACGGGCTGGAGGCGTACGTTGCTGAGAGCTACGATGGCAATAGCACCGCCTCCTACTTTGGCATTGCTGTGGTCAAGGCCGAAAAGTGTACTGATGGCACATTCACTGGCTTCAACAAGGAGAGCCTCCAGGTATGGTGATGGGAGGGCTACTGAGATCAATCACCTTCCATTATGATCCCTGGCAGACCTGTTCTCAAATTCAATAGATGTGAATAATACAGTTCAGCTCAGCTTCCATTTTTATCCCTGGCAGACCTGTTCTCAAATTTAATAGATGTGAATAACGCAGCTCAGCTCAGCTCCCATTTTGATCCCTGGCAGACCTGTTCTCAAATTCAATAGATGTGAATAACGCATTTCAGCTCAGCTCCCATTATGATCCCTGGCAGACCTGTTTTCAAATTCAATAGATGTGAACAATGTGGCTCATACTTCGACACCTTTTGTACAGGACAAAAATGCCTGCCACACCGGCTACCGCAAGACAGCTGGCTGGGTGCTGCCTGTGTAAGTTGACAATCTGAGCTGCTCACACCTCTGACAAAATGGTTGAATGCTTGTAATAATGCTTGCCAATGACATGGTTGTGTGCTCGTTAATTTACTTATGTGCTGATCTCTGTTTCCTTCGTCAAAACAGGGGCAAGATGTTGGCCAATGGCATCATGCCTCGGGTGTCAGACCCAAGCGGGCAGATCAACTCCGATGCCTACAGCACTTCCCAGTTCTTCAACAAAGTCTGCGCCCCCAGGTGTGTTTACGCTATTTCTTGGCCCCGTTCAAGTGCGTCACAGCTTGTCGATGCGATCTTCTAACCTGTCAGTTCTAGGCGTTGCGTGTTTTTCCGTCCGCGCATCCTCTGATACCACCACCTCAAGTGTGTAGGGTTGGCCAGAACCGTATATATACACCGTATATGACCGTATATTTGGTGATTTCCCTGCCAAAAATACCGTATATACACCGTATATATATGGTTTTGGCCAACCCTACAAGTGTGTATTGTATCACCTCAAGGTTTGTAAGCTCACTTACTTGTCACCAACCCTCATCTGATTAGGACCACTACTGAAGGGCCCACTTCTATCTCTGGTGGTATTTACGCCCCTCTGTGCGAGCTGTGCGGTGAAGCTGACGGTGCGGTGAGTGAGAGCACCAGTCATCTTTATTTGCTACTTCCATCGCGCTTTCTCACGCTATATCTTTTAAAACGGTGTAAACGGCTCTTTGACGCTTGCAGACAAGCCCGTGCGCTGGCGACCAGAGCACCAATCCCTTCTATGTGAGTACGAGGTCTAGTAGGAGATACTTTTGGCTACATATATAGAGAGCATTGTGCCTGTGCGTTCAATTACTTAACCATGCATTTGCCCACCACACAACCTGCAGGACTACACTGGCGCATTCCAATGCATGGACTCTGACACCGGCGACGTGGCATTTGTGAAGCACACCACCCGTGAAGACTTTGAGAAGCAGAATAATGTCCAAAGGCCGGCGGTGAGTGTGTATGAGTGCGTGTATTGTGTCCCAAGGAGCACACTCTGCTGCTTGCACGCACTCGGCTTATGCTGGAAATTGACGGCCCTTAAAATCCCTCCTATTTGCCATGCCCTTTGCGCACAGAGCACTTACCAGATTCTTTGTGACAGCGGCTGCATGGACTACAACTCGACAAACTGGGAAAAGGACGAGTGCGAGACGGGCAAGTCCGCATCCAAGGCCGTGGTTGCCAAGCCAAACTTCAAGTCTACCACTGTAGGAGCAGCCGCCTTTGCAGCACTCTACAACGGGGGGGCCTACAGGGTTGCAGGTGAGATTAAATTGACAGCTGGCAGTCGATTTGCCAATGGAGGTCTGATAGTTAGGACGCTCACTACATAGTTGGTGATTTCCCTGCCCAAAATACCGTATATATTTATGGCCAACCCTACTGATAGCTGCTGGTTACTTTGGAACCAGAGGTCTGAAAGCTGCTGGTTACTTTGGAACCAAAGGTCTGAAAGCTGCTGGTTTCTTTGGAACCAAAGGTCTGAAAGCTGCTGGTTACTTTGGAACCAAAGGCCTGACAGCTGCTGGTCGCCTCAGATTTAATGGCTCATCAGCAGTTTGTCAATTAGGACTAACCCTGAAAGCATGCCAGCTGGTAAACACTTGGAAATTGGAGGCCTGTGCACAAAAGCTTGTATTCTAGGTGGGACCGCAAAGCACGTTATTTGGGCAATGCATGCTCATGCTGTCACTGTGTAGACAGCTTTTGATGTCGTCATCACTGTGCTCGCTCTCACATTGCACTGTGCTTTGCACTTTGCTTGCTCTCACATTGCACTGTGCTTTGCACTGTGCTCGCTCTCACATTGCACAGCTTTTGACATCGTCATCACTGTGCTCGCTCTCACATTGCACAGCTGTTGACATTGTCATCACTGCGCTCGCTCTCACATTGCAGCCAAGGAGATTGATGGACAGAACAACTTCTTCTGGTCAGCCTCCACTGAGAGCGTCGTTGACGTGTCCAGCCTAGATTTTGAGGGCGACTTCTTTCAGGCCTATGACAACTTCAAGGCCATCCGAGCACCAGACGTAAGGAAAAGCCCCTGATTGTATTGCCCATGCATCCTGTGCTGACAACATGGCTTTGATTCCTGTCAGAGCACTCACAGCTCTTTAAATTGCTGCCCTCGTACTCTGCGTGCGCACCCCCCTCTTAATTCAGTGCTCCCGCTTGCCTGCGCCACTCTCTCGAGATCCTGTGAGTGATTGAAATCGATCGTTGTCTCTACTTCTTAGCGCAAACTCATCATTGTAACTGCATGTCCACTCACAGGAGAAGCCCAAAATTGAGCTCCGCGTGTGTGTGTCCACCGGTCTCTACTTCTTAGCGCAAACTCATCATTGTAATTGCGTGTCCACTCATCATTGTAATTGCGTGTCCGCTCACAGGAGAAGCCCAAAGATGAGCTCCGCGTGTGTGTGTCCACCGGCACCAAGGCTGGGTGTGAGTCGGCTCTGGAAGCTTACGGCGACTTGAGCTTTACATGCACCAAAGCTGAGGATGACGAAGAGTGTCTGAAGAGCGTCAAGGATGGCAACAGTGACGTCACGGTTGTGGGAGGTGCGTGCCTTTAGGACACACACACACATAAATATACACACATTGGGTGTTGGCATAGACAAACCTTTCAGGTGATGAAACAAAGACAGATGAAACAAAGACAGGTTCCAGGTTCAGTTGATATTCGAGACAGATTTAGGTGGCAAGCCAGGGCGACGACAGCTGCAAACAGGGCGAAGACAGATCTAGGTGGCAAAGATGTGCAAACAGGGCGAAGACAGATCTAGGTGGCAAGTCAGGGCGACGACAGCTGCAAGGTGCTGGCGCTGGACCAGACAGGGCACCCTGTGGCATTTTTATTTTGTGCTATTTGTCAATGCACAAAATGGTCTGTGCAGGTATTAGATGGTGACTATGTTAACACACAACATTTACGGGTGGCGTGCGTGGGTTTTGCCTTGCTTTTGTTATCAAGATGGCCTGACATCCCTCTAGCGAAATGATGAGCAGACTGGATGTCATACAGACCAGAGGGATGGCCGAGGGATTGGCAATGAGGGAGGCTGCGTGTGATGTTGCCCCTTGTTTAAATATCATTCTCCAGGCTTAATTGGAAAGAGGCTGTGCGTGTCCTCTGCCAAGGCATTTGCCTGAACGCACAGCTGGTTGTCCGAGTCCCAGCAAATCGTATCATAGGCGACCCAATAGGAAGATACATGAATACAAAGGACGCTTCACAAGCTGCACAAACTGTCTAATTGTGCTTGACTTGCCGTGAGGTAACCAGTCTCTCATCAGGCTTTAGTACAGGCCAGCCATCCTGATAATAGGGCAGTGAGCATACTTAACGATGATGTGCAATGCAGGCCATGAGCTGTTCTCTGCTCATTGTGAAATGGCCAGCCTCTCATCAAGCTGCAACTTCAAGCCAGCCTTCCCGCATCAAGGCATAAAGCGCCACTTCACAACGATGCGCGCAATGCAGGCACAACCAGCTGTTCTCTGCTCATTGTGAAATGGCCAGCCTCTCATCATACTGCAACTTCAAGCCAGCCTTCCCGCATCAAGGCATAAAGCGCCACTTCACAACGATGCGCGCAATGCAGGCACAACCAGCTGTTCTCTGCTCATTGTGAAATGGCCAGCCTCTCATCATACTGCAACTTCAAGACAGCCTTCCCGCATCAAGGCATAAAGCGCCACTTCACAACGATGCGCGCAATGCAGGCACAACCAGCTGTTCTCTGCTCATTGTGAAATGGTGGCCAGCCTCTCATCAGGCTGCACCTTATGGCTAACAATAAGGCACAAAGCACCACTTCACAACGATGATGTGCAATGCAGGCACAACCAGCTGTTCTCTGCTCATTGTGAAATGGTGGCCAGCCTCTCATCAGGCTGCACCTTATGGCTAACAATAAGGCACAAAGCGCCACTTCACAACGATGCACGCATTGCAGGCACAACCAGCTGTTCTCTGCTCATTGTGAATTGGCCAGCCTCTCATCAGGCTGCACCTTATGGCTAACAATAAGGCACAAAGCACCACT
>Ga0307968_1003823_pt1 | contig 12429 bp, 8 predicted proteins | sample OrgLakmetagen650_FD_201834 | JGI IMG/M metagenome (GOLD analysis project Ga0307968, IMG submission 201834) | Saline water microbial communities from Organic Lake, Antarctica - #650 | ecosystem: Environmental > Aquatic > Non-marine Saline and Alkaline > Saline | place: Antarctica: Organic Lake... | reverse complement strand
AGCGGGAGGGTGCAGAGAATAGCAGGGGGGCACCTACAAGGAAAAAAGGAGTTGCTAGGTTGGGGGCGGTGAGAGGGAGTAGCTTGAGGGGGGGGCCAGAGAGGAGCAACAGCAGCAGCAGCAGCTTACTGCCAAATTTAGGGAGGCTGGCGGCTAGCAGCAGTAAAAATGAAAAAGATGTAGAGGATGCTTGAACTTGGCTGTAGCCATTAGGTTAGAGCTATTAGAGTTTGACGGTGAAGCCGCATCGTCTTTGTTGTTGTTGGTACCATGCATTACAAAACAGTGACCTTCATTTTCCTTTTGTCAGACTTGTTCGTGATCACATGTAAAACTCAATTGGCACTGTGTTCCCGTCCAAACTCTTTGCCTACCTCAGCAAGTTTGTTTAGTGTTGACTAGCAGAGTGATGACTGCATACTTCAAGAATTAAGCCAACGCAACATGTTTGATTCTGATGGCTGGTGCAGATGACGCAGAACGTGCGGATTCAGGTTGTTGACGTATTTCGTATCATCCCATGCAAACAAAGCCACACGACACTTCACCTGGAGGAAAAAAATAGGACGGGCTTTTTAGTGGGGGAGAGGTGGTTACTAGGGGGCAAAAATCATAACATTTGGGGGTGACATTTGTGTTTGATGTCAAGCTGCGGCCTGGTTTGCATGAATTTGTTGCAGATCTAATAGCTTGTAAGCTGAACATTTTTTCCATGATTGCCGCAACGAGACATTTGGTATAGGCCCTTTTGAAGGCGTCCGAGGAGGTACAGGTAGGAATAATGATTCCAACCTGACTCTTACCTGCCAATCTCAATGCCCAATAGCGGCGGAGATTTAGCAAGCAAGGTGCAATCATAGTTACTCCGACCCAGCAACCACGCCCCAGGTGCAATTTTACAAACACGTCAAACTCTGTCTGGCAAATATGCAAGAAAAATTACCCTCCTAGCAGATGGCCCTGGCAGCCAGTCCATTTTCGAAATGGGTATCTGGCTATGAAATCAAGATACATGCAACCAAACGAACGTGACATGCAAGGTATACAAGGTTTACAAAGAAAGGCCTTCAGTCAAGAAGTACGACTGCTAGCTCCCAAACAAACACGAATACATCTAATCAAATTCAAATACTGCGTAGACACTTTCCCTACCCAACAAGCAGTAACGGCATGAGAACAACATAGGCCACTAATACCACTTACTCAGACACCCTTCACACCATCCTGCTAAGAGCAACAGGCACCATCTACAGCAGCCACACAAGGAACCCACTCCACAGCCTCGGAGTTACATGCCACAGCACTCATGAAAAATTAAGCCTATTAGCAATCAGATTCGCAAAATAAATCATACAGATTAGACGAGACATTGAATACAACCCCCACAATTACATGAGCAATACTCTTGGTGGTGTGCAGGCTCGCTCCTGCCTCCCAACCACCTGATCCCCATTGAAAAGCTTCTCTTATTTTTATTCTACAGCCTGCAGGTGGGATGTTGTGTGTCTCTGCATCCATTGAGTCGTGTGCAGAACACAAAACAATATCCTTCTCCTACTCCATGCTGATAGTGTTGACACTGTGCGCTCTTTTCTTTTCTTTGCTGCGGCATGTAGACCAATCATTTGAATCGTCAATTACAGAGGCCGTGGATTTTTATTTTTTGCAATACACTACTTCAATAAACAGTGTTTTCCGCCCCTGGTAGGATCTGTTGTTGTGCTGAGTCTTTACTTTGCAGTGACGGTGATTTGATCTGACATGGTGTGTTTGCCTCGGCGGGGTATGCTGGCTTTGCCAGGACAGTGGGCTTTGCCCTCTGAGCTTTTCAAAGGCATCCCTGTGTTTCTGTTTGGTAGAGTGCGCAGCAGGTTCAATAATGCTTAAGAGACGGCTAAGTGCTACGAGTCAAGGCAATGGCTGGGACGAGTGATCTGTTCGTGGACCCATCATTTTCCGTGTCTGACGCCGTGCTTGCCTGGCGCTCCAGTTTCTTTATGATTTCTTTTCTCCTTCTGGGCTTTGTTGGTCCTTCCTCTCTGACAAGACCTATTTTTGTTTGCTGGTAAAGGGGCGAGTTTGCGGTACTCAGCTTTCCTTTCCTTGAAAGGATGAAAAGAAGAAAGAGTGAATAGAAAAAGAAAAAACTACGCAGGCAGTGAAAGCCACTCCCCACAATAAATAAGGAAAAAGAGCCACTTTGGTACCGAGTGCTGTAAAGCTCCTCCACCGCAAAAAGGAAAGGAAAAATCAATGGGGATCAAGAGGGTTGCAGGCTTGGCCTGAAACCGGCTCCTGATGAGAGTTGATAACAGTACTGGAAAGGGCACGTCTGGTATGGACAAGTTTAGCAGCAAAGTTCAGAGTGTAAATACTTTCAGTATAGATTAGGAGGTACTTCCTTTTATTGATTGATTTGAGGAGAGGAGGTTTTATTCCGTTTGCATTGTGAGATGGCGTTGGTTATTTCCATGGACACAAAAATCATCAGTTCTCTGCTTCAGCTGTAGAACTGGAGTTCTTGCGTAGTGAGCGTAGGCTGAGATCTGGCAGGCACTTTGCATAAGTGCTGTGTACTCTCGTAATGGGCATTCTTTTTATGCCTTGCTTTTGCTCGGGTTTATTTCTTTTTGGTCATGAGGACAAGAGGATCAGCCCGAGCCGTGGAGGGAGATGCCCCTGCCCCGGCCACAAGGGGCCGTGGCCGTGGCCGAGGGGGTAGGGGCCGAGGTAACGGTGCAGCAGCAGCTTTGCAGCGTCCTGCTCGTAGCATGACAAAAATCTAACTGCTAACGAATGGGAGAAAACAAACCAAAACCAAGTTGGGAAAGAAGAGCAGTTGTGAGGACCAAGGAAATTAAAAGATGAAGAAACAGGAGAGAAACACAGATAAAAGGCAAGAGTGATAATGTGATACCATGTTGCTGCTTTACCGGAACTGGAGTTCAAGTGCTACACACTGAACTCAACAGTTCCACTGCCTGCGTGGTTTTGCTTTTCTTTATTCCTGGGAGGCTTTGCAGTGCTCTAGTAAGCGAGTTAGAATCAGTGATCACAATGTACATCATGTTTCTGACGCACTTAACATTAAGGGTTCTTGAATTTCCCCCCAAAGCTGTAGCATAGACCTTTTTGAGCCCTCATCAGTCAAGCCATCAGTCCATTGCAGCTTGGGAGGGTCAAGCGGATCTTGAAGCTGCATATAAAATTGACAAGCACTCCTCTGGCACCTATCTTTCAGAGTTACTTTCTATTACAAGGACCCATGTTTTGATGAACTGTTTTGCTGCTGGTCATACCTACAATGCTGTTCGCCCTGAAAAAGGCAAAGGTTTGCTTTCATTATAGCACATATTGACACTGCTATGCTCTTACTCAACCACCCCTGCCAGAATCTACACAGGCGGCAGTGACAAATCACTCCCACATTATTTAAGGAAAAGGAATCCGCTTTGGTGACGGGTACCATGAAGCTCTTAAACATTGCAGACAACAAGGTTCCAATAAAGAACTTGTGAGAAAAAGGTCTGAATATTACCAGGAGATTTTTTTACTAAATTACTATGGGATGGAATTTGGGTAGAGAATGATCTGACAGAGGCTCTGACCTGCAAACAACGGTCTGCAAGCCACAGCAAACTCAATATCTCCCCCATAAACAAACTGGGTAGCTCCAAGTTGTTCACATACACACCCACAGACTACAGTGTATAATAATGGAGCTTTTGATTTGGGCACACATAAGCCACAGATTGTTTCCAAGTTTTGGCTCATGTGTTTATAAATGATGAACATGCTCACTATCCCTCAATGACCACTCTCTCAATTTTTACCCAAACCAGCTTATTTGTGTAACATCAACCCTCACCTTTATAAGCAGGACTTTGATCGTTGTACGGCTGGCCTCAGTCCCAAGCACATTATTCTTCTGTATGGTCTGCAAAGAGTAATTAAGCGAATCAGCACAGTTTGCAGGGATCGTTCCTCTGCATCATAATATGCACAAAGCTTTCATGCTTGTTGTAACTTTGCAAACAGCACAAAGCACAGTGTGATGCTGCTGTAATGCTGTAATGCTGCTGAATTTTTTCGTAAAGCGATAGAAAAAATATCGCTTTGCTGTGTCTGAGTTCCTCTATCCAATTTCACCTTTGCATTTCTTCATTTCTTTACGACTGCTTTGTTTTTATTTCCTGGTCCTGCTCGTCTTCCTTTCTCCAATATATATCTTTACATAGAGATATAGCCTCCAAACCCATCTTGGGATAGAACCAGTGATCTCTTGCCATGACATTTGCTAGATCAAAACACCTAGCTTTATCCACATGGTCTGTCTCAATAGAGGAGCCCACACCAAGGTCTACTTGTGAGATTGAGTGAACTAGGTTTAACTTCCCAAAGGAATACTAGTGGAATTATTTATTTAACAGGGACGTCATATTAGGTAGCAAACCCAGGGCAGATTCACGATCAAATTACCTTGTATTGATCTGGCACTTCCATGAGAGCCCGTGTGCATAGTACAAACGAGTTCGCTTGCGTAGTACAAACATCAAAGTAGTGATGCAGAGCGTCCACCAGAGAGTTTTGTGAGATTGTTTACTCAAGTCAAGATGGATTCTTGTATAAATGTTAATCTTTTCAGCATGCCAACATTCTTCCTAATATGTCCTCATCAGACCCAGAGGGTTAAGATCCTGGAAGGGATTGTTCAAATTACATCATTCCATGTCAAGCCTGCAAGCAAACGAACCTAAATGTACGTGTCTACCTTCCGTTTAGTAATTTAATGTGATTCTGATGATGTTCCAGAATCATGCTAATGATACTTGGGCCTCATTTTGCTCAAAACTGAATTATAGTTATTTGTCATGGGGCATTTCTAAGGATGAAAATGAAATGGATAGGCTACGTCTGTGGTTTCAGCATACATACACACATGCGGGGACACATGAGGGTTTGACTGTGCCGTACCCCCCACATACTGCTCACTGCCTTTTGACAATCAAACATAATTGTGCTTGTGTGGTGCTGAACTTGGTGCGTTGTTTTTGTTGTGTATTTGCAGGGCTGCTGAGGGAGGCGGGTTAGAGGAAGGCAGAGCAGCAGGCGCTCAGATACGGCTGAACAGTGGACATAAACGCATGGACAACAAGCTGGATAAGTTTCAGGAGAAGATGTCAAGGTAAAGAAGTGGAGACGCAACAGATAAGGGTACGGGGTGGAGTGCGGGGGAAAAGCTGGGAGTCAGATGGGGAGGAGAGAGGAGATATGCATGTGCAAGGATCTATTACAGGTCGGGGAAAGACGGCAAGCTGATGTTGTAAACACTACCACATTCTTGATATCCTCAGTGTGACAGTCCATATTTTTTGTGTGCCCAAAACTCCCTCTTAGATTTGTTGCGGTCGATTGGTCCTGGCAGATGCTTGATTGTTTACTGATTTTATTGCAATTTCACAAACAGCGTTGTGCCTTTTTTCCCTTTCCAAGGGTTTTTTTGTAGGGCTACAAGTCTGGATGGTGCTACACAAACAAGCATCACAAATTTTACATGTTTTACATACGCAGCCTAGCAGTCGCACGTTTTGACTGGTGGCTTACTCTGTAAACTCTGGAAAAACTACCGGCATGAACTAGGAAATGATGTGTGTGTTGGGATCTGCACCCCACAATGGATGCAAAGCCAAACAGCGTCTCACCTGAAGGATTACTAGAGGGAACAAAATTGTATTGAGATCTGGTAGTTGGGATGCGAGATTTTTTCATATCGGCAGAGAAGAACTGCTCAACGTCTACAGGGGTTGCATTGAATGTCTCGTCTGGCTTGTATAATTTTTCATGCAGATCAGATCGAGCGTAGACTTAGATTATATGTAAGCTTGTAATTTCTGTAAGCTTCGTTTTTCACGAGTGCTGTGACATCCAGACCAGTAAATCAAAGACATTGATAAACTCAAAGACATTGTACACACATTCTTTCCTCGCGCTCTGTTCTTTCATTATTGCTGCCTGGGGTTTTGTTAGTAGCCAGGCGCTCTATCTTTATGTCTGCAGCTTCTAGTAACCTGCAGGCTTGTCAGTCATCCAATTGCTAGGCATTAAACACGTCTCCTAAATTTGGCACTCAGCGTTCTTGCGCACAAACTTGTGTCGCCATCCGTCTTCTTACTACTGTTGAGTAATTGTACACAGGTGGCTACTAAGTAGGGGTTCATCAGGACTCGAATAAAAATGGAACACCAGTCCGCATGGCAAGCCTTTACGCAACAGGCAGGGCTGGTACCTGAACAAAAAGAGATCACAGAGGATTTCGTGAGACATGACGTGAGCGGAAATGGGGAAACCATGCGGGTGCAAAGAACAGGTTTCCCTCCTTCTAGCCTCCTAAATACCCCTCTTATCATGCAACCGATTGAAAAAAGGTACCAAACTGGTTCTTTTTCCCATAGTAAATGGGAAGTAGATGTCACTGCCTGCAATTAAATTTCACAATACCTTCATGCTTCCCGCGTTTGTCTTGGTCATGTTGCTCCACAGCTCCTTTTCCCATTGCTCTGGGGTCTGCAGGATGATTATGGTGGGGATCTTTTATCTTTTGTCTTAATTACCGGGCTGTGCAGGTGGGGTCTTTGCTTGCTTGACATACAATAAAATTCCCACATGCAGGTTCACCAGTTGCTGGGCGTGAAAATTTCCTTAGAGGGTGCGCAAAAAAGCCTCTCTCTTATGATATAAAGCAGATCTGAAGACAAATCCACGTTGGAGGCATTAAAATGAATGTCATACAAAAATGCAGGTGAGAGGTATTCACAAAGGGGGGTTGCTGAACAAAAGTTATGAGTTTTCTGTTATGCAACTACCTGCACGTCACTTCATCAAATCGCTTTGGAACCAGTCTAGCTATACAGTACCGCATACGTTGTAGGCTTCTAAAATATGTGCTCATATTTAGTTACTTTGCCCTGCATGCAAATTGACAAGACTGAACACATGCACCAAACAGCCCAACCCTAGGTTGTTGCTTTCCGCGTAAAATGGTAAGCTAATTTGCATGTCTCACCAACAACTTGGTCTTTCAATCCACTTTTCTGCAACGATTTTTATTAATTGTTAGGAAATCGAAGCACCAAATACCACTGAATTTGGTGCTGTAGGGGACTTGCTATGTTAATTGGAAGCAACAATTGGGGTTCACGCCACAAAATACTAGGCATGTGTGACGGTACTGGCACCTATAAGCTCGACTACTGTAAACAGCTGCTGTGAAACCAGAACAGCAATTTAAAAGGTGCCAGTTCCGGCGCACATACCCTGCAAACATTCGAAAAGTAGACCCTTTTTGTGCTTCAGTGTCCCCCCTTCTGGCATAACGTTTATTCTCTTCTGGCATAATGTTGATTCCTCGATGGTTACTCCCTGACCCGAGGGGAACACAACAAGGTCTGTGACAAGCACCATACCATGCAGAGTTTACAGAATTTACTGATAAAGCCATCATTCAAAACGGGCGACTGCTAGGCACCATACCTTGAAATCCGGGTCTTTGTAAGAGCGGCAAGAGAACTTGTGGCAGTCCAGGCACAGGCTCTCTGCCTCCCACCACTTCCGCCCCCTGTGCAGCAACATGTTGGACAGTAAGGGTGCAATTAAGGATTTCTCCTAAACCAGCGGTGAGGAGGTCAAAAGGCAGCCGGAACTGAACAACACAAATAATTAACTTTTTGCATTACCCCCCAAAGCTTGAGGCAGGCATGGTACCTTTAACATCTTTGGGCACGTCAAACATTTTAGGTGCAACACAGACGGCTAGCTCGCAGTGTTTAGTTATATTAGCGCATTAGCGCTAAGCATGATCTTGCGAATTGCTGTTGATCTTAGATGTGAGCCTTTAAGTGGGTGCTTGCCATTGGGTGTTGTTGTTTGTACACTTTACTTCCAGCTGTGGGTAGGGGGAAAAGGGGGACTAGTAGATGGCCGGCAAGGCTAGGACCGCGGCAAGGGTTTTGAAGCTTCTCAGTGGCAAGGCTTTTCGAAGGGGGGCTGCAACACAGCAATCGTAATCGACATGCACCCCACCTCCTTGTTTTCGGATGCACAGTATCCAGTGGCATCCCGTGCCGGCATAATCAACTCCTCGACTGTGCTTCACTGCAGCAGCACGCTCCGCTGTGTCAACATTCATACCCCAAAAGCCTAAGTCCGCACCTGCACCACGTCTGCACAAAGTAGTGCTCCTTGGTGGCCTTGGACCCACAGGCCAGGCACTCTGGATAGTCATCATTGGTCTTCCACCTTGTCGCCCACTCCTCAACTGTCATCACCTGAATGTTTTTCCATGTGTTTGTGTGTGTGCGCGCTATCTTATTTCTTCTTAGGTAACCACCCGCAACTCAGATTCTCAGCAGCTTGCTAAAGACGAGAAACTGAATCAAACCAGCAAAAGGTTCCCCTGATTGAGTTTAAATTTTGTGAAGACACTAGGCCTGATCATCAATTTCAATAAGCAACCGCACAGCACAGGGTGCTTATCACCAACCTACATAGACAGGGATTTAGGGAAGTCAAGCTTCACGTGATCCTTGATGGAATAATGGGGACTATTTACCTACACAGAAAAACCTCTGGCAGACCTCAATCTGGATTACCATAAGATTGGCACACAAACTGAATAAACACTCCAACAGACCATCTACACTCATAAAAACAAGATATGCACTGCAATACAAATACAACTGAAGCAACAACAGTCATGGTGTGGGTCTGGATGACACGGCACGCAACCCCCCTGACCCACACTAATTGTTTTCCTTTCGTGTGTTTACGTGGTGGGGGGTTGCCTGGTGCGGGCACCTACGTAACCCCCCCCTCCCTTAAATCATGCTGGCTGTTTCATCACTACCAGCGGAGTCTTTCCTATTGCTTTTCTATGTGTGTGTGTATATGTGTATATAATCACTCATGTGATCGTGATGTTCTGTCTAAACACGTATTTTCTCTTGCAAAGGGCGATTTCTATTTTGTTTGTGTGTGCGTGTGTGTATGTGTGTGTGCGTGTGTGCGTATATGTGCGTGTGTATGTGTGTGTGTGTGTGTGTGTGCAAGAAGGAGAGCAGCTCGAATGAGGCAGTAATTGTTCCCCTGTTCCTTTTGTGTTACCCATACTCACCTTGTAGCCTGTGCCCACGGATGGATTGATTTCCACCGGGTCTCCTGCAGTGATGATCCATACAAAAAATGTTAGAACGTAGCTGAACCACACTGCACCACGAAGGAAACGTGTTGTATTTGCATCACACACACCGTTCATGACTTTCTTCCACTCAGAGGCATGCATCCGCACTTGGGGCGCTTCTCCAATCTGTTGCAAATAGCGCGATTAGGTGTCCTAGATCTGGGTGTACAGCCTGTGCTTCTACATCTAGTGCGTCTACACATGTGCATGTACCTGTGCTTTGATGTCTGCACGCAGGTCAGAGCAGTATTTCAGCTCCTTGTCCTGGCCTGCCTGCTGCACTGCGTCTTTCATTATATCGAGTCGAAGGATTCCTTGGAGGGATCACACTTCCTTCCTTTAATTTTTGTCCCTTATATTTTTTTATATGTTCAATTTACTCGAACGGATGAAAGAAAAGAGAGGTTCTGGCGTCACAACAAAAAATTTAGGGCCAATCGATTTGAATTTTCATTGCATTCATTTATCAACGTAAAATTCCGTCTATCATTCCTTCGTAATTGAAAACTGCCGCTAATTGGAGGTGCAGGTGCAAGGAACCAAGTTCTTACATTTTTTGAAATGTTATAGCCAGATTTCTCACCAACAACAAAAAACAACAACAAAAAACAACAACAAAAAACAAACAAATAACAAAACAACAAAATAAAAATCCCAAGCCGCGGCCGATTAGGTATGGGCCCCCTAACTTTCCCGTTTTAAGCTCAACTGCATTGGAAAATTTGAAATTAGGCCTACATATCAGAGCTGAGCTTGATACGTGCCAGTTAGGGCCACCTGCCCTGGGAGCATGCAAAAACCGTACCACCCCCTCTGAAAAAATTCCTGCTGCTGCTTGCTCAGCTATCTCAAAAAGCGAGGGTTGCTGCTGCTCTGCCTCTGCTGATGCATCATATGCATCTGGGCTGCTTTACATGGAGCTGGCCAGCAGCGGGAGCTCACACTGCCAACCCAAACTTTGAAGTCATCATGTTCTGTGATTGCGCACCGGCTCAAAATATTGATTGCGCATCTCCTTTGCTCAAAAAAAGATATTGAAGCGCAATGATCAAGCAGCGGTAGAATACTCCTTTCTACTAAAGGGTTGCATAACATATGTGCAACTGTGCAACTAAGACAGTACGTACGTTGGATACGTATGCAATTGATTCCCTTTTTGCAATTGCAATGCACCAAATTAAACCACTTTTGCTTTTTGATTGTCTATAGCTATAGTGATCCTTTAATTTCTCAATCTATTTATTCCTTGCATTCCCCTGTCCAATGTATAGACATTCTTCAATCCCTTCATGGATAGGTGACATTTTTCCTGAGGGGCTTATCAAATTTAATTACCGGCACTGCAAAGCATAAGACAGCACAACTACTAAATGCCCATATTGCCATTAAGTTTTGCACATCCAGCTTATTATTGATTGAACAAGACATGCACAAACTCTCAACTGTCAACCAACTAACTGCTTGTCACATGATTTGTCGCTGCTGCTGATTGGGCGTGACAGGCATCCTGAAGTAACTTTCGTTTTGGTTCTAGAGGGCAACATCAAATTGGACCCATGACTTCCACACATGTGGATAACTCTATGAGTGGCCTTCTGCATAAATTTGTTGCTGACCTACGAACATACCATCACGTGAAAAACATTAATTGTTATCCTGAAAATCGCATTCATTCTATCACCCTTACAGGCAAGTATTGGCTGCGCTCCTTTATACTTTCAGTTTTTATGAGGTTCTGGTCGCAGGCTTCTTATGAATTTCCGCTCAGATGCCCTAGAGGCATACATAGCGCATGTAACCTTACCCTACCTTATTCCCCTTTATGGGATGGGCTTGAATGTAGTTTGAACACAATAGTCACACACGCACAGACGCACACAGTGAACAGTAGAAGATAGTTGATGCAACAAGACACCAGAAACCCCTTAGTATGTTACACGTTGCCATCAGAAGCTGCAGCGTACTGCTAAAATTAGCAAATGCACATTGTTTGCCAGGGATACCAGTTCACTCTGTGAGGAATCCTCACTGAGGATGTTGTACAGATTTTGAGCAGTTTTGGTATATGCTTGTGATGCTTTTAAATATGCTCTATACAAAAAGCTCCAGATTGTATTGCACACATTGTGAGAAATTGGGTCAAAGCACCTTGAATTCTGTGCTGCTTTGGAGAGTTCTGACACTGAGCAAACATCTGCTTGCCTCAGGACGTGCACTGATTTTGTACAGGTTTGGGAAGGGGTGGAATATTACTAAGGAAACGCACAACTGCTCAAGGGAGTTGGCCTGCCAAAGGGAAGGGGGTTACAAGGGGTTACAAGGATGGCCTTCAGCCCAAGACTCTGGCTGAAGGCAAAAGAAAATGAAATTCAGCTTAACGAGATCGAGATAAAAGATGGTGTAAAACAGAAAACACGGACAAGCAAGTATATTCACATCTTTGGGTTGAAGAGATGTGTGTGTGTATGTGTGTGTGTGTCTCTGTGTGTGTGTGTGTGTGTGTGTGTGTGTGTGTGTGTGTGTTTGCGCGCGTGCATGTGCGTGTGTGTGTGCACATACATGCGTGTCTGTGTGTACGTCTACGTGTGCGTGTGTGTGTTGTGTGTGCATATGTGTATGTATGTTTGTGTATGTGTGTGCGTGCGTGTGTGCGTCTGTATGTGTGCCTGTGCGTGTACGTATGAGTGTATGTACGTATACATGTGTGTGCGTGTGTGTGTGTGTGATTGTGCGTGTGTGTGCGTGCGTGTGCGTGCGTGCGTGTGTGTATGTGATGTGTGCTTGCACGCGTGCTTGTGGGTATGTGCGTACATGCGTGTCTGTGTGTACGCCTACGTTTGCATGTGTGTACGTCTGTGTGTGTATGTGTTTGGGTGTGTGCCTGTGCGTGTTGGTATACACGTGTGCACGTATACGTGTGTATGTGTGTGTTGTGTGTGCGTGTGTGTGTGTATATTTGTGTGTGCGTGTGTGCGTGCATGTGCGCGTCTATGTGTGTAAATGTGTGCCTGTGTGCACGTATGCGTGTGTGTGTATGTGTGTGTGTGCGTGTGTGTGTGTGTGCGTGTGTGTGTGTGTGTGTGTGTGTGTGTGTGTGTGTGTGTGTCTATACGTGTAAATGTGTGCCTGTGTGTGTACGTATGCGTGTGTGTGTGTGGGTGTGTGTGTGTGTGTGTGTGTGTGTGTGTGGGTGT
>Ga0307968_1003822_pt1 | contig 12430 bp, 14 predicted proteins | sample OrgLakmetagen650_FD_201834 | JGI IMG/M metagenome (GOLD analysis project Ga0307968, IMG submission 201834) | Saline water microbial communities from Organic Lake, Antarctica - #650 | ecosystem: Environmental > Aquatic > Non-marine Saline and Alkaline > Saline | place: Antarctica: Organic Lake... | reverse complement strand
GTGGGTGTGGGTGTGGGTGTGGGTGTGGGAGTGGGTGTGGGTGTGGGTGTGGGTGTGGGTGTGGGTGTGGGTGTGGGTGTGGGTGTGGGTGTGGGCGCGGGTGTGTGACTTATGCCCTTGCATCGGATCTCATTATAATTAACACATCACTGTCGCCTACGTTGTTAGTGTGAAAAACTTTTCTCGCTCATGTTGTAATGCTGGCGGATGGCAGATTCTTTCATTTGCATTAGGACCCTTTTTTACTCTGTTTCTTCTGCATGCTTTTCCTGGTTAGGAGCTAAAGGTTGGGCACAGCGCAGTCTGAACGGCAGCAGCGTAACGTTCACGGACAGGTAATTCCAATTTTGTAGCAGTTGATCCTTTTGTTATGTATGCATAATCTCTGTGTCCAGCTCCACGGCCCTTCATTCAATGCTTCGAGCACCATTGGCTTACCCATTCTGTTACTACTATCTACTGATTCAGCCAATTTTTGTCCGAGGTGTGCCAAGGCATTTTGAGGGTTGACCTACAGAGCGGGGATGTACTAGCGAATGATGTGAGTCTCTCCCTGATTCCCTTATCTTTGTCGCTGGCCCTAACATTAGCATGACAATTATGTTGGAAGCACCATGCGCATTCGCTGCAACATGCTAAGGAGCTTTGGCACGGGTATGGTGCAGGGTTAAGCAGAAAGCTTCAAATAAAGCTTGTAATTAAAAGGGCTCTCCAGATCAAAAACTTTTGGCAGAGCTTCGGATACCTCAGTGGATGTGCGGTCTTTCTAAAGTCATGTATACAATCATAGGTTTTTCTAAAGTCATGTATACAATCATAGGTTTTTCTAAAGTCATGTATACAATCATAGGTTTCATGTATACAATCATAGGTTTCGGTCTTTCTAAAGTCATGTATACAATCATAGGTTTGTGGGACAGTTGGTACAATTGGAAGGAACACTGAGATACTGAATGCTCAGTTTACACACATTACTGCTGCAGGTTTGGATGGCGAACCCATACACAATCGTCAGTGTTGGGCCCTGTGCAGTTAGAAGCACAGTACAAAGCAATACACTCACTCCTGAGTGGAACGAGCCGTTTGTGCTCTATGTGCGAGACATCTCTTCCGATACCCTCAAGGTGTGGCCAACTGATTGCTGCTCCCTCTGCATTTGCCAAGGCATACTGTGCCACCAGCATCTGCCCTATTCGTCACGAGTATGTTGGCCCTGCTGTGGCCCTAATAGCTGGAAGGGCCTTTGCTTTTGAATGTCACGGGTGTGTTGGCCTTGCTGTGGCCCTAATAGCTGGAAGGGCGCTGCACTGTAGCCTTTGCTTTTGAAATAGGTAGGGTTGGCCAGGACCGTATATATACACTGTATATGACCGTATATTAGATGATTTCCCTGCCAAAAATACCGTATATATACCGTTTATATATACGGTTCTGGCCAACCCAAGAAATAGGCGCTGTTCTGTACCGAGTCCAAAGTGGAATCTGGCAGCTTATTAATAGGGTTGGCCAGCAATTTGCATAACTGTCCAACAACATATTTGGCAAGGGAGTTGTAATGTAGGCATATGGTATAAAGCATGCAGACATATCTATACAGTTCTGGCTGACCGCAATTAGTCCGTGAGGGAGGATTTGAGGGATCAAATAGGTCACAAGAAATGCTTGTAGATTGTGGAAGTCGATCACATCAATTTATGAGAGGAAATGCCATCAGGTATGGCAAGGAAGAGTTCTGTTGGTTTCTACACCTTTAAGACATTGCGTCTGTCCTTTAATTTATTTATATATATGATTTGACTAGAGAATTTGCAGCCTAGGATGTGATCAGCTCCCGAATCAACTTTCTCAATTTCCCTTTGATGTGCTTTTGCATACAATATAGAATTAATATGCTTTTTGACACACTTATCATTAGCTAGATTGACCTTACTTTAATTCAGGTTCGCTTGTACAATGAAGATTTTCTCAAGGCTGACAGTGACCTCGGTACAGCCACCTTCCCAATCTCTGAGCTCCAGCCTGGATACGTGCAGGAGCTAATACTTGACTTGACAAGTGAGTGCCATGCATGTGTGGTGTGTGTACTGTGTGAGATCTCGTCTGGTGATTACCCTGCATGTGTGCATGTGTGGTGTGTGTACTACGTGAGGTCTTGACTGGTAAGTGCCATGCATGTATGGTGTATGAACTCTGTGAGATCATGACTGGTGGGTGCCATGCATGTTTGCATGTGTGGTGTATGTATTGTGTGAGGTCTTGACTGGTGAGTGCCATGCACGTATGGTGTATGAACTCTGTGAGATCATGACTGGTGGGTGCCATGCATGTTTGCATGTGCGGTGTATGTAATATGTGAGGTCTTGACTGGTAAGTGCCATGCATGTATGGTGTATGAACTCTGTGAGATCATGACTGGTGGGTGCCATGCATGTTTACATGTGTGGTGTATGTATTGTGTGAGGTCTTGACTGGTAAGTGCCATGCATGTGCGGTGTATGTACCGTATGTTACGCAGAGTTCCCATACACGGCCAGCTAAGCTCTCTCCAGCACTACAAAACATTTAAAGTGTTCTCCTGCAATGTTCCTTAGATGAGACACGTGAAAAGACATAAGCTAACTTAGCTCGGTTTCATTCCTGCTACTTATGAATGGTACAATCTAGCTGAAACACAAAACCAACAAAGGCTCGTTGCTTACGGAAGCCCGCGATACTGCTCATGTTATTTTCCGGTCCTTAATGTGCATATTAACGTGCCTTTGCATGTTGCAATTCAGGCCGATACATGCTATACCAATTCGGTGGTGTACTCTCTTTTTGATACAGTAAAAGGGGTGACCACACCCAAGTTTGCATGTTTGTTTTTTCTTTCGCTTTTTGCTTTACAGGTCCAGGCAGTCTGTGGTCAAGCTTAGGGAATTGTTCAACCCATTTGAATGCCGCTCTTCATTGCAAAGACCAGGCTGCCATCCCAGGAATGGTTGAACAGGAGCAGTGGGGTGCAGAGGGAGCGCGGCCCCCCCTGAATTGCTCTCACTACATCGAGTACAACTTCAATGCAGGTTGCAGCGCAGGCTCCGCCCCATTTTTTGTGATCCGTAGGATCACACTCACTTGTTCTTTCGCTTTTTGCTCAACAGGTCCAGGCAGTGGTCAAGCTCATGGCACGGTCAAGCTGAACGTTACCTTCACGAAGTTCAGCGATTATCTCCTTGAACAAGCAGTTTCAACAGGTACATTGCTACTGAAAGCACTCCTTTGGCAAAAAAGTGCAGGCGTATTGAATGAGACCTGGGAGGTAATTGAATGCAGTCAGTGTCAAATTACCTCTTAAGTTGTATAGTCTATCACAGATGGACTGTCTGTTGGTCCATTACCTATTTGGTGGAAAGTTTGGTGGAAAGTTTTCAAAATCTACCAACATCGTTACTATCCTGCAACATTCCAGACGTCCCTGCACGGGCATATTTGCACCTTTGGTTGCAGTGTCCGACTATTGCATCTTATTCACAAGCACTACACTGGAGGAAAACAGGCAGCACAATTGCTGCAAGCGTTCTTTGTACAAGCACCTTCATTTAAGGCTTCAAGTCTGCGCCTTGGCTTTACCTCCTATTCTTGCACAGGAGTTGTCTGTGCCAATAGAGGGGGCACAGACTCCTATTGTGTACCATAAACCATAAACAACCTTACAACTTTCAACTTGCAGTGATACTTTTCCCCTTCAATTTCATTATCCTGCGTAGGCTTTCCTATTGTGTACCATAAACAACCTTACAACTTTCAGCTTGCAGTGATACTTTTCCCCTTCAATTTCATTATCCTGCGTAGGCATGTCCGTGCCACCAGAGGGGGACAAGGCCATGGCAGAGGCTGCAGCTCAAGCTCCCTACATTGCAGGTAACTAGGGTTGGCCAGGACCATACATATACGGTGTATATACGGTATTTTTGGCAGGGAAGTCACCAAATATACGGTCATATACGGTGTATATATACGGTTCTGGCCAACCCTACAGGTTGCCTTTCTTTAAATTGTGCACTTCGCATACGCATCTTGCCTTCTGATAAAAGACCAGATGAAAGCCGTTTACCAAGTTTGCTTCTTTTCATTGCATCATTATATAAAATATGTCAATACGTTTCGTGTTATGCCCTACATTGTGTATGCATTTCGGTGAAGGCTACGAGTGTGTGGTTGTGCTATGTTGGAAGAAGTTTTGCTGCAGGCCTTGCATGAACTGGGTATTGGCAGGACCCTGCACATTGGTGAACATATCAAATTCGACCAGAGGTTTGACATCAAGATGTCTGTATGGACCGTTAAACCAACTCTCCAAGCGTACGGCGTCACGCTTGTGTGGGACGTTAACCACCACTATGGTCGTTTGATAATAATATGTCGCATGTATAGGAGATTAGGAATAGAAGGACGCAAAGATACGCAGACTTTGTTGCAAAAGCGGCTCACAATCTGTACCCATGATGATCACAGAGGCGGCTGCTGCTGTTACACATACTATGTTGCAAAAGCGGCTCACAATCTGTACCCATGATGATCACAGAGGCGGCTGCTGCTGTGGAGGCCGCATCTGAGGCCCTGGTTAGTAGGTGAGAACAGTGCCGTGCGTTTATTTATTTTGTTGTAATGGCAGGTGAAAACAGTGACCTTGCATGGCTTTGTTTTGACGCGTATGTTGTTTGTGCTTAGGATGCCTATATTATTAGCTAGAGGAAAGTACGCCATAATGATTGACAAGCATCATCGACAACAATAATGCAGGAAGGAATGGACAGTAGAGGTAGGGGAAGTGCATTGAAAACATTTTCCTGCTTATAACATTCACAGTGAAGAGGATGTGAATCCCACAGGCAGCCAAGCTGATCAGCAGCAGCAAGCTTATCAGCTCATGCTCAACCATCTGGACGCCATTAAATCACAGGTGAGATTTTGACAGGGCTACACAATACAGTACATGTTTGAGAGGGATTCACTGTTATACCATTCCAGGATTCGTAATTTCTACAGAGCAAGAGGAAGAGCATAGCGGCAACGGGTTCCATTTTGTGGAAGGGATGATCAAACTTTGTTTTTTCATTAAAAGATCGAACAGTTTGCAGCCTTTTTAATCTGTTGCAGGGAGAAACAATTTGATATTTTTTGGCAGATGGTTCAACCTTTACTTTGATCAAACGCTTCACGTTTGATCTTTTTTGGCAGATGGTTCAACCTTTGCTTTGATTAAACGCTTCACGTTAAACGCTCTTATTACTGCGTTGTCGTTAATTAGGCATTTGGCATATGCTTCCACGTCGGTCTACTTGCATGTGATGCAGGTTTCCTCTGTGGTCGACAGCACACTGGATAGACGTTCGCTTTCACATCGGTCTGCTGTGCATGTGATGCAGGTTTCCTCTGTGGTAGACAGCACACTGAAAATGCAAACAACAGAGCTGGGGAAAGAAGAGGAGGAGGAAAATGTCAACACGCCGTGGTGGGTGATACAATTTTCCCTTGAAGTGTCTTGGTTGTTTATCTACAGTGTGTTTAAAGTAGATGGCCTATTTTGAAGCACTACGAGCCACAGTTATGGAAGTCGCTGGAATTTTCCCTTGTTGTGGAAGCAACTACAGCTGAGGATGGTTTGTGTATGCAAAACGGAGCATGACACCTCAAGAAAGAACACTGCTTATGAATTGCAGCGCACATTACTGAGGGCAAATAAGCCAAATATTTTAGACAAAACAGCTGCGGTTTCACACAAAGGTCCAAAGAGCGTTGCGTAATGCCTGCTACTGTAGCATTTATAAGCAACGTCTGCCAATAGGTATACCTCCGTATTGCATGTGATGTTACATACACACACAGCTCACGCCTGTCACATCGGTGTACACGCACACACACAGCTCACGCCTGTCACATCGGTGTACATGCACACACACAGCTCACGCCTGTTACATCGGTGTACACGCACACACACAGCTCACGCCTGTCACATCGGTGTTCACAAACAATTTATGTCTCGCTGTGGGGGGAATGATTACAGCTCGTAGCAGTCTCCCTGCTCATCTTTCCCCACAATTTCACAATGCAAGAAAGCATCATGAATGTGGACACTGCTGAGGCTGAAAGGCCGTCACTTTAAACCTGTTTGCATCAATAAACCCGTTTTACCCAAGTCTTTGCCTTGCAAAATTTTCCATTTGCCATGTAGGAAGGTTCTTGCAAAGACGGTAGGGTGGTGCTCAAGCTCAATATGGACTCCCGTGGCATACGTAGAAAACCACGAGGCTAGCTCGCAGGTATGTGCATTTGTTTCCAAAGATCACAAGAAATATTCTGTAAGCCTTGCATGCATCACAAGATCAGAGTTTAGGGCAACCTGTTAATCTGCAAGCTGGTGCTGTTCCCTCAAATGCAAAGGTATACTTGAAAGCCACAATAGTTGCTCACAGCTGCGAGGATATTTGCTCAAATAAGTAAGTGTTTCGACCTGTACCTTGCTGGAATTAAAACATAACCAGATATTACCCTCAAGACTTGACCCACCAGAGACCAAAATTTATTCCACAGTTTTTTGGTGCATGAGGTTCGACCTTGCATGCAACCTCAGCCAAGTCTGAACTATTACGCGTGTGTCAGTATGTACCCAACCCTTTTGTCGGACCTGCTTCCAATCACAGGCCTGGTTGTACCGCAACATAGAGACAAGAGAAGCAGTTATATCATTTAGAGGCACTGAACAGGTAAGGAGTTCGAGGAATTTTGAAGGCGGTGTAATTTAAGGTGCCCTTCTGTGTGTATTTGGGTCCTGATGCACTTCTGCAGCTGCGTGCAGCTTGCTTTCAATTTTGAAGACGGTGTAACCAAAGGTGCCCTTCTGTATGTATTTGGGTCCTGATGCACTTCTGCAGCTGCGTGCAGCTTGCTTTCAGGCTAGCTACCTTCACTGAAGCCATGTCAATAATGACGAGGATATAACTGGGGCTGCATGCGTGCTTGGCATTTCAGGTGAAGTGGAAAGATTACCTGACAGACCTGAACCTGGTTCCTTCGACGCTGAATGCTGAACGTGTGGAAACCGAGCCCGGCATCGTACGCCTATTGAATGCAATGAACCCAAATGATGAGGTGTGTGTTGACTACAGCTTGAAAACTGAGAGATGCCAGGGTTCCTTGAAACTAGGATCCCTTTGTACAGAGGGAGCAGCTTTGCATTTTGCTGTTGCGTGCTCAGGACAATGACTCCAAATTGGGGCTCTTTAAAGTATGACCTTTAGATCACCCCTATGATCTTAGTATCGAATCCGACGTAAAACCCTTCTTGTAGGATGTGCCAAAGTACACATGTATTCATACCGATGTTGGGTTTGCTCCTAATGTGTACAATGTATGTGAATGAGTATACAATTGATGGACAATTGTAACATTCATGTGTGCAATGTATACAAAAGGTGCCAGTTCATTGGGTAACAATTTCATTGGGTAACAATTTCAATTGTCCGGAAATATTTTTAGTTCCCTAACAACATTGCACATGTCGTTGACACTCAAGTTCGGTTAGCACACGATGCTCTGTACACGATTTTTGCATTAAGAACATGTACGCGCCTTTATTTTTTGGTATAAGCTATCACTCTGGCCTGATCTACTTCCAAACTTCCACTTTTGTCACACGCGTAAAACAAAGTGAGGCACTAGCTTCTCTTTTGTTGCACAAAACAATACGGCTTGAAACAGTTGCGCACACTTGCACATGTTTGTGTCACTTTTTTAGTCCTGGGTTTAGTCCGGGAAGAGGGTGGGGTCGGGAAAAAGCAAAACTTCACTTGGAACAGACTTGCAGTTCTATTATCATTTTTGTGCAGGTTACCGTCCACAGCGGCTTCCTGGCTGCATACGACGCAGTGAAGCCCCAAGTATTCCTGCTGCTCGATGCTATCACACATTCAGGAAGCAGCAGCAAGCCTTGGAAGGTATACGTGACGGGCCACTCCCTAGGTAGGTGTACCTATAACCTATATAAAGAAACCACGCAGGCAGTGAAAGAGCACTCCCCATATTGAATGGGCCACTCTCTAGGTGGGTGCACCTATATAGAGAAACTACGCAGCAAGTGAAAGGGCAATCCCCATATTGAATAAAAAAAGCGAGTGAATTTTGGTGCCGGGTACCGCATAAAATCCTCCACCAGGACCACACATTAAACTGCACATCCATTTTTAATTTCAACATTTTAACAGCAGTGGCAAGCCACGAGGTATACATAATGGATCAGGGCAGTCGAATCTGGAATTCTAGTTTGAACTGCAGCTGTAGCTGAAAGATATGGCCTCTTGCATCAACTTCCTGGTCGTTCTCAGAAAGAACTAATCAATGTTGTAGTCGTGAGCCGCTGAAGTCAACCTCATGGTTGGCCATCTATCATGAAAGCACCTCCATTCTCTGCTAAATAATAGTGATTGGCTGTGTAGCCACTTGTGCTAAAGAATATTGTCATTGGCGGTGTGGCCCTCCTTTGTCAGCTCAACACTGTTTTGTTCAAGTATCATTAGCTTGTTGCACTCTCAGGAGGAGCAATTGCAACCTTGTGTGCATACGAGCTGGCCACTAGACAGTGAGTAGTTGTGGCTGCAAGTGGCTGTCACCTGCGTTCAATGGATGATGCCTACCTACCTTAAAAGACTACTAGCGTCGTGCATTTGTGCTCCTGTCCGCGTACAAATCCAACAAATCGGCCTCCGTAAGTTTTCAAATGCTTCTAAAACCTGTCCTAATCCTGCCCAGCAATATTTCTATTCCCTATGCCCTTTTTTTACCACACAGGAGTGTAGCCCGCTCGCAGCAGTGCATCTCCATGTACTCTTTTGGCGCGCCACGTGTGGGCAACAAGGTCAGTGAAATAAGACCCTGGAGTAGGCATGCTTCTAACGCACAACACTAACGAACAAAGGGTAGACATGAATGATACACACCCTGCTAAAAATGCGCTCCTGCGTAACAGCATACAAAGTCGAAAACACCCTCATATTTGATGCCTGCAGGTTTTTGCAGATTTGTATGACGCAGCGGTGCCTGACAGCTGGCGCATCACAAACTTAAATGACATCATTCCAACGTGCGTGTGGAGTGCAAAAATTGCTACAGTGTGAGATTTTGTTTACGTTTGTAAGCTGGTCTTTCAGCATGTCAACGTCGGCATATTATTCCATCTCAATTGTTCAACGTTCTGATTACTGCTTATCCTGGAATGAGCTCCACTGCACCCTATTTATATTAAACCTTCCCCTGATATTTGCTGTCATTTCCCTTACAAATTGCATTGCTCAACTCTTCTCCTTCCAGGGTTCCCCGCCTCTTGGGCTATGCACACGTAAAGCACAGTGTGGTTTTGGCGGAGGGTGGCAGCATGGAAATCCAGGTACAGGTTGGCCTATTAGGAAGCAGGGAGTGCTGCTTTACAAGCTACTCCGCGTCATGTATAAGATGTCATCCGCATGCAATATTGAGTGTGGGAATGACCTTCTTTATAGTGGTGAAGCTTATGTGGTACCAAGTTCCGGGGTGGCCTTTTCTATGCCTGTTATGGGGGGTGGTTTTCATTGGTGCACATTCCTCCTCCTTCTTCTTTGTCCTAACACACAGCACTTTTGTGGTTTCAGGAGGATTTGGACAGCGATGTATTTGGCGAAGGAAGGGGAGGACTAGACGTGCTACAGGAACTGGCTGAAAAGGTGCAGGATCAGGTATGTACGTTTACCGTTGTCACATTTCGTGTGATTTGGGTTCCTGATCAGAATTTCTAGTCAACTTGAGGTACATATCTGATCAGACCATGCCTGTTGTGATGCACGGTATAGACAAGATGGCAGGGATACATACCTGACTGATTTTCCGTTTCCGCGCCACGAAGGATGGCAAATGGGAAGACATCTACGGTGCGATCGCCACAAGGGAGCTAGAGATCTTGGATACCCTGTGAGTCAGTTTTGTTAACAATTCACCCTCATTTGCACATTAATTGACAAGACAACATGATGTGCATTGTCGTTTCATGCACAGGACGAGTGGAAAGGCACTGGAAGAACACCTGGAGACTTTCTACTTAGAGGTTGGTATTTGCAGTCCAGCCTACCAGCTGAAATGTCATAGCCAGTGCCATTTTGACCTTCCAAAAAACACTTATGTATTGGTTATTACCTGCCAATTTTTGCAGGCACTTAAAGACTGCGTGGTAAACTATGCAAATTCGTCTTCGGCAGCAGCTACAAATTTGCTGGACGTGGTTAAGGGCGGGGGGGGCTTTAGCAGAACGGACGAGCAATAATGTACAGGTCAATAATGATGGATTCAATCACGGGCGTGGTGCTTTAGTAATCCTTAGAACTTACAACTGGGACTAAATTCTTCTGATGCCTTCTTGTGGTAAATCTTCGCCCTCAAGACTCCAAACTTGTCAAAATTGTTAATACCGGTAGCAATTAATTGTTCTTGACAGATCCACCGCCCCCTCCCCCCCCCAATCCAGATGTAAAATATTTCCTCATGTAAAGCCGCCGTATCCAAGTCGTTGGCCACATCTCCCTGGCGGAAGGATCGGTTGAGCACTATTCTGTGCGATGTCAGCGCGCGCCTGCCCAGGCCTAAGAGCGTCTGATATTTGATGTGAAAGTGGTTCATGATATAATAAAGTAGCCTGCAAAGTATGGTTACCGAATTGTCAGCTGTGTCAAGTTATGGGCGCACCTGTAGAGAGGTTTAGAGGCACTTCGGGGTCCCAGCAGCACTCCTGGTCCATAAAGGATATCCTTGCGTACATGGGCTCTATGCTCTGTATAATCATCACAAAGCATATAATTATCACAATGCATAACAGACCAATTACACTGGAGGCGGCATTACGGAGAAAAGTGCACATTTTGCAGGGAACTGTTTTCCGTGCTTTGCGAGGCACGAGAACCTCTTTGGCACCAATTTCTTATACAGAGGATTTTATTTAGAATAAGAAATGAAAAACTCCGCTGCTAGTGGCGACACAGCCAATTGAGGGAAAGGTTTACATAGGTGCCCGCACCAGACAACCCCCCACCGCGCAAACACACGAAAGAAAAATCAGTGGGCAGGGGGTTGTATGCCGTGGCACCCAGACCCACACCTTGACTGATGTTACTTAAGTTGTATTGCAGTGCATAATTTGTTTTTATAAGTAGATGCATGTCTGATGGAGCGTTCATTCAGTTTGTGTCAGATTTTCAATCTTATGGCAATCCAGATGGAGGTCTGCCAGAGTCTGTATGGTCTTTGTAGCAGTCCGATCAAAATACCGTCACTGCAAAGTATAGTCCCCATTACTTCAATGAGGATTACGTGGAGCTTGACTTCCCTATATCCCTGTTTATGCATGGAGGGAGATAAGCACGCTGTGCTGTGCTTTCTTCTTTTTAAATTGGCCTAGTGTCTTCACAGAATGTAAGCTCAATCAGGTGAACCTCCCACTGGTTTGAATCAGTTTTTCGTCTCTAGCAAGCATTAGTAGATGTGCTGAGTCTTATGCGTTGCAGTGACGGTGATTTGATCTGACAGCAAGCTGCTGAAAATCTGAGTTGCGGGTGGTTGCCCGAGAAGAATTAGAAAATATATTAGCATCAGGAAGAGAAGAGGCTTTCATATTTCATGTTCTGATAGGCTTGGTAGCAACCAACAGGGAAGTGTTTTTTTGGCAGTGTTTCTCAGATTTAAGCCCTGTTCTGCCTACCCCCTGCACTTCTCCAGCGCTGAAAGCTCTATCTGAAAATTTGGAGAGGATTCTATAAACTTATAAACGTACAAAAAACCACGGTTTGGTCCAGCTGTGGTCGTTAAATGGTCCAACTGTCCAATGGCCGATGTGGTCGTTGCCTGGCCCAACTGTGACTCACCGTAAACGGCACGCAACTGTTGTTATTTGAGACATCCTACCTAGTCGATCAAACAAAATACCAGTTAGGCCCGACCATAAGAGGTCACCCTATGTGGGGGACCAAAAGGCCCATATAGGGGGACTAGTCCATCACAATTGCTGAGACTTCTTGTGCCTATCCACACCAGTACTGACGTAATAACCAGCCCCTCACCTCCGCAGTTGGTGTTGGCCGGGTAAAACAAGGAAATGTGCTCCCTTTCAGATACCTCGCATTATATTAGAATTATAGTGATATTAATTTGAAATTACATGATACCATGACCTTGCCAGTTGACAAGAGGAAGATATCCAAAGCAATAGAGGGCGTTTGCAAAAGGCACTTAAGTGTGTGAAGGTAAATTCAAGGGTGCATGGACTGCTGCTCTCAGTGGTCAGAAGACCCATTAGTGGCACATCGTACACCTGGGTGCCCCATGGCGCTTGGTGCCTCGCAGTCTATGCAGTCAGCTTAATCAAACAACTCCTGGA
>Ga0307968_1003818_pt1:7500-12436 | contig 12436 bp, 11 predicted proteins | sample OrgLakmetagen650_FD_201834 | JGI IMG/M metagenome (GOLD analysis project Ga0307968, IMG submission 201834) | Saline water microbial communities from Organic Lake, Antarctica - #650 | ecosystem: Environmental > Aquatic > Non-marine Saline and Alkaline > Saline | place: Antarctica... | reverse complement strand
CTCAATAGCTGCAGCAGGTGCTCAATAGGTGCTCAATAGGTGCTCAATAGTTGCTCAATAGTTACTCAATAGGTGCTCAATAGGTGCTCGATAGGTGCTCAATAGTTGCTCAATAGGTGCTCAATAGTTGCAGCAGGTGCTCAATAGTTGCTCGATAGGTGCTCAATAGCTGCAGCAGGTGCTCAATAGGTGCTCGATAGGTGCTCAATAGGTGCTCGATAGGTGCTCAATAGTTGCTCAATAGGTGCTCAATAGGTGCTCAATAGCTGCAGCAGGTGCTCAATAGGTGCTCAATAGGTGCTCAATAGTTGCTCAATAGTTACTCAATAGGTGCTCAATAGGTGCTCGATAGGTGCTCAATAGTTGCTCAATAGGTGCTCAATAGCTGCAGCAGGTGCTCAATAGGTGCTCAATAGGTGCTCAATAGTTGCTCAATAGTTACTCAATAGGTGCTCAATAGGTGCTCAATAGGTGCTCAATAGTTGCTCAATAGGTGCTCAATAGCTGCAGCAGGTGCTCAATAGTTGCTCAATAGGTGCTCAATAGCTGCAGCAGGTGCTCAATAGGTGCTCGATAGGTGCTCAATAGGTGCTCGATAGGTGCTCAATAGTTGCTCAATAGTTGCTCAATAGGTGCTCAATAGGTGCTCAATAGCTGCAGCAGGTGCTCAATAGGTGCTCAATAGGTGCTCAATAGTTGCTCAATTGTTACTCAATAGGTGCTCAATAGGTGCTCAATAGGTGCTCAATAGTTGCTCAATAGGTGCTCAATAGCTGCAGCAGGTGCTCAATAGGTGCTCAATAGGTGCTCAATAGTTGCTCAATAGTTACTCAATAGGTGCTCAATAGGTGCTCGATAGGTGCTCAATAGTTGCTCAATAGGTGCTCAATAGCTGCAGCAGGTGCTCAATAGGTGCTCGATAGGTGCTCAATAGGTGCTCGATAGGTGCTCAATAGGTGCTCAATAGTTGCTCAATAGGTGCTCAATAGGTGCTCAATAGCTGCAGCAGGTGCTCAATAGGTGCTCAATAGGTGCTCAATAGTTGCTCAATACTTACTCAATAGGTGCTCAATAGGTGCTCGATAGGTGCTCAATAGGTGCTCAATAGGTGCTCAATAGCTGCAGCAGGTGCTCAATAGGTGCTCAATAGGTGCTCAATAGCTGCAGCAGGTGCTCAATAGGTGCTCAATAGGTGCTCAATAGGTGCTCAACATGTCCTCAATAGCTGCTCAATAGCTGCTCAATAGCTGCAGCAGGTGCTCAATAGGTGCTGCAGCACAGTGAGAGGGGCGCGTTGTTGCAAAACAGGGTTAGCCGATTTCCTCCAGTTGTGCGTGTGTGATTCCTGAAGGTTGTGTTCAGGTACACATATAACCCACCCGGTTACACATGACCAGCCACACATAGCCTAGCTAGATAGCACATAACCTACATGCTTATTACATACTAATAGGTCACGCATTGTGCATATGTATTTGCTGCTTGTGTTATACGTGCGTCATTTTTCATTTGTTTGGTGTTGTTCAATGGAGCTGACTGACAAAGGCCACACGCCTGTGTCACTCATAAGCCCCTCTTAAGCCCCTCCTAAGCCCCTCCTAAGCCCCTCCTAAGCCCCTCTGGAGCCCCTCTTAAGCCCCTGCCTGCTTTCCATTTGCCTGCGTCATTCTTCATTATGCCTTTGTCGCTCAGCAGCATGTTCTGCAATTTGTGCTGCTCAAGTTTGTGTTGTTCAATGTTGCAATTGTTGTGTTGCTCAAGTGCGTAGATACTTGCGATACATCGTCAAGGTTGTCACCATTTATAATTTATTTTGGAGCACCTTATTGAGCTCCTGCTGCTCTTTTGCGTACTGTGCTGCCTTGCATGGCAAATACACATGCATGCATATATACGCACATGCACAGGCATGTACACGCACACGCAACATACAGACACTCATTCACCCCCCCCCCTTCCCCCTCCTTACCCATAAAAAATGCTGCATGGCACAAACGAAAGACACGGATTATGCGCCTAACGTTAATATTTCTCTCACCATTATTGTTACCTCTCTTAAGCCGTTTCTTACAACAAAACTCCCCCCCAGGTCCTGCTGCCTTTCTTCTTGCAGACTGCTTCTCTCTCAGCTTGCACACTGCTACCCCCTCAGCTTGCACACTGCTTCTCTCTCAGCTTGCACACTGCTTCTCTCTCATCTTGCACACTGCTGTTCCCTCAGCTTACAACAAAAGTTCCCCCCGGGTCCTGCTGCTCTCTCAGCTTGCACACTTTTGAACCTCAGACAAACCTGAAGTTGCACCTTGCGCTGTTTGTAGCACCTCCTCCAGTACCTGCTGCCCCCTCGCCCGTACCTCCCACTGGCATTGCTCCTCCGCCCCCTCCACCAGGTGTGTGTTTGTGTGCACGTGCATATTTGTTTTGTGTGTATATGTGTGTGTTTATGTGTGTGTATGCTTCTTACGTGTGCGCATGCACGTGCGTGTGTGTGAAGCAAAAAGTTACAGTTTTGTGCCTTACAGGTGAAGCGACTTTCACAATGTTTTGGTTCATGAACTAAGGGCACAGTGCCCGTGCATGTGTTTTTATTGCGAAAGTGGCATCACTCCCGGATGTTTTGCTCTTCAGAGAGCTTTGCATTCATCATACCTAGAATGCAAGTGCTGATTTCCAGGTCTGGTCACATATTAGCATATAAGGTATCAAGTATAAGGTGTGAATTGTGAATATACATGCTACAAGAAATTGTGAACGTGTAACGCACACAGCGTGTATGTCGCGCGCCCCTGTCCATTTCAAGTGTCTGAACCACTACCTTGTCCGTGTGTATGTGTATGTGTGTGTGCGTGTGTGTGCAGGCCATCGAAAGCGTGCGCAGCCCGCCGCCTCCAAACGGGAACCCACAGATGAAAGTCCCAACACACGAGCAAAGGATGCAGGAGATAATGCCAATGACGCACACGGCCCTGCAGAGGTGCATGAAGTTTTCTTTTGGGGTATCTGCGCGAAGAGGAACTTATAGCACTCACACACACGTATACACACATGTGTATGTATACACACACACTTACATTGATAGTGTCTTGCATTAGCGTAGCATGTTAATGCATGGTATAAATGTGCCGGTGGGAATGTGTGTGTGTGTGTGTATGTGTCGGCAGGAATGCAGGAATGTGTATGTATGTGTATGTGTGTGTGTGTTTGTGTGTGTTTGTGTGTGTGTGTGTTTGTGTGTGTGTGTGTGTGTGTGTATGTGTGTGTGTGTGTGTTTGTGTGTGTGTGTATGTGTGTGTGTGTGTAAGAGTGTGTGTGTATAGTAATGTGCTGGCAGGTAAAAGGATGGTGCTTGTCTAGACACATTGCATTTACACACACACACACACACACACACAGCCCTGCTGAGGCCAGGAGACCTTCAAAGCTGTCATCACTGTTGTCTATGTGTGACAGCATCTCTTGAAATATTAGTGTGACATTTGCAACCCTCCGTTTCTTCACAAACCCCTTGCTTCAAACCCGCGTATGCATCCCATACAAGGTGTACGCTTCACCAAATCTTACTGTGACGTCCCCTTTCACCAATCCTAGCAATTTCTACCTGAGATTTAGCAAATCCTTTCAAGATTTGTTGCCTGAAATCCGTTTATCCGTGTACGTCGAGTTCCTATCTGAAATTCATCAGCTTCTCGACCTGCACTCCTATAAATTATAAACACGCTGCTTCGAATCTGTGCAGGAATCTGTGCAGCAATTCTCGCAGGTGGCTGTTAACTTTCCTCTCGTTTACAACCCCCTGCCTCGCACCCTTGCATGCAGCCCACCCAAGGCGTGGGCTTCATGAACCCTCCCCCTCCCAACGTGAAAGCCAGTGGAGCCCAGCCACAGGTTCCTGGCAGGATGCTTGTTGCCAAGGATATTTCTACCAATCTCAAGGGCCGGCATGCAGAGCTGTTCTGGCCAGCGGGCAGCAAATGGTACCTCATAGAGATACAGGTGAAGCAGAAATCAAGACTAGGGGGGACATCTGCTTACAGAAAGAGTGAGGCGTGGACCTGACTGATCTAGGCGTCGTGACTGATCTAGGCGTCCTGACTGACCTGACTGACTGATCTAGGCGTGACTGATCTAGGCGTCGTGACTGATCTAGGCGACCTGACTGATCTGGGCGTCGTGTGGCCACGTTGCCAACACGTTTTTACAGTGAGTTCTTTTTAATCACGTGGCGTGCACAAAGCGCAGTTCCGTCCTCAGGAGGTGCTGAACCAGTATTTCCTTACGGCAGGTGTTGATTTGGACAACGATTACTCATCAATTAATGTAAGTGACGATTACAATGCTCATTATAAAAAGGAGCAGAATGATACCCTTTTTGTAAAGGGGGTTATGACTGATCAGGAAGGGGTATTTCGGGGGAGGGGGGGGAGCAGGCGGGGTGTCCTGGGCTGGAGGCCAACATATACAAGGTTACAAGGTTTACAAAAAAAGGCCTTCAGTCAAGAAGTGCGACTGCTGGCCTGCTCATAAAATGCAATTAGGCTGGAGGCCAACATGTACACGTGCCTGTCAGAGAAGGTTTTTGGTGCCCCCTGCTGTTCTGGTTGAAGTCGTTTGACGCTAGGGTAGGGCAGTCTAGATTTCAGGCGTGACACAGAGATGTGAGTATATTCTTTGTAGTTCAGGTATTACTGCTTGCTGATATCCCCAAAGATGCTCAAATATTTCTCCTTGAAACTGCACATCTCAGGATGTTGACGTAGCAACTAAAAACGCACGCATCGTGTACGTCACTGGAGAGATTGAGGAGCTGGACTTGGGGGACATCATTCAGAGCCAGCACATGTCTCTCATTCCGTTGTAAATGAAGTGATATTTATTAGATTTCATGAACGGTTGACTGTTTACTCCTCCGGCGCTATTTGAAAAATACTGGTTGCAC
>Ga0307968_1003818_pt1:0-5000 | contig 12436 bp, 11 predicted proteins | sample OrgLakmetagen650_FD_201834 | JGI IMG/M metagenome (GOLD analysis project Ga0307968, IMG submission 201834) | Saline water microbial communities from Organic Lake, Antarctica - #650 | ecosystem: Environmental > Aquatic > Non-marine Saline and Alkaline > Saline | place: Antarctica: Organic... | reverse complement strand
CAGCTTGGCGCACTCGGTGTGTCCTCTTTCACAAGCATATAAAAGGGGTGTCCTTTCAAACTGCACACACAATAGACAAATAATGGTGACAATGATCAAATGATCCACACATGAACGTTTAAGCGAATCACCCAACGGAATATTTATATGTGCATTGTATGATGTGGTACCACTCATGCATGATGAAGGAATGATTGCCAGTAATTCCGTTCATAAGCCAGGCACTGACATTGACGGAAAGTGGTAGACAATGCAAACCAGCAACAGAAAAAGTGAAGAAGCGCCTGTTTGCAAATTATGATTTACCTCATCTACTTTGTTGGCATCCGCTCCTGCCTGCAGCAGCAGCTTGGCACACTCGGTGTGGCCTCTGCTACAAGCATATAAAAGGGGTGTCCTTTCAAACTGCACACACAATAGACAAATAATGGTGACAATGATCAAATGATCCACACATGAACGTTTAAGCGAATCACCCAGAGCCTGTCTGAGTTTCAAAGCGAGGTACCACAACTCATGCATGATGAAGGCATGATTGCCAGACATTTTAGTAATAGGCTAGGCACTGATACAAATGGAATGTGCCAGACAATGCCAGCCAGCAACAGAAAAAGTGAAGAAGCGCATGTGTTAAAGAATGACACACGATTTGTTTTGTTGGCATCCGCTCCTGCCTGCAGCAGTAGCTTGGCGCACTCGGTGTGGCCTCTGTCACAAGCAATACGAAGGGGTGTTACTTCATACTGCACACACAATAGACAAATAATGGTGACAATGATCAAATGATCCACACATGAACGTTGAAGCGAATCACCCAGCAAGATATTTAGATGTGCAGTGTATGATGTGGTGCCAAGCTGGACTGCCAGAGCAAGATGGCATCAGAAAGGCCTTTCCGCCCACAACCCCCAGCTTTTGCCCTACGACATGCTCTTCAGATACTTGCATGAGACGCAATGCCAGTCCAACTCTCCATTTCATGCATATGGTGAAAAAGGTTATGTTGATGCCAATATGATCACCAAGCAGTGTGCAACCCTGGGGATAGAGACACATCAAGCATCGAATCCATGCTGCCATTTGTTGCAGCAACCTTGGACAACAAGTTTCAACAAGCTTTGTGCACCTCCCTGGCTTTTGTGTGCTTGTATGCACATTCTACGTCCATGACAGCCTTTCTGACAGTAGTGGTCGTAAAGACTGTAATTGCAAGATCTCACAGCAATTAAGCATGTTTGGGGCACCTCCCAAGTACCCCCCGGGTCCCAGGGGGCAGGTCTTCTCTGTTTCATTTTGGCTGCATCAAGCAGCCAAGTGCAGAGGACAATGGTGCTCCCCCATCAGCAGGTGGTTTAGGGCCGCAAGTAGCCTTTTCAAGCACCACCCTGGCCCTGGCATGTTGCGCCCATACACAAATGCATCAGAGGTAGCTGGCCAATTAAATACACGAGGAGAAGAGTGCACACAACATGGTGCACAATGCATAAGTGACAAAAATGCACACACTCGTATGTACGTGTGTGTTGTGTGTGTGTGCGTGTGTGTGTGTGCCTGCAATAGCAGGGTGCAATTACAGGGTAAGAGGAAAGACACGTGGAGAACCGCAAAAATGGCACAGGATCCGCCGATACCCCACCTACCTAAGGGGCATTGCAGATTTCTAGATCTCAAGTTTGGTTTGTTGCTTTTTCCTGAAGCCTTGATACAAAAAATGGTCGCAAAGAGAATTAAAGTGGAGAGCTAGCAAGCTGATGCGCAACTCACTTTGTCATTCTGGTCGACAGGAGCACCATGAGCAATTATAACCTTTGCAACTTGGGTGTGGCCATTCATACATGCCAAAAGAAGGGTGAATTACCACCCACCTGTAAGAGATGCGGTATGAAGACGGAATTGCGATGTGAGAGTAAAATCCATGTAAAATTTTAGGAAAAACTGAATTAGAGATGTTGCAGACAAGCATGATATATGAATACATGCATATATCATGATATGTGTACACATGATATATCATACATTCCAACGCCCAGGCTCATATACTCATACTTTTTTTTGGATACAGTAGCAAAAAGAAAATACGGCCATATTCATACGGTGCTTAAGCTTGCATACGGCCTTGGCCAGCACTATTCTTATAAGTAGGTATCGTATGCCAACGTTGCCAAGGTGCAATTCAGTGGGGCCTGGATTTGCCATGGATCCTTATGTTCAAGAAGGCCATGGCCAGGACTAAGCTGCCCTGAGTGCAAATGAGAATCAAGACTCATGATCAGCGCACCTCCAACAAACTGGCACGCATGGCTGCAACTCCAGGCCCATCAAATTGCAAAAGCCGAGTCAACACCGAGTCCTCACTCCATTTCCAGTTCACGTACGCAATGCGCAGTGCTTGAGCCTGAGTATGTTTGTGCGCATTTGTGGGGGTGTTTTATCTGGATTTATGTGTGACTTGTGAGTGTGCATGAGCACAAAAATCATCGCAGCTGGCTGAAATGCACACACAAGGATGTGGTGCTTGAGGGTGATGAGGTGGAGGCAGCAGCACAGATGCTGACAGGCTGCATCAGAGCTGGAGGAGCAGCTTCCTACAAGCAGAATACCCAGTAGTACTTTTAGCAGGGGTACCAAATGCTGCTTTACCGCAGGTCCCAGCGCGGTGTAGGCTTTGTTGCAAGCTGGCACGAGAATGTATATCGTGCCTGCCAAGGAAGCAAATGTAGGAATACGCAGAGTCCGGCAGCCGGATGCCAGAACGGCAGCAGCCATAAACTTTTAAAGGCTTTCAGCTGGAGTAGCGAGTCTTCAAGATGATGACCCAACGCTAACCGCCACCGCCACAGAACAAGCAGGGGCGGTGTAGGGAGTGGGGCACAGGGCGTAGATGTTTCCTTGGGAATTTTCCCCTCACTTCTATTGTGTGGGGCGCTGCTAGCAGGGTCAACCCTTCTGATCCTCATTGATCTTTCATTTAGATTCGCATTTTCTTGTTACATTCCTCCCCCCTAAATAGTACCTCTCTCCTCCAAAGATGCTTGGAATGAACCGGTACCTGACCCACAGAGAGGGTGCCCGAGAGCATCTGCCTTTTGCCTGTGTCCTTGTGTGTTGATAAGTAATGATGGATGTCGCTGTGCTGAAGCATACTCTGCTTGAGCAAAATGAGCTTGAAGATGGAGCTTGAAGCCCCAACATGAAGACCCCGGTCGATGCCCTTGACAACCCACCTACAGTCCGAAACCCCACCTATGTGCTGAGTAGTGGGACAGCAGGGTCTTGGGCCTGGGCAACTACTACTCACCGGGCAGTGAGCCATAAGCCAGGCAGCTTGCACGTGTTCTGACCTGCTGCATGCAAGAAAGGCCTTGCAGGACCGGGTGAGGCAACGCACATCCGCAAGCGACTCGACTCGTGCCAAGATCTCGCCCAGCGTGTCAACAGGCAGGGAAACCAGGCTGCGGCATTTCTGCACATCCACCTGAGGGAACAGCTCACTTCCTGCAAAAGAGAAGGGGGAGTCACAAGACAAAAAATGCAACTTTAATTAAAAGCACAAGGGCCTGCCAGGATACAAACACTCCAAGCATATGCAGACAGCGCCATTGTATGTGTTGCATCTTGGTCTGGTCTTGTTGAAGCTGAACCTACCATCTTTCATTCCTGCCTGCATTAACAAGATGAGGGACAAGGCGTTACGTATTCAGATTACGATTTATTGCGCAACTACCGATTGATATTGCAGTTTATAATGGGAATGAGAGTAATGACACTATGAGAATGGGAAGAAGAGGGAAAGTTCAGCCAGAAGGAGGGTATACGCGTATACGTATGCATGTAAGTGTGGGAGCGCGTGGATGCACTTGATAGCGTGTGCGCCTGTCATCGACACACAGCTTCCTCCTTTAATTTTGCACCTTTCTGGTTGCGTCCAAATTGAACGGGGACAGGAGGGTTTAACTGCAGGAGCTGTGAAACCCTCTGAGCGACGAATCTCAGCCACCAGAATAATTACTGGTACAAAGTCGTGAAGCAATTAATTAATTTAACCTGCAAATTTAAGTAGGAATTTTGGGGAAACTGCTATCCTCAACCTGCTCCAGGAAAAAAATTTTGGACTCTACATTCCTATCCACGGATCCACGCGTGCAATTATGTAACCGGCCTGCCAGCCATATGAAGAGCTGCTTGTGCTGGCCTTCACAAGCTAAACCCCCTCCCTGATGACACCGAAAGGTCCTGTAAAGCCCTGTATAGATGTGTCATGCCCCGCCTCTTTCTTTGCGTCCCCAGCAGGAGGGGCTGGAAAATTCTATAAAATCTTCTATTAATTATTTATGCCCAAGTTCATCGTTGTTCTCCGGACTAGTCTCCTACGGGCTACGGGAGTATACCCCCCCGTAAACGAGTAGCGATTTGCAACTCGTGGGGCTCTTCCTACGTGTAGCTGTTCGTGCCACGCTACGGGCCACCCGTACAGACTCACAACCCGTATAAAATCACGGGAGGTGTTTGAGAGCCCCACGGGTAGAGGCCTGGTCAAAACCGCCAAGGAGCAAGGGTTAAGCTAAACTAAAAAAAATATTTAGTAGCAGGCGGGTCTAATAGAGCAGGCGCTTGCGCACATTCTATCTTATCAACCCGGGCTGCCCGTCAGACTTGTGATTCGTGAGAGGCTATTACAGGAACGAGACTTTACGCAATTTGCTAAAGGCTGGCTGACTAATGCGTCAAAAAAAAGATATGCTTACAGCATTTCGGAATAGACTGCCCGCGAAATTCCTTCACTTCTCTCGAGAGACCCGGTCTGACAGCAACGTCACGAAAGCTGTACTTTTGAAAGATGGCGTGGCTCACAGAATTAAACAGCCCACATGTCGAAAGTCTGAGGTGTGTAAGCTTGCATACGTCACACAACAACACACACACACACACACACACACACACACACACACACACACACACACACACGCACACACACACACACACACACACACACACACACG
>Ga0307968_1003816_pt1 | contig 12441 bp, 10 predicted proteins | sample OrgLakmetagen650_FD_201834 | JGI IMG/M metagenome (GOLD analysis project Ga0307968, IMG submission 201834) | Saline water microbial communities from Organic Lake, Antarctica - #650 | ecosystem: Environmental > Aquatic > Non-marine Saline and Alkaline > Saline | place: Antarctica: Organic Lake... | reverse complement strand
GCGTCTATAATGTAAGTTTCTTGTAAAGGCACAAGACTTGAATACTCAGTACAGGTACAGGGCAGCACATCTGCACGCAGTGTGTGTAAATGTGTGAGTGTGTGTGTGGGGGGGGCGTGGATGTGTGTCTATACACAGGTAAGTTTTCAGCAAAGGCACAACACTTGCATAAATGGTACAGGTACAGGGCAGCACACCTGCAGGCAGTGTGTGTGTATGGGTGGGTATAAGCACGCATCTAGTCCTTCGTACAGACACAAGACGGTACATCTTGAGGTTGGTGCGCATGTATGCATGTGTAGGGGTGGGAGTGTGCGTGAGATGGTCTTGATCTCGAATATAGATCAAGATCTGAATTATAGATCAAGACCATTACACAGCCTCAACGTAAATGCATGCACTAAAAGCAACACACGTGCACACGCCTGCGCAGTGTGCTTGGATGAAGTAAACCATTCCTGCTGCCGGTACAGCCTCAGTGCAATCCTACACCATCAAACAGTCTCAACGCACAATAAAAGAAGGTATGCCTTAGTGGTTTTAACCATCAAACAGTCTCAACGCACAATAAAAGAACGTGTGCCTTAGTGGTTTTAACCATCAAACAGCCTCAACGCACAAGCAAAAAGTACGTGCGCCCGTGGTTTCAGCCATTTCAGGCTTTACCCAGGAAAAATAACATTACCGAAATGCCGCTGCACCTCTAAAAGCTTCAGGCTCAAGCCACAGAACGCACACCCGCAAAGAGAGCCTCTGTGAGCTTCAACGTCCCTAAAATGCCATTGCGTCCCTTGTCCACACACACCAAACACATGTACACAATTACAAACACACGTACACAATTACAAACACGCAAACACAGTTTCAAACGCACGTACACAATTACAAATATGCGCACACAAGTGCACACACGCGTACACAATCACAAGCACGCATACAAGTTAACAAACACACGTACGCAATTAAAAACACACGTTTACGGTTACAAACACGTGCGATGTAAGTACAAACCTGCGCAATATGTCTAGGTGCGTGGTGCCGGGGTACAGGAGGCTGACATGAGCATTGAGGTCCCCGTCTGATGGGTGCTCCTTTCTGACAGGCAGTGCCTTCTGGAAGTACGCAGCCAAGAAGCCACAACAATCAGTAAAACGAGTGCTTCAGTAAGCGTGCGCACCCTGCTTTGTGAATGCGTTGAAACAAAAGCACGGGCACCTGAACAAGCCCACTGTTTGCAAAATGCATGAGCACACACCGTTTTCCCTGTGAAACTGTGCTGGACGCCCGTCTAGCACCAGTTCCACGTGGACAACGGTGTGTGCTCATGCATTTTTCAGTCACTGGGTTTGTTCAGGCCCATGCTTTTGTATTAACACATTCACAAAGCAGGGTGTGCACGCTTTTGTCTCAACAAACTTCCACAATATAGGATGCTCATGCTTTTGTCAAAACAATTCATACTGAAGTCAGTTCACACAGTCAAACACACAGTCGGACTCAAAAGCATTGATGCTTTGATCATTGATTTGTGCTCGAGCTTGGAAACAACAGCTTACGGCTCTACTCCTCTTGTTTGAAAATGACAGCAAAGACTCAATCTTGGAAAAATGGCAGTTAGGGTGAGTGCCCCTCTTTTCTGTATGTGCGAGAGAAACGAGCATGGTGTCTATGTGTGTTTGCGTGCACAGCCAGTTTTGGAGGCAGCAGCGGAGGCTCAATTGCAGCCCAGTCAGCCAACCACGGTAAAGGGCCTGATGGAAAGGACTTGGCCCAGCAGGACATCCTGGGTGAGTTGGGTATGCATTGCATTTGGGTATTTTGGCCTGCAGGCTGTGCTGGTGGTCGTGTTGGAGACCCCTGGTGATTGAATGGCTGTCGCTGGGTTCTTGCAATGCTTGATTTCCTTAGTGCCGCCCACGAGCATGCACGCGGATTCAGCACCAGCTGAAATCTCTGAGCATTGCTACTTGCTTCTCCAGTTTTTTCTCCCATTCCACACCCCCAAACTTGCTGAAGCACTCCCTGTCGCTGGGTTCTTGCACTGTTTGATTTCTCAAGTGCACCCATCACCATCCTCTGAGCATGCGTCCCTGCTGCTTTGCTTTTCCACATGCTGCTCCCACACTCCTAAACATGAAGATTACCATAGGTATTCAGTGTGGGTATTCAAAGCCCACGATGTTCAGTACGCTATCAAGACCTGTCTAGGTATTCCAAAACAAAACCGGTCATCAAGAAGCTGTCGTGACATGTGTGCGGGTGTTTGGGTAAACAATGGTTCTGTTTTCCATTTCAAACTGGAGCAGGCGGCTGTCCGTACGCTGTGGCAGTCAGTATATGATGCAAAAGAAATGCATTTGCTGAACTCTTACACCTAGCCCGAGGTTGAAAAAGGATCAATCCTGAAAACATGAGGGAAGGAGGGGTGTAAAGGCACTGAGCTTTTTTCAGAAGGAGGGTTGAAAAGGCACTGAGCCGTCTTCAAAAGTTCTGTAATAAGGAGGGGTGCAAAGGCACTGAGCCGGCTTCATAAGGAGGGGTGCAAAGGCACTGAGCCGTCTTCAAAAGCTCTGTAATAAATGTAGAAACAATCTGGTAATTTGTAGCAGGTCCACACGGTGGGAGCGTGTGCCGGCGCCTTGTGTCCTTTTCAAGAGAGCTAGCTGGCAGTGAAAGCCGCACCTCACCCCATCGATGGAATTGGGCTAGAATGCGTTGAAAATAATGCATGATGTTGCTCAAATGGAAGTGTAGCCGAACTAGATCAATTTGGGATCTACCTGTACCTGTACCATATGATGTTTTCAAGTGTACGGTTCTGACCAACATTTCCTGCAGCTGCTGCTTTGTTAATTTCCTTTGCACGCAGGGCGCTAAGACGCCTCATTCACAAGCTGCAACGTGCTTGAGGGATGCGAGAAGAGTGCGCTGTCCAAGTAAGAAAACCCATAGTTAAGCGGAAATGGAAGGATGATATTTTCCGTGCATGCACTTTTTGCCTGGACAAAGTGGTTGGTCAAAAAGTAGTGGATTACGGTGATTAAGCAGGACATTCAAGCGTATGAGAAAGAGGATCACAAGCATAATGCAAAGTGTGAGCGCCTGAGAAAGAGTATCACAAGTACGAGTGCATAAGTATGAGCGCCTGAGGAAGAGTATCACTAGTATGAGTGCAAAAGTGTGAGCGCCTGAGAAAGAGTGTCACAAGTATTGAGTGCAAAAGTATGAGCGCTTGAGGAAGAGTGTCACTAGTATGAGTGCAAAAGTGTGAGCGCCTGAGAAAAAGTGTCACAAGTATTGAGTGCAAAAGTATGAGCGCTTGAGGAAGAGTGTCACAAGTATAAGTGCATAAGTATGAGCGCCTGAGAAAGAGTCTCACACGTATGAGTGCAAAATTGACGAGTGTCACGAGCATGAGTAAGTATGAATCACAGGTTTGGCTGACTTCATTCCTGGCACACTCAAAGCAGAATAGTTTTTTTTGTGCCAACAACAATTCAGTGATCATGTCTGTTTCATCTACCCATTTTTAGCAAAACAGGTTACGCCAGCGTCCCTTCCTCATCCCTTCCTCAGATCCAATGACGTACAGAAGAGCAGGCAGCGGCAGGTTCAAATCAAGGAAAGAGAGATTGTGCAACACCAAAACCGCCTGTACCGCTCCATAATAGACCCACCATCGAAGCAGACCCAGGCTCTGCCCCCCTTGCCCTATGACCTCCCACAGCGGCAGGCAGCAGCGGTCGAGGTGGCGGGACTGGCTGAGGTTGTGGCTGCGGGAGTGGTCGTGAAAGTGGCGGCCCGTTTATTTGCCGCGGACTTGGCACATTGGCCTCCACCATATCATGAGGTGCAACTTCCCCTTCCTCCAAGGCCTCTCCTTCCTCGAGCGAGGCTTGGGGCTGTATGCTCGTGAGGGGCATCAAGTGAGGAGGAAGGTCAAGAAGGCCACCAGCACCTGCAGGGCGCTGCTGCTGCTGCTGCTGACAAGCTTGGGCGGGGAGTTGCTCCTGTGTGTGCGTGTGTGTAAATTTTTTACATGCGTAAATGCGTGAATGTGTGAGCATGCGTGCTGACATAATCTGCCGTGCATTGTCACACACACACACACATACACACACACACACACACATGCACACACACACTAATACACACAGACATCCTCATAAACGAGTGCTCGTGCATGCGAAATTACGCGCACATATACTGACACGCACAAACACGCACAAGGTCTTGACACACCCATATTCTCACACAAATGCAGCCCAAAGGGCCTTGGTGCATGCCCACCGCCAAACCACCATCAATAAGCGGTAGCTTTAAAGCAGAAAGGCCACCAAACACACATATACCCAAATGGTACTCAACGCAAGGGCTCTGACCTACTTCCTTTACAAACTGTCCCGCTGCGAATTGCATGAGAGTATTTTGGACCGCAAGCTACACAGCAGCGCAAGAGAATTGACCCTTACTTCGCTCTGCGGTTTGCAGGAGAGGTATATGGACCGCAGCCTTACATGGCACACAACGTCAGAGCACCGACCTGCGTCTCTTGCTTCCCACTGCGAGTCGCAGGAGAGGCGCCCCTGTCAGAAGAAGAGCTACCGCTACTACTGCTGCTGCTGCTACTGCTGCTGCTGCTGCTGCTTGAGCTCCTGGTGCTACGAACTTGAGGCCTCGGGCCTACAAGCTGGTGTGCAGCTGTGCTTTTTGTGTCGGACTTCAAGGGAGCGTTTCGATCCGTACTTGCACCCTGCTGCTGTTGTGAAAGTCGTGATGGTGCTCGAGGCACAGGGCTCATCATGCCTTGCCTCTGCATCCCTGCGTGCACACGCCTGTGACTGTACCCCCTACTTCTGCCCCTGCTCCTGCTCCTGCTTCTGCTTTGACTGCGCCCACTGGCACTCCATCTTTGCTTCTGCTGCTGTTCCCTGTTACCAGCCCTACCCTCCCGATCCTTGCCCCTGCTCCGGCTCCTGCTTCTGCTTCGACTGCGCCCACCGGCACCCCTTCTTTGCTGCTGCTGCTGCTGCTTCTGATGCTGTTCCCTGTTCCCGGCTCTACCCTCCCGATCCTTGCTCTTGCTCCTGCTCCGACTGCGCCCGCCCGCACTCCATCTTTGCTGCTGCTTACCTGTGGTGGTGCTGACGGTGGTGCTGTCTGCAGGAGCTCTTGCAGGCACCTGCGCTACGGCGTATGGCGTCTGGCCCAGCTGCGATTGCACCTTTGCACCAGCAGCAGGAGCGGCAGGGGCCTGTGCTGTAGCTTCTGGCGGCTGCCCCGGCAAATCGTTTGGTTTGGTGCTGGCAGCAGGGACGCGCACAGAGGTAGTAGGAGGTAGTGCTGCGCTCTTTGACAGCTCCATGAGGAGCTGCTGCCGCTGGAGCTGCAGCTTTGTCAAAGGCTTGGGGAGGGTGCCTGAGGCCTGCGGCTTCTGCTGCCCTGCTTGGCTTTGTGGTGGCTGATGCAACTCACCGGGCACCTGCTGCGGCTGCTGCGGCTCGTGGGCTTGTCGCTGCTGCTGCCCGTGGACTTGCTGCTGCTGCTGCTGCTGCTGCTGCGGCCCGTGGGAATGCTGCTGAGGTGGCTGGTGTAGTTGAGCAGGCAGTTCAGCTGGCATTTGTACTGGCGCAAGCTGCTGCTGCTGCTGCTGCCCATGGGAATGCTGCTGGATTACTTGATGCTCATGCATTTGAAGTGGCACTTGCTGTTGCGGCTGCTGCTGCAACAAGGGCAGCTGTTGGTATGTTTGGTGAGGGCCTTGCTCCCCCTGCTGCTGTGCTGCTGCTGCTGCTGCTGCTGCTAACAGTTGAGGTTGTTGCTGCTGCTGCTGCTGTTGTTGCTGCTGTTGTTGTTGCTGCTGCTGCTGCTCTGCTACTTGCTGCTGCTGCTCTTGATACTGCTGCTGCTGCTGCTGCTGCTGCTGCTGCTGCTGCTGCTGTGCTGCAGTTGACAGCTGTGGTTGCTGCAGTGCTGCTGCTGCTGCTGCTGCTGCTGGTAGTAGCTGCCCTAGACAAAGCTGCTGCTGCTGCTGTGCTGCTACCAGCTGTGGTTGCTGAGAGTGCTCCTGCTGCGCTGCAGCCGCGAGCTGCAGCTGCTGCAAATGCAGCACATGCAGCCGTGACTCTTCCACCTGCTTCCTCAGCTCTTGCTGCTGCTCCCTCATCTTCTTTCGCTCAGCTTCATAGGCTGCCTCTGCCTGTGTGTACATGCGTGTGCGTGTGTTTACATGTGTACCAGTGTCTGTCTGTGTGTGTGCGTGTGTCTACGTGTGTATCAGTGTCTGCCTGTGTGTGCGTGTGTGTGTCTACGTGTTACCAGTGTTACCAGTGCCTGTATGTGTGTGTGTGCGTGTGTGTATCTACGTGTGTTCCAGTGTCTGTCTGTGTGTGTGCATGTGCCTACATGTGTATCAGTGTCTGTCTGTGTGTGCGTGTGCCTACGTGTGTATCAGTGTGTGCCTACATGTGTACCAGTGTCTGTATGTGTGTGCGTGTGCATGCATGCAAGTGCATACATTGTTTTGGGCATAAAGCTGCACGCAGAACAAAGCCTCACAGTATGCACCAACAAAGGAACCGGTGTAGTGTGTAGTGAACACACACGCACGCACACGGACGCATGCACACACACGCATGCACACACACACAATGCACCTTGCAGAGCATTCGCTCTCCAGCCTTGCGTTCATCCTCTAGCCGGCGCTGGTGATGCTTGCGCTCGTTCTCCACGGCCTCCTTCTTTGCTTCCGCTCCGCGCTGCCGCTCTGCAGTGACCACAGCCTGTGCAGACACGTGAGTGTGCACACGTGTCTGTGTTTTCCTTTGTCTGTGTGTGTAAACTTCTTCGTTTCCGCTCTGCGCTGCCGCTCTGCAGTGACCACAGCCTGTGCAGACATGTGTGTACACGTGTCTGTGTGTTCACGTGTCTGTGCTTAACTTTGTCTGTGTATGTACGTAACTTGGCATGGGCTCAGTCATCTTTCAGATCCTGTCTGCCTACTTGTGAAATCATCACACCTTATGCTAATTTATGTGTATTTGCTTGCTTATGTATCTGTGCACTCTTGAGGTACCATTTATACTTCCAAGAAGACATACATGGCCAAATACCAGACGGCTCCTTTGGTATGTGACCATTTGGCAACATTGTTCCTTATATTACATGTCTTACTTGCTGTCTCAAACTGAAATCATAATGTAATCCTGTAAACATCTGACCAGCTCACTGACACAATGATGGCCAATAAAGCAGGCCTAAATAGCCACGTAACAGGCATCGTAGAGCGTCTGGCTGAAAGTAAACAAAGAGAGACCGCGCAGGAAACCAGGCTGCTCTCTGCACTTTGATCGAAAAAGGAGGTGCTTGAAAGAGCTGACAAGCCAAGCTAATACTCTGCACTGGTGTATAGCAATCATGGCATTGAGACGCTTGTGGAGCAGGTTATGAACTCTGCAACAAGCGCACAGCAGCTACTTCCACATTTTACCTGCCGTTTGGGTCGGGCTCATTGTTCAATCCGAAGGATCTTCAAATCAAGCCTTCCTTCCTAAACAGGGATTCCGTACGGGAGGATGCCATTGTTTACCTTTGCCATGTGCTTAGCAGTTTCTTTGATCTTGCTGGAGGAGCGGAAGTCTGCAAGCTCTGCTTCAGCTTTTGCCAACTTTGTTTGCAGCTCCGACACCTGGAAGCAGTTCGTAAGTGTGTGTGTGTGTGTGTGCATGCATGCGTGAGTGTGTGGTAGTAAGTGAGTGGGTGCGTTTATGTGTGTGACTGTGTGTGTGATGATCTGTGTCTGAACATATATCTATAGGATAAAAATCTGCTTGCTTTACGATATTCTGGTTTTCAAATTGAGCTGCCCTTTATCTAAGTGATCAAATAAGGGCAGAAATTGTGCTGGCTAGCATTGCAGAATGACAATAAGAGATGTTGAACCACGTGAATATTTTCCTGTGCAATTACAAGTGTAATAGGAAGAGAAGGACAGATGACTTGAATACGAAATAGCAGCAGCTGCACTGTGTCCAGCTAAACAAGCGTGCATGAAAGCATGCATTGTATAGAACGTAAATAACATGTTATTTTGGTGAAATTCATAACAAGGACTCTGCGTACCTGCGCGTTTTTTTCGCTGTTTGCCGTATCCACAGAGGACATCAGATGGTTGCGCATGTCTTTCATTTGCTCAAGAGACGCACGAAGAGACTGCAAAGAGCAGCAGCATGTGCACTTGATATGAGAAGGCCGTGGAGAATAGGATGAAGGTGCTTGGATGATGTCTTTCAGACACAGCAAATGTACCGTTGCACAAACTAATGCAAGGGCTCTAGTAAGTGATGTCATCCCCACGCACACTGTTGGTGTCATTTTGTCAAATTAAAGGGGCTTCGTGTAATTATGGCACAATAGAGGTGAGGGAAAGAAAGCATTACACCCCACAAGACCCTCCTGCACACACACAACGGTGCAGCCAGGAAAGAGCAGCCAAGTGTACGCAGAGATTCCGCAGAGAAGTTAGAAACACATTGTCAAAACTAGTTTTTTGCGCTGACATATGTACAGGAGTAACCCAACGTTTACCATAGGATTTTAGGGGATGGAGGGGTGGAGGGGTGAAGGGGTGTGGGTGAGCGTGTGGGTGTGGGTGTCGTGACAGGTGGCCTTAGACGGGCAGGTGGGTGGGTTTTGGCATGCCCGCCACCGCTTTCTATAAACTAACAGTGCACCAAAAGGGTAAAAAATGTGGTATATATTCATATACATGCGTGGCAGTGAGCACACTATGTGACAGTATGCACACTATGTGGCAGTGTGCATACTATGTAGCAGTATGCACACCATGTGACAATATGCACACCATGTGACAGGGAATTGTGCACAACACAGTAAGGGTAAACAACGCAGTATGCATGACGTTTGTAAGATATATGTACAAATTATTTGCCACACGGCGCAGGTCAAAACAAAAGACTGCATGTGAGTGTGGCGCGCACACACAAGGAAGAAATAACGTGTTTAAGACACACACACTCAACATCTAGCGTGCTTGCGCACACCAAAGCCACCACGCACCTCCAGCTCTTGCAGCGTGTTTGCCAGTTGCCTCTCAGCGGCCTCTGCTTTTTTCCCCTTGACCTCATCAGTGGCTCTCTGCTGCTCAGCCTGCATACGCGTGCGCACGCATGCACACATACACACACACACAGGAAAGAACATACACAGTAATTTGGCATCGTACAGAGCCTGCGCGCGTGCATGTTTACCTGCACCTGAGCAGGGATTCTACGTACAGCTTTGGCAGACAGCTTCAATCAGGTCCTCAACTGCGTATTTTGTTTTTGCAGCCGCTCCTCGCATGAGTTAAGGGACCTGCACTCTAGGCTAAAGGAGCCACTCTGGTACCGGGTACCGCAAAACTTCTCTACTTTTGACCGCAAATACAATCAAATATCAAGTAAAACATTAGATATCAAGTAAAACAGGAGAGGCCACAAGTGCACTCTATCATCACTTTCATTGGATACTTCAGTCCAGATGGGCCAAAAAAGAAGGAAAAAACTACGCAGACGTAAAAAGATTTGAGTTGAACTCCAGCACACCACACTTGATTCAGAGCCTGCTTCAAAATTGGGTGAGCATCTTCAGCAGCTAAGGTGCAGGGCTGTGTCTAGCAATGAATGCTGCAAAATTACAAAAACAAGTAAATACGCAGCGCACGATACCCGAAAAAGCAGCGATCCCCCTGCAACATGTATGTACATACATGACAAGCACATGATCCAGGCTAACTAGCATCAGCAAAGGCCTTACTCCATGTGGCCTTGCTGCTGCTCACGTGCATTGTGGCTACAAGCTCCGGCCCTAACACAACACATGTTTCCGTGTGGCAGCTCAAGCCCCGTGTAACAGTGTGTTCACCACTGCACCCGGAGCATCTCCTTCGGATTGCTGCCGCTCAATTGCGTTCCCCAAACACTGCACTGCGTTTCAAACGATGCACGGCCAGCACAAGGCAGCACAGCCGGCATAATGCACAGTGCGTCCACCACCACACTTGGGGGTACCTCGTTTGGCTCGCTGCTACTCACATGCATTATTTCGTGACGGCTGCACAGCCAGCTCATTATAACAATGTGCTCGAATTTAACTACCCCAGTCGCTCTTAGGCAGGCAGTTGAAAGGAGACCAGACAATGCACACTACACAGGCACACAGCCAGAATAGCTAGCAGCGTGCTCGACCCACCTTGGTTTCCAGTGTCTCTATCAGGCTTGCTGCTTTTTGGCGTGCTACATCTCTCTCGGTCTCTGTGAAGTTCAAAGCGTCTTTGAGCCTGGATATGAGCAAACGAAACAGACAGTTGGGTGCGCATGAGGCTAACCAAGCAAACATCAATCTGGTACTTGATCCGGTCAACCTCCCCAGTTCCTCGTCAGCTGCTTTACTGTACCCCCAAGTGTGCGAGAAGCAAAAGGAGGAACATAGGGAAGTTATCAACAGAAACATAACACCTAACGTGACTTACGTCTGCCGTGCACCATAAGGATAACTAACAGGTAGGCCAGAACCATGTATACAGGTAGATACGGCATTTTTGGCAGGAAAACCACATACGGTTTATTTATCGGTTCTGGCCAAACCTACTAATAAACAACAAGTGCACATCGCGACAACATTGGAAGCCACTGTAAGCATTCAGACACCCGCCATTTTTCCCTAGGCGCTCTGAGCAGATTAATATGCAAGGCATAAACATGAGATTATAAGAACACAGAGCAGGGTCACATGGCTGCACATGACTCATAGCACATAGCACATAGCACACCTTCCCAACCCAAGCCAGCCACACGATACAACACACATACACAAAATCTTATAATACAGGAACGCGCACAAACATACACTTTTATACACACACACCACAAGCTGCTGCGCTGACCTGGCCTCTTCTTGGCGTGCAGCTTCTCGCTCCGCTTCTGCCAAGATTAGAGCTTCTTTGAGCCTAGGGGTGTACAAGGATTGGAGCGTACAGTTGTGTGTATGCAGCAGGCTAGGTATGCAGAGAAAGAAGGGTTGGCCAAAACCATACATACGTGCGTGTATACGGTGTATATGCAGTATTTTTAGCAGGGAAAATTACCATATATACGGTCATATACGGAGTACATACACGGTTCTGGCCAACCCTAGGAGTAAGCTAGGTTTTTTAGAGGTTTATCGAGTGCCAGTTGTAGGACGCAAGGCCTAACAAAGATAGAGCGAGCCCCACACATAAACACACACACCTCAGCCCACACCCTTGCATCGCCTTCCCCTGCTGCTTCCCCAGCTCAATCTCAGCAGCCAGCGCCTCTACCAGCACCTCATGCTCTCTCCTCCCCCTCTCCCACTGCTCTCTATGCACGGCATGGATCGCCCTCTCCTCATCAAGTGCATGCTTAAGCTTCGGATCCTGAATGGGTGTGGTATGCACATGAGTTTGAGTGAGGTGCACAGCATGGCTCACGCTCTCCTCTTCAAGCGCATGCTTAAGCTTCAGATCCTGAATGGGTGTGGTATGCATGCGAGTGCATTGAAGATGAATAGCATGGCTCGCCCTCTACTCTTCAAGTTCATCCTAAGGCTATGGCTTCTGAGTTTTAAGTGGGGAATAATTGTGCGTGCGTTAGAGTATGCGTGGCCGTATAACTGCAGGTGTATGCACCTGTGTGTGTATGTGTATACGCGGGAAGAGGCATGTTTGCAGCCGCCCTATACCTGCGCTGCCGCCTCCCTGCTCCCCTTCAGCCTTTTTGCTACGTCCAAGGCGTCTGCCGAGGCCTTCTTCAACTGTTTTACTTGCTTCTCCGCTCCGTCTGCACGCTTTTTGTGGTACTGCAGCTGCTGCTGCGTCTGTAACAAAATCGGGGGGGGAGAGACCGATGCGGACTCAAGCTTGCTGTATGCCCTCTCCTGCTGCTGCTGCTGCTGGAGGGCCACTCGCTCATGCTGCAAGGGAGGCACGTGAGTGGTTTCTTGTGTGTGTGTGTGTGTGCGTTTCTGCGTGTGCCTGTGTGGGACGTGTGCGAGTGTATGCGCGCCTGTGTGTGTATGTGAAATTGTGTGTATGTGTGTTTTTAGTGTATGTGTGTGCGTACATGTGCGTACGTGCGTGTGTGTGTGCGTCTGTATTGCACGTGTGTCTGTGTGGGTGGTGCGTGAGTGCATGCGTGCCTGTGTGTATGGGTGGGTGGTGCGCGAGTGTCTGTCTGTGTGGTGCGCAAGTGTATGCGTGCCTGTGTGTATATGTGTGTGTGCCTGTGTGTGTGTATGTGCCTTTTCAGCAGCAGTGAGCGTGCAAACGCTCACCTGCCTGATCTACCATGTCCTTTGATCTAATAGATTGAGTAGTGAGCAGCTTTTTCATTTCCCCCCTAAACTTACCGATCTGTGCAA
>Ga0307968_1003815_pt1 | contig 12443 bp, 10 predicted proteins | sample OrgLakmetagen650_FD_201834 | JGI IMG/M metagenome (GOLD analysis project Ga0307968, IMG submission 201834) | Saline water microbial communities from Organic Lake, Antarctica - #650 | ecosystem: Environmental > Aquatic > Non-marine Saline and Alkaline > Saline | place: Antarctica: Organic Lake... | reverse complement strand
GGTGCAAACAAAAATTCAGAGCAGTGCAGTCCTCTGGGTGCCAAGATTAGAGCTTGCCCGTTCCGGCGCACGTGCTCAATTCACATTTTAAAAAGACCCTTTTTTTTGGCTCAGTCAGCCCCCTCTGTAGTTCTTGGCTCATAGTTTTATCATACACAAACTACAAGTATTGATCCCTCTTTCCCACTCTCAAGAACTATGGCAACTATGGCAAACTGTGGCATCTATAGATCCTTGCCCTTGCAAGCAAGAACTGTGGCAAACTAGGGCAACTAGGGCAACTATGACAAACTGTGGCGACTATAGATCCTTGCCCTTGCAAGCAAGAACTGTGGCAAACTATGGCAACTATGGCCAACTGTGGCGACTATAGATCATTGCCCTTGCAAGCAAAAACTATGGTAAACTATGGCAATTATGGCAACATAGATCCTTGCCCTTGCAAGCAAGAACTAGGGCAACTATGGCAAACCTGTGGCAACTATAGATCCTTGCCCTTAGGGTTAGGGTTTAGGGTTAGGGTGGTCTCGGAAGATGCAAAATTCCCATAGTTTGCCATAGTCCCCATAGTTCTGGGGGGGAGGCCAAAGAGATCCAAAGTTCCTATAGTTTGCCATAGTCCCATATTTCGCATAGTTCCCATAGTTTGCCTTGAACTATGATTTCATTTTTATACCTAGACTATGGTATAACTATAGATGTTACAGTATGCACTATGATAATAGCGGCTATTTCTCCTCCAGATGTAGCACAGATCACGCTCCAGAATGTAGCACAGATCACGCCCCAGAATGTAGCACAGATCACCCTCCAGAATGTAGCACAGATTACGCTCCAGAACGAAACACAGATCACGCTGCAGAATGTAGCACAGATCATCTTGCAGAATGTAGCACAGATCACGCTCCAGAATGTAGCACAGATCACGTTCCAGAATGTAGCACAGATCACGCTCCAGAATGATGCACAGATCACGCTCCAGCATGTGGCACAGATCGACAAAGATTCTGCACGACCTTTTTCTAATAGGCCTGTGGCTCAACAGATCACTGCAACTGTGCGCCACGAAGCAGCACAAGTCTGCCCAATGTCTTTTTGTTTGAATCGCTTCTGTACATTTCCCTGCAGATATCGTGCTCCAGAAAATAGTGCAGATCTGCCTGCATTATGCACGGCTTTCCCAATTCATAGTCTTCTTGCTCTACATTCCACCGCAGGTATCGTGCTCCAGAAAATAATGCAGATCTGCCCGCATTATGCACGGCTTTTCCAATTTATAGTTTTCTTCTCTACATTCCACCGCAGGTATCGTGCCCCAGGAGGCTGTGACCCCACAGCAGCAGCACCCCCAAGGAATCCCACTTCTGCTGCTGCCTCAGCCGCACCTCCTGCCCCTCCCAAGCACACCTCTGGCACGGTTTCATCCGGCTCAGTCATTCGGCAGCAGATGCCTGGCACAGCATTAGCATCGCAAGTCAGACAGGTTGAGCCACAGCAGCCGCAACAGCAACGAGTCTGGCAGGCTGCACCCATGCAGCAGCAGCAACAACACGCCGCATCGCCACCAGAAGTAGCACATGTATCAGCACAACAAGAGCGACAGCAGCAGCAGCAGCGGCAGCAGCAGCAGCAGCAACATTCAGGAATGGCGGAAGGAGCACACGTAACAGCACAGCAGCAGCGACAGCAGCAGCAGCAGCAGCCCCCCACTGCCTCCAGCTTGGGCTCCTCCACTGACTCATTTTCGTTCGCTCCCACCCCCTCTCAACGCGCACAGCCTGCATACCCTCCCCCCACCTTCGGCCCCGTGTTCAAGCCCAGCAACAGCCAGCGAGGCCCTAGCACAACCGGCACAACCCTCAACCCTGCGAACAATGACCCGTCCCGTCCCAGCTCTACCACCCTTGAGGACAACCCACCAAGCAGCAACCCTGGGGCAGCATCTGCACCGTCTCTAGCTCTTTCTGGCACAGCTCTTGCCCCTGCGGCTGACCACAGGAACGACAGAACAGTAGCAGTGCCGGGGGCAAAGTCAGCCACGACAGCTGACACGCAAAACGCGTCCGTGGTCACGTCACACAAGGCGGGAGGTGGAGCTGCAGGGAGTGGAGGAGCAGCAGCAGCAGCAGCAGGAGTAGCGGGGCCAACGCCAAGAACTGCGCCAGCACGGGCTCCAGATGCAGTACCAGCACCATCAATTGTATTACCAGCAGCAGCAGCAGCAGCAGGAGTGCAAGCGACAGCGACTCCGACGTCAGCAGCCACTGCTCCTGTGTTGAGTCGAAGGCAGTTGGCAGCAGCTGCAGCCCTGGCAGCCGTGGCGGCACCTGCACCTGACGCAGAGGCCGCAGCAGCTGTCACTGCGGCTGGGTCTGGAAGAGGGGGTGTGGGTGGTAGAGGAGGTGAAGGTAGAGGCAGCCATGGTGGTGGTGCTGGTGCTGGTGCTGGTGCTGGTGCTGGTGCTGGTGCTGGTGCTGGTGCTGGTGCTGGTGCTGGTGCGGGTGGCAGAGGTGGTGCTGGTGCTGTTGGTGGCAAAGGTGGTGGTGCTATTGGTGGTGAAGGTCCTGCCACATCATCTGCAGCAGCACCTTCTTATGATAAAGGGGGTAAGAGTGATGAAGGTGCACCTGCCCCAGCCCTTGCCTTTACAACGCCTCGGCCTCAATCTGCTACCAGCACGGCAGCTGCTGCCAGTTCAGGTGGTGTGAGTGGAAGCAAGCTGGCCAGCAGAAACGTGGCTGCTGGTGCGCGTGCGCTGGCAGTGCCAGAGACGGGAGGGGTAGAGTTGCCTGACAGGTCCCCCACAACAGGAGCTGCTGCTCCAGCAACGACAGCTTCAGCAACAACAGCTCCAGCAACGACAGCTTCAGCGACTCAATCACCTCCACCCGCTTTATCAGCAGCAGCAGCTCAAGCAAACCAGGCACCAACAGCTCCAACATGCCAGTCACCTCCAACAGCTCCTCCAGAGCCAGCTCCAGCAAATTCAACAGCAGCACCACCACCACCAGAGGCAGCAGCAGCAGCAGCATCAAGGATTGGTTCAGCAGCAGAAGCAACAACACTGAAAGCTGGCACAAGCAATGGTGTTGCAGGTGTAAGGCCGACAGCAGGAGTAGACGCCGACACGGTAGCTCAGCAAGGCACGCACCGACCTCAGTTGCAGCCACATGCACGGTCACATGCACAGCCATGCGCACAGCCGTATGCACAGCCGTATGCACAGCCACATGCACAGCCGTATGTACCGTCACATGCACAGTCACATGCACAGCCGCATGCACAGCCACATGCACAGCCGTATGCACCGTCACAGCAGCCAGCTCCAGCACCACTGCAGTTTGGGGGGGTGGCCGGTGTGCAAGCACCACCGCTGGATGTGTCTCAGGGGTGGCCTTCCCATTTGCCCCACGGTGCGCCTATTTTGCTGTCAGGTGGGTGTAAATGTGGATGTGGTGTGGGTGTGTTGAGTGTCAGGTGCACGTTAAAAATTGCGATGTGCCTGTGTATGTGCAAGCACCGCCGCTGGATGTGTCTCAGGGGTGGCCTGCCCATCTGTCCCATGGTGCTGCCAGGCACGTGTGGGTGTGGGTGTACTTAGTGCCAGGTGCAAAGGTACACTTGTTTGCAATGTGCCTGTGTGTGTGCAAGCACCGCCGCTGGATGTGTTTCAGGGGTGGCCTGCCCATCTGTCCCATGGTGCTGCCAGGCACGTGTGGGTGTGGGTGTGGGTGCACTAAGTGTCAGGTGCATAGGTACACTTATTTGCGATGTGCCTGTGTGTGTGCAAGCACCGCCGCTGGATGTGTTTCAGGGGTGGCCTGCCCATCTGTCCCATGGTGCTGCCAGGCACGTGTGGGTGTGGGTGTGGGTGCAATAAGTGTCAGGTGCATAGGTACATTTATTTGTGATGTGCCTGTGTGTGTGCAAGCAACGCCGTTGGATGTGTATCAAGGGTGGCCTTCCCATCTGTCCCATGGTGCTGCCAGGCATGTGTGGGTGTGGGGTTGGCAGTCATTGGTGTCAGTTGCACAAATGAATTCGCTTGTAGTGTACCTGTGCATGCAAGCAACACCGATGTGTGGGTGTGCGTGCGTGTGTGCGTGCGTGTGTGCGTGCGTGCGTGTGTGCATGTGTGTGTGTGTGTGTGTGTGTGTGTGTGTGTGTGTGTGTGTGTGACACTGGATGCGCCAAGGGAGGGACGGGACGGCCATCTCAACAACCCCCCGATGAATCCTTTTTGCTTTAAAATGTATGTATGGTTATAATGTTATATGATTATATGTATGATTATATGATTAATGATTGTACGATTATATGATTATGCAAAGGCAATGGTCCTTGCGCTGGCCACGTACGAACAGCTTTCTTCTTTTGAGGTTGTCATAGGGCTGGCTATTGTGAATGTCTGCTGTGCCGCGCAGTGTTGCGTGGTTTGTCTGTCTGTCTGTGTGTGTGTGTGTTTTGTGTGTGTGTGTGTTGACTTCTCGCAAAAAGCCAACACATATTGATCGATCACTAAAGGTGGCTACATACACATAAGCACACACACACACACACACACACGCACACACACACACACACACAGACACACACACAGACACACAACACACGCACACATACATACACATACACACAGGTACAGGCAGCTCCTCCCCCCCTACCATGTTTGTGCCCCTATCCCCCTCTAAGCAACGCCACAGCCACCACCACAACCACCCCCAACACCCCTCGGCTGCGCAAGTGTCACCCCTCCATGAACCGGCCCCTTCATCTATGACCCCACCACATGCTGCACAAACAACACTGGGACCCACACACGTATTTGTGCCGGCCCATGGGGGAGAGCAGCCGCAGCTCCTAGCAGTACCAGGGTGAGAAGAAGGGGCTGACTGTGGTGGCTTTGTTGGTGGGAAGTATGTAGTTGCATCGCTACAATGGGAAAGTAGCCACAGCTCCTAGCAGTGCCAGGATGAGAAAAAGAGGCTATTTTTGATGTGTGTGTGTGTGTGTGTGTGTGTGTGTGTGCGTGCGTGCGTGTGTGTGTGTGTGCTTTTCAGTGGGCGATGAATTCTTGCCTTTGTATGTAGGAAGGGTAACTGCGAATGTTGGCGGCGCAAGGTTCTGAAACACGCAGGGGAAGGGAGAGCTAGCTTGAAAGTATTTGCCGTAGAATGTTTCTGGGTAAAGCCACAGCCACTAACAATGCCAGAGAATGATAGGCTTGGGCCATGGGTTTCGTTACCGCTAACAATGTTTTAGGGAATAAGAGGCTTGGGTCACGGGTAGGGTTGGCCAGAACCGTATATCTGCACCGTATATGACCGTATATGTTGGAATTCCCTGCTAAAAATACCATATGTACACAGTATACCTATAAATGTATGGTTCTGGCCAACCCTAGTCATGGGTTTTACTATAACGTTAAAAGTGGGTGCGGAGAGAGGAAATGGATAAAGAGTCAGGATCGAAAAGGTGTGGCATCTTGCAAAGTTTAGTGTTGGCCATGCATGAGCTCAGTGAAAGTTGGGTTTAGAAAGGCTAGGGAAAGATGGGCATTTATGAGCTCAGTGAAAGTTGGGTTTAGAAAGGCTAGGGGAAGATGGGCATTCATGTGACTCTGAGTGTGTTGCCAGCAAGAACGAGGTCTTGAGGAGGGCTAGGAGGTTGAAAGTTGAGCATGTACAATCCAGTGCGGGACATGCATGAGCTCAATGAAAACTCCGTTGAAGAAAAGACTAGGCAAAGACGAGCATGCAAGGTCCAGTTTCGGCCGGGCTCAGCAAAAAATGCGTTAGAGAAGAAGCTAGGAAGTGAAAATGATGGGGAAGTAAATACTTGCCCCAATAACATACAATTCCGCCAAGCCGAGTTTGAGGTTAGTGGCAGTACCTGAGGTTAGTGGCATTAGTTGCAGTAGTGGCAGTAGTTGAGATTAGTGGCATTGAGGTTAGTGGCAGTACCTGAGGTTAGTGGCAGTAGTGGCAGTAGTTGAGGGCAGTGCAATTGAGGTTAGTGGCAGTACCTGAGGTTAGTGGCATTAGTTGAGATTAGTGGAAGTAGTTGAGATTAGTGGCATTGAGGTTAGTGGCTGTACCTGAGGTTAGTGGCAGTAGTGGCAGTAGTTGAGGGCAGTGCAATTGAGGTTAGTGGCAGTACCTGAGGTTAGTGGCATTAGTTGAGATTAGTGGAAGTAGTTGAGATTAGTGGCATTGAGGTTAGTGGCAGTACCTGAGGTTAGTGGCAGTAGTTGCAGTAGTTGAGATTAGTGGCATTGAGGTCAGTGGCAGTAGTTGAGGTCAGTGGCAGTAGTGGCAGTAGTTGAGGGCAGTGGCATTGAGTTTAGTGGTATTGAGGTCAGTGGCAGTAGTTGAGGTTAGTGGCATTGAGGATAGTGGCAGTAGTTGCAGTAATTGAGGATAGTGGCAGTAGTTGCAGTAATTGAGGTTAGTGGCAGTAGTGGCAGTAATTGAGGGCAGTGGCATTGAGGTTAGTGGCAGTAGTTGAGGTTAGTGGCAGTAGTGGCAGTAGTTGAGATTAGTGGCATTGAGGTGAGTAGCAGTAGTCGAGGTTAGTGGCAGTAGTTGCAGTAGTGGCAGTAGTTGAGATTAGTGGCATTGAGGTCAGAGGCAGTACCTGAGGTTAGTGGCATTAGTTGCAGTAGTGGCAGTAGTTGAGGTTAGTGGCATTAAGGTTAGTGGCAGTAGTTGAGGTTAGTGGCAGTAGTTGCAGTAGTGGCAGTAGTTGAGATTAGTGGCATTGAGGTGAGTGGCAGTACCTGAGGTTAGTGGCAGTAGTTGCAGTAGTGGCAGTAGTTGAGATTAGTGGCATTGATGTGAGTGGCAGTAGTCGAGGTTAGTGGCAATAGTGGCAGTAGTTGAGGGCAGTGGCATTGAGGTCTGTTTCCTGAGCTGGAAGGTGATGAGAGGGTAGAGGAGCAGGAGGAGGGGTGCGCAGATGCAAGGTGGCAAACACTCAGATGCAATGAGGCCAAGATAACACTCACAAGATCTGGCAATGGTGGCACCAGATCTGCCAGATTTGGTGGCCATCACCACACAAGATATGGTGACCATCACCACACACAAGATATGGTGACCATCACCACACACAAGATATGGTGACCATCACCACACACAAGATTTGGTGACCATCACCACACACAAGATTTGGTGGCCATCACCACACAAGATATGGTGACCATCACCACACACAAGATATGGTGACCATCACCACACACAAGATATGGTGACCATCACCACACACAAGATATGGTGACCATCACCACACACGATATGGTGACCATCACCACACACGATATGGTGACCATCACCACACACAAGATGTGGTGACCATCACCACACACAAGATGTGGTGACCATCACCACACAAGATATGGCAGGTTTGGTGTTGTAAACAAGAGGTGGACTGCAAGCGTGAATCCGAACAATGATGGATTAATTACTGTCAGGAGTGGTTTTCACTGCCTGTGGAAATTCTTCAGTTACAATGACGAATGGATGCAGCATGCACACCTGAGTTTTTAAGTTATGCTTACTCACACGTGCAGCACACACACACACAAACAAACAAACAAACAAACAAACAAACAAACAAACAAACAAACAAACAAACAAACAAACAAACAAACAAACAAACAATCAAATAAACAAACAAATAAACAAACACAAACACAAACACACACGCACACATACATATACATACACACCCTCACACACACACACACACACACACACACGCACACACACACTCACTCATACTCACAAACTCACACACTCACCCACACACACTCACTCATACTCACAAACACACACACTCACCCACACAGGTATCCCCAGCACGCACTACCCCACTTCCCTCCTCCCTCCCTTCCCTCCTCCCAAGACCCTTCTCTGCCTGACCCACATTATCACTCCCGTCCACACAGCCAACCCCAGCACAGCAATACAGGGGCAAGCAAGCACTGCCACGAACAACGCCACAGTTTTGATGGCGCTGGAGCCCCTCCTGCATCGCACACACACAGCAGCAACGACACCGCTGCTCTGCACCTTTCTCTCACACACAGCAGTGACGAGGCCTCTGCTCGCCACACCCATCACACACACAGCACCGTCACCCCTAGCGCACCACAAAACCACGACCTGCACCAGCAGCAGCAGCAGCGGCAGCGGCAGCGGCAGACTACAGGGATGACGGCAGCAGTGCAAACAACACAAACTGCGGCACATGCAGCACATGCTAATGATGGCTCACGTGCACCCCAACAATCGCAACAATCGCAACAGCAGAAGCGCAGTGCGCGTGCAGGCAAAGGCCACGCTCGCAGCAGCAGCAGCAGCAGCAGCATTAAGGAGAACAGTATTAAAAGGAACGGCGGCGGCAGCAGCAGCAGCAGCAGCAGCAGCGATGACAGCTTTGACTTCCGTGCCGCTCCTGCTCATAGCATCACCACAGTCAATGCCGTACAACCTCAGTCGCCCACCCCCGCCCCTTCAGAGCAGCAGCCACCACACACTCAGCACCACCAGCATGAACTAACATCCACAACCGCTCCATCACTACAACCCAAGCCACACACAGAGCGCCACCAGCACCAGCCTACACCCACAACCGCTCCACCACGACTAGAACCACACACACAGCACCGACAGCCCCAACTTTCACACACAACCGCTCCACCACCGCAGCCAACAGCTCATGCAGAGCACCATCGCCAACACATCTCAAATCCCACTGACATGCTTACACCATCGTTACCCTCTCGTGTCACACCGCGCAAGGTTTGTGAGGAGGAAGTCTGCTGGAGCAGCAACCCACGCAACACTGACACGCCTGCACCACCGTTACCCTCTCATGTCGCACCGCGCAAGGTTGGTGAGGAGGAAGTCTGCTGGAGCAGCAACCCACGCAAGCTGGCGGCGTTCCAAGCGAAAGAGCGGAGGAGAGGTATGGGCTTATGACTTATGTGTTGCCATAAACAAACCTTTGTATGATTGGCCAGATCCGTTTATATACACCGTATGTGTAGAGTTGGCCAGAACCGTATATATACACCGTATATGACCGTATATTTGGTGATTTCCCTGCCAAAAATACCGTATGTAAACCGTACATATATTTATATATGGTTCTGGCCAACCCTACGTATGTGACCGTATATTTGATATTTGGTTGTTGATCTGCCAAAAATGCTGTGTATTCACCGTATTACATGATTCTGGCCAACCTTGAAACATCTGAAAAGGTAGGTATGCATGCAGAACTGAGGGTGTTAAGGAGGCCTGCAGAACAATTACATGCAAGCTGGCAGCAATCCAAGCAAAAGAGCGGAGGAGAGGTATGGGCTTATGACTAGGGTTGGCCAGAACCGCGGATATACACTGTACATGACCGTGCATTGATGATTTCCCTGCCAAAAATGCCGTATGTTCACCAAGTTTATATGGCTCTGGCCAACCTTACTTATGACATGTGTTGCCATAAACAATTTTTGAAGGATTGGCCAGAACCGTTTATATACACCGTATGTGACCGTATAATTGGTGATTTCCCTGCCCAAAATGCCGTATATACACCGTGTATTTTAATTTATCCTCTATGTATTAAGCAGCCATTCCCTCTATGCATCCCCCATGCGAGATAGTGTGTGTTTTTGCTTCCATTTGGTGGTGCGGGACATGAGAATTAATGTCCTTTTGTAATCCATGCTTATAATGGTGAATGGTGAAAGTAATCACACTATCCGTTTGTGTCCCTTCCTTTCTTGACATGTATTTCTGAGCTTGTGTGTGTGTGTATGATGTGTGAGTGTGTGTGGGTGTGGGTGTGGGTGTGGGTGTGGGTGTGGGTGTGGGTGTGGGTGTGGGTGTGTGAATGTGAATGTGTGTGTGTATATGTTCTGGTCAGGAGAATGTACAGAGGGTGTGTGCTTCACCAGGGGCTACAAAATTGGTGTGTATGAAGAGTTGAAATATGCACGCACAGACATACACACACGCACACGCACACAAACACGCACACACTCACACTCACACTCACACACAACAACAAACACACACACACACACACACACACACACACACACAAACACACACACACATAATACACACACACATATACACAGGTGAGCGTATGGGTGGCTACGACTTTCACGAGCAAGAGGCTGCAGCAACAGCAAGGGACAGAGCAGATGCTGCTGCGAGAGTTGCAGGGCCAGCCCTTAAAGCTGCACAATCTGGAGGGATGGCTGGCAGTGGTTGTACTTCTGGTGCTGCTAAGGTTGGTACTCCTGTGGTATTCTTTGTGTGTGTGTGTGTGTGTGTGTGTGTGTGTGTGTGTGAGAGTGTGTGTGAGTGTGTGTAAGAATTTGAGTGTGTGCGTGTTTGTCAGCATGCGTGCCTGCACAGATCACAGTCTTTTTCCACCTACAAGAGCCTTTCTGCATTCATTTCTTGCCTGGAAGCTGCACACTTGTGGCTTTTGCTGCAGCCTCACAACTTGATGCACGTTCACGTATCATTCTGTGCTCATGGTAAAGTGTCATTCAAGTGTGGCCATCATTTTTGCCCACACTTGAGTCAACTGTTTACGCCCTGTCCATAGGAAGGGCCCTGAAAGTGTGGCCATCATTTTTGCCCACACTTGAGTCAACTGTTTACGCCCTGTCCATAGGAAGGAACCTGTAAGTGTGGCCATCATTCTTGCCCACACTTGAGTCATCTTATTACGCCCTGTCCATAGGAAGGACCCTGTAAGTGTGCCTCCCCCCACACGCATTTAAACTCATGGCGCTTCCAATTAACTCAAAGCTCAAACACAGGAGAGGCCTGTTTGGTTTCTGCTCCCGCATTGAGGACCAACATGGATTTAATGCAATGCTTGTATTGCATTCAACGCATTTAATGAGCCTCCACACACATTTAAACCCATGGCGCTTCCGGCTAACTCGAAGCTTAAACACGGGAGAGGTCCGTGTGGTTTCTGGTGTTGGTGTTCATTGAACTTATATCCCCCACATGTATGCATACCACAGGGCCTGTGTGGCTTCTGCTCCCGCATCAAACACCAAAATGGATGGCGTTCAATGCACTCGTATCCCCCCACATGTATGCATACCACAGGGCGCTTCAAGTGAACTTGATGCCCAAGGGCTGGAGAGGGCCGTGTGGTTTCCGGTGTTGGTGTTCATTGAACTTATATCCCCCACATGTATGCATGACACAGGGCCTGTGTGGCTTCTGCTCCCGCATCGAACACCAACATGGATGGCGTTCAGTGCACTCGTATCCCCCCACATGTATGCATACCACAGGGCGCTTCAAGTGAATTTCATGCTCAAACGCTGGAGAGGGCCGTGTGGTTTCCGGTGTTGGTGTTCATTGAACTTATATCCCCCACATGTATGCATACCACAGGGCGCTTCAAGTGAATTTCATGCTCAAACGCTGGAGAGGGCCGTGTGGTTTCTGGTGTTGGTGTTCATTGAACTTATATCCCCCCACATGTACGCATACCACAGGGCCTGTGTGGCTTCTGCTCCCGCATCGAACACCAACATGGATGGCGTTCAATGCACTCGTATCCCCCCACGTGTACGCATACCACAGGGCGCTTCAAGTGAACTTGATGCTCAAACGCTGGAGAGGGCCGTGTGGTTTCTGGTGTTGGTGTTCATTGAACTTAAATCCCCCACATGTATGCATACCACAGGGCGCTTCAAGTGAGCTTGATGCCCAGGGGCTGGAGAGGGCTGTGCGTGCAGCAGCTGAAGGCAGAGTGCTGGAGGGCTGCAGCAGTGGCAGGGGTCTAAGTGGCAAGGTGCGTGTGTGTATGCATGTGTGTGTATGTGTGTGTGATCTGATTGCAGGTGCTGGGGGGCTGCAGCAGTGGCAAAGGTGTGATTGGCAGGGAAAGTGTTTGAGCATGTAGAAGGGGGGATGGGCTACAGTAATAAATACCTGAAGTTGACTTTGGGCTCAATGACGGAGAGCAGCAACAGTGTCTGGGAGGCACAAGTGTATAAAAATGTGAGTGTTAAGGATATGATGTATGTGTAGGGTTGGCCAGAACCAAATATATACAGCGTATATGACCGTATATTCGGTGATTTCCCTGCCAAAAATACCGTATATACAACGTATATATGTGGTTCTGGCCGACCCTATGTATGTGAGAAAGATACTTTTTATCAAACTGAGATCCAAGCAACAAGCTGGATATCAAAGGGAGATACTTTTGTTAAACTGAGATCCAAAGCAACAAGCTGGATATTAAAGGGAACGTTACCCATACTGGATATTAAGGGAACGTTACTGCATATCATGTACCATGATGTGTTGGTGGGAGCTTGGGCAAAGGCAGTAGCCACTGCACAAGAAATCTCAAAGTAGTAGCAGAAAGACCCTTGTATGTATCTCACT
>Ga0307968_1003812_pt1 | contig 12447 bp, 12 predicted proteins | sample OrgLakmetagen650_FD_201834 | JGI IMG/M metagenome (GOLD analysis project Ga0307968, IMG submission 201834) | Saline water microbial communities from Organic Lake, Antarctica - #650 | ecosystem: Environmental > Aquatic > Non-marine Saline and Alkaline > Saline | place: Antarctica: Organic Lake... | reverse complement strand
GGTCATGTGTGGCAGTGGTTAATGAACCATACTACCTATTGCGTGGGCTTGAAATCCTGTTGTGGGGCTGTGGGTGAGGAAATGTGGGGCAGGTTTAAAACACCAGGCTGTGGCTGAGCTGGATAGGGGTATGGAGTATGCATACGTGTGTACAGTAGGTGTATGCTGTAGTAGGTGTATACAGTAGGTGTGTGGTGTATGCATAGGTGTATGCTTAGGTGTGTGCAGTAGTAGGTGTGTACATTAGGTGTGTGGTGTGTGGTGTATGCAGTAGGTGTATGCTTAGTGTGCAGTAGTAGGTGTGTACATTAGGTGTATGCAGTAGGTGTATGATAGGTGTGTACAGTAGGTGTGTACAGTAGGTGTGTGGTGTATGCAGTAGGTGTATGCATAGGTGTGTGTGTGTAGGTGTATACAGTAGGTGTGTGGTGTATGCAGTAGGTGTATGGTTGGTGTGTGTGTAGGTGTGTACAGTAGGTGTATACAGTAGGTGTGGTGTGTGGTGTATGCAGTAGGTGTATACAGTAGGTGAGTAGGTGTGTTCAGTAGGTGTGTACAGTAGGTGTATATGTGTGTATGCTTTGGTGCATGCATAGGTGTATACAAACAAGTACATTAAGGAACTATATATGGTGCTAGCTGTCTTGAGTAACACGGGTATCTATGGTGCCAGCTGTCTTGAGTAACACGGGTTTCTATGGTGCCAGCTGTCTTGAGTAACACGGGTATCTATGGGTGCCAGCTGTCTTGAGTAACACAGGTATCTATGGTGCCAGCTGTCTTGAGTAACACAGGTGTCTATGGTGCCAGCTGTCTTGAGTAACACAGGTATCTATGGTGCCAGCTGTCTTGAGTTCTGTTAAGTAACATTAGCGTGCGCACACACACACACTCTCACACACACACACACACACACACACACACACACACACACACACACACACACACACACACACACACACACACACACACACACACACAGACACACACACGAACACACACGCACACACACATACACACACACACATACATACACACACAGGGGGTGAACGCTCCTACACCACGGTGGCTTTCCTTTTGGCCCTTGGACAGTGGTCGGAGTCTTCTTTCAGATGCTTGGATGAGTTTGATGTGAGTGCTTAAATGCTACCTAACTTATATTTTATATACAGCCATTCTTTCTCAGCTGCTAGAGGGAGTTGGCGCAAGCGTGGCACGTAGCTTGCCTGTTTAAAAACAAAGCGCTCGTTTGCCTGTTATTTAATAAAGTGCTTGTTTGCCCGTTGAAAAACAGCGTATTGGATTGATATTATTGATAAAATGCGTATCCGATAGTTTGTCAAAACACCAAGCGCAGACAATGGAGAGCATTCTTCACACAAACTGAGCATCGATTTATCCTTAATTAAAACCCTAGGAGGAAGTCATTTTGGTATTGACGATTGGAAAGCTTTGCTTGTGCAGAAAGCGCGTATTGCTTTCCATCATTTTGGACGTACTCGTGCTCAATTTGCAACATGCGTCCACACAAACACACACACACACATACACACAACACACGCAATAACACACACAAACGCACACAACACACGCACAAACACACACACACACACACATACATACAGACACACAACACACCCAATAACACACACAAACACACACAACACACGCACAAACACACACACATACACGCACGCACATGCACACACATAAACACAAACACAAAATGCACACTCACTCATTGTACGCGTGCGTGTCTGTGTGTGTGCGTGTCTGTGTATGTGTGTGTCTGTATGTGTGTGTCTGTGTGTGTGTGTGTGTGTGTGGCATGCACGTGTTCATGGATGTGGAGACCCTGATTGAAAGTTCCATAACACGCACGTACACACACGCACGCACACGTGCTTTTTGTGTGAGTGCAGGTGTTCATGGATGACAATAACCGACGCCTTGCTGTAGAGACTCTGCTGGAAAGTGCCATAACACGCGCACACACACACGCACACACACACACACGCACACACACGCACACACACGTGCACGCACACGCACACACACGCACACACACACGCACGCACACGTGCTTTTTGTGTGAGTGCAGGTGTTCATGGATGCCATCAACCGACGCATTGCGGTGGAGACTCTGCTGGAAAGTGCCATGGAGCTTCCGGACAAGCAGTACGTGCTGCTCACCCCACAGGTAATAAAAGCGAATTGATCAGAGGAAGCAGTACGTGCTGCTCACCCCAAAAATGATGGAATGATAAAAGTGAATTGAGCAGAGGAAGCAGTACGTGCTGCTCAATCCACAGATGATGAAATGATAAAAGCAAATTGAGCAGAGGAATCAGTCGTTCATGTATGCGTAAGAGTGATACAGAAAAGTGTGACCGGTACTATGTAAGAGTGATACAGAAAAGTGTGACCGGTACTGAGCATATGTGCTGATCACGTTACAAGCATCGCTTGCACAGAAAAAGTGTGACAGGTACGAAAAGTGTGATGGTACCAAAAGTGTGACTGTTTCTGAGCATATGTGCTGATCACGTTATGAGCGTCACTGGTACGAAAAGTGTGACAGGTACAGAAAGTGTGATGGTACCAAAAGTGTGACTGGTTCTGAGCATATGTGCTGATCACGTTATGAGCGTCGCTGGTACGAAAAGTGTGACAAGTACGAAAAGTGTGACTGGTTCTGAGCATATGTGCTTATCACGTTATGAGCGTCGCTGGCACAGGAAAAGTGTGACTGGTTTGAAAAGTGTGATGGTACCAAAAGTGTGACCGGTACTGGGCATATGTGCTGATCACGTTATGAGCGTCGCTGGCACAGGAAAAGTGTGACTGGTTTGAAAAGTGTGATGGTACCAAAAGTGTGACCGGTACTGGGCATATGTGCTGATCACGTTATGAGCGTCGCTGGTACGAAAAGTGTGACATGTACGAAAAGTGTAATTGTACCAAAGGTGTGACTGGTTCTGAGCATATGTGCTGATCACGTTATGAGCGTCACTGGTACAAAAAACAGGCTGGGTCAGAGGAAGTCCTTTTATATACACCATGTATACATGACCGTAAAATCTGTGATTTCGCTGCCGGAAACAACATATATACACCGTATATATATATGGTTCTGGCCAACCCTGTTTAGGAGCCATACAGAAGGAAAAGGTGACTGCTAGGTGTATATACGGTGTTTCTAGCATTCACTGATCGGTACGTACCGCACAGGTTCTATTCATTGCTTGTAATGACAAGTGCTTTTGTGAGTGTATTACTCATTGGGTGATGAATAGGGTTGGCCAAAACCATACATGGGTGGTGATAGGGAGGGAATGCAAGTGGCACAGCTTCCATTCATTGCTTGTGATGGCAAGTGCTTTTGTGAGTGTATTACTCATTGGGTGATGAGTAGGGTTGGCCTTAACCATGCATACATACGCTTATACGGTGTATATACAGTAATTTAAGCAGGTAATTTACCTTACATACGGTCTTATACGGTGTACACATACGGTGTACGTATATAGTGTACATATATGGTGTACACACACACACACCTACACACACACACACACACACACATACACACACACACACACACACACACACACTGTCGCAGGACATCCAAGCCGTGGAGGATGCACGTCAGCATATAGCGAAAAAGAAGAAAGTGGACATTCCTGACTACTTCATCAAAACGGTACAGATGCGCCCTGCCCGCACCATTGCTCCTCACTCTTGAAGAGTGGCCATTCCTGGGCCATTCCTGGGGCCATTCCTGGGGGCATTCCTGGATGTCTTATTAAAACGGTGCAGGTGCACCCTGCGCGCACAATGGCTCCTCCTACCTAACCCCCTAGGAACTCTTGAAGGCTGGTCCTGCTGCTGCTGCTTGTGATGGTGATGCTGGCTGGTGCTGCTACTGCTGTTTTGTTGGCACTGGTACCACTGTTGCTGTCACTGCTGCTGCTGCTGCTGCTGCTGCTCCACACAGACAACGATACAGTACCAGTCTCGTGCAGCAGATGAAGCACCCACACTCCTGGTAGTTTGTACTATGATGATGATGATGATGATGATGATGATGATGATGATGATGATGATGATGATGATGATGATGATGATGATGGTGGTGGTGGTGCTGGCGACAATGGTGCGGGTGCTGCTGCACCCCACATTTCCCTATAAGAATATAAGAATAGATAATTAGGTGACAACTCTAGAGGAGGGTGCGCATACGCGGCCACCTCATCAAGGCACTTGATTATGTTCTGGCCACAGCAGAAAGAAGCACCGCAGGCAACTCCACCTTTGCACTGCTGTTTGAAGTCTGTTCCCTCTGCCACTTGCAGTTGTGGCGCGGAAGTACAGTGTGCTGTTCTGACATTAATGTGGGGGGTGGTTTTCCCTGCCTGCGTAGTTTTTGTTTGCGACCGCTTCCAACAGCAAGAATTGCAGTGCGCCCTGCACGCAGCTCAAGAGCTCTCGGCTCGTTGATGACAAACAAATTGTGTTTAGGCCTGTAACCCTCTATACGCAGCTGAAGTGTTTTCGTCGTCTTTTTTTGCCTGCAATTACTAGCCGCTCTGATACTACGGATGCTGACCCGGCTTTTGCAAAATATAGTGCACACTTGATTGCGTGTATGTTTCGATGCTGCTCGGCCTTTCAGCTGCAAGCTCAGAGGAGCCTCGCAATCTGTTTGATTCAAGGTTTTTGTTTTAGGGGTACTACTGGTATTTCATGATATGTAACGATATGGCTTTATGACAAGGCTTCCCAATGGGTACTCCGCACTGAATGATTATAAGTTGTGGTCACACGTGTGTGTGTGTTGTGTGTGTGTTTGTGCGTGTGCGTGTGCGCGCTACTGGGCCCCTTTAGCCTGTATTGAATACTGTAAAGAAGGACGCAAAGACGACGGCGCCACCTTTTTGTGTGTGTTGATGGCTGTGATAACTGCACCCTAGCGTCTTTAAAAACAGTTCCAAGGGTTTTTTTCTAGGTGCTACAGTCTGGAACTACAACAAACACCTCACAAATTTTACGATGCTTTACATACGCAGCCTAGCAGTCGCACTTTTTGACTGATGGCTTTATTTGTAGCCTCTGTACACAAGGAGTGGCTCAAATCTGACTCGCATACCAGCAGGAATCGCGCATGTCTTGATAAACCATATATACGCGTTAGCAAGCCACGAATCGCGTATGTCTTGAGAAAGCATATATACGCATTAGCAAGCCACAAATTGCGTATGTCTTGAAATCCCATATATACGCATTAGCAAGCCACGAATCGCGCATGTCTTGAGAAACCATATATACGCGTTAGCAAGCCACGAATCGCGCATGTCTTGAGAAACCATAAATACACGTTAGCAAGCCACGAATCGCGCATTTCTTGAGAAACCATATATACGCGTTAGCTAGCCACGAATTGCGTATGTCTTGATAAACCATATATACGCGTTAGCAAGCCACGAATCGCGCATGTCTTGATGAACCATATATACGCGTTAGCAAGCCACGAATCGCGCATGTCTTGAGAAACCATATATACGCGTTTAACTTGCGTTAGCAAGCTGGTCTGCACGGTTTTCAAGTATGGGCCACTTCTTGAAAGTATGGGCCACTTCTTCTCTGACATATGATTCCTCAGAAATCACCCCCCTAGAGAGAAAAGTAAAACTACGCAGGCAGTGAAAGCCACTCCCCACATTAACTAAGGAAAAGGAGCCACTTTGGTACCGAGTACCGAAAAGCTCCTCCACTGCGAAAAGGAAAGGAACAGTCAATGGGGATCAAGAGGGTTGCAGGCTTGGACTGAAACCGGCTCCTGATGAGAGTTGATAACAGTACTGGAAAGGGCATGTCTGGTATGGACAAGTTTAGCAGCAAAGTTTACAGAGTGCACATGGAGCTTGGAGGCAAGCTTCTTAATTCTTTGAGAATCGAGACCCAGATTTTTGAAAGGCTTTAGAGTGTGAGTGTTGTAGATGGTGCCGCCCACACCCAAAAGGATGATGTGGAGAGTAAAGGAGGCTCCTTGGAGAATGCAGCAGAGGTCTTTATGCTGTTCCTTTGCGGCGTTCAGCTGGTTCTGAGGTCTGGTTTCCTCACAGTACTTGATCTTGACAAGGTGGATGTCACGCCGAGGTTTGCTGAGGTCTTTAGGTCGGTGCTGTATGGGGTTGGTGGCTCTACTGGTGGCTGGCGGTGCTGCTGAGGTGCTCCCAGTCTCCCTCAACTGTCCCCTGCCACTTCGAAGAATCCACCCCCCTACATTAGTTTTTTTGTTTTTGTGTTTTTGCAAAATATGAGTAACCAGCATAAATTCTGGGCGGCAGGAGGTAAATCTGTCTTTATCTGAGAAGCGGGGTGGGAAGAGCCATTTGGGAACTATTCTACTTTCAGCTGTTCCAGGATCCTGGAGATTTTGCATGGTCATCTGTTCGTTTCTGCCTATATCCAGGGAGACAATGCATGATCCTAAGGAGCCTGTTTTTTCTGATAGCCTTAAGGATCATGCGGCATGCTATGTTGTGTCTTTTGGTGATCATGTTCCATATTTGCCTGTGTTGGCACCCAGAAAGGATGTGCAGGGCACTGTCTACTCGTGGGCAGAGGGGGCAAGTTTGACTTGTTGAGAGTTTGAAAAATACTGCATGTTTTTGATTATATAGGGTGCCTTTTCTGTATTTCATAATGATACATTTGGTCTTAAAGGGGACATTGGATGATGTTAGGTAAGCATTGCTAGTGGCTCCATTGGTAGTGCCGTCCTTGATGAGGGTCTGGTAGTACGCATGGTAGTTCACTTCAGTTTTGGCATTTCCCAGTTTATGGAGAAGATGCATATGTGCTTGAAGGGCGTCACGGTGGTTTGGTAGGTACCAGAGCTTTGGGGGAGGAGAATAGGCCATGTTTGTTGTATGGGTATGATTATGGGTTTGTGTTTGGTTTCTATGTCTTCTTTTGCAAGCCAGTGGATGTTGTAGAAGGGATTCCCCTCAGGGCCTGCTGTTTTGATGGAGGTGTCTGCAATGTCGGAGTAGGTGGTGGCTGACTTTTTAGCAAAGACGTCGGCATGTTCATTACCGATATACCGGCATGGGACTTAACTTTGAAGAAGTGGATGGGCGATGGTGATTGGAGGATTGCTTTAGCATTGGATTGAAGGACATCTCCTTGGATGTGGTGGCGATGGAGATTCGGGTGTGACAGCTGCTTTTTGATTTGGTGCAGTGATGTAAGGCTGTCTGTGGCTATATGTGAGTAGCCGTGTATGACTGCATCTGCTATAGCTGCTAGCTCTGCACGTGAGATGGTGTTGGTTATACCCATGCCTTTTGGGTTTACATAGTGGGAAACATTCAAGTGAGGGTGGTATACGCCTGATCCGGTGTCTTGCCCTTTTTCATTCTTTTGGAGGCTGCCATCAGTGTAAGTCCAATCCCGCCAATCTTTTACCTTACAGGTTGGGTTTTGGCTGGAGCTGTTTTGGGGTGCTTTGTCGATATTACAATAATTATGAGGTTGGTCAGTGCTAATCAGCAGGGCACTTATTTTATCTGGGCCTTCTGAGGCTTGAGGGTAGTCATTGGGTAGCTTATTAAATTTGTTGAGTCCTGAGTGTTGTCCGGAACCTAAGGCTGTTTGGAAGGGATGGTTTTGTATGTTTTGAATTTCCCACCTTGCCTCAGGGATTTCTTTGGCAAGTTCGTTTAGCCAGTCTTTGTTGTGAGCATTGAGGCAGACCCTGCCCTTGGTGTTCCATATGGCAATGACCTGGAATTCCCAGGAGTGTTTGGAAAGTGGTATTTGTATGTTGTTCCAGAAGGGCACTTTTGCATACTGGAGTTTGTTCGATGGGATGGTTCCCATGAATCTACACATGTGTGGGTACTTGCGGCAGAGTGATGTTTAGGGATTTGTGGTCATATCTTTACTCCAGGAAAGGAGGAGCATGGATGTGGTTGTTTCCTCTGTGCTGACAGCAGCAGAGTAGATGCAGGGTGTGTCTTGTTGCTAAGAGTATGGTGTTTTCATGGTAAATGGGATGGCAGATGGAGAACCCAGAAAATCGGGAGGAGAAGGCATTAGTGTTTGCCCCAAACACTTTGTCCCTTGGGTGCTCACTCCAGTAATGGGGAAATTTGGGTCATAGTCAAGGGGGGATGCCATTTTTTCTTTAGGGACCAGGGCCCACTTTTGAAAGGCGGCGGTGATGTGGGAGGAAAGTATCCGTGCGAAAGAGCCTTTGGTTTTTTTGTTTGTATGTTTAGAGGCAGAGATGTCTTTACGTGCGATGAGGCCTACAACTTCTGATGCAAAGCTAATGGGAAGAGGTTGGACGTGATCGTGTAGACCGCTGTGTTTTGCCCTGTCAAATGCCTTTCGTAATATGTCAATGCGCTCGGGAGTAAGCATACCTTTACACTTTCCGTCGACTTTGTAATTACAGACTACTGTGTCAGTGTACACTTCATGAAGCATAGTGTCATCTGAGGAGGATAGGGTATTCTTTTCTTGATACTTCATGAGATCAATAGTTGTGATCCAGTACTCACAATGCCCTGTGGCCGTGATGTCAGCCTGTGGGGTGGTGGGTTGGATGTCAAAGCTAACTTTGTTCCGAAGATCGACATTGTAGGGTTGGTACGTATTGCCCTCTTGGATGGCAGCGAACCCTTGTTTTTGAAGATCATTTAGGTGTTCATCTGGTGCAGGCTGAAATAAGTTTGGCGCGGTGATTTGCTCTTCATTGTTTTTGAGGCTCTGCTTGAAGCTTTCACATGTGTTTTGTAATTCTTCTGGCTCCCAGGTTGGGTTCATGAAACCTCCACAATCTCTCTTTTCTGAGAGTAGAGGATACGATTTTTCTTTTCATTATGGTTCAAATTGATACAGACAGGGCAGGCCCATGAATCATTGGCATCAATAGCTTCCCTTTCAGTGGCGTTGCAGCAGCTTGTTTTAAGTAAGCATTGCCAGTGGTAGGTACGGTTGCAGATGTCACAGATGTGCATGTCTTTAAAAGGTGGGGAAAGGTCTGGAAATTCAAGTCCTAGATGGTAGGAGCAAATTTCACAGCTTGCGCACTTAATTTGGCTCCGGCAATAGTCTTACTGATTTGGGCACTAGTCCAAATGATTTAAAGAGGGGTAGGGCCCATCTTTCAATGTTCATGGGGGCATAGTAAGTGTGGTATTGTTTCTGTCTTTGGGGTGTATCATCTCTCTCTCTCTTCTTGGAGGTGAAAAACCTCCAAATATCTATGTGCAGGATGTCCATATCATCATAGTAGAGTGTGTTGATGGCCTCTGTGGGTGTCATTGAAAGAGCCTTATCATTCTCGTACGTCCAGAGTTATTGTTAAATATGCGTGGTGCGCAAGGGGGTCAGGTGTAGGCTAGGAAGGTTATGGGGTATATCGAGGATCTCACATCTTCTTTTCCTTTGGGGTCTGCGCTGTGATGATGGTGCTGGGTGGTCTGCAATCTCAAAGGTTGGGTTGTTGTGTGTGGTAAGTTGTTGGGTTGATGATATTGATTTGCTGGGTGGGAGGAGTGATAATTTGTATGAACGCTTGTGTTGCATGGTGGTTGTGGCTAGTGATTTGCGAGCATGTGGTGCATTTGTTTGGCTGACTGTTTGTAAGTTGTTCGGTAGGCTGAATTACAATTTGTGAGTTTAGTGCAACAGTGTCTATGATTTGAGTCAGGGGCGTATAATGTTGCTGACTTTCTGTTTGGCAGCGTGTCCTCTTTCTGGTACCGGGGAGGGTATCTTGCGTATGCCGTGCACGCTTTGCTTGTTTGTCTTGGGAGAGAGTGGCCAATTGGTTAGTGGGTGCAGGGTCAGAGAGGCAAGTAATAGCTGTAGTTTGTGGCAGTGGTATTGGCGATGTGCTTATTGAGTCGTGGTTCCTTTTTGTTTGGTTGGATACCCTTTGTGAGTAGCGTTGTGAGCGCGGGGTTTCCGTTTGTGGTGAAGGTGGAGGCCCTTCCAACGTTGTGGCGAGGGATTGTTGTAATTGGGGAAGCTCAGTGCGGGATATGTTGCCATGTGCTGTGCGTTTCCTGGGTCGAGCATTGGATTCTGTACATTGGGGGGTAATTTCCTCTGAAAATGAAGGTGTAGGTACGTTGAGTGCAACATGACCTTGAGTATCTGTTCGTGGTTCGGTTGTGATTATATAGGGGGCAGGGGATGTTCGCGGCTCTAAGTTGGGTGTGTCAAAAACAGAGGATTGGTTGGGGTGTCCATTACTTGTTGATGGATCTTTGTGTGTAGGTGGTGGGCTTCTGATTAAGTTGTTTGTAATGGGGTGCCTGTGGTGTGTTGCTGAGTGTGGCTGTGGTGCGGGTGTTGTGTAGATGGGCAAAGTTTGTTGGGTTTGGGTGTTTGCGGGATTTGGGGGCATCTCTTCGTGAGCCAATGTGTTAATGTGTGTATCTCGAAGACCTGTGAAGGAGGAGTTGTTTATTTTGCGGTAATTGAGTAGGATGGACTGTTTTGAATTCCTTTCTTGAAGTATTTTTGCAATTGATGTTGGGCTTAGCTCTTGTGTTCCAGGCAGGTTAGCAATGGCAGCAAGCATACTAAGGGCTATGATGTGCTTTTTGAAAACTCGAGTGTACTTGTTTCTGAGTTGTTTCCCAGAGATAATGTATTTTTCGTTGTATTTTTCGTTGCCTGATGTGAGGTCACGGAAGCCAGTTATGCCTAGGTCCATAAGCGGTTTGGTAATGCAATTGATAAGGGTGGCTAATGTTAGGGGGGGGGCTTGCGGGCGGAGGTGACTCATGAGTTTGAGATCGTCTATAAACATGATGTTTCCTTTCAAGGCTAAGTGGAGCTTGCCGGCAAGGATGCAAGAGAGTTGACGTGCTCGCATATGCAGGTCGAGTTGCCGTTTTATTGGTAGCGACGTTCCTTCTCTTGTGGAAAGGAATGTAGTGGCAAGGGCCTTGAATTGGGCGACCTAGTGGGCGGGTCAGGAGATGCTCGGTCACAGATTGGTAACGTTCAGAAGGGTCTTCTAAGCTTGTTACAAGTGCTACTGCTGAGCGCCTGTGATATTCCACGTAGATGGAGGGGCGCCCAATCCAAAACTATGGACATCTTCACGGATCATGGCAGTCAGTGTGCTTCGCCATAAGTTGTGTTTGCTTTTGATCACCCATCCAATCATTGCATCCAATCATTGCATCCCACTTATCCAGGTCTGGGTAGGAGCATGGTGTGACCGCAAAGACGTAGGCCAGACTAGGATGATTGCTGTGCGTATTATGTTTAGTGTTTGCCGTGGTGAGGCATAAGAGGCTTCAAGGGCGTCAAGCTTTTGCTTTAGGCTTTCGTCCATGCGCCTGTACTGGTGCTTCCAGTTGAGATCCATCGCCAGTGTTACTCCTAGATAGTGGAAGGGGGAGCTGGGTGTGATGTATTTTGTTGCCTGGTTTTGAACCAGTATGTTGTTGTTGAGTTGATGTTCGAGTGCTTAAGACGACGGTGTTGAGCCATTTTGGTTTTTAGAGGGGGACGCATTTAGGCTACTCGTGACTTTGGTTTTATTGCCGGATATAATAAATCCAGCCCAATTTGAGTAGAGGGTGAGTTTATTTACTTGCACTTTTAGGTTTTTCAGGTTACCCGTGGGGCAGAGGAGGTCGTGCGTCTGCAAAGGAGGCGCTGCTGATGTTGTTGGCCAGATGCGTCTGGAGCTCGTTTTCTTTGTGGATGCAGGTGTGGATGTAGCCGCGTCCTCCTACATGCAGCCATTGCAGGAGGGGTTCCATATAGAGAAGGAAAAGAAATGGAAAGAGGGTGTCTCCCTTGATCGTGCCTCTCTCTACTGGTATTTGACCTGTGCAGACCCCTGAAGGAAGCTTGACTTGGGTGGTGGCATTCTCATAGAGATTTTTGACAGCATCTATGGCGTCAGTTGGGAAACCAAGGTCATACATTATCCAGAGCATGCGATCATGATCAGTGGTATTGAAAGCTGAGGTAAAATCCACAATTTTTTTTTTTTTTTGGTGGGGGTTGTTACACGGTCCTCAGCAAGGGCCTGACAGAATGAAGGAAAAAAAACCTATAAGACTGGGAAAAGGAGCCTCCTGCCTATACAGAAAAACCCTCCTTGAAAAAACCACAGTCTGAGAAATTGGCCCACGCTCGCAAGAGCACAAGCTAAGAGTGTGTCTGAAGAACAGACAGAAAAAGGCCTAACCTTATAAGTTGGAGTCAGAGAGAAGGCAGGCTAGAGTACCTCTGGACATCAGGCAACCTAACAAGCAAAGACACCAAGCCTAAGCAAAATCAGAGCAACGACCAGCAGGAGCCTAGCACGACCGAAGATCCTAAAGAGGCGGCTGCTAACGGCTAGACTGAACCCCACAAGCCCGCAGAGACCCCAAGACTAGAGAGCCACACCAACCA
>Ga0307968_1003810_pt1 | contig 12452 bp, 9 predicted proteins | sample OrgLakmetagen650_FD_201834 | JGI IMG/M metagenome (GOLD analysis project Ga0307968, IMG submission 201834) | Saline water microbial communities from Organic Lake, Antarctica - #650 | ecosystem: Environmental > Aquatic > Non-marine Saline and Alkaline > Saline | place: Antarctica: Organic Lake... | reverse complement strand
CTCCACCTGCGGTCATATTGACACAGATGGAGTTTCTCACACATACACACACAGCTTGAGCACTCTCCACCTGCGGTCATATTGACACAGATTGAGTACTCTCACACGGACACACACAGACACAGAAGATCACTCTCCACCTGCGGTCATATTGACACAGATTGAGTACTCTCACACGGACACAGAAGATCACTCTCCACCTGCGGTCATATTGACACAGATGGAGTACTCTCACACGGACACACACAGACACAGAAGATCACTCTCCACCTGCGGTCATATTGACACAGATGGAGTTTCTCACACAGACACACACAACTTGAGCACTCTCCACCTGCGGTCATATTGACACAGATTAAGTCTGCAATCATATTGACATAGTCTGCAGTCATATTGACTCAGATTGAGTACTCTCACACGGACACACACAGACACAGATGGGCACTCTCCACCTGCAGTCATATTGACACAGATGGAGTACTCTCACACAGACACACACAGCTTGAGCACTCTCCACCTGCGGTCATATTGACACAGATTGAGTCTGCGGTCATATTGACACAGTTCGCAGTCATATTGACTCGAATGGAGTACTCTCACACAGACACACACACAGACACAGATGGGCACTCTCCACCTGCGGTCATATTGACACAGATTGAGTACTCTCACACGGACACAGATGGGCACTCTCCACCTGCGGTCATATTGACACAGATGGAGTACTCTCACACAGACACACACAGCTTGAGCACTCTCCACCTGCGGTCATATTGACACAGATTGAGTCTGCGGTCATATTGACACAGATTGAGTCTGCGGTCATATTGACACAGTTCGCAGTCATATTGACTCGAATGGAGTACTCTCACACAGACACACACAGACACAGATGGGCACTCTCCACCTGCGGTCATATTGACACAGATGGAGTTTCTCACACAGACACACACAACATGAGCACTCTCCACCTGCGGTCATATTGACACAGATTAAGTCTGCAATCATATTGACACAGTCTGCAGTCATATTGACTCAGATTGAGTACTCTCACACAGACACACACAGACACAGATGGGCACTCTCCACCTGCGGTCATATTGACACAGATGGAGTCTGCGGTCATATTGACTCAGATTGAGTACTCTCGCACGGACACACACAGAAACAGACTGGACACTCTCCACCTGCGGCCATAGTGACACAGATGGAGTACATGTGTACGTTGCTAGAAGGGTAGAAAAGAAAAAAGAACAACCACGCAGGCAGTACAAACCACTCCCCACATCAATCAACGAAAAGGAGCCACTGTGGTGCCGGGAACCGTAAAACTCTTCCACAATCACAAAGGGAAAGAAAGAGGTAGAGTCCGACAGATGTCATTCGCAATCTTTACGTGATTCCTTTATGTACATATATATGCCCACGTGAAAGTATAACCCATACATTCAGGACTACGTACTCGTCCTGCTGCATAAACTAATTTCAAATCAAGAGTTAAACCTGTGGTAGGATTTAAAAACCCGTGGTGAGAGTTACAACCTGATTCAAAACCTGTGGTGAGAATTAAAACCTGATTAAAAGCCTGTGGCGAGAATTAAAACCTGGATCAAAACCTGTGGTGAGAGTTGAAACCTGATTAAAAACCCGTGGTGAGAATAAAATCCTGATTTAAAACCTGTGGTAAGAGTTAAAACTGTGGTGAGAGTTAAAGCCTGATTTAAAACCTGTGATAAGAGTTAAAACCTGATTGAAAACCTGTGGTAAGAGTTTTAACCTGTGGTAACTTGCAAGCCGCCTCATTGGCTGAATTATCAGCCTATTTAGCTTGCACAGCAGTAATCTGGAGGCAGGCGTACGCTGCGAACACATCTGTCTCAATCCTCCTCTCGTGAGTGGAGATCCTTATTGCAGTGTGAACCAGACATTGTCACATACTCGTATTGCAAGACAACCTTAACTCATTTACTCGTATTAGTAACTATTTGTAAAGACGACAGCCTTATAAATCAAGCTGCAGGGTCGTATATGGGAGGGACACTTTGACGTGGCAACACACAAAAATAAGCTGAGTACCCCTCCCTGATGCCACAAACAAAAAATTACCACCCACACCCACACTTATACCCAAACCTCCCAGCCTTACAATTTTACACGTTCACACAAGCACATAAGTCTTGACAGCTACTCCAGCTCCCAGAAACCCTCGCACCGTCCATTCCTCATTCAATGCAGGCATAGCTTTTTCAGTAAACTCAGTAAACTCTGCAATGCAGGCATAGCTTTTTCGCTGCCTGCGCACTTTTCCTCTCCTCGCACCGTCCATTCCTCATTCAATGCAGGCAGAGTTTTTTTGCAGTTTCCCTCTCCTCGCGCCGTCCATTCCTCATTCAATGCAGGCAGAGCTTTTTCGCAGTTTTCCTCTCCTCGCACCGTCCATTCCTCATTCAATGCAGGCAGAGCTTTTTCACTGCCTACATAGGGTGGGCCAGAACTATAAAATTATACATGTATACGGTGTACATACGGTATTTTTAGCAGGGAAATCACCATACACACGGTCATATACGGTGTACATATACGGTTCTGGCCAACCCTACCTACATAGCTAGTTGTCAATATTTCCTTTGCCTGAACTCATCCATTACTTCACCCACACCTAGACACACCCGTTGCATAAACCCTCACCCCCACCAAAAACATAAACACAGCAATACCTACCCCACACCTATAAATCCAGAGGTGACAGCACTCCCAGGCTATCATACGCATGTGACATAAAACCGGCTACCGAACAAACATTTCCGTGTGAACACACACACACACAACTTAATAGAACCACACACACACACACACACGCACACACACAACTTAATAGAACCACTCATACACGAACACATGCACACCTACACATACAAAATGGAGTTGCAGCCTGCTGGTAGCAAGCAGCTTCAGGCATCAGGCATAGCCTGGAATTGCAGCCTACTGGTAGCAAGCAGCATCATGCATCTGCCTAGTAGCAAGCAGCATCATGCATCAGGCATAGCCTGGAGTTGCAGCCTACTGGTAGCAAGCAGTATCATGCATCAGGCATAGCCTGCAGTTGCAGCCTACTGGTAGCAAGCAGCAGCATCATGCACCAAGCGCAATGTTCCATTCCACTTGCTCACACTTGTCAGAGTCCCACCAAGCATAAAACACACATTCACAAACACACGCAGCACACGCCCCCCTTACCCCCACCATCATGCAATCACCAACTCTGCACTAAAGGTAAACCGACCAACTCTGAAGGTAAACCAATTAAAGGTACTCTGCACTAAAGGATAACCAACTCTGAAGGTAAACCAACTAAAGGTTCTCTGCACTAAAGGTAAACCAACTCTGAAGGTAAACCACTAAAGGTACTCTGCACTAAAGGTTAACCAACTCTGCACTAAAGGTACATCAACTCTGAGCTTTAAGTCTGAACCCTAACAATGAACTAAACCAGCTCTTAACTTCAAGTCTGAACCCTGACAATAAACTAAACCAACTCTGAACTTCATGTCTGAACCCTGAATATGAACAAAACCAACTTTGAACTTCAAGTCTGAACTCTGACCTTAGGGTCCGGAGGTGGCAGCACTCGCAAGTAGTCGTCTGCATGTAATGGTGGCGTGTGGCCTTGCAATCTTCCTGAGTCCCTGCTCCTATTTGTGTCCTCCTTCCTTCCCTCTGAGTCTTCCTCTGTGAGTGAGTGTGTGTGTATATGTGTGCATGTGTGTGCACGTGTGAGTGTGCACGTGTGAGTTTGATGTGTGTGATGTGAGAGTGTCTTCCTGTGTCCGTCTCGCTGTTTGGCCAGGCCGTCTCCACTCAAGAGGGAAGCTGCTGCACAAAATGTGCGATAGAAAAGTGAGAGCACACATGCTGATGCGGCAGACAGCTGCAAGACAGAGTGGGGGAGGGGTTGGGTGCAAGTACTATTTTGGAGGTAAGGGCAACTTTTCATCAGTACAAGAAGACGTACCAAGAGAAAGGGGTGGGTCACAGTATTCAAAGAGGAGGCAACTGCCCCTTCTCCTGAGATTATACTAACCAGGAGTGCCAACACTCTAGCTGCGCCAACACACTGGCGGCGTTGACACACTATAGCTGAGCCAATACTCTAGCTGCGCCAGCACACTGGCTGCGCCAACACACTGGCGGCGTTGACACACTGGCTGCACCAACACTCTAGCTGAGCCAACACACTGGCTGCGCCAACACACTGGCGGCGTTGACACACTAGCTGCGCCAACACTCTAGCTGCGCCAACACACTGGCTGCGCCAACACACTAGCTACGCCAATACTCTAGCTGCGCCAACACACTGGCGGCGTTGACACACTGGCAGCGTTGACACACTAGCAGTGTAGTCACAAAAGCGGTTACTCAGACACAAAAGCGGTTACTCAGTCACAAAAGCGGTTACTCACACTGGCAGCGTTGACAAACTAGCAGTGTAGTCACAAAAGCGGTTACTCACCACGACCGCCACAGGTATGAGAGTCTGTTGTCTTGCCATGCGTGTCACCAGCTTGTCTCCGGGGCGGCGGCTTTTTCCCTGCTGCTTGGGCTGCTGCAGCGGCGGCAGCCGACTTTGTGGCGGCGGCTATGGCGGCTGGGCTGGCACCTGGACCGGCGTGTGTGTGTGTGTGTGTGTGTGTGTGTGTGTGTGTGGTGTTCATGTGTGCATGTGTTTTGTATGGTTGTGTGTGTATGCGAGTGTGTGTGTGAATATCTGTGCGTACATGTGCGTCTGTGTATGTGCAAGCGCACATGTGTGCGCGTTTGTGTGGGTTGTGTGGGTATTAAATATATATGGTTCTGGCCAATCCTCCTTATGAGTACGGTATCCATACTGCATTCTGAGCAGCAGGGGTGGTAGGAGGTGATGCAGGGGCACCACGGTCATTTGCATACTGCATCCTGAGCAGCAGAGATGATAGGAGATGATGCAGGGACACCACGGTCATTTGCACACAGTAATCTGAGCAGCAGAGATGATAGGAGGTGATGCAGGGACACCAGGGTCATTTGCACACTGTAATCTGAGCAGCAGGGGTGGTAGGAGGTGATGCAGGGACACCACGGTCATTTGCATACTGCATCCTGAGCAGCAGAAATGATAGGAGGATTGCAAGGGCACCACGGTCATTTGCACACTGCATTCTGAGCAGCAGGGGTGGTAGGAGGATAACAGGGACACCGCGGTCATTTGCACACAATAATCTGAGCAGCAGGGGTGGTTGGAGGTGATGCAGGGACACCTCAGTCATTTGCATACTGCATGCTGAGCAGCAGGGGTGGTAGGAGGTGATGCAGGACTTGGCAGAACCCAAGTCTTATGAGTACGGTATCCATACTGTAACCTAAGCAGGGGTGATAGGAGGGTATACATGTAGGCTTGGCCAGAACCATGTATATATACGGTGTATATACGATTTTTTTGGCAGAAAAATCACCAAATATACGGTTATATACGGTGCATATATACGGTTCTGGCCAACCCTACATAAAAGGGATACCTCGGTCGATTGCGGTGTACGTAAACGTTCCTGGCCAAACCCTTAATTGTTGCGAATGTGTGTATGTGCATACGCATTTTGTGTCATGATTACATGCACGCGCATTTTGTGTCATGATTACATGCACGCGCATTTTGTGTCATGATTACGTGCACGCGCATTATGTGTCATTACTACGTGCATGTGCATCCTGTGTCGTTAATACGCGCATACGCATTACGTGCAGTGACCGTGTGTATGTATCCGTACGCATTATGTGCCGCGTTCGTGTGTATGTGTGTGTACGCGTACTCAGCGTGCGTGTGTACCTACCAGCTGCTGCGGCAGCAGCTGCTGCTGCTGCTACTGCAGGGTCTGCAGGGATGGGTGCCGGGGCGAATAGCTTGTGGGGGCTGGGGGTTTGTGGTGTGTAGCTCATGCCACCCCCAGGCACCCCATTGTTTGGTGCAAGGGGACTGCTGTATGCTGTGATTGGCGTGTGGTTGTTGATGCTGCCGCTGCTGCTGCTATGCAAGGAGGTGTGGTTTGGGGGGTGGGGGGCATGTGAGACGGGGGAGGGGGGGGCGTTGGGGGGAGTGCGATGTGCCGCACAACCGTGCTGCTGGTGCTGGTGCTGGTGCTGCTGCTGCTGCTGTGCTGCCTCCTCCTGGTGCTGGCGCTGGGTTGCATACCACAGGCCTCCTGGCCACAGCATGCGCTGAAGTGGTACACGTGTGTGTGTGTGTGTGTGTGTGTGTGTGTGTGTGTGTGTGTGTGTGTGTGTGAGAAATGAGTGAATGGGGTGAAGCACAAGAGGAGGTGTGCCTGCTTACCACAGGCCTCCTGGCCACAGCATGCGCTGAAGTGGTACGTGTGTGTGTGTGAGCGTGTGTGTGTATGTGTGTGTGTATGTGTGTGTGTGAGTGAAAGAGAGAGAGAGAGAGAGAGAGAGAGAGAGAGAGAGAGAGAGAGAGAGAGAAAAAGAGAGCCCGCAGGTACCCATGCCTGAATGTCTTGTGCGGCGTACTAATGTGCGGCATATTTGCTCATCATCATGACTCGCTTGGCAGTGCATTGGCAGAAAGCTGTCAGAGGTACCTTTCCACCTACAGGCATACTCCTTTATGGGGTACACCTCACCTACACATGAGGTACAGACTCACCTTCAGGCTCACTCGCTTATGAAGTACACTTTCACAGATCAAGTACACACTCACCTACAGATCAAGTACACATTCACCTACAGGCTCACTCCCTTATGAAGTACACTTTCACAGATCAAGTACACACTAACCTACAGATCAAGTACACACGTACAAATAGGCTCACTCCCTTATGAAGTGCACTTTCACCTACATATCAAGTACACACTCACCTAGACATGAAGTACACACTCATCTATAAGCACACTCCCTTATGAAGTACACCCTCACCTAACGAGTTGTTATATACCACACTGAAGGTCTATCTGCAGGCCCAGAATGGCACTACCATTAGGTTCACTGATTAATCCTGTGCATGTCTTTCGTTTCAATATCGATTAAAAAGAACGCCTCTCGTTTGAATGTCAAAGCAAATGTCTCCTGTTTGAATGTCAATAAAAAAGAACCCTCACCTGCAGGCCCAAGATAGCATGTGCTATGCTGTGTGTGAGGGCACGCAGATGGGCACGCCTCTTGTTTGGCAGGGTAAAATATAAAATAAGAAGACTTAACAGATAATCCACCTGCAGGCCCAAGATAGCGCGTGCTGTGCTGTGCTCTGACGTGAGGGCACGCAGATGGGCACGCCTCTTGTTTGGCAGGGTAAAATATAACAAAAAACGACGACCTAGTAGATAACCCACCTGCAGGCTCAGGATAGCGCGTGCTATGCTGTGCTCTGACGTGAGGGCACGCAGATGGGCACGCCTCTTGTTTGGCAGGGTAAAATATAACAAAAAACGACGACCTAGTAGATAACCCACCTGCAGGCCCAAGATAGCGCGTGCTATGCTGTGCTCTGACGTGAGGGCACGCCACTTGTTTGGCAGGGTAAAATATAACAAAAAACGACGACCTAGTAGATAACCCACCTGCAGGCCCAAGATAGCGCGTGCTATGCTGTGCTCTGACGTGAGGGCACGCAGCTTCTCCAACAGAGCATCGTCCACAGCGTCCCCTGCAACCATGCTGAGCATGGCGCGCGTGACGGCCACCACCTGTGTGTGTGTGTGTGTGTGTGTGTGGTTTTAGAGGCAGTGTGTTGGATTTTGTAATACTACGTAATTTTCTTTTCCACAGCACTTCCTGCAACCATGCTGAGCATGGCGCGTGTGACGGCCACCACCTGTGTGTGTGTTTGTGTGTGTGTGTGTGTGTGTGTGTGTGTGTGTATGTGTGTGGTTTCAGAGGCAGTGTGTTGAATTTTGTAATACTACTTTATTTTTTTTCCACAGCACTTCCTGCAACCATGCTGAGCATGGCGCGTGTGACGGCCACCACCTGTGTGTGTGTGTTTGTGTGTGTGTGTGTGTGTGTGTATGTGTGTGGTTTCAGAGGCAGTGTGTTGAATTTTGTATTACTACCTTATTTTTTTTCCACAGCACTTCCTGCAACCATGCTGAGCATGGCGCGTGTGACGGCCACCACCTGTGTGTGTGTGTGTGTTCGTGTGTGTGTGTGTGTGTGTGTGTGTGTGTGTGTGTTTCAGAGGCAGTTTGTTGGACTTTGTAATACTACGTTAAATTTTTCCACAGCACTTCCTGCAACCATGCTGAGCATGGCGCGCGTGACGGCCACCACCTGTGTGTGTGTGCGGTTTCAGAAATAGCGTGTTATGTTTTTATTGTTATGTTGTTTTGCAGCGTCTCTTGTGCCTCTTGCCAAGTGCATGGCACGCATGGCATGCTACAACCGCAACAACCACCACCTGGGTGTACGGTTTCAAAGAGTGTGTGTGTGTGCGTGCGTGTGTGTGCGTGTGTGTGTGTGTGTTTGTGTGTGTTGGATTTTGTATATCGTCAAGAGTCCCACAGCATCTTCTGCAGCCGTGCTAAGCATGGCACACGCGCAACGTCTACCGCCTTCGTGTGGAAATTGTGGAGGCGAATGGTGTTGTAAGCTGTCAGGTGCTTTTGACCTACAGCAAACAAATTGGGTATTCACCTACCTACAGCACCTCCTGTGCTATTGTATGCTGAGCAAGGTGCACCCCACATCACTTTTGTGCTATTGTATGCTGAGCAAGGTGCACCCCACATCACTTTTGTGCTATTGTTTGCTGAGCAAGGTGCACCCCACATCACTTTTGTGCGCGCAGTGGTCAATGAAACACAACGAACACAAATCGACACAGAAACTACCACACACACACACACACACACACACCAATGCACACACGCCAATGCACATACGCTAATGCACACACGCTAATGCACACACACCAAAGCACACACACACACCAATGCACACACGCCAATGCACACACGCTAATGCACACACGCCAATGCACACACGCCAATGCACACACACAAACACATACACACAAACACATACACACAAACACAGGCCAATGCACACGCGCACACACACAAACACACCCACACCAATGCACACAAACACACACAGACCAACACGCACGTGTCGTCCGATGAAACCGCGCGACCGCAGCTGGAACACAGAAACACACACACCCACGCCAATGCACACACACACAGTCCAACACAACACGCACGTGTCGTCCGATGAAACCGCGCGACCGCAGCTGGAACACAGAAACACACACCCACGCCAATGCACACACACAAACACACGCACCCACAAACACACCCACGCCAATGCACACACACACACACACAGCCCAACACGCACGTGTCGTCCGATGAAACCGCGCGACCGCAGCTGGAACACAGAATCCAGCAGCAGGTAAAGGCAGCTGCTCAGACTGCTGGCAGCAGCGGCAGAGGCTGCTGTTACTGGGGAGGGATGACCGTTGGCGGCTGCAGCAGCAGAGGCAGCATCCAGCCACCAACCACTGCCACCCCCACTCGGTGCGCTCTGTGCGGGGGTGAGTGTGGAGGGTCCTGCGCGTGTGAATATGTATGTGCGTGTGTGTGTATATATACATTATATATATGTGCGTGAGCGTGTGCGTATATTTGTCTGTGTGAGTGACTGCGAAAGTCGATGTGGATGTGTGTAAATTTTCCACGTGTGTGTGTGTGCGCGTGTGTGTGTGTATGTGTGTGTGTATGTGAGTGTGTGTGTGTTGTGTGACATTAGGTGTATGGCAGTTTCATGTTGGGAACATGTACATACATACGGCATTGTCATACAAATCTGGCCAGCACAACACCTGAGCATGCCAAAACCAACCGTCACACACACACACAAACACAAATTCAAAGGGAAAGAGCAGGGGTTGTTGTCGGGTGACGTGCCTTACTCCTCACTACCATGCACCATGGGAATACAGCACGCACACACACACGCTCACACACACACACACGCTCACACACACACGCTCACACACACACACACACACGCACATACACACACAAACACACACAGTATGAAATGTCAAGGAGGTAAGCAGTAGGGAGAAGGACAAATCATGCGCACATGCCACACAAAGTGAAAAGAGGCGATGCATGCGCACATGCCACACAAAGTGACAAGAGGCGATGCATGCGCACATGTCAGTTGTATTGGGTGGAGGCGATGCATGTGCACATGCCACACACAGTGGAAAGAGGCGATGCATGTGCACATGCCACACAAAGTGAAAAGAGGCGATGCATGCGCACATGCCACACAAAGTGAAAAGAGGCGATGCATGCGCACATGCCACACACAGTGAAAAGAGGCAATGCATGCGCACATGTCAGTTGTATTGGGTGGAGGCGATGCATGTGCACATGCCACACACAGTGAAAAGAGGCAATGCATGCTAAGGAGCCGAAAATAGCCCATCATACACCTAAGCCCATCATAGACCTAGGAGCCGAAGATAGCCCATCATACACCTAGATAGCCCATCATACACCTAGATAACCTATCATACACCTAGATAGGCCATCATACACCTAGATAGCCCATCATACACCTCAAAAAACCTAAACCCTAAAAAGAGGAGGCAAACGCAAGTTCCTCCCCACAGCTCCATCCATGCAACTTCCCCAACGCATCTTCCCACCTTACCCCATGCAATGGTAAACAAGCAGGCATAGCCCATGGTACGCACAATCAAAAGAAGAAGAGGCAGACACAGCTTGGAATTCCCATGCTGCAGTCAGCAGCCCCCAGCTCTGCTCACAACAGCCAGTGACCTGCCTGCCTACCTACCTGTAGCGTTGTGAGTGCTCGTGCTGGCGTGTGTGTCTACGCTTGCTGTACCGCTGTGAGTGCTCGTGCTGGCCAGCCTGCCTACCTGTACCGTTGTGAGTGCTCGTGATAAAATGCCTGCCTACCTGTACTGTTGTAAGTGCTCGTGCTGGCCTGCCTGCCTACCTGTACCGTTGTGAGTGCTCGTGCTGGCGTGTGTCTGTCTGCGCTTGCTGTACCGTCCTGGGTGCTTGTGCTAGCCTGCCTGCCTATTTGTACCGTTGTGAGTGCTTATGCTGGCCTGCCTGCCTACCTGTACCGTTGTGAGTGCTCGTGATAAAATGCCTGCCTACCTGTAGCGTTGTGAGTGCTCGTGATAAAATGCCTGCCTACCTGTACCGTTGTGAGTGCTCGTGCTGGCGTGTGTCTGTCTGCGCTTGCTGTACCGTTGTGAGTGCTCGTGCTGACCAGCCTGCCTACCTGTACCGTTGTGAGTGCTCGTGCTGGCCTGTGTGTCTACGCTTGCTGTACCGTTGTGAGTGCTCGTGCTAGCCTGCCTGCCTACCTGTACCGTTGTGAGTGCTCATGCTGGCCTGCCTGCCTACCTGTACCGTTGCGAGTGCTTGTGCTGGCGTGTGTGTACGCCTGCTGTACCGTTGTGAGTGCTTGTGCTGGCCTGCCTGCCTATTTGTACCGCTGTGAGTGCTCATGCTGGCCTGCCTGCCTACCTGTAGCGTTGTGAGTGCTCGTGCTGGCCAGCCTGCCTACCTGTACCGTTGTGAGTGCTCGTGCTGGCGTGTGTGTCTACGCCTGCTGTACCGCTGTGAGTGCTCGTGCTGGCCAGCCTGCCTACCTGTACCGTTGTGAGTGCTCGTGATAAAATGCCTGCCTACCTGTACTGTTGTGAGTGCTCGTGCTGGCCTGCCTGCCTACCTGTACCGTTGTGAGTGCTCGTGCTGGCGTGTGTCTGTCTGCGCTTGCTGTACCGCTGTGAGTGCTCGTGCTGGCCAGCCTGCCTACCTGTACCGTTGTAAGTGCTCGTGCTGGCGTGTGTGTCTACGCTTGCTGTACCGTTGTGAGCGCTCTTGCTGGCCTGCCTGCCTACCTGTACCGTTGTGAGTGCTTATGCTGGCCTGCCTGCCTACCTATACCGTTGTGAGTGCTCGTGCTGGCCTGCCTGCCTACCTGTACCGCTGTAAGTGCTCGTGCTGGCCAGCCTGCCTACCTGTACCGTTATGGATGCTCGTGCTGGCGTGTGTGTCTACGCCTGCTGTGGTGTAAGAGGTGGCATAGGGCATTGAAGGAAGGCAGGTTGCAAGAGAAACGGTGCAGGGGCTGTGGGCGTGTGGGTGGTTGAGGGTGTGGGGCAGGGTGTGAGGGTGTATGGGGCTGTGTGTGTGGGTGCGGGGGAAGGACTCTGTGCAGTGGGGGGGGTGCCCGATGGGGGTGACGGTTGCGGAGGAAGTTGCACTGGCGCTTTGGCTGTGGCTCCTTTGCTGTTGGTGCTGCTGCTGGTGCTGCTGTTGGTGGTGGTGGTGGTGCTGCTGTGTGGGGGAGGAGAGGTGGGGGTGCTGGAGGAGTGGCTGGGAGGAAGGGTGAGAGGCGTGGCTGTTGACAG
>Ga0307968_1003808_pt1 | contig 12455 bp, 15 predicted proteins | sample OrgLakmetagen650_FD_201834 | JGI IMG/M metagenome (GOLD analysis project Ga0307968, IMG submission 201834) | Saline water microbial communities from Organic Lake, Antarctica - #650 | ecosystem: Environmental > Aquatic > Non-marine Saline and Alkaline > Saline | place: Antarctica: Organic Lake... | reverse complement strand
CACAGGGGGTCCAATCCAAAAAATACACGTGACATACAATACATTTTTTTTTCACCCTCCTGGCGCTACGCAAACTTATTTGACCCCCTCGCGGTGTGTCGGGAGCAATTTAAATATCTAAGTGACAAGGGCCTCGCTAAGCTCGCATTGTAATTAATTAAATTTAAGCATGAACGGGGACAGGCCGGGAAAGTATCCCAAGCCGCCCATCAAGGCCCCCAAGGTGGACAAACAGCTTGGGAGGAGGCTGGCCCTCTATTCGGGAGGAAGGACTAAGAGAAGGGCGCATTCCCTTTACATGTGCACGCACGCACACGTACCCGCATGCACACACACACATACACACACACACTTACGTGCATGCACACACGTACGCGCATGCACATGTACGCGCGCGCACACACACACAAAAGTACACAACGCACGCACGTACACAATGCACGCACATACACACACATACGTGCACGCACACAAACAAACATGCACGTAAGCGCACGCACGCACACGTATGCACGCACGCACACGTACGTTAGCGCGCACACACACACACACGTACCCGCATGCACACACACACACACAAATACACACACACACATGTATGGGACATGTATACATATGTATACACACACACACTTACGTACACACGTATGCGCACACACACACACGCACACACACATACGCACGCACAAGTACACAATGCATGCACGCATGTAGGTACACAACCGTACACACACACACCCACGTACGCAACGCACGCTTACACATACGCGCACGCGCGCACAATCATACACACACGCACACAAACACACACGTGCGCCCATGCACGCACACATGCGCACGCACGCACACGTACGCGCGCACACGCATGTAGGTGCAGCTCATAGGGCCAGAAGGCCCTCGCATAGGCTCGCATTGTGTTTATTAATTATGTGTTGCCCCCCTCGCATTGCTTTTATTGGGGCTTATTAATTGGGTTATTTCAACCTCGGATTGGTCACGGTACCCTACGGTATATCCACACCTAAGGATGATCTAAATATTTTTACAATGGTATGTGACGCCCCCCAAAGGTTTACCCTACAGGCGCTCATGGAAGTGCGCACGTCCTTTATCCTCACGGCCTCTGTCACATCATCCTTTATAAATGGTTGGCAACTTCAATTGATACCCGCACAGCAAACACCCTTTGCTATACCCCGGCTGTCATGTTGTCACAAATAGCGGCAGGCACCGCTTGGCAAGAAACAAACACGCATTAACATGAGTATCAGTATCGTGCTACATGAGGAGCAAATTGGATGGACTTCAAACCATATAGTGCACTCAAACACAAGCTTCATCAAACACCAGGCAGGAAAAAGAGGAAACATGCACAGTACGCACCTGCTCGTATGCCACGCGCAGCAGCAGTGCCTTGATTTGGCCCGCCATCTCACCCAGAACCACCCGCTGCTGCAGGGCGTAAGGAGAAAGGCCACTGCTGGTGTCACTGCCCTCAACGAACCTGTGTGTGTGTGTGTGTGTGCATGAGTACTTGAGTACTTGAGTACTTGAGTACAGTCTGGGGGCAAGCACAGGCTCTCGTTGTGTCACTTGAATTTAGGATACCGTACAGTTACAAAGAAAGCACGCACGTTTTTGTCCTCTCCCCTTCACGGTGAGGACGTGGCCAGTGCAGCAGGGAAGGAAAGAGGAAGCCTTGGCTTTGGCTGTTCAGGTTCATTTGCCTCTATTCCAACGGGGTTATACAGGGCCTTTTAAGGGATTCACTCGTAGCACTCACAGATGACTATTCTGCTTATGCATAAAACAGTGGCGCCAATCGGACGGAAAGATTTGTTTCTGACTGAACTTGCTTGTTTTTACGAATGGTTCCTTACCTTGAAGCCAATGCCGCAGGGAAGGGGCCTTCTAGGCTTATGTCCCCCCCTCTGCCGGAGATGATTGAGGGCTGCACGCTCATGCTCACGGAAGCAGCAGCAGCAGACAGGGATTCAGACAGCTGCATGAGCTGCGCAAGCTGCTCCTCATCCTTGTGTGCATCTGCATGTCATGCGTTAGACATTAGCAAGATGTGAGAGGGAAACAAGTGAGGGGTCCATGCTCGCAGCGGCAGCAGCAGCAACAGCGGACATAAGCAGGACTACTGTTTAAAAGCTTCCTTGCTCTGTGTTCTTATGTGCGCCTGTATTTGGTTGCATTGGGGTTTAGGAGGCATGTGGTAAGGTGCAGTAAGGAAGAATGGAGCAGCATGCTCAAACAGGGCCTCCCTCTTCTCTCCTGTGTGCAACTGAGTGCAGCATGCTTGGTGTAGCCAGGGGACATGGCCGCACCTTCAAATGCAGAGGTGCTGGCGCATCAGCCAAAACCGCACCTTTCCCAGCCTACCCAAGACATTGTTCAACCATCCAGCTTATTTATCACACCTTTGAAGCATCAACAAGTATGCATGCCTGACCTCGGTTTTGGGCAGACATGGTGGTGAGGAACTGCAGGTAGAGGCCCCCTCCGAGACGCCAGCCAGGCAAAATCGGTGCTTCGGGTGCTGTAGCGGTCAGCAATTCATGCAAGCGCGCATACCTGGAGTGGGGGGTGCACATGTGTCAATTTGTGTGTGTGCGCGTGTGTGTGCGTGTGTGTGTGTGTGTGTACGTGTGCGCACATGTGCAGCGCTGTGGTACAAATGTAAGGACAGCACAAGCAGCAAGCTCAGGGCCCACCAGGCAATATGTTGCACACAAGATAGTACACAACAAAGTGATATGACAAGGATGTGCTGTTGAAATTTGGGTTGGTTAGTTTCCTGCTTCCACACCTCGCTCAGCACGAGGAGCCTGCACAAACATACTCACACACACACGCACTCACACACGCACACGCACGCACGCACGCACACACGCACACTCACACACACGCACACGCACGCACGCACACACGCACACTACACACTCATGCACATACGTACACACATATGGACATATGCAAACACACACAATAAGGTTTTAGACCACCCGAAAAAGACACTGCTGCCCTGAACCCACCCTTTACTGAGCATGAGGCTAGGGGCCACGTGCATGCACAGCACCTCGTGGGCATCATGCCACTGCTGTGCGGCCATAAGGGCTGTGCACGCGGTGTGGTAGTCTCCTTGATGCTTAGCCCAAGTGGCTACTGCCTCTGCTACGAGCTCCACAGGAACCTGCACCAGTACATGGACAAACAGGGCGATGTGTGAGAGATTGTTTATTCTTGCTCTGTATGGTGTGCATTCGCATGGGGTTCACAAACGCTAGGACACTGCCACCAGCTCATAGCAAAGTATGCACATACATGTAGTCACACACACACATAATTACGCGTTCGTGATAAACATGTTGTTATAACAGGGGGCTGTCCCTGTGTGCCGCGTCCACGTAGCTCCTGGCCTTTTAGCTTGTTGTTAAGAAGCTCTACTACCAGCTTCTTAACAACGCTCTACTACCAGCTTCTTAATAACAAGCTGAAGGGCACGCACATGCACACGCGCAAATCAACACACAGGGCATGACAGCTGCACCCCTGCAGTGTGTGTGCTCCACATAGGCACACGAGCCTTCAGGCTCATTACTCCTCCTACAATCTTTCACGGGCACACTTTTGCAGCACAGCACACACATGAATGATTTGCTCCTTACCCCCAGAGTATCGCACAGGAAAGCTTCACGCTCCCCATCTCCTGCCCAGACAGGCGCTGACCGTGACAGCAACTCTCGCACCACGTGCCACCGCAAGCTTTTGTGTAGGCCTGCACAGCAGCATCAAACGAGCTGTTCAATGGTCCAGGGACAGGATGTCATGCAGCACACAGGATGTCACACACATACACACATGCCAGCTGCCGTCACACCACCGCAAACCATTGTGTCCAGGCCTGTGCAGCAACAGGGGCAGCAACTGTTGAGCCACAGCCCGCTGCATGGGGATTTCTGTGCCTCAGTAATCAAGGCAAACTGTCACCACGGTTTCTTAATACGTTTGGCCGTTGCTTGGATGCGCACACTGTACGTGACCGTACAACAAAAAATTTTCGTGTTGCGTGTACCCTCATTCTGTACAAGCCTGCATAGAAGCGGATGCAGGTCAAATTACCAACTGACCGCATTGGGCCTGTTGCCATCAGCACATGCACCACAGGCTTTTATATGCAAATCTACACAGTATGGAGAGCGCACGCTGCAGGTGAGCGCATCAGCATATTACAGCATACATAGCATCACACCTAAATTGCTGGCACTACAATCCCCCCATTTCCTGTCACGGCTGATGAAAAATTTATTGCACATAGAAAGACAGCATTCCTTCACATCTAAACGGACTAGCTGTACCCAGACCTCTTCTTTTAAACAGACACCCTAGCTAGCCCAAGAATGACCCACACCTGGTTTGTGGCCTGCAGCTTGCCAAGCAGGGGACGTGTCCGGAAGGTGCAGTGCAACATAGACTGCCCATTCAGGCATGTCACCTGCCAGCTGGATCTGTGTGTGTGTGTTTGTGTGTGTGTGTGTGTGTGTGTGTGTGTGTGTGTGTGTGTGTGTGTGTGTGTGTGTGTGCGCGCGCGCGTGTGTGTGTGTGTGTGTGTGTGTGTGTGTGTGTGTGTGCAATGGGGGTTGGGAGTTGGGAGGCAAGACACGAGAGTGTGAGCGTGTCTGGGAGACGGATAGGCAGGAGGAGGGGTGAGGAATGGGGATTCAGGAGGAGGAAAAAGGACACAGCACAGAGAGGGAAGCGACCAGCTTTAAAAACGACACAGCAATTTGAAGGGCTCTTGGAAATACACACAGTCGCTCATCAGTTGCCATCAGGAAGGAAGGTCGTTGCAAAAAGGTATGGCAACGAGAAGGAAAGAGGCGACACAAGGGACGTTGTTGCGAGAAAGGATAGGGTGTGAGAGATAGGCACAGTTTAAGTGTCCCTGGTCATATTAACGCAGAGGGCACAAATGCAAGATCCGGACAGATTGTGCAGATCAAAATGGAAGTTTTTTCAGATCCACCTGAAACACATACCGTAGATCCTCGATCACTTTGTGACACTAAAATCTAAGGATACATTTTCGCTTTAAATTCGTAAGGGGGTCTGGGGGATAACTTTTGAGTTCGAAGGGACTTCGTCAGGGTCCTGTCGGGAATTAATTTGAGTATTCGAGAAACCCCCACTAATGGCTGCTGCTGCTGCCCCTGCTGCTGCTGCTGCTGCTGTTGCTTTGCAGGCTGCTGGGCCATTGGCTGCATGGGGAGAACAACAGCTGTGAGTGCTTGCACGTGTCCTTCCCTCAATCAGAGAAGCAACCTTCTCTTACCCATCTTCACTCACTCTGTGAGGATGCCACAGAAGAAGGGCCTGAAGGGGCTTTGGGAGGAGGAGGCTTGTTCTTGAAGCAGCATGCATGGGCGCCCCACGGGCCTCTTCACAGCCGCGCCCCTAGCCTTTGCCTATGCCTATGCCAGCTCCCTGAGCTGTTTCTCCCTCTGCAGCTTCTCAAGGCCTCTCTGCTGAGCAGTCAGCCCCTCAGCAGGGGAATGGGGCTTCGAGAACAGGGCCAGGGGGTTCACACTGGCACACTGGGGGGCCATTTTTGAAAGTTGCCCTCAAAACCAAAAAATAATTTATTTCTGACTTCGAATCCAGTTCGGAGGGGGCTCCAATAATTATTAAAAGTTTTGTTTTTTGTTTTTTGGCTGTATTTAATTTCCAAATGATCGAGGATCTACGGTATACCTATACACGGACACACAAGCAGAAGCAGGTACGCACACACACACACACACACACTAACACACCCACCCACCACAGCACAACATCGACTCATAAGCACGTGCCTGTGAGATCAGGTCCATGTGACTGGCAAGCACAAGCTCGGATGCTTGCACGCCCAGCGGCTTGCCTCCTCCTGTGTCCTGAACCTCTTGCATGTCCTGCTGCTGTGCGTTGCTACCTCCCCCGCGAACCACTCCAAGGCCCTGAACGACAAGAAGAGAGGCACACAGTTAAGATGGCACATGCGTATGATGAAGACATTTATTATTTGTACACCAGGGAAGGTGCGCAAACACATGAGGCATCCTAACTGACGCTATTGCACACCTCTGCACACCTCTGCAGTGCCCTGATGAGAAGACAACAGACGTCGTGAGCCGAAAAATTTCAAATCACACACACACATCTACACGCACGTACTCCCACACGCACACGTACATACATACACCTAAGCACACCTGCAGTGCCGTGCTCAGCAGCCATGGCAGTGCACAGTCACACGGGTGTGCGCTGTGGCTGCTTGCCAGCAGCAGCTCAGGCACAGGCTCCTGCCCCAGCATTGCCCCTCCCTTGCCTCCACCTGAAACCCAGCAGAAATGGAAAGCAGGTCACATGAGCAAATCTTGAGCGAGGCTGATGCAACTGCAACGCGGGCCAGGTTCGTGTGTGTGTGTCTGTGTGTGTGTGTGAGTGTGTGTGTGTGTGTGTGTGTGTGTCCTTGAAACGAGCAGCTATAAAAAGTAGCAGAGCACGATGAAACACCAGTAGTTGTTTACCAGATGGTACGAGAAAAAACAGCAGCCTTTGCCACACAACACGCGTTTCCTACACTGACAGATTGTGCCTCTACGTGCATGTGTGCCCCAACAAATATAAAAACAGGGAGAAGCATCAAAAACAGCAGCCTTTGCCACACAACGCGCGTTTCCTACACTGACAGAATGTGCCTGACGTGCATACGTGCCCTAACAAACATTTAAAAAAACAGGGAGAAGAAACTACAATTCCCCAACTCAGGTATAGCTTCCATAATTGCTTACTTGCCCAGCAATATTTGGTTATGTTACCCATCAACGTTGCTTACAGCACTCCCCATTGTGAAGCCTTCCTGCCCACTTACCCCCATCATCTTGTATGTTTGCAGCAGCCCTGGCCTGTGCCTCATTCTCTGCCTCTGCACATGCCTCGCAGTGTGCTCGCCACAGCTGCAGCAGTACGTATTGCAGGTCCTGGGGGGCGTGCACGTGCGCGGGTGGCGGGTGGCCCTGCACATCAAGCGTGCATGCATGTGTTTGCATTGTAATTGCTCAATGTGAATAGATCACCGTATGCGTTTGACTCCAAGTTGGGCGACAATTCCAAGGCTGAGATATATCACACAGCCACACATACAAGCACACAACCACGCATGCAAGCACGCGGTCACACACACACATACGCACACCTACATACACAAACACACGCAAATACATACACACATACCAGTTGCTGTGCCTCCATATACAGCGGGTGCGGCCACGGAGCGTCCCCTTCCCTCCCCTCCGCCCTCCCTTCACTCCTGCTGTGCGCCTGCGTCAGCAGCGTGGTGGCATACGCACGCAATGCATCCACAGCTGCTGTTGCGGGAGCTCTCTGGTGCGGCAGCAGCATCGGGTCTGCACTAGTGCCGGTGGCGGGTGTGGTGGCAGGGGTGGTGCGAGTGGTGGAGGTGGTGGTAGTGTAGGCGGGGGTGCTGGTGGGGGAAGTTGTACGGATGTGGTACCAAAGGAGGAGGCCTAAGTGGCGGCGCCAGTCTAGGCGGAGGCAGGTGCTCACATCAGACACCTGTACGTGTAGTAGTTGTGCGGTTGTGTGTATGCGTACGTTTGTGCCAAGGTGTGTGTATGAGTGCAATTGTGCTAGTGTAGGGGTGTGTGTGTACGTGTATGTGCTAGAGCATGTATGTACGCATGAGCCTGGAGAGAGCGAGCGAGCGAGAGAGAGAGAGAGCATGTTTGTGCTTGCACATTTATCGTACAGACACCCCCCCACACACAACTATGACCCTACCCACACACGCACCTGTCCTGCCAGCAGCTGGTACACCAGCAGCCTGCCCCTTGCGATGTGCCCCAGCGTTCCAGATGCCTGCCACACACGCAGCTGCTGTGCAACCTCTGCCTGGCAAGCCGCATGCGTGGGTGCACCTGCTAGTAGGGTGGACAGGGCCACGTCACCGCAGGCTGCTGCCACTGCTGCTGCGGGGCCCAGCTGGCGGGCGGACAGCAGTTGGAGGACCTGCGCGCATACATTGCACACACACATGAGGGCACACACAAAAAATTCGGAGGATCTGTGTGCGCGGGAGTTCATTAGAGCTACTGCGTGCATACACGTGCGCATACACACGCGGACACACACACACACACAGATGTCAGAGGTTGTAGAGGAGGGGAAGAGGTGGGCGATACAGAAAAGCTGCTGCAAAAGTACAAGGCCCAGCTGGCAGAAGGGTGGCGGTCTGAGGACCTGTGCGCACGTACTAACGGCTACATTGGAGAGGGAGGTGAGAGGATGAAAAGGGGAAGATGGCGAAGGTGGTAGGACATGGATGGGAGGGTCAGAGCAGCTGCTGTCTTCCTGCACATGTATACTTGTCCATTACCCCAATGGCTCCACTGTGGCTTAATAAGGAGGGCGCTGTTAACAAATTCCCAAAACTTGGACGTAAAGGGATCCCAGCTAGCAGGCAAACAGCAGGGAAAGGCGTGAGTGTACAGCGGTGTACGGTAGGCATAGACAAAGGTGATAGAGCTTGAAAAGGAAAGGAGTAACTGCGACCTTTCCACAGGACTGGCTGTATGTGTTGGGATTGTCACTTCCATGAGAGCATGAGGAGCGCACGAAGAAGCAGCGCTTCCTTGCCTATGCATGGCAGACCCCTCAATTTCCGACTTTAAACCACCTTGAACGAGCATGATCCCAGGTCCATATCGCACGCGAGCGCACACCCTCACCCACTGCACATCCATCCTCAGACCCACGTCACACACCTTAAACACGCACATTTGCATTCTCATCAAAACCCACACACTCGCAATAAGACCTCCATCAAAACCCACACACTTGCAATAAGACCTCCATCAAGACCTACACACAACACCAAGACCCACACCCACCGCATGAAGAGCTGGCTCCTGCAGACCCTGCCCGGTGTTCAGGCCCTCTTCTAGTGCAGCAGAGGCCCTCGGTGCTGCCTGGTGCTGCAGCCACTTACTCAGGGCAGCCTGGCGCAGCGCAGCTAGCAGCAGCGGGGCGTTGGCCTGTGTGTGATGCACGTTGCGTAAGCACAATGTGTGGGTGCTTACTACAGCGTGCTTTTACCTCAATGTATCTGGCCTGGCGCATGGCCACTTGTAGCAGCGGAGCGCCAGTGTGTATGAAAGCTAGTAGAGGTGTGTGATTTAAGCAATGTTGGCTTGATTAAGATGAAAACAAGGTCCTTGTGTGTCAAACAATATAAACTATGAGTTGTGAATGTCGCAGTGCTAGGGCAGAATGGGCGTCACGGACGTGCACAAGACCAGAATGACCCAACGCACACTTTGGAATGATCTGGATAGAAGGAGCTATGAGACATTCAGCATAAGAACTTAAACATACAACAGGACTCCTTTTCTTTCCTGTAGCACACAAAGCGGCACACTCTACGTGCACACACTCATGCACTCTATCCTACACTCATGCACATATACAATCTTGTACAAGTTTGCATAAGCGCGCTTGCAGCCCCATCCACACATGCATGCACAAGCACCTGCCCACCCACAATCACACCCACGCATACATACACACGCACCTCATCCAGGTACGGCATGCCTTCTCCGTCGGGGGACACACTCTTGCTGACTCCTGCAGCCCTTCGTGAAAAGAGGGCACCATTTGTTGCCCTGATCATAGCCGAGGTCGACCTGCACACGCGTGTGTGAACGTGTGTATGTCTGTACGTGCACACGCGTGCATGGGCTAAGCTGGATGTTGAAAGAGCACACTATCGTGCACAGCAAGACGTGCTTCAGCAGCAGCAGCTCCATGTCATTGAAATAAACCTCACATTCCCGGCAGGTGCACACCTGTTCAGAAGACGGGGTCCATCTCCCAGACCTGAAGGAGGTGTGAGCGGTGCCGCTGCTGCCTCTCCCATCTCCGCATCGTCGCTCTGTGCTGAGATGCTGGGCCTCCTCCTGGATACGTGTCAGGGTTTATGAATTATGTGAGGAACAACTTGGGAGTGTGTTGTTACTAGGATACTGCTATATGCTACAGCTCCAGGAAGACATCCTGGCAGCTCAGTCTGTCGGTGCCTTCAAAAATAAGATCTAGACTGAGCAAGGATCAACAGTTTGTCATTCCTGTAGCACGTTCACAGAGGGACGAGATGAGACCAAGCTGCTTAAAGGTCTGGAACAATGCACACGCCCTTACATTTATTTTCCCGTATTTGACCTCACTCATCCACAGGCACAAATAATCGTGAAAGAGCGTGGCAGGGCATGGCTGAGAACCAGGACTTCGGTCCCCTGCTGCGTTGCTTTCCCAAACCAAACCACAAATACCTGAGAGAGTGGCGGGGGGTGTGCAGGGTGTGGTGCGTGCTGCTGCCCTCTACCCCTGGTGCCATGAGGGGGTCTATGCGCTGGAACAGGACCTGGTAGTGACGTGGTGTGTGTGTACGCGCGTGTGTGTGTGATACTATCAGCGTTTAAATCTGAGGTTAGGCCAGCTGAAAATAAAACACTTTAAATGCACCCAACAGGCCCATCTTGGGTTGCTCCCTCACTGACATCCATACCAATAAAGCGCCAGAACTTGGGTTCCTTGTCCTGTATGCATTATGAGTGCCATGTCCTTGCAAATCTGAGCCCATCCCTATCAATCACACACACGTAAACACACTTACATACACGCATGCACAGACACACACGCTACCGTTTGTTACACATGCACATACAAAGCATTTGTCACCTGCAGCAGCTGCCACGTGTCTGTCTCATATGCAACACGAGCCAGCTCGGTCTCCAGCCACGAAGATGCCTGCGTTGACCCCACTTCCTCTCCTTCCTGCTCTGCGCCTGCAGCATGCCGTGTATACTTGTGTTTGTTACATGTGTGTGTGCTCTTATTTTGTGCGCGTGCATGCATTTTGTGTCTGCATGAGCATGCCGGCACATGCACTTTACCATGCTTGTGTGCAGAGGATCGCATGCAAGCGTACCAATTGCCTTATTAACGTGCCCCAATGTCAGCCCTGCTGCTCCAATCCAACTGCATGCCATCACCCACACTGAATGCAAGAGAGGTTGACAGGAGTCAATGCCAGCAGGACAAACCTTTCAGAGGCAGCACAAGAGAGCGACGTAAGGCAAATGTCAGCGCTCCCACAAACCCAGCCAAACCCTCGCGCGTGCAGCGCAGCTGCCAGCGTGCCACGTCGCCTTTGTCGGCTCCTGCGCACGTACGTGTGGATGAAGTACGTGTATTTGTGCGTGTTGTACGTGTACGTGTACGTGCGTCTTTGTGTGCCTGTAAGTACGTGTGTTCGTGCATGTGTGCCTATGTATGCACTTGATTGTATCAGCAACCTAACATGTACACAAAGGCTCTTGTTGCAATTGCACCCTGCCCACCCTTGGTCATAGAAAAAGCTTCTTCGAAAGGACGGCCAGCCACTCCTAGCTCCTGAGGGTTGGGTAGACCACCACCACCACCACCACCACCCTTGTCCATTTTGACAGGGGCACTGTGCTGCAAGTGTACGTCCAGGGCGGCGCGCAGGCGCGCACGCTGCATTGCAGCAGCGCTACCTCTGCCCTCTCCTTCTCCCTCCTGCAAAAGTGTGGTGCGCATTGTTATGGCACAAGCAGTGCATTGTTGTGACACAAGCAGCGCATTGTTGTGACACAAGCAGCGCATTGTTGTGACACAAGCAGCGCATTGTTGTGACACAAGCAGCGCATTTTTATGGCACAAGCAGTGCATTGTTGTGAAACAAGCAGTGCATTGTTGTGACACGAGCAGCGCATTATTATGACACAAGCAGCGCAATGATTAGTGCGTGGGGTCAGCCAGAGCCGTCATCTGGTGTCAATGATCGCCGATTAATTGACTCCCCTGCCCAAATTGCACCATGTTGGAACATGATGGACGGTACGTATCACTGTCAAACCCTACATTGCAGCGCTTTTATGAATGAGTTTGCTTAAGATAAGCCCGAAGCAGCACCTGCCATGTCAGAGCAGCAGCCCCTGCTGGACAGCACACATGTCCTAAGCGATAAGGACCGCAGCGCTGAAAGTCATCCTAGTCAGTACTGGCTCTCACCCTGCTGATGCAATGCGTAACCCAATGCAGCACACATCAGTAAAACACGCACCTCGCCTGCAGTCTGGCTGCTGCCATCTTCCATGACTGCCTCTCCCCCACCCTCCTGCCTCTCCCCCGCCTCAACCACGTCTCTGTTGCGACCACTGCCACCTGAGGGAGGATATAGGTTGGAGTGTGTGTGTATGCGTGAGTGTGCATGTGTGTATGTTTTTTTTTTATATGTTAGTGGCAACAGGAGCCTATTGAAAAATTCCTGACAGTCACGTATAAATTTTGGACCTCCGGCACCAAATGCC
>Ga0307968_1003807_pt1 | contig 12456 bp, 13 predicted proteins | sample OrgLakmetagen650_FD_201834 | JGI IMG/M metagenome (GOLD analysis project Ga0307968, IMG submission 201834) | Saline water microbial communities from Organic Lake, Antarctica - #650 | ecosystem: Environmental > Aquatic > Non-marine Saline and Alkaline > Saline | place: Antarctica: Organic Lake... | reverse complement strand
TTTTCTGTGTGTGTGTGTGTGTGTGTGTGTGTGTGTGTGTGTGTGTGTGTGTGTGTGTGTGTGTGTGTGTGTGTGTGTGTGTGTGTGTGAGAGTGTGTGTGTGTGTTTGTTTGTGTGTGTATGCATGCGTGTGTGTGCGTATGTATTTGTGTGTTTGTATGTTTATGTGTGTGTTTATGTGTTTGTGTGCGTGTGTGGGTGTGTGTTCGTGTGATTGTGGTGTTTGCAGGTGGGATCTTGAGTGCAGCATGAGCGCGTGCGTGCGTGTGTGCGAGTGTGTGAGTATATATGTGTGTGTATATGTATGTGTGCGTGCGTGCGTGTGTGTATGTGGGCTGTATGTGGGCGTGTGCATGCGTGCATGTGTGTGTGTGTGTGTGCGTGTTTGTTTGTTTGTTTGTTTGTGTTTGTATGTGTGTGTGTGTGTGTGTTTGTGTGTGTATGCATGCGTGTGTGTGCGTATGTATTTGTGTGTTTGTATGTTTATGTGTGTGTGCATGTGTTGCTGTGCGTGTGTGGGTGTGTGTTTGTGTGATTGTGGTGTGTCCACAAAGTACAGGTGGTTACAGACTGCCACTGGAGGCACACGTGTGGAGGGGGGTCGTCTGTATAGAAATGCTTACGTGTCTGCAGCTTTCCACCACGAATGTACACACAACAGCTATTATTCTGTCAAGTACCTTGATCCTTGCTCTCAACACTTTCACAGGTACCTGGCACCAGTGCTTGCCATCAACGGTGCCCTTCTCCTCGGCATTTTACTGTGGTACAGCCTGTCCTATAGGCTGCTGTAAACAAAGCACACAGGCAGGACAAGAACAAGGCACAAGGCGATCCTTCTTTCTCTGCCGCTCACCTCCCCCTTTGTGTGAATCCATCGCACAGCTCAGCAGGAGCAGCAGCAGCAGGCCTTTGTTTGAGAGGCTTGTCTGACGCAGCAGCACCGAAACCCTTACGCTCTTCGCAAGGGGGGTCTGCTCGCTGAACCCCAAGCCCCACATAAAATTCCTGCGTCTGCACTTGCAGTATCCCTCTCAGCTACAGCTGCATACCACACACACACATACACACGTGTGGGCAAGAAGGCTGAGCCTTGCGTGCAATTCATCACAGCCAGCAGCAGACAAGCAACGGAGTGTGGGCCCCTAGCACGGTCACTTGTGCGGACACGGGAAGAGCTAGCAGCAGGCAAAATACTGAGGGAACCGGCACAGGGGTTGAACAAGAGCTGCAGGTGCGTCTGTTGTGTTGGTGTGTCAAGCCCGCGCACCTACAACGTAAGCGTTTATTCCTCCTGTGGTTGATGCTGCATGTATTGGGTTGGCCAGAACCACACATACATGTATACGGTGTATATATGTATATACGGTGTTTTTGGCGGGGAAATAACCAAATATACAGTCATATACGGTGTGTATGTACGGTTTTGTCCAACCCTATGTACTATGTATGTACTCATGCATGCCCACAGATGGATTATTGCATGCGCACAGATGGACAGTTATAAACGTGGTCAAATTGCATGCATTTCATGCATGAATAAAACACACGGGCACTTCCACACATATAGAATACAGGCAAACTGTCTCAAGTACAAAACAATCGATCATTTTCCAGCCTCAAATCCTAACTCTGCACATTTACGCGTAGGGGCACGAGGATGCTCTCGTACTCACACACACACACATGCATACACACACATACAAACATATAAACACATACGCACATACGCACACTCATGCACAGATACACAAATGCACACACACGCAAATGTACAAACACACACACACACACACACACACACACACACCACGCAGGCGTCCGACAGCGACACCCACATGCGTCTGAGATCTTCAATGAGTAGTGACCGGCAGCAAGGCGCCCCTCCCTCCACTGCCCCCACCATCTCTCCTCACTCCCCAAGGGAAAGTGTGAGGGTGCAAGCTCGCTTACATGCTCAGAGTGTCGTCAAGGCAGCAACGAGCAATGGTGTGTGGTGTGTACGAGTGTGTGTGTGTGTGCGTGTGTGCGTGAATGTGTGTGTGAAAATTTTGTGCAATTGAATGTGCAATTGAATGTGCAACAGACAAGTTGAAGGTCCCTGCGTCCTTTCTCGCATGTGTCCTATTAATTGTGTGTGTGTTTGTGTGAGCGTGCGTGCGTGCGTGTATGTGTAATGTGTGTGCATGAGTGTGTGTGTGTGCGTGTTTGTGTGTGCTAGGGGTAGCTGTATCGTCCCCCCCCCCTTGAATGCTCATCCTCCTCCCATGTGCAAATATATGCAGGCAGAGGACTACCCCCCATTTTACGTGCTGAGAACCCACACACGAATTCACTCACACACACATATGCACATGCAGGTGTGCTCATGCCCTCCCACGCGGCCTACTGGGTCCTCCTCCTCCTCCCCTGTGCGACCTGGTTGCTGGCAGTGGGTGCAGGCGTGCTAGAGTTTGAGGGCATACCCACCGACAAGCGCGCTGCGCAGCACCCTCTGATGTGGTTTGACCGCAACGTGTTCCGCACGGTTGCAGGTGGGGGGCGTGCGTACATGAACACACGTTTGTGTGTGTATGTGTGTGTGTGTGTGAGTATGTGTGTGTGTGCTGCGCAGCAACCTTTGACCGCTATTTACACACGATTGCAAGTGAAGGATGTGTGTAGTTGAACGTGTGTATATGCTGCGCAGCACCCTCTGATGTGGTTATTTTGTAATATGCAGGTCAGGGGCGTGTGTGTATGTGTGTGTGTGTGGCAACCACTGATGTGGTTTGACTATAATGCATTCTACGCAGTTGCAAGTGAGGTGACCTAACTTTATGTGGCAATCTTATCATCACAGACACACGCATGCACACACACATGCATGCATACTCACATAGGTATGCACGCACACATGCTTGCACACATACACAAGCACACACACACAGTACACACACTCAGCACACACACACACGCACGCACGCTCACACACACACACTCAGTACACACACACGCACTCAATACACACACGCGCACTCCATACACACACGCGCACTCCATACACACATGCGCACTAAATACACACACACACACACACCCGCACACATGCACACACACATGCGCACACTCAATGCACACACGCAGGCCCTGCCCTCCCCTTCCTCGTCCTCTTCCTCCGCTGGTGTGTCATCACCCTGGCCGCCTACTTTTCGCGCTCCCTTTCCCTCACCGCCCGCGCACGTGCTGCCAGCATCAACCTCCCCTCCCACATAGAGTTCACTCCCCTGAAAGGAAGCAGCACCACCGCTGCTGCTACTGCTGCTGCAGGCTGCGTCAGCACCACACAGACACAGGTGAGCACACAGTGCTGCAGGCTGCGTCAGCAGCACACAGGCGCAGGTGAGCACACAGTGCTGCAGGCTGTGTCAGCACCACACAGGCGCAGGTGAGCACACAATGCTGCAGGCTGCGTCAGCACCACACAGACCCTGGTAAGCACACAACACCATGTGTGCTAATTCACAAGAACGACAAAACAAAGAACGGTCGGTATCCTAGTAAACAATGTATATCTTGTGTCTCAGGTTGGCCAGAACCGTAAATACACGCCGTATATGACTGTATGTTGGGTGATTTCCCTGCCAAAAATACCGAAAGTACACAGGTTATAAATTTAACTGAATGTAAACCGTAAATATATGTATGGTTCTGGCCAGCCCTACACAACTGTGTCTACTGGGAGAGAGGCGTGCGCTGCTAGCTGCTAGCCTCCTTGTTGGCTACCAGCACAGAAAAAACGCAAGCATCATACGACACAGAAGTTTCTTGTAAAGTGTGAAGGGTAAAGGGTAGGTAGTGCACCGCTTCCCCTGTAAAGTGTGAAGGTCGTGTGTGTGAAGGGCAAGTGTGTAAAGGGCCCTGTGAAGTGTGAAGGGCGTGTGTGTGAAGGGCAAGTGTGTAAAGGGCAAGTGTGTAAAGGGCAAGTGTGTAAAGGGCAAGTGTGTTAAGGGCCCTGTAAAGTGTATAGGGTCCTGTAAAGTGTAAAGGGCAAGTGTGTGAAGGCCAAGTGTGTAAAGGGCAAGTGTGTGAAAGGCGAGTGTGTAAGGGCCCTGTAAAGTGTAAAGGGCAAGTGTGTGAAGGCCAAGTGTGTAAAGGGCGAGTGTGTAGGGCCCCGTAAAGTGTAAAGGGCAAACAGCAAGCCATCACTCCAGCTTGAGCAGCACCACCGTCACCCAAACACGTTTTTTTTTTACAAAGTCCGCCACCTGTTTCTTGTCACATGCTGGCCTCCTTTGCTGCTACTGCTACAAAAATGCCTAAACAATACACAGCGCAGAGGCTCCCCCTGACAGGAGCAGCACACGCTGCTGTTGTAGCTCAAGGCAGCGCCACCAGCACCCAAACACACTTTTTGTATATTTTCTCACGTGTTTCCTGGTCACGTGCTGGCCTCCTTTGCTGCTACTGCTGCAAAGAATATCAAACATTATTATCCAGTCCGCTCTGATATACAGCGCAGAGGTCAACCTCATGATCAGGGCAGGCGCATGCTGCTGCCACTGCCCCAGGCAGTATTACCAGCATTTGAGCAAGGGTGGAATACAGGCGTGTCAGAGTGCATTTGCGAGCATTGTAACCCTTCCTACGACATACGCGAGCATTGTAACCCTCGCGAGCATTGTAACCCTTCCCACGACAAAAACGACTCACAGGCTTTTGTCACATGCTGGCCCTCCTTTGCTGCCACTGCTCAAAATGGCAGTATCACCAGCACCTGAAAAAGGGTGTAACAGAGCGACTCACATGCTTTCTGTCACATGCTGGCCTCCTTTTCGGCTGCAAAAGCCACAAAAAGGTACATAAATTTTACCGCATACCTGGGTAGTGCAGTGTTCCATTTACTTGGGGCAGCAGCATGCTGCTCCAAAACTCAAAGCAGAGCCACCGGCTTCAAAAGCGCACGTGGTGGGAGCGAAGGCACGTGTGTCTCACAAAAAAATACCACCACTCATATTTCATTCTTGGACAGTGCAGTGAGCATAATGTGCAAAACTCCCCCTTTCTTTCATGGACGGTAACGCTACCTTGGAGTGTCAGGCAGCGTCACCCAGCAATGAGGCGCAGATGTTCATTGAAGAATAGCATGCAAGTACCACCAGCACACACAAACTTACACGCACACACACATGCGCACACACACACACAAACACACATACACACACAGTCCATGCTCTGGCCTTTGCCCACTCTTGTCAAGAGCTGCTTCTTCAAGTATGCCATGGTCACGGTCCTGCGTTTGATGCTGTACGGTCTACATGTATTGGCCATGGCTAATGACGCAAAGGTGATTGTATGTGTGTTTGTGAGCGTGTGTCTAGTGTTCATGCCTGTGTATGGTTGTACATGTATGTGTATGTATGTAGTGTTCATGCCTGTGTATGGTTGTCTGTGTATATGTGCGTGTATGTAGGTTCATGCCTGTGTATGGTTGTCTGTGTTTGTGAGCGTGTATGTAGTGTTTAGTGCTCATGCCTGTGTATGGTTGTCTGTGTGTTTGAGCGTGTATGTAGTGTTTAGTGTTCATGCCTGTGTATGATTGTGTGTGTTTGCATGTACGTATGTGGGAAGGCTTTTTCTAAGATCTTGTTTTTTAGAAGAGGAAACTCAGTTATTACTTTGCCACACAGTACCATTAGTAGGTCCCTCAGGTGTGCGTATGGTGTTAGATGTGTGAGTGTGTTGTTAAATGTGTGCACTATGGTTCAGCGTTGCTCTAGCAAGGTCCTAGGGCGCCCTTTTGGGCCACTGTTGCGAACGTTGACGATGTGCGTGCACTGCATGTGTGTGTGCGCGCAGATGTGTGTGTTGTGTGTATGTGCTGTGTTTGGGTGTTTGTGTGAATGTGTATGAGTGTATGTGCTGTGTTTGGGTGTGTGTGTATGTGTGCATATGTGGGCTACTGTTGTGAACGTAGAGTCTGTGCTACTGATGTGAACGTAGACGATGCACTAGGCGCTGGGTTGCAGGCGCTGCACTGCAGCACACTGGGGTTGGCCAGAACCGTATGTATATACACCGTATATGACCGTACATTTGGTGATTTCCCTGCCAAGAATACCGTATATACACCGTATACATATGGTTCTGGCCAACCCTTCAGTACACAAACGCCTTTACAAAACAGATTTTTTTTGCATTGTTGCGTGCCTTTGAAAATGTGGACCCGCGCGACGTATCTGCACTCCCACTCTTAAGTTCTTATACACTCGTGCACGTGGGCATTTGAAGCCCTAACACGCTGATTATACAAAAAGTACACATGTGTATGTGAGGACACACAAATTAGTATGGACAACATGCGGTCATATGCGGTGTATATGTATAGTTCTGGCCAACCCTATTTATGTATATAACGATAGGCTGTTAGAGCTGGAATTACCGCGGCTGCTGGCACCAGAATTGCCCTCCGATAAAATGGGATGTGGATGTGTGGATACACATCAATGCTGTATATGAATACTTAGATGCCATGGACCTTTTTGCACCCATGGAGTTCATGCATATGCGCAGCCGCACACATACTTACACAAGCTTACGCACACGCGCACACACACACACAATCGAGCACACGCACACACACACAAAAGCATACGCACACACTGACACTAAAAAGGCACCGTCATAAACGCATAAACACGCAGATACTTATTATTGCATGCACACGCGCGCACATACACACACACGCACGATATTGCATACTGCATACACACACAACCACAGAACAGCAACGTGAGCTTTAAAGAAGCGACTTCTTACCTGTCAGACCACCTGCTTTTGGGAGCATCCGTGGTGTCCTGCCTCCAGGTGTGTGTGTGCGCTTATGTGTATGTGTGTGCGCTTGTGTGTATGTGTTTTATGCTAGTGTGTATCTGAACACACTTGCTCCACCTGTGTGTGTATAAGTGCGCGCATAAGTGTGCGAGTGCACAGGCGAGCGTACATGCCTATCTGCACGATTGTGTTGTCGTCGTGTCATAGAACAGGGCTCCTCCTTCTTGGCATAATGTGTGTTTTACACCAGGTGCATCTTGAAGCCCTGCTTAAGAGCTGCTTCTTGTTCTTGATACTAAGTGAATAAGTCCCGGACTGAGTTATGTATTTGTTCTCACCCCTTGGGGCTTGACGCTCTATACATGTTTCATAGAGGCTGCGCCTGTTAGTAAACAAGCGCACACACGTACACACACATGTACACACATGTATACACCGATGCACATGCACACACACACTTACACACACACCACACACACACACACGTACACACCGATGCACACACATACACGCACATACACAAAACACACACAGGTGGAGCTAGTGTGCACGGTCAGTGATCTGACAAAGCTGGACGCCTTGGCCATGCCTTTCATTTGGCACATCTTGGCCTATGGGGTTGCCCTGGTACGCAAGAGTGTGTGTATGTGTGTGTATGTGTCCGTGCCTTTTATCTAGCACGTCTTGGCATGTGGTATTGCTTTGGTATGCAAGAGTGTATGTGTGCCTGTGCGTGTGTGTATGTGTGCCTGTGCGTGTGCGTGGCGCTTTTTTAGTTGCGCCATTCAAAAGCACATGCCTTTGAAGTGCCTAAATATAAGTTGGGATTTATTTTATTCCCTGGTTACAACAACACTAATCTGGGTCTTTCTTCTACCTTCTTTTATATTCAATTTTGCTCCCATCTTGACTTTACTTTACAACACATCTTAACCTTCTAAACTTAGAACTTAATCACACCTCAACCCAACTCCTTGCCTGGTTTGCTTCCTGACAAAAAATCCTGCACAAAAAAGTTAAAACAAAACACCCTCACACAAACTGCCCTTGCAAGTTGCAAGCCTTGTCAAGTTGGTCTACTGACCTTCAACTGATCAGGTCAATCATTATCAATCATGGTTAAATGGATCCAAACCCATCCATGCTTAGCGCTTGTTCTGAACAAAATCTTGCTAGTAGTTTGTTTAATCAGTCTGTTTTTATTACTCGTGGTTTGAGCACTGTTCTGCTTATGGCTGAAGATTATAATCCTTTTCACATTACTTTCTCCTTGCAGATCTCTCTCCTGCTGTCTTGCCTAGTTTCTTCCGACATGTACTACACAGCAAAGCTCTTCCATCAACCTCAGGCAAGTGTCCTATTAGTGCGTGCATGCAAATGTGCACAGAAGCAATAACACAGAAACTCAGCGGTGCACAGATAGTGGCTTGCAACATGCCTACAGTGTACTTAACCGCACAGCTCTGCCATCATTCTCAGTTGGAGCTTCCAGATGTCGTGTGCATGATGATGTGCACATAAATTGTCTAAAAAAGCACAGGTTGCTGGACTCTTTCCTTCCAGCATATTACGTGGGCGCACGAATGTGAGGTCCCAATGCACTACAACGACGTGCACTGCAAAAAAAACATACTCACCTACTCAAGGTCAACCCAGCCAAGCCCCACCCAAAAAGAGGGAGTTAATGCCCCTTTCCTGAAATGCACATCTGAGGTCACCCGATGGTTCCTAAACACCTTTGCATAAACATTAATGAGTTTGGGGTCAAGGGTGTGAGTGGGGGGCTGGATTTGTGCCTTTTTGGCGAAGCCCCAGTCATGGGGCGCAGCCCCTAGGTTTGCCGTCTGCCCAACAAAGTTCACACCAGGGCGCGCAGGCCCGCCCAGCGCACCCCCCGCCCCCAAAACTTGCACAGTGACCCAGACTTACAATTCAGGCAGCCCTGCGGTGTCAGGGGTAGGGGAGGGGCAGGGGGTGGTGCTGCTGGGCGCACCCCGAAACGAAAGTTTGGAAAATTGAGAATCAGGGCCTGGCCAGAGCCACGCAGCCAACGTCCAGGTCTGAAACTTGACAGACAGGCCAAGCAAACTTGTTTGTCGGGGAATACAAGTTTTTGTGACCAGGGGTGCAGTGAGCAGTGCTGTGGAAAGAAGTGACTCAATGGTAGCTGGAGGAAGCTGCCTGGCGGAACTCAGCCCACGTCCCCGGAACAGTGTCTGATGGCTCAGACGTCATCAGAAAACGTCCCTGAGTGTGCCTGCTAAGTCCAGGGCAGAGGGGAGGCGTGGGCGGAAAGTTCGCTGCCACATGCAAGCACACGACTGGGTGCACGGATTTCTACAATTCAAGTTGCAAGGGACTTAAATTTATGTTTAATGACGCGATGAAAATGGGAGCGTGTTCTGAGAGGATGCGAGTCTCCATATTTGACTGACTGATGTGAGCAGGTTGAAGGCATGCATGCACGCGCACACGCGAACACACACACACAAACAAACAAACACACACACATACACACACACGCACGCACGCACACACACACACACGCACGCACGCACGCACACATACACACACACACACACACACACAAACACGCACGCACACACGCAGGCACATACGCACGCACGCACACACACATACACACACACACACACACACACACACATGTATAAGCGCGCACAAAGTACACACAAGTTGCCAGTTCACAGCGCAAAAGGCTTCGCCAACTTTTCAGCATCGCTTGCGATGCTTCCCCCTACTTGTCCCTGCCAGAAAGGTGGCATGGGTGTAAAAATGCGGATTTTGGTCCGAATTTCACCAATTCTTTTGTTCCCAGATAGGTTTAGGGTCAAAACCATACCCATCAAAGCAAAAAAAAGGGGGTTGAAATTTTGCCCCTAGCGGACAGTGCGTGGGCCTGTTGCTGTGCAAAAATGGTGCATTTCTGGAAACCCTGGGAACACGCTTTATGGCCACCACCTGAGTGTCGGAAGTCCTTCAGTATGCTCCCTAGGCATGCCCTGCCAAGTATTATGGTCTGGAATGCTGGGGTTGGGCCGTGGTGGGCAGCGACAGCTGAGGTTTTTTAAAGCCATCAGCTTGCACTAGCAACCTCCCACGAAAGAAGCATAGGCTCTCTTAGTATTATACGAACATCCAAAATCTGCAATGACTCACCTAGGCAATCCCTATTGATACTTAGTTATAATTGTTTCTATGAATCAGCTGCGTTCATGCAGGGATGAAAAGGCTGAAGCTTTTCGAAATTTCCCAAAACTGGGGTCAAAAACGGACCCCCGCCCCACCCCCCCGGACCACCCTCATAATGTCCCCAATATTATTGCAAACACCCCTGGTAAGTTGCTGGAACCAGAGGGGAGCGTTTGAAAATCTATTTTCTGGCAAGGATTTCCACCCTGGTCCACCATGCCTACTTGGGACCTCCCGCCACAAACGGAGTGCGCAGGGGTGCTTATATGTACCCAACTTAGGGTCCTGCATACTTAAATGTACTTTTCGGCTTTGGGGCAAGAACTCCAACAGGAATGGCTGACATGATTAAAGGTCATGTAACGGCATGCACTACCAAAAAATAATATACACGCCTGCTCACATGATAAAAGGTTCGTGGCTAGCTTCTTTTTTAACCTCCAGTGCAACCACATGCTAAAGCAACAGTCTACGCTGATAAGATCAGTGTGTGTGTGTGTGGCATTCTGCTGCTGCAGTATCTGCCGCATCCTACTAGTAAATTGACCACAAGTTGCGCTCCTTTCCCTTGATTGGTATGTCAAGTGGATCCCACAGCCCGCAGAATCATTTCTTTGCTTATTGCACCAACTGAAGCCCCACTCAGCACACGTGCAGCTATCCTTGCTGGTATAAAAATCAACTAATGTTTTTTTCCGTCACACTTGCTCCTTTCTGACACGTACAGACATGCCTGCAACTAGTGTCTTCTTTCTTTTTACTCCTCTCACCTTCTGACACACAAGCACATCAGTCAGCAATACACTTCACGCATGCAATCCATGCAGCGGTGTTCATCTAACAAAAATGTTTTGGAGTGAGTTTCTTGGTTGCTGGTGTGTAGGTGCACAGGTCTGGTTAGACTGCCCTTAATGTTACACTACACCACAAATATCTTGTGCCTATGTAAAACCTGTAGGACTTAAAATGTAAATATCACAGACAGCACACTTACAAACGCACTCGCAATTACGTAAACATACACATATGATACACAAGCACTGATCGTCACACAAACACACACACACACACATTGCACACACTTAGGAGTCTTTGGTGGCTGTGCTTGTGGGGGCTGTTGTGCTTCAAGTGCCTCTTCTGTGGTGGTCACTGTTGCGCCAGAAGTACACAGCACGAGAGGTTTAGCGCTTGCATAATATTTTCTCTGTTGTGTAAATGAACGCATAAATTATTCTCCATTATCACACATATCATTGATTACCAGGGTAACCACAGATATCATTGATTACCAGGCAAACCACATAAAAATTACGCCACCAAATGAAATCTGGAATAGGAGGACTCTCAGCAACTTCAGGGAAGACACGCAATTGCTTGCAAAGTTGTCATGACCAGCAGCTATATCAGTCAAAGTACAAGACAGATAGCGCCACCAATTTCAAACATATGTCTCTGCCAGACTTGAGGAGTGGCTCAGGGTTGACTCAGGGTTGAAAAGGTTGGTTTTGTCATAATTTTATTTCTTCGCGCTTTGTCGCGTGTAATTAGCCCAAACAAAAGCTATTGATGATGTGTCTACTTTTTAAAGCCAGAACTATGATAAGCTTATTTTTTTCAAACTCATTGTTAATCAAGGGTTTACAAGGGTTTACAAGGGGGTAACCAGCAGCCACATATGTTGGGCTGATAGGCGTTGCTGGATCAGCCAGCGTACAAGGGTTACAAGGGTTACAAGGATGGCCTACAGCCCGGGACTCTGGCTGATGGCAATTGCCTGGTGAAACAAAATCAACCAGTGTCGAAAATTGAAACTAAATCCGACACAAACTTGAGGAGTCTGTATAAGTCTTGATTCAGGAATGCATTGATCTTAAAATCAGTGATACTGTGATGACAAGCCAGAAAAGGAATAAATTCAGAGCTTGAAGGAGCAAACGCATGCAGAGTCTTAAACATTCTTTCAAAAAGGTCTCTGTATCTCATGCGCAGCTCGCACACTTCAGCACACTTGCAAAAGAAAAGCACATGCTTCTCATCTTGAACTTCTCCACACTCACATTTATCACAAATGCTAGAACCACCATGTCATTTGCAATACTCCACTCTCAAATGGTGGGCACGCAATCTGAACCTGCTGAAATTCCTCAACACATGTTTGTCAAAACGATCCTTGTACAAGTAGGAGGGGATAGAAAAAGGAGAACCTCCAGGACCACTCGCAGAACTCCCACACCACTTGTGATACATCACTGCTTTCTTGTTTAAATCCCGAAAAATGAGCTTCCCTCCTTACCTTCAAATGTCTTAAACGCAAATCGCAAATGAACTCTTGCATGGGAACCTGTTTGGCTCTCAGCATTTTCTGTTTGAACATTGCACTACTTTGCAGTCCATTGAACGCATTCGAGACTTGAGCAGACCAGCAAGAACTAT
>Ga0307968_1003806_pt1 | contig 12459 bp, 14 predicted proteins | sample OrgLakmetagen650_FD_201834 | JGI IMG/M metagenome (GOLD analysis project Ga0307968, IMG submission 201834) | Saline water microbial communities from Organic Lake, Antarctica - #650 | ecosystem: Environmental > Aquatic > Non-marine Saline and Alkaline > Saline | place: Antarctica: Organic Lake... | reverse complement strand
CACGCACCTGCACTTTGCGCGTGACGGGCTCTGCACGCACGCATAATCTGACCATAAAAAGCAACACACACCTCCATCCCAACCACCTTTACACATCTGCCTCCTCCTCACGCACCTGCACTTTGCGCGTGGCGAGCTCTGCACGCACACGTATCCTGACCATCAAAAGCAACACACACCTCCATCCCAGCCACCTTTACATCTGCTCTTCCTCACGCACCTGCACTTTGCGCGTGACGGGCTCTGCACGCACGCATAATCTGACCATAAAAAGCAACACACACCTCCATCCCAGCCACCTTTACATCTGCCTCTTCCTCACGCACCTGCACTTTGCGCGTGGCGGACTCTGCACGCACGCATATCCTGACCGTCAAAAGCAACACACACCTCCATCCCAACCACCTTTACACATCTGCCTCCTCCTCACGCACCTGATTATGCGCGTGACGGACTCTGCACGCACGCGTATCCTGACCATCAAAAGCAACACATACCTCCATCCCAACCACGTTTACACATCTGCCTCCTCCTCACGCACCTGCACTTTGCGCGTGGCGAGCTCTGCGTGCACGCACACCCTGGTCATTGTAAGAGCGGGGAATTGCATCTTCGTGCAGTGAGCGTCCAGTGGAGGGTTCCCCTTGTTTGCCTGGAAGGATCCCTAGGGCGACTAGCACACGGTCAGCAGGCCTGCGTGAGCGGAAGCAGCAGCAGCAGTTCTTTCTGTGTGAGCGGAATCAGCGCCAGTCAGGTCTGTGTGAGCGGAAGCAGCAGCAATTATTTTAAGTGTGCACACATGGCTTACTACGTTTGCGCCTGACTAAGGCAACTAGCACACGGTCAGCAGGCCTGCGTGAGCGGAAGCAGCAGCAGCAGTTTTTCCTGTGTGAGCGGAATCAGCGCCAGTCAGGTCTGCGTGAGCGGAAGCAGCAGCAGCAGTCATTTCTGTGTGAGCGGAATCAGCGCCAGTCAGGTCTGTGTGAGCGGAATCAGCAGGCGGAATCAGCAGGACTGCGTGAGCGGAATTAGCAGGCGTGTTTGAGGCGGAATCAGCAGGCGGAATCGGCAGGCGGAATTGGCAGGCGTGTGTGAGGCGGAATCAGCAGGCGGAATCAGCAGGCGGAAGTGGCAGGCGTGTGTGAGGCGGAATCAGCAGGCGGATTTGGCAGGCGCGTGTGAGGCGGAATCAGCTGGCGTGTGTGAGCGGAATCAGCAGGCGTGTGTGAGGCGGAATCAGCAGGCGTGTGTGAGGAGGCCTGTGTGAGGAGGCCTGTGTGAGCGGAGACCTGTGTGAGCGGAGACCTGTTTGAGCGGAGGCCTGTGTGAGGAGGCCTATGTGAGCGGAATCAGTGGCAGCAAGCCTGTGTGAGCGGAATCAGCAGCAGTTTTTCAAGGGTGCGTATATGCTACGTTTACTCCTGAGCAAGCTTCTCCTTGTTTGCTGGAATTTTAAAGGAGTAAGTACACGGTCGAAACGCCTTCAAGTGCCCACTAGTTGAAATGGTGTGAGTTAGGTGTGAATTTGTGTGTGTGTGTTTATGCATATGTGCATGTTCATGTGCTTTCACGATTGTGTGTACGTGTGTGTATGCATGGCAGAAATCCCTCAAGAACTGAGAATCCAGATGATTGGCAGGCCTGTTTAACTTTTTTATTTTTTAGAAAGGATGGTACACACATACACACACACGCACACACACAACACACACACGCGGCTTGTACACTGACAGGTAAACCCTCTCACCAATGTTCAACCTAACCCTCCCCCCTCCCCCCCATGCACAGCAATCAATTGAACGCAACCACCCACACAACATGTACGTAGACTTACGCACACGCACACATGCACGTGCAAGCATATCTGCATTCACACATACACATGCACGCACACACCTGCGCATATACGCACGCGTGGGCACAACATACATACATGCATGCAAGCACACACATACGCGCACACGCAAACTTGCATGCAGAAACACACCCACCCACCTATCACCAGAGGAGTAGTGGGCATGGGCGTAGGTGGGGCTCAAAGGGTTGTCGTGGGCTGCCTTTTGGGGCAGGTAAAATGCAGTCCTTTCTGCCCATGCTACTGCCAGGTCCACAGGCGCTGCTGGCGTGCGGTCGCCCTGCAGCACAGCAAATCCAATGCACGTTTTTGAACACATGTGTGTGCATCTGTAACAAAGGCGGCCGCCCTACACCACAGTAAATCCAATGCACATTTTTGAACACGTGTGTGTGTGCATTTGTTACGAACAAAACCGTGGATTCCGCTGCCTGTGATGCTGCCGAGTTTGCAGGTGCTGCTGGCGTGCGGCCGCCCTGCACCACAGCAAATTCAATGCATGCTTTTGAAGACATGTGTGTGCATTTGTTACAACAAAACCGTGGATTTTGCTGCCTGTGATGCTGCCGAATTCGCAGGTGCTGCTGGCGTGCGGCCGCCCTGCACCACAGTAAATCCAATGCACGTTTTTGAACACGTGTGTGTGCATTTGTTACAAACAAAACCGTGGATTTCGCTGCCTGTGATGCTGCCGAGTTTGCAGGCGCTGCTGGCGTGCGGCCGCCCTGCACCACAGTAAATCCAATGCACGTTTTTGAACACGTGTGTGTGCATTTGTTACAAACAAAACCGTGGATTTTACTGCCTGTGATGCTGCCGAGTTTGCAGGTGCTGCTGGCGTGCGGCTGCCCTGCACCACAGCAAATTCAATGCACGTTTTTCAACACGTGTGTGTGTGTGTGCATTTGTTTCAAGTCAAATCGCGGCGGCGCTAGTAGGATAGTACACTGGGTACCCAAATTAATTTGGTACACCCGGAACAGCCTGTAGAAGTTTTCAGGGTTCTCCAAAACCGCTTTTGAAATCATTCAGGGTGTTATAAAATGTCCCGCCGGTGCCGGAGCCTCTGAAGCAAGAGGGCCAAGCATCATATACATACCAATTGATAGCTCTCGACGTCAGGATTCCGAGTATACAATTTTTAATCCGATTTGACACGTGCCGTCCAAAAGTTATGCTTCCTGACGCCTCCTGAGGGTGTTATTAAGTTTTCCACCGGTGTCGGAGCCTCTGCCGAAAGAGGGCCAGGCATCAACACCTGTGGCAGGTACTTGACTTTGAGCATTAAATTTCGAGTACTTGATTTCGAGTTGAGAGTGGGTTAGTGTACTTGATTTCGAGTACTTGACTTCGAGTATTAAATTTCGAGTACTTGATCTTGAGTACTTGATTTCGAGTTGAGAGTGGGTTAGTGTACTTGATTTCGAGTACATGATTTTGAGTACTTAATTTCGAGTTGAGTGGGTTTGAGTACTTGATTTCAAGTACTTGATTTCGAGTTGAGTGGGTTTGTGTACTTGATTTTTGTGTACTTTAATTCGAGTTGAGAGTGGAATGCACTTAATTTGGAGTGACGTGAACTTGGTGGAGCGAATCTACGCCGCATATGAACGTATATCAGATGAAATCCCCGCGGACAATACCGTATACACACCTCATGTACAAATACACTGTACAAATATATACCGTATGCCGTACATATATACATTCACACCATATATATGCATATATATACGGTGTTACACATACATGTGTATTTTTTTACATGGCTCTGGCCGACTCTAGTCGTGTTGCACAAGAGCACAATGGAGAGATCAGACTACACTGAGCACACTGAGCACGATTGTCATACACTACACTGTGCACACTGAGCACACTGAGCACGATTGTCATACACTACACTGTGCACACTGAGCACACTGAGCACGATTGTCTACACTACACTGAGTACACTGAGCACGATCGTCATACACTACACTGAGCACACTGAGCACACTGAGCACGATCGTCATACACTACACTGAGCACACTAAGCACACTGGGCACGATCGTCATACACTACACTGAGCACACTGAGCACACTGAGCACGATCGTCATACACTACACTGAGCACACTGAGCACGATCGTCATACACTACACTGAGCACGGTCGTCCCCGTGCCAAAGTCACCCCAAACAGGACTTTCCACTTATTTCAAATTCCCCTATACCTCATCTGAATGCAAGTCGTCCCCGTGCCAAAAGTCACCCCAAACAGGACGATCCACTCATTCCAAATCGCCCTATACCTCATCTGAATGCAAGTCGTCCCCGTGCCAAAGTCACCCCAAACGGGACTTTTTACTCATTCCAAATCCCCTATACCTCATCTGAATGCAAGATACTAGACTTTCTACCTACACCATTGACATTTGCAAGAAATCTGGCATTTTGGAGTGCTGTGTAGGGCCCGGTGCCTATTTTGCACACACTTTGGCAGGGAAAAGGTGCATTTATGAACTTGCATTAACTAACCTTTGCTTCAGGATATAAGAATCATAACTGTTATACAACAATGCTGCAGTGTCGAATTCAGGGCAGGGGTACTGGAAACGCTTGCGAGTGGGAGGCACTCACACAAGGGACCCAAAATTTAAGGGGAAAAAGACAAAATTTTGTTGCTTTTGTTGTTTGTTTGTTATGTTGCTCCACATCTGCTGCAATTTCAGCCCGAATTATGTGCCTAGAGTTGCGGGGTGAAGTCCACTTTAATACAAAATTGAAATGGAGCCACGTGGTGGCCTGGTTGAAATTCGGTAAAATGTCTCTCAGCATGACGTACACTTTTTTTTTCTGCCGGGACCTCGCGCCTTCCTGTGATCTCAGACTCACACCAGAGTTGCAGGGTCACACATCGCGCCTTCCTGTGATCTCAGACTCACACCAGAGTTGCAGGGTCACACATCGCGCCTTCCTGTGATCTCAGACTCACACCAGAGTTGCAGGGTCACACATTGCGCCTTTCTGTGATCTCAGACTCACACCAGAGTTGCAGGGTCACACATCGCGCCTCCCTGTGATCTCAGACTCACACCAGAGTTGCGGGGTGAATTATCAAGGCCCATGAATTTTAGAGGGTGCGGATTGGTGCAGGGCATCTGCCTGCTTTATTTGTCGACATGTGAAGAGAACATTTTTGCCTGCTTTATTTGTAGACATGTGAAGAGAACATTTCCAACGCAACTTTCAGATCCAAAACGGTGAAGTGGTTGGGGAGATGTGTACAATTCAGGGGCATTGGCCCCTATTTGCCCTATTTGGGTGTGGGGGGGGGTTGCACGGGGACAATCGTGCAGACATTTACGTCTTACATACAATCCAGGTAATTTTTGGAATGGCAAGGCGGACGTGTAAAGGAGGAAAAAGTCAAGATACAAGCGTGACCGTGTCAGCTAACATAGGGAGTAGCCAGTCACAAATGCAAAATTTTAAAACGACTTTTTAACCATCCCTGTCGCAATCAAATTTAATCTTAGATTTAAATTTAATTGCGAGAGACGCAGAAATATATTAAATCGAAGATTAAATGTATTTTTGCGCTAGGTGAGACACAACCGGGCCCCAGTGATAAGGTGTAGGCTCCAAATCCGCAAAATTGTACCGTATTCTGTTTTATGATGTCAGTGTGAGAAACCCTGTATATACATTGTGTATAACATATCAAAACAGGGATGTGTCAAACAGCGTATTTCGTATAATACGCCGTATCGTATTTAACACATCTTTTACCGTATTCAACGTCCCAAAGGACCGTATGACACATCTCTGTATCAAAAGAAGGATCTGGCCATCCCTTGATAGCGGTAATGTTGAACATATAAAGAGGATGGCGATAATCTTGGATTCATAACAAGCGCACAAGGGATCCTGTCAGAGACCAGTGGGAAATAACTAGACTCTGTCATAAAACCAGTGGGAAATACCTAGAGTCAGTCATGAAACTACAGAGTACTCTGCAGCCTGCTACAGAAGTACTCACGTTCTTGGAGGCGAGTGCAACCAAATGTTGGAAGGGAATTTACATATGGCCAACAATCCCTTCCAACATTTGGTGGAGCCGAGCCGGAATAGAACAGTCAAAGGCAGACAGGCAGCATAACTACTGCTTGGCCAGAACCATACATTGTAAGTATACACCGTATATAATATGCAGTGTACAAACAGCAATTCTAGCAAGAAAACCACCATCATACGGTCATATACGGTGCAGGCATATGTGTGTGTATGTGTGTGCTTGTGTGTGTGCGTGTGATTGTGTGTGTGCGTGCGTGTGTGTGTGTGCGTGTGTGTGCGTGTGTGTGTGTGTGTGTGTGTGTGTGTGTGTGCGCGCGTTTTGCTCATATACGGTGCAGACATAAGGTTCTGGCCAACCCTGAACAAAGACCCTCTTTTTTCTCACAGCCCTAGACCGCCTAACACAACCGAACAGACACTCAGACTGTGAAACGCTCCCTGGGGCATTTGCTGATTTAACAGCTGCAGGCACGGGCTTGGGACCTGGCTACCTATCTAAACACCTGTTTCCTAAGCAAAGAATAAATGCTGGCTACCTCATCTAAACACCTGATTTCCTAAGCAACGGCAAAATACTGGCCACCTCATCTTAACACCTGTTTGGTAAGCAATGGCAAAATGCTGGCCACCTCATCTTAACACCTGTTTCCTAAGCAACGACAAAATGCTGGCTACCTCATCTAAACGCCTGTTTCCTAAGCAACGACAAAATGCTGGCTACCTCATCTAAAAGCCTGTTTCCTAAGCAACGACAAAATACTGGCCACCTCATTTTAACACTGTTTTCTAAGCAACAACAAAATGCTGGGCACCTCACCTTAACGCCTGTTTCCTAAGCAATGAGAAAATGCTGGCTACCTCATCTAAACGCCTGTTTTTTAAGCAACGACAAAATGCTGGCTACCTCATCTAAACGCCTGTTTCCTAAGCAACGACAAAATGCTGGCTACCTCATCTAAAAGCCTGTTTCCTAAGCAACGACAAAATACTGGCCACCTCATTTTAACACTGTTTTCCAGGCAACGACAAAATGCTGGCTACCTCATATAAATGCCTGTTTCCTAAGCAACGACAAAATTCTGAGTTCAGTCAGCAAAATGGCAAGCAACGTTCAAGTTTCTGTCAGCCTATGCGGAATTCAACCATTTTGCTTGCCTGCTTGTTGCCTATGCTCGCCTGCATGTTGCCTATGCCATTTTGCTCGCCTGCTTGCCAGCCTACGCAAAATCCAACCATTTTGCCATTTTGCTCGCCTGCTTGTCAGCCTACGCAAAACCAACCATTCTGCCATTTTGCTCGCCTGCTTGTCAGCCTATGCAAGTTCCAACCACTTTGCCATTTTGCTCGCCTGCTTGTCAGCCTACGCAAATCCAACCATTTTGCCATTTTGCTCGCCTGCTTGTCAGCCTACATAAAATCCAACCAATTTGCCATTTTGCTCGCCTGCTTGTCAGCCTATGCAAGTTCCAACCAATTTGCCATTTTGCTCGCCTGCTTGTCAGCCTTCGCAAAATCCAACCACTTTGCCATTTTGCTCGCCTGCTTGTCAGCCTATGCAAAGTCCAACCACTTTGCCATTTTGCTCGCCTGCTTGTCAGCCTATGCAAAATCCAAGCATTTTGCCATTTTGCCCGCCTGCTTGTTGCCCATACCAAACAGTTGCTGCACTCGTGCTGCACATGAACCTGCTTATTAATAACTGGGTTGTCCAGAACCGTATATATACATATATATACACCGTATAGTTAGTGATTCCAAAGCCAAAAATACCGAATGTACACCGTATATATCGGTATGTGGTTCTGGCCAACCCAATTAATAACTCACCGTTTGGTACACCCCGCCTGGGTTCAGTACACTCCGAGGCCTTCGGCTAGCGTAGATTTCAGCAAGCTTCTTAAACATCCTCGTGTTGCCCTGTGTGTGTATGATGTGCATTTCATCGAGCGTTACTAGTGCATTTCATCGAGCGTTACTACCTATGCAATGTAACATTGTCCAAGCCTTTTTGTTGTTATATAAAGTTGAGCTAGCTTCTTGAGCATCCTCGTGTGTACCCTGTGTGCGTACGATGCGTAAGCATAAGTGTAATTTGTAACATTGTCCAAGCCTTTTTTGTTGTTAATAAAGCTTAGCTAGCTTCTTGAACATCCTCGTGTGTACCCTGCGTGCGTACGATGCGTAAGCATAAGTGTAGTTTGTAACATTGTCCAAGCTTCTTGTGTTGGTGAATAAAGCTCAGCTCGCTTTTTGGACATTCTCGTGTTGCCCTGTGTGCGTACGATGCGTAAGCACAAGTGTAGTTTGTAACATTGTCCAAGCCTCTTGTGTTGGTGAATAAAGCTCAGCTCCCTTCTTAACCATCCTCGTGTGTACCCTGTGTGTGTAAGATGCGTAACTTAACAGGTGGTTTGCGTCATTGTCCAAGCCCTTTAGCACTGTAGATCTTGGCAAGCTTTTAATCACCCCTCTGTCAACTTGCATAGAATCCATCTTACACAGATGTGTATTATGTTGCAGTTCTACAAACGTAAACAGGTGCGTATTATGTTGCAGTTCGAAATATATTTGGAGCTGCGCTTTTTTTAAAGGAACGCTCTGAAAATGCTCACCTTTTAAGAGAAATGTCGGAACTTACAATGATCCTAGGTTTTTGCTGCCTTTGTAATATATTTTTCTTCCCAAAGCATAGCAAACGGCACGCAAAATAATCGAGAGAATAAGCTTCAGACCACGTACCCTGTTTTTACAAAGCTTGAGATGCAATCATTTGCATGGCAGGTCACACCGCACATATTGCATGGCAGGTCACACCACACATTGCATGGCAGGTCACACCACACATATTGCATGGCAGGTCACACCACACGTACTTGCACGACATTGACAAGAAAAACTCCAAGACACGTCCTTCCGCACCTCGTCCACACTTTTCTGATGCCGTTCTCGAGCCATGCTGTAGTTCTCACTCCTCTTCCTGCAATCAAGAAAAAGGACCAGCAAGTTCCTCAGGAAAGCCATACCTGGCTTTAACAATGAAGGAATTAGGAAGCATGCACTGTACCTCTAATTCGTCCAACATACTTTTTGACTCCTCCTACCGCTACACGACACACACATACTTTCCTGACAAACGTTGAAGACACGCCTGTCACACACACACACCTAAACCCTAACCACTCCTCCTCCCGCTACACACACACACACATTCGAATAATAATACCAGGGGCAAAATACCTAAACATACACGACAAACACACACATACAACACACACACACTTACGGAGGCCATGGTGACACATCTTCATGGTAGGGACACACATACAACACACACACACCTAAACCCTAACCACTCATCCTCCCGCTACACACACACACACACACATACATTTGAATAATAATACCAGGGGCAAAATACCTAAACATACACGACAAACACACACATACAACACACGCACACACACTTACGGAGGCCATGGTGACACATCCACATGGTAGGGACACACACACACATGGTGACACATCTACATGGTAGGGACACACATACAACACACACACACACAAACACACACAAACACACACACACACTTACGGAGGCCATGGTGACACGTCTACATGGTAGGGATGACCATACAACAAACACACACACACATGGTGACACATCTACATGGTAGGGATGACCATACAACACACACACACACATGGTGACACATCTACATGGTAGGGACACACATACAACACACACACAACACACACACTTACGGAGGCCATGGTGACACATCCACACACACACACACACACAAACACACACACGTACGGAGGCCATGGTGACACATACACACACACACACACATACACACACACACATACAACACACACACACTTACGGGGGCCACGGTGACACATCCACATGGTAGGGATGACCAGGCATGGTAGCAGGAGGAGTTTTCTTTTTGTGTCCACCTCCTCCGCCTGAAATATCAGCCGTACATGAGCGCGAATTGTGTGTATATTGTGAGGAAGGAAGGCCTGGCGTTATTTTGTGTGCTTGCATGTTGCATGTTGTGAGCGCGCCGTCAAGCTAGCCCTTTCATTGGCCCCCCTGGTGTTTGCTCTCCGTCACACACATGACCTTGTACTTTCTTTACAAAACGTTGGAAGTGTAGCATTCTATAGCAGCGTGTTTTGTGTATGTGTGTATGTGTGTACATGTGAGTGTGTATGTGTGTACAAGTGAGTGTGTGTGTGCGTGAGTGTGTGTGTGTTTGAGCGTATGTTCTTGTTTTTTGCACTGCTTCACTCGTTCTGATGCTTGATCATTCATTTTGACAGTCACGTATCTAAGTGGTCTTTCGTGCTGAGTTCTCTCTCCTCAGTAAGTAAGCACACCTCCTCATCAATAGGTTCTTATGATACCAAGTACAACTTCCCTTCTCCCTAATGTGAAACGAGGAACAACCTTCAGAACAGCTTATTCTTCCAAAAAGGCAACAGGATGTGTGATATGCAGGGTTGGCCAGAACCATATATATACGGTGTATATACGGTATTTTTGGCAGGGAAATCACCGGTCATATACGGTGAATATATACGGTTCTGGCCAACCCTAGTGATATGTGATATGTCAACTTTTGTAACTTCGCAATACTACCAATAGCCCTAACTCACATTCTCTTCTATCTCACTACACTTTTTTAACCTCTTCAATCAGCTGGAGGGCCAGAAGGTAGGGCTGATGACATGATATACATATCACCACAGCATTTGTGTCAGGGGATTCCTCATAGGTCGAGCAGCGTGCCAGGCTGGAGGCCTTTGTAACCAGAACCACCGTACGTTTCTGGACTCACCAACCTCTGTGATAACAATAATTTCTCCAAAGAAAAGCGCAACCCACCCCCCTAGAAGTGATTACAATAACTGCCCACACGGCGAGGGAGTCAAATTCTTGCACCCAGCCAAACCTTGCGAGCATACTCCCCAGGCGGGAAACTTAACACGTTAGCTACTGAAGGGGGTTACCCCCTCTTAGTTTCCATTGTTTACAGCTAGCTGTCGTTGCAGGCCTGGCCCCGCAACTACACGCCCTGGAAACCACACATTTATTGAATTAAATTGCTTCAAAAAATCGTATTCAAGCGGTGATATAAGACCGATACGGTAACCAATAAACCACTGAAGGTTCCGCCGAAACTGTATGCTGATTGCTGCAAATTACCGTAGGGTACTTATATCACCGCGTACTGCGAACGTTTCTGACCCATCGTGAAGTGTCAGGAGCAATTTCAATAATTAAGCTACAAGGGCCTCGCGAAACTCACATTGAAATGAATCGATTAAATGTAAGCATGAATGGGCACAGGCCAGGAAAGCCTCCCAAGCCGCCCCTCAAGGCCCCCAAGGAGGACAAACAGCTTGAGAGGCTAGCTCTTTTGGAGAGGAAGGACACCAAGATGAAGGGTGTCTTCAATCCCTTCATATGCGCACATACACATACCCACAAACACACACACACACGTACGCACACACATAACCACACTAGTACACACGCACACACGTACGTTCACAGCGCACGCACACTTGTACACGCATGCACACACACATGCATGCACACATGCACCTGCACGCACACGTGCGTGCCCGCACACACACGTACCCGCACGCACACGTACACACATACAAAACGCACACACACGCACGTACGCACACACACGCACACATGCGCACGCACACACACGTACGCGCTCGCACACACACCCGCACGCGCACATTCGCACACACACGCACACACACACACATACACACATACACACACACACATACGCGCATGCACACAAACACGGGAACGTACGCGCACACACGGACACATGCGCACGCATGAACGCGCGCACATGCGCGTGCATACACATGTAGGTGCAGCTTAGAGGGCCAGAAGGCCCTTGCATAGGCTTGCATTGTGTCAATTACTCAAGTGTTGCCCCCCTTGCATTAGTCGCAATAGAATTTATTAACTGGGTTTTTTAAATCTAGCATTCGTTACGGTACCGTATGGTACGGAATAACCTACATATATATATATATATATATAAATCGATATAGATAGATAGATATAGACATAGATAGATTGATATATATATGGCACTGCCAAGCCCCACATTTTCCTCACAACCAAAAGCCTTTGTCACAGCTCTTTGCCTCTCTGGGTCATCTCTCTCATACCTCAATGTTCGCAAAGTAATCTTTCAAATTGTTTTTGGCACCTCACTAAATAAAGGTCTTGACTAGGAGCGCAGTATGGTAATCCTTATCTTTAGGGGTGGAGATGCGGTTGAAGGGCTTGAGGAAGGCATGGTGGTGTGACAGCTTGAGCATGGTGGTGTGACAGCTTGAGCATGGTGGTGTGACAGCTTGAGCATGGGGGTGTGACAGCTTGAGCATGGTGGTGTGACAGCTTGAGCATGGTGGTGTGACAGCTTGAGCATGGTGGTGTGACAGCTTGGGCAAGGGGGTGTGACAGCTTGAGCATGGGGGTGTGACAGCTTGAGCATGG
>Ga0307968_1003804_pt1:0-10000 | contig 12459 bp, 13 predicted proteins | sample OrgLakmetagen650_FD_201834 | JGI IMG/M metagenome (GOLD analysis project Ga0307968, IMG submission 201834) | Saline water microbial communities from Organic Lake, Antarctica - #650 | ecosystem: Environmental > Aquatic > Non-marine Saline and Alkaline > Saline | place: Antarctica: Organic... | reverse complement strand
GTCCTTGGGCACTGCAATAAACAAAAGCAGAGGAAGAATTTTTGGCTTTAGAATCTGCATGCGGATAGGTTTGATTGATCAATATAAGGGACCAAGCAGCTGGATTGTGAGCACTTCAGCCACATCTAAAATTAAACGCCAAAAAAACTGTTAGCCAAGTTAGTGAACACTCTATAAAGTATGCCTCTCCTCTAACCAAAAAAAGGCGGCATGCTGTGCATAGTAATGTTTACAGCCATTTGTGGGTGTGAATGCTTCTGCACAAAACACCCCTGATCCTCAAATGGCCTATGATCTAATTTTGACGGTGAGGGCTTTAGGGTGCTGGCACCTAAGTGCTCCTTCCCTAAATCACTCTGGATGTGTTAACACAAACACACCTAGTTTTTTTCTTTCCTTTCTTTCTACATTTAATACAACATAGTTTGTGTCAATCACTGCAGTAAAAATGTAAGACGAGTACTACCGAGAGCAGAAGCACGAAACAAGGATTTTTTGTTTAGCATCTGCAGTAGAAAGTCACCATGCTTGAGCGTCAGGGATCATACGTCGTGCTGACTGTGCTTCTCTAGCAAGTCTGCATATTCGCTCTATGCTACAAGAAATTTAACAAGAGCCCTGTCTTGCTCAGTGAAGGCAAGTGTCTGGCGCAAAGGTTCCCTTGTAAAAGCCACCATGAACTACAACTAGTTTAGGGTGCAAAGTTTACAGCATGAAGTAGCCTATTGCAGCAATTCACACTCACTTATGGTAACTCGCTTGGCATGGATCGCACAAAGGTTGCAGTCTTCAAAAAGGTGCACCATGAAGTCCTCAGTGGCCTGCAATTGACACCAGATTGACACAGCAATGCGTAACGCGATTTGGCACTTTGCACACACACACAGACACACACACACGCACGCACACACACACACACAACACACACAGACACACTCAATGTGACAATTTGGCAGCTACAAATTGTGTTTGCCATGTGCCAATGCAAGCACGCAGTTGTGTGTTTGCGGCGCACACACAGTAGGTAGAGCAAAAAGCGCTAGCAATTTGCCCTGGCCTGCAGGTAAATCTAATGTTTTCCTGGGCTCTTCTCACCTCTTGCATAGCTAAAAGGGCCTCTGCCGTCCAACGAAACGGCTCTGGAGCTACCTGGTTACTGATTTCACGGACCTGTATCAAAAGGATATCATGTACTTTTTTCAGTCTATAAACCAAGGCCTTTCACTCACACAGCACACAGAGCAAAGGAGTGAAAAATCTGTATTGGGTTACGCCTCACTCACATTGCGTATGACAATGTGTCAAACATCAGTTTGTTTGCTGCTAACTGTCACAGAAACTTTATTTTCCACTGATTATAACTGAAGAGGACATGCAGTTCCTCACACTCTGTCATCAAACATCCCTCCATCTCAAACTCACAAGTCGTGCGAAGGGCAGCTTGCGGATCAGCAGCTCAGTTGACTTCTGGTACTTTCTAATCTCTCGCAGAGCTACGGTGCCAGGCCTGTACCTGTGTGGCTTTCCTGGAAGGGAGGGTGAAGAACAGAGAGGGATACTCAAACTCACATGCGGCTTTTCTGAAAGGAGGCTTTGACGGACAGAAAGGCAGCCTCGATAAACGCAGAGCAATCTAAGGAACACAAAAATGTGTCCATGCCCATGATGAGCAATTTTGTTAGATACTAAAATGCGCTGGATACATTCTCGAAACTACAGACAAACTATTAGCACATGCATTTAATATAAACAACATACAAAGTACATGTGAACGTTCACATGCACCTACGCACCAGTGCACCTATACACATGCACACACAAACACATACACACACGTGCGCACACACAAACACACACATACTGTACATACTGCACATACTGCGTGTGTGTCATTGTGTATGTGACATACACAATGACACACACATGTATGCGCACAAACACACACAGACACATACACACACATACAAACATACACACATATGCACACAAGCACACACACTCGTGCATGCATGCACACACACACATGCACACACGTACACGTACATGCACACAAACACACATATATTATATACCTAAACATAATCACACACACATATATATTCGCACACACACACACGCACACACACATACACACACACACACATACACACACATACACACACATATACACCCCTACACACACACACACACACACACACACACACACACACCTACACACACACACACACACACACACACACACACACACACAAACACACATACACAAATACACACACGCACACACACGCACACTCACACACAAATACACGAACATACGATACATACATGCACATGAACATATACACATATACACAAAAACATGCGCACCTGCTGTCCGAGGGGCATTTGCCTTAGATGCCTTGCCGGGCGTTCTCGTGGGGGTAGCCACCCCACCTCGTGCAGGACCAGCTCCTCCTTTCCTTGGCGATGGCTGTGCACAATGAATGATTGGATGATGTGATGATGAGAAGGAGCACATGGAGGGCCATGGCACTATCCTGATGTCTGTCCACGCACCGCAGCCTTTTGCTTTGTCCTCGCCATCACTGGGACACCTCAGGCAGATGCTATACTCGAGAGATGGAGACCAGGGTGATGGCCATTGCACTCAATTCAAATTCAAACGGTCGAACTGCAGAAAGACGGATAAACCTCCTGTATATTATTAAAGTAATGTATAAAGTAGTCCAGAATTCTAGCTGTTTGTGCGATTGCAAACCCAAAAGTTTTAGAATTGCACAATACACACACATGCATGCACACACTGACACGAACACACACACACACACACACACACACTCACACACTCACACACACACACACACACACACACACACACACACACACACACACACACACACACACACAAACACACACACACACACACTCACACACACACACACACACACACACACACACACACACACACACACACACACACACACACACACACACTTACACACACACACACACACACACACACACACACACAAACACACACACACTTGCACACACACTTGCACACACACACACACACACACACATACACGTACTCTGACCTGGGCGATAGGAGGCCTGTTAAGCACGGCCGACAGGCCTCCTAATGCCCTGGAGAGAGTGACCATTGTTGATGTGGCTTTGAAAGAGTTCCTGAAACTTGGAGAATCTTTCAAGATGGGGATTTCAATTCACTTTTGCATGTTTCAGAGCAGCATGCACAGCACAGCACAAGCAGGTCACCTTGCATCGAGATGCGCATCCATATACATCACAATATTTCATTGTGCACCTGCGTGCACACAGGAGCGCGCCGATGAGCTACTTGCAAAGCGCATGGCTGAGGAGGAGGAGCAGCCTCGTTGAATTTTCAACTCTCTCCTTCTTGACGAAAAGAAAAAGAAAAGAAAAACTACGCAGGCAGTGAAAACCACTCCCCACATTAATTAAGGAAAAGGACACTTTGGTACCGAGTACCGTAAAGCACCTCCACCGCGAAAAGGAAAGGATATATCAATGGGGATCAAGAGTGTTGCAGGCTTGGCCTGAAACCAGCTCCTGATGAGAGTTGGTTTAGTTAAGTTTAATTTGGATTACAAGGGCCTCCAGCCTGGCATGGCTGCTCAACCTATAGGTGATGAGAGTTGACAATAGTACTGGAAAGGGCACGTCTGGTATGGACAAATAAGTGACGAATTGGAAGTGCATTTAATCTGGATTAATGTATGGAAAGTTTATGGTATGGCTGATACAGCCTGAGACTGAAATTGTATCAGTGCTGGTCAGGACCATACGAGCACTGATTACTTGGCCTTTTGAAAGGGCCTGCAATAGGACGTTTGAAACGGTGACCATATCAAACGTCCTATTACAGGGATTTTAGTGTGATGGCGTCAGACCTGGCAGCAGTTTTTGGCAATGCACAGGTTCCTCCTCTTCCAAACTCGTCCACGGTTTTGCTGTCAATTGTACCCTTGGTTCAACGATCCTCAAGTTGCTCATACTCGCCAACACCATGTGACGATTGAAGATACTGGTAGTGACTGTTTAAGATACTGGTCGTGATTAACAATATCGTGGGTAGGTGCTGGCTTACTATGGTTATTGATCGACTAAGCTAGCTAACTTACCAGGCTGCCAGGAAATCCTCCTTGTACCAAAGAACACCAGGCTTATTGCACTGAAAAGTGACAGTGTTGGTTTTGTAGCACGGCAGGTTCAATGTTGTAGGGCTGGTTCAGTTTTCATAGTTAGGCAGGAAGGGTGGTCTGGTAAACTTATATTGACTCTGCAGTTTCTGTGCCTGGCGCTCTTGCTTGTTTGAGTCTGATACTCCAGTCTCTTTGTGACTTCTTTTCTCCTGCTAGTACTCTGTTGGACCTTTCTGACCGGCCAGTTTTGTCTGCTGGTAAAAGAGTTATATAGTACACGGTACCAAAGTCTTTCTTCTGTGCGTGAGCTGAGCCTTCTGTGAGCTGAACCGTCACCACCGTGAGAAGAAGGAGGTGACGGTTCAAGCAACGCACTGAGGTGATGAGGTGGCTGATGGAAGTGTCTGGGAGAGAAAGAGCGAGTTAGTTATATCCGTAATTACAAGAGGACGATTCAAATGCCAAACAACCAAATAACCGTTAAACCATTGATCACATTATAAATTCCAAGGAATTTCACACAATTCATCCACAAATCTATGCAAGGCTGGTCAGCCAGGCGTCCGTCAATTCTGTTCGTGGAGTGCGCCCCGGCTTGTCCCAGGGCAATAACAGTGAAAATAAAAGAAAGTGAATGCAGGTAATGTTTATACTACCGGCATGGACTAGACATGGAGTAGGCGTTAGTGGTGGCAGCGCACGATTTGGATTAGGTCTGAGAACACTCCTGCGGCAGTAACCTCTGTGCCTGCACCTGGACCCCTTACAATGAGGCATGCCGGTGACTTGTACCTGCGGTATCAAGTTGCAAGGTCACAAATAAAAATTTGCCTGCTTTGCAAGATTGCAAACCAAAGTGTGTGTCATCCTTTTTTTATGATGGTAGGCAGGATTAAAATCCTGACGTAGGGTTAAAATTCTAGGAGTTGATGCAATGTATGTATGTATGTGTGCGTGTGTGTGTGTATGTGTGTGTGTGTGTGTGCGGGTGCGTGTGAGTCTAGGATGGGTGGCACGAGGAGAGTTTGAGGACAGCCTGGTGACCAGACTGATAAACAACATGCACCACAAAGTCCTGCTTGCGTACTGAGTCTGAAAGGTAACTTACATCTTACATCAGGCAACAGTAGGAATTAAAACAGGTTTACCGGGTTTGTTGTTTGAGGAAATTAAAGTAATTTCCTTGTTGATGTCAAATGGATGACACTGCATACAAAATAAGTACCTCGCCATACCTTTCTGTCTCAAAGACCACCATGTTATCGCTACCACCTAGCTGAGCAAATGGGTGGTCACGAGCGTAGCTGCGATTGTATAACAAAAGTGAATTTTGTTATTTTTTACAGAAAGACTTGCCATGCCATAGCATTTACTGAGTTGGTGATGTTGGTGGTGTTGGTGGTGTTGGTGGTGTTGGTGACGAAAACCGCGCAAGTCACAGTAGGACTGCACCATTTAAAGGATGCAGAGCCACACAGCATCCCACCTTGGGGGGAAACACGAGAAGGAGCGGGAGACGGGTCTAATGGGGATCAGGTAGTGCAGTTGAATATGAAGTCAATATAACAAGCTTGATTGTTTAGTGATCCAATGGAAAGCTTGATCAGCAAATTGTGACGCTGCCCCTGACCTCATGCAAACAATTTCTGGCAGCTCATGTACACTAAAGTCCAGTCGACGCTATTACAGACATAAATCTAGCCCATCCACGCTCTAAGCCCCTCAACCACCCCAAAACCCTAATATTGTGCCCCTCCCCCCCTTTTTATGTGTGATCAGCTCAGGCTTTGTTAACTCATTACTCATTACCTTAACTCACCATCCTGCACACTGCATCGGCACCTGCAACAAAGCAAAGCGTCCACCCAACCCCTAGGCAAGGCGAAGAGAAGCGAAGCAAAGCTGTCCATCTTGCAGATTAACTAATGAGTGATCGTACCTAGCCACCTTGATGGCCGCTGTGCCGTTTGCAACATCCACAGACCCAACATAGCGGATCACTTGGTTGGCAGCCTCAGCTGCTGATGCTCTTTGCGTCATGGCCGCATCATACTATGAGTAAAAGGCAAGTTCTTGTGTGTACGTGCATGCAAAGTTGTGTTGCACAAGAGTGCGCATTTGTGAGTATCCGTGTGTCTCTGAGGCATCGGCATGTGTGTGCATCCATTAACCATTGTAAGTGCCCAACGAAATTTAATCTGTAAATAGCGTGATGAATGTGCCTAGCCTGCAACCTGTAAGGTGTGTTGGTTTCACCTGATTGGACATTTTGTGGTTGCGTCACAGCTCCTTGAGTAAAGTTGTATTAGAAGAGAGGGCCTTTGGGAGAATGAGTACACTGAGTGCGAACCAACAAAAACTCATACAATCAAACGTGCAGGACCGCACACAAAACACGTGTGCACCAAACATACACATACAATCATGTGCAGGAACACACAAAACACATAAATGCACCAAACATACAACACGTTGACACACACACTGGCAGCCAACCTCGGGTAGCTTCTCCATAAACTCGTCTGCTGAGTCCAGCCTAGCCAACGGCTCGGGCACAAGGGACTCTAGCACCAGACTGTCCAACTCTATCTGCAGTCCACACTCTCTTGCTAGTATGATGACCTTACGAGCCACGTCCATCCCTGCAGGGATGCGCGCATGTAAGTGTGTGCGTGTATGCATGTCAGCATGTCTTTAGGAGAGTCTTCATTGGTAAAAGCCCTTGACAATTCCGTCCTCTGCCTTAAACTCGTAGTGTGTAAATATGGTGGACAAGAAACATATACACATACCTGAGAGGTCCTCTCTTGGATCTGGTTCGGTGAAGCCTCTGTCTTTTGCGTTTTTGACGACAGAAGAGAATGGAACACCTGCATGATAACCACAAACGTCCATAGGACTGTGCGTAGGTTGCAACTACATGTTGCTCGATGAGCCTTCTGAACATGCGTGTAGATTGTAAATGACCACTTCTTCGTCTTTGAAAGCACGGCTATGAATGAAGGCACATGAATGGCAGGGCTACTGTTATTCCAGGTAAAATAGGCCAACGGAGGTGGTCACCTGCTTTGTACGTGTTAAAGATGTAGGACAACGTCCCTGAAAGGATGCCTTCTATCCGAGTGACGCGATCTCCTGTTTCCAATAAGCCACGCAGGGTTGACATGACGGGCAGGCCAGCTCCGACGGTCGCCTTTGTACGATTGCGGTACAAACGGTGAGAAGTGCTTGCGCGGTGCTTGCATCAAATTTGATGAGGTGACGATTGATTGTGGGTTGTTGAAGATCCAAGACGTATTTTGTATTTTTGTAACTACTGTGAGAGGAACTAAGGGCACCATTGTCAATACCATTAGGGCACAATGCCAATCGCAAGGCCACAGGACCACAGGTGTATTAATGAAATTGCAATACATATCCTTGATTTTTAATGATTTGTTCCCTGGAAACCCTAGATCAAATCCCGTCAACTGACACGAGTCGTCCGGATTAAAATAAGTCTTAAAAATGCTCTCAAGATGGAGGGCACGAGCAGAAGAAGATCAAGATGCCTTGTGGACTACTGTAGCCCCCAAGATGGCTAGCGCACTGGCACAGCAGGAGCAGCATAACCCAGCAGGAGCCAACCAGGAGGAGGTGAGAGGGATCCAGCATGCCGAAACACTTGTGAACTGCTGCCTGATCTCCCAAGGTGCACACGGACATCCATGCGCAAACACACACACACACTCTCACACACACACACACACACACACACACACAAGCACGCACGCACGCACGCACACACACGCACACACTCACACACACGCACACACTCACTCACACTCAAACATACACACAAGTGCATACACACACAAGTGCATACACACATGTACACACATACACACACACACTCACACACACAGCGCACCTCGTACATGAACTGCCTATTACTCCTCTGAGCTAGCTGTTTCAAATCAAGGTATCGCTCCAACGATCCGGCTCCAAACTTCTTGTTGGGTGTGACGATGTGGAAGCCCAGTTGCATCCACTCCGCTGCATCAAGGGAACAGTACCAGTGTTTGTATTGAGTGGTCGATGGTGTTATCTGAACAAAGGCCAAATCTGAAGACCACCAGCCGGTGTGGAAACTGAAGCTCATCTGCACATGTTGCTCCCTCTTTTACACTCATTTGAAGCTTCAAAAGCTAACATAGTCGAAAAGGAAGCTTGCAATCTATTCCAGGTGTGCAGCAATGACCCTCCCCCTTCCTTGTACGCCCTGCCATTGTTTGTCTTCTTAAAACTGCCTCCAATAAACCTTCAGCATTTAGTGTGTAGTCCTCGAGCCTCCCTTCTCCCTGCTCACTGACACCCCCTAGCACGTCACACCAGCTCCCTCCCTTGGATAACACCCACGCCAAACAAGCGTATGATATATATACCACGCAAACACACCTATTACTGAAAGCATACAAGCGTATGACATATATATCACGCAAACACACCTATCACTGAAAGCATACAAGCGTACAACCATCAGGTGGCGTTGACACCTGCTACAGGTGTTCCCCCGCAGTACTCGATACACCAACAAACAAGCCTTCGTGCTTACACACACCAATAGACAAGCAAAATATAATGTGGCAGCAGCACCTCACCACAGTACCTACCACAAAGCACCCAAGCCTGACACGCACCATAATGACAAGGCACAACCTCTGAGGCCGAACAGTCAATCATGATAGCGCAAGATGTGGAAGCCTCTGTGGCAACTTGCTGCCCAAATGCTCTGAGGTTCACTTCAGCCTACGATTAGATCATGGTCATGACAGTGATGCTGTATAGTGTATTTATGTTGTGTGTGTGTGTGTAGCTGTGTGTGTATGTGTAGGTGAGTGTGTATGTGTAGGTGTATGTATGTGTAGGTGTGTGTATGATATAAGCCGTGCTAAGGCTGACCTGTTCCATAATTTAAAGCTGGACAAAATAAAAAATACAAAGGAGTGCGAGCTGGGCAAAGCAGGAAACATTGAGAGCGCTTCATTCACAATTCCTTGACTGACAGCGTGTGTGATGGCGCAAGACCCATGCAGCAAGCAAACATTATACTACGCAGGCAGTAATTAGCACATAGTTTAAGGAAATGGTAAGAATTGCGAGTTGCCCCATCAACACCGTCTTTTAGATCATTGCTGTGTCTTTTTGGGGCGGAGCCCCCCGGGGCGTAGTCCCTTATTGTTCACTGCAGTCAACACTGCGCTCTCAGAGAGTCAACACTGAGAGAATAGAGCATTGAGCCAGCCAGGCAACCTTACAGTGTAAATTTTGTATAAACAATTGCTAATTTCGCGCTAATTCCGGAACACCCCGGTCAAACCCCCCTCCACGCGCGACCCCTTCGGGATGCAATTGGGTTATAATGTTTCCCATCAAATTCTTAGCCCTTCTTCTCCTCTTCAGGAGTGGTGTCGTTGAGTGTGGTAGAAGGCCGACCGATCCCAACACGCTACCAGCACTTGCAGCAGCAGAGACGGCAGCAGCTTCACAGCACTCGGGAGGACAGGCGAGCAGGCCCGGGAGAGGACCCATGCCAGCACTTGGCACAGCACTTGGAGCAACTGTCTCAGCCTGGCATTGCCACTCAGCAGGCACAGGAAGCAGCAGCCCAGCCAGAGGTGGTGGCTTTGAACAACCGTATGGAGCTCAGGCGTTCAGAGGAGCAGTTCAGAAGGAATGCAATCCACCTGAATTGCTTGCACATGACACACAGCGGTGTACACAGACGGTATGAGGGACTGTGCAAACTGTGCAAGAGCGGGGGGGTGCAGGGG
>Ga0307968_1003803_pt1 | contig 12460 bp, 9 predicted proteins | sample OrgLakmetagen650_FD_201834 | JGI IMG/M metagenome (GOLD analysis project Ga0307968, IMG submission 201834) | Saline water microbial communities from Organic Lake, Antarctica - #650 | ecosystem: Environmental > Aquatic > Non-marine Saline and Alkaline > Saline | place: Antarctica: Organic Lake... | reverse complement strand
TCCCCCGGACCTCCTTCTTGCAACCACTTGCTGCGCGCAGGCTGATTCCTGTCCAGTGGCATGCCCTTCTGCTCTAGGCTGCATGGCTCTGGTCTCACCATGCTTTTCCCCCTCTTTATACCTTCCATCACTCTCTGCTTGGTTCTCTTTCTTTCAGGCGAACTAATCATCTAAACAAAACTGTTGAAAATTTCGATCTCTGAGGCTAAATTTTGGCCTCAAGGTGCCCTTGGTCGGTTCTTGCCGGGAGACCCCCCGGACCCAAATCCTTGGTTTCACGTCTTTCCCCCACGCCCAAATAGTAGGGTTTTCACGTCTTAAGACGTCATACGTCTCCAAAAAAGAAGCACTGTGGTGCACGCACACACACACGCACACGCACATTAATACGTAGACACACAAATAATATATACACACATACATATATACACAAGCAACAGCAACAAGCACACGATGGCCTCCGCCAAGCCTTCACCGCTGCTTGCAAGACACACACACCCTTCCTTCCTCCCCCCCCAATCTACTCACCAGTTCTCGTTTGTCTTGACCAAACAGGAGGCAGTGCTTTACCAGGGTGGACGCACACACCTGCACGCCAACAAAGGTGCATTTAGTCCACACAACACACAAAAACGGTCCTAGGGAATGGATGGAAAGGTCTCACAGCCTTTGGTTTATCACAACAATGTGTAAAATTTACTAAAAATAGGATACCCAGCTGGCAAATCACATATTTCAAAAGCGAGGTTGGGCGTTACGATCTCAATCAACAAGCACGCCTATTGAGCTTTGCCTATGTAACAATTTAGGGCCGATCGATTTGATACGGTGTGAATGCTCAAAGAAAAGGGGTTGGGAAGACGGGATGTTTGTGAAACCTGCCAGGCTTTTCATTACATAGCCACAAGGCAAACCAGGGGGGAAAAGTCGCGAGGCTTGCCTTTCACAACAAACCTTGTTCAGGCCTTTCTTCCTACTCGCAATTTTGTGACAGGAGTCGTTGGTGCGAGGGAACAGCACATCTTACCATGTGAAACGCACTCTCGTGTGTGTGTGTGTGTGTGCGTTATAAGTTGTATCAATGGAAAATGAGTGACACACACAATCATGTTCAACCCCCACCATGTCCTCAATCGGCTGTGGGCTGATGTTTTTGCCGTTGATCAACACAATGGTGTCCTTGGAGCGACCTGCAGGTACGGAGTCACAAGAGCACTGTATAGGCAAACATATTGAAACAGGGCGCCCAAACTAGATCGAGCACACTGGTCAGCCGGGCAGGGTTTGAAGTCAGCAACATCTTCACAAGCGTGCACTGCATGCAATTGCACCCATACATGTCCAGCACAAACATACGCACACACGCACACAAGTGCACGCAGGTACACATATGACTAGCACACACACTCGTGAGCTGCACTATGCCACTCTTCTTGCTGCTAGGACAGTCACACAAACACACACATGTCAATGAAGCGGAATAACGGGGAATACACACGGGCAAACACATACTTATTGGTCACACCAAGCCATTCTCCTTCTCATATAGACACCGACACCAATACGCACGTGTTCATGAGCAGGGCAGCAGCACGCACACACACACGCACACACACACCCGTAAGCTGCACCATGCCGCCCATCCTGCTGCCAGGGACACCATAGGGTGCTTGCCAGCCCAGATCTCCTGCCACACAATGGACGACGAATGTGTGAGGACGAGCGTGACAGTACTAAAAGGCAAATGAAAGACAGTTGGTTTGGCTAATACAAAACTCTGTTGCACATGTAGTGACATGACACCACCGACAATGACCTTCACTGGCCAGCTATCTGCAGACGCCACACAAGGAGGCAAAATAAGTCATTTGGTTATCTTGTAGCCCTAATCCTAAGCCTAATACTAATAATGTAGTCACAACCCTGATACCCCCATCGACAAAAGCATATCAGCTATCCGCAGACGTCAATCCAGCATATTATTGCAAGTGGGCAAAAGCCAACAATGCCGTGGCTTTGCGAGCCTAGTCTCTTGGGCTGCCCCATTGCAGGATGCATGCCGTGTAACAATGAAGGATGCATGCCGTGTAACAATGAAGGATGCATGCCGTGTAACAAGGAAGGATGCATGCCGTGTAACACGAAGGATGCATGCCGTGTAACAAAGAAGGATGCATGCCGTGTAACAAAGAAGGATGCATGCCGTGTAACAAGGAAGGATGCATGCCGTGTAACACGAAGGATGCATGCCGTGTAACAAGGAAGGATGCATGCCGTGTAACAAAGAAGGATGCATGCCGTGTAACAATGAAGGATGCATGCCGTGTAACAAAGAAGGATGCATGCCGTGTAACAATGAAGGATGCATGCCGTGTAACAATGAAGGACGCATGCCGTGTAACACGAAGGATGCATGCCGTGTAACAATGAAGGATGCATGCCGTGTAACAAGCCGTAGTCAGAGGAAGAATACACAGATCAGCATCATAAGGGGGCGAGAATTGCTGTCTTGAGTTATATTTGGATTTTCGCTTAAAGAGAACCAATCCCAAGGCATGGTCAGGTAGAGCTAGGTTCAGTGAGCCGAGTCCAGGAGGCCCAACGAGGGACCAGGGGCATCGTCCCTCAAAATCACAATGTTTCATACGACGTATTTGCGTATTTGAATTTACTCTGCATCGTACCATATCGAACGTCCCTGAAGGCCATATGAATCATCCTTGCCTGAATGTGACAGACGGCACAGCAGACACTCCTGCCTCCCAGCCACCTAAACCCCCATCCAAAGCCCTTCCCTCGTGCGTGTGGTGACAAGAATTCTTTTTGCGCTACTGTACGAACTTGTATTCACCACCCACCCACCGACCCACCCCCTCGATCAGGTGGAACAGATCCCAAAACAGCATGTTATTCTACTCATGCCGGTTGTGTTATGATCTATAATTACCATGTTATGATCTATTATTGCCATGTTATTACTATGTTACTATGTTTTCTATTATTACCATGTTATTATCTAATAATACCATTCCTATTTATCACCATCACCATCTATCTCCGTCTGCGTCACTTGACTCTCTTTTCTTACCTGTGTCAAACCATCCGTCCCCTGCGCGGAAGGCCTTGGCGGTGGCAGCTTCATTATCCACGTAGCCAGGAGTGACTCCTGTGCGGATGATTGTACGCGTTTGTGCGTTTATGTGTGTGTGTGTATGTGTGCACGCGCGTGTGCGCGTAAGGAGTATTGCACACACACACATCGTGCATTGAGTATGGACATTGCACAAACATCACATAAACACATGCTGAGGTTTCAAAAACGCATACATGTGCACACAATCAACCTGCACGCACGCACACATATGTATGTATGTTCAAATATACACACATGTGTATACACACCTGGTGTATTACAGCTACATGTGCACACAATCTACCTGCACGCACACATATGTATGTTCAAATACACACACATGTGTATGCACACCACTTGGTGTATCACAGCTACATGTGCACACAGTCTACCTGCACGCACACATATGTATGTTCAAATACACACACATGTGTATACACACCACCTGGTGTATCACACCTACATGTGCACACAATCTACCTGCACGCACACATATGCATGTATGTATGCACTGCATCACCTGCAATGCCTATACCCTCACACATCCCACGCACCAGGCCCACGTGCCAAAACCAGCCCTTGTTCCCCAGGAGCAACAGGCTCAAACGTGTCGGGCTGCACCACACGAATCTCTGTGCCTGGAACAGGATGGCCCACAGTCCCACGCACATTCTGCGCACACGTGGAGCAAAGACTCTTAATGACATTGTGCAATGCAACCTGCACCACACAAATCTGTGTGCCTGGAACAGGATGGCCCACAGTCTTACACATGTCCTGCGCACACGCGGAGCAAAGGCATTTGAAAGAAAGGAGAGAGAGCTCTCAAAGTGACAAGCGACGCACGGGGAAGAGATAAGTACTTACAGCAGAAGGCAAGAGGCAAGGCTGCGACAGAGGAAAGTTCGGCTGTCTGAGGTTTACCATATGCATATAAAGTGCACAGACTGCCCACTACATTCCACATAGAATGGGAAAAAAAGTGGATTGCACTGCTTTCATTTCTGCAGGGTGACGGTACAGACTAGCATGAAACGATGGATTAATGTGTAGCATTGTAAAATCTCTCTACACGTTCATTCTAGTCGCAACACAGAGACTATCATTTGGTACACATAGCAAAAAGGAAACATTCAGTTGCACACATGCAAAACACACACATGATTATGCACAAACACAGACACGTATACAAAAAAACATTTATACGCACCTGGTTCGAACGGCGGCATGCTAGGACGGGAGAGGTCTCTGTCAGGCCCCAGCCATTCAAGACTTGCAGGCCAATGACCTCAAAAAAGTCATCTAGGTGCGATGCTAGGGAGCCGCCTCCACTGATCACAATGCGTCTGCAAGGCACAGACGTCAGGGTGGTGTGCTTTAATAATGCTGAGGGGTGTATCTCAAAGTTACGACGTAACCTAGACGGCACCCAGCTTTGAATGCACAATGGACCTGCAAGGCCATTTGTTATATAGTGCGCTTGTATGATACTGCAAACAAAGGACGTCGTTGACACAAAAAGCCCACAGTGCATCCGTAAGGCTTGCTGGTACCCTGTGAGCTTTTAAGAGACCATTGGTCACGAGTTTAAACACAAGTGCGGAACTACACAATACTCCAAGGTCTCATTCTGGTCCTTGAACAGAGGCATCTTTTTCGAAAGTTACCCAGCCCTTGTTAACAATCCGTAGAAACTTATTTATTCACAAGGAGAGCGAGTGGATTCAATGCCTGCGTCGTACTTTTCTTCCCTTTGCATCCCAGTCGATCAAACAATGCCTTAAATGCTCACCTGATTCCTAGTGCCTCACGTACTTTGCTCCACACTACCCTTGTGGCAAGCTCATGAAGAGGGCGCAGAAAAGCTGCCAGCTGTGTGTGTGTATGTGTGAGTATGTATGTATTTGTACGTAGCCCCTTTTTAAAGGCAACTTTTGCACAGGAGAGCTGGCAGTTGTGAGAGAGAGTGTGTGTGTGTGTGTGTGTGTGTGTGTGCGTGCGCAATGTGATAACATAGGCCTCTGCTCCTGTGTCATGCATCAAAAGGAAAACAAAAAGTCCTGCTTGCCATACAATGACTTAGGCCAATAAGCATTATCATGAATCACCGACCGGACTTGATTGTGGAGGAAAACTCAATACAGGAAAACTTCTGTCTTGCTTGCACAAGAAAAAGCGGTGCAAGAAACGTCTTTTTGGGAAGAGGGAATGGCCTTGGTAGTGGAGGCCTTGGTAGCGGAGGAAAAGAGGACGGTGCAGACAAAAACCAGGTTTACAAGGAGGTACGTATACATACAGGTGGCAAGGGGTGCATAGCTTGTGTGCATTTGGTACCAAATGATGTCAGGTAGAGAAGGCACACATCCACCAAGCAAAGATGCACCATACTATGTGTTAGGCACAAGCAGCTACACACTAAAGGTACACTGGAGGCACACAGGAGGGGCACACTGGAGGAACACTGGAAAGGCACCACGGACAAGTATTAGTGTGCGCAAAGCTTTCACCACCAGAAGCAAGCACCAGACATTGAGAGTATGTGCAGTGAGTGATACCCACCAGGTGCGCTCCAAACATGATGTGAACTGGTGGGGGTTTCAGTGCGTACTTCAAGGACATTCCCTCCACGATGCGACGGGCTTTAATGAAAACTGCGTGAGGGATGACAGAGAGAGTGTAAAGGTGCTAAGAAGGACGCGCAGGCAACTTAAATGAAGGGTGTAACGTGCATGCTACATTAGAAGAACTTGGTTTTTACACTGGCAATGGGTAACAGACTCTAGATTGCGAGTGGGGAAAGAAAGGGGGAGCAAAGCTTCTGAAAAGGGCGCAGGTGGCGTTGAAAAAACTGCATGGGCGATGTAAGAGGGTGCAAGGTTTCTGGAGAGGAATGTGAGTGGCTTTGATGAAGGCTGCGTAGACTGGTAGGTAGGGTTGGCCAGAACCATATAAATTGTGTTTTTGCAGAGGGGGTTATCTGGGCAAAAGCCAAAATATGCTCCTTTTTGCATAAAAGGTGGAACTACTCACACGTTACTTCATCAATTGGACCCAACCTAGCGTCAAACTGATGCTGACTGTATAAGCTACCCTAGCATGTGCTCAGATTTAGACAAGTCGCCCTGCGTACAGAATGACAGGACTAATAGCGCACGTCGTGCACTTGTACCCTAGATGGGTGCTTTCCAGGGGGGATGGCACATTAATTTGCATATCTCGCCAACCACTTAGACTTTTTGCCCCATCTCTTTTGCAATGATCTTTATTTATTATAAGGACTCCAAAACACTAAAAACTAAAAACCGACAAGTTTGGCGCGCTGGCTGGTCAGATACAGCATATGGCTGCTCAAAAAGTAGGAATCACGCCGCAGCTGCTGAGGCAGGTGGCCCTAGCTGGTACGATTTTGTATGTGATTCCAGAGCAGTCAGTTTTATGTACACACCATATAAGGAGCACATCTAAGGGAAGTGGGTGGCTTACCTGTCGATATTGCAAGGAACATGGCAACCAGCTTTTGCCGTAGCACTGGGGCGGTGCGCAGCTTTTGCATGACCTGCACATGAGAGGGAAGAGGCACGTGGCATGCCAAGCAAAAGACGCATCAATTTTAAGTGCGAGTGAAACGGCTTAGCCTGATTACGATCGCATGTAATTTGCACTGACAGCCAGCACTGAGTAGCATGCACTTAGTTCAAGCATCCTTAACTCTTCCAGCAGGACAGAAGTGTAGGAATCGGTGCTAACGTCAAGGCTGTCATCGATGCGTGTCTAATTCAACAAAAGCGAGCCTTACTGCTTTACAAGATGTACTACATTTAATTTCTGCAGGATACGTGGCAGCAAGGAAGTGCAGCAAGGAAGAACACACTCAGACACATACGCGTTGAAACACTGATACATGCACATATACGCAAAGACACACAGGCACTGAAGCACCTACCTACATACAAAGGCACACAGACACCGACAAAAATACTCACACACACATATATACAAATATACACAAAGATACATACGCGCAGGCAAACACATATACATACAAACGCAAAAACACACACCAATACACGTACCCTGGAGTGCAGGGTGTCCAGCACCAAAGGCACACAGACTAGGTGGTCAGGAGTGACAGACGTCAGATCAGAGGCGAACCTTAAACGGAAGAAGATAAATGATGCGCGTGTTAGAAGAATGAGCACAGACACAAACTCAGCAGGCGTTTAATTGCGACAAAGCCAAAAGGATGTGCTAACAGGAACAATCAGTATCGTGCAAAGTACGGATCAGGCCTTACCTGCGAATGTTGCTGAAAATTATGCTGCCGCCCTTGCTGTGCGCAAAGTAGCTGGCTGTGCGCTGGTAGATGTGCCTGCGTGAGACAGTAACAGCGCAGCATTAAAGAGTGTCATCCATCCGCATGATTGTGCCAGAAATGTAACAATCTTAGCCGCTTGCTCCGTCTTTCAGATGGTGGACCTGCATGCGCCGCTCACAGGTTAAACGTGTTTCCGTGAGCCAGATCCGCGCACTTGAAAGTGCAAGATCTTATGCTTCTTCTCTCACTTGCGTATGTCCAGGCTTTGTGCCCAAAATTGTCAATAATAAGATTGAACAGAGGCTGGGTTGCCTGTTTCGTCGAATAGGTGAACCACATGTATCTAATCTGTAAAGATTGTGCCATACCAGAAACATGTTTGTGCTTAATCAACAGAAGCTTTTATACAACAAGTCAAGTGCTTCGTTAAGAAGCACATCCTCATGGCCACCCCTCATTCATGGCCACATCTACACGCTAATCGCATAGCGGATCATCACATGATTTAAACTCACACAAGCAATGAGGACATGCTCACTATTACTAGCCTGCAGACATACACATTTCAGAAATGGCGCCCCTTGTGAATTGTTTGATGACAGCAGGAGGAACAAGGAAGAGGAAGCGCGGCCAAGCTTGAGCTGAGCATCCTCATCTCCAGCTTGGCTTCCAAACAAAAGCCAGTCTTTGAATGCTGGGCTTTGCTTAAGGATGAGCAGGTTGTTGGCTCAAGCATTGCTACCACTCTGCTCGTGCACATAAAAAAGGACCTGAGTTACGAACGCCAAGCTCTGCTTACCAGGGGGGCAACAAGCTGAGCAGCTTGTCGGCAGGGCGGATCTCTAGGAAGTTATGGAGGTTGTTGACCTGCGAGTGCACATACGGCAAATTATGGAGGCTGTTTACCTGTGAGTGCACTCTAAGGTAATTTATGGAGGTTCTTGACCTGCGGGTGCAGATATGGTGCCAAAAAAGAGAGCAGTGGGGGCTAGGGTAGCTCCACCCCGTGCAAAACACACTCATCAAGTGCCTTCATTGCGCCAAGAAGTTGTGAATTCAATCACTTTCAGTCACAAGCTTCCAGCTGATTTTGAGAGCTACGCTGCCAATTTTGCCAGTTTTACCACAAATCCAACATTCAGCAGACAGCTAGCTCATTGCAGCTGTCAATATGCAAAAGTAACCAGGCCTGAGCTTGTTGCCCAGCCTCTTCTCACCTGGTAAGCAAGGTTGGCGTGAGTGAGCTTGACCCCAGTGGGCTGCCCTGTGGCGATGTCAGGAGGGGGAACTCTGTCAGAAAATAGCGTTTTAAGGGAGCTTTTTTGCAATGTACTTCCTTGTTGACTGAAGGCTAGAGGCTAGAGATGTTTCTAAGTCTTTTACGTGTGTTTAAGTGTTAAGAGGCACGCAAAAAAGACAGTTTCTGAAATAATAAAATCTACACACAGAGCACTGTGGCACGCTGATATGCCTAACATCCCTTCCAGCAGCACAGTATTTGTGTTGCACGATTACAATGGTATACAAATGACGAATGACTGACATTCCCATTAAACAGTCTTTGCCGTAATCACAAAAGTGAAAATGCTACACATTCATTCACACAAAGGAAATAGGCTAAAGAGACGGCAGAAGTTAAGGGTGCTTGGGAATTTAGTCTTGCCGGGTAGCTTACATATAAGTGCCCAACAGCAAGCATGCACGTGCACAGATGAGAATGCAAGCATGCGCAAACATGTTGCCCAAAATGATGCGCGCTGCATCTCCTTATAGCGCTTGCGCATCTTTGTTCCACGGCAGCGACAGCAGCAGAACCTGTTAATCACAGCTAGCTTGTCAGCAGCAGGTCGCTTCACTCAAGCAACGCCGGTGGCATATTTGCAGTGCCATATGGCAGCGGTATACAGCTGCCTCCCATACATGAAGGCCGTTTTCATCGACATATGCTCATTCTTTATTATACGCTCCCATACAAGAAGGCCATGTTCAACAACATTTGCTCATAATTTCGTGGTACAAACCAACGATCCACAGTTACTCCTGTCGTGCAAGAGGTGTACACATCTTGTGGCCACCTACTCTGGTGAGCAGGGTGCTGGTAGGGAGGGACGACCCATCTGTTCACTGCTAAACCCATCCTGATGCACCTGAGGTGCACGATGCTTTACCTGTCGTGCCCGAGGTGTACACGAGTGTGGCCACCTCCTCTGGTGAGCATGGTGCCGGCAGGAAGGGCTGCTTCCCCATGGCCGCGCGCCCACGCTCCACAAGTTGGGGCCAGCCCAGCAGCTGAGGGGGCTGGGGAGCAGACCCTGCGGTTCAGTAGAAAAAGAAGGAAATGTTAACACAGCTCGAGGTTGAAATGTTGTTCTTAAGCCTGCTCCTAAGCAAACCATGTGATCCAGTAAAGATTGCGTTTAAAAAAAGGTTGCTGAAATCTAACCGACAACCGTGAGATGCAATTGGTAGAAAAGCTGTTTGAATCTCGCTGCAGCTGCACACGGTCTCAAGTTAGAAATGCAAGCAGATCTCTTTTGGTTCCATAATACCCTGAAAGCCATACCAAATAGTTTAGATTTTTCAGTTATCTTTCGCTTTCGTCCGAGCGACAGTGCCACCAAAGCTGTAAGAGACGCATAACACTCAGAAAGCCACACGGCCTGAGGCTACTACAACTTTATATGCAAAGCAGCAACACACCGTTCTGTCCTACTGTGGTTGCTGGTGCCACATAAGCTTGAAGAGACGCGTCCACCGCACCCCAAAGGACGATCACAAATTTTAGGGGGCCAACCTGCACAGAGCAGAGCGCACATGATGCGAGTAGTTGCGTCAATTTTCCCACCATGCTGCAATCAAAGCATCCAGCATGAATACAAGCCCGCATGAACGTGTCAAGCTCAAATGTTAGCACTTCAATAGAGTTGGCCAGAACCGTATGTATACGCCGTATGTGAACGTATGCTCGATATAATCCCTGCAAAATGTACCGTGTATACACCGTATATATGGTTCTGGCCAACTCTACACTCTATCTATGCTTCGTTATTATTTTACTTGACCAGCAGGAGGGTGTAAGAAGCATTACTTTTGGACGGCATGTCTGCCTCCCCATATTACATATTAAACAGATATTTGGAATCCTGACGTCGAGAGCTATCAATTGGTGTATATATAGGGGGTTTGGGGGGTGGGTGGTTCCTCAGGGGGTCCCCATGCCTTGTAAAAAAATCCTGTGACCAGGCAAATTCGTTTCCCACATGGTTGCAGGCATGCGCTGCTATTTCCTTAGTTCCCAACTTTTGAAGCTAACACCAACGAGCAATCACGTCCACTTATTAAGCATGATAATTTTAACTAGTGATAATAAGCCATGAGTATAAAGCACTAGCTTCCTTTATTGCCTTTCGTAAGATTGCCCCATATTCCCCCCCCCCTACGGCCTTACCTTGCCGCTCTGCAGAGCCGGTGCCAGCTTCTTCAGCGCCTCCGCGTCTTGAATAATGAGTGCTTGGCACTTGCCGGACTGCAGGATGAAGGACAGCTCGTCCAGCGTTGCCGTGGAGCCCCTCACCACCGTGATGCCACCCGCTGTCATGGCGGCCTATGTGTTAATTGACATGTGAATCAAACTTGAAACTTCAATGCACAGAGATTTGATGATTGCGCTGAAAGTCAGACGGTTTGTTCAGCATGCTGCGGGGCCCTTACCTGCATCAGTACATGTAGCTTTGAGGTGAAAATTGTCCAGCCTTTTGCAATGCGGATTGAAAGAGAGGGTACACAGCTCTTTGCCATGAATTCCACACACATATAGGCTGCAATGGCTGCTGTATCACATTCGCACGCAACACTCTATTATGGAGCAAAAAGCGAGGCAGCGCTGTTTGCAGGTTCAACTGGCTGACTGGATAAGGATCGTGCCCATGCGCATTGCTTGCACGCCTTAGCACCACACAAGGCCTCGCAAAAGCCCAGCTTGCAAGCGCCGATGACACCAACTGGCTGACTGGATAAGGATCGTGCCCATGCGCATTGCTTGCACGCCTTAGCACCACACAAGGCCTCGCAAAAGCCCAGCTTGCAAGCGCCGATGACACAAGCCCACCAGATCCTCATGACACTGATTTCGCTCCTCACCTGGTCAGCCAGGATCCATCGACTGCTGGCCTCGGCAAAAAGCGCAACCTGTCCAAAATCCAGGAGGAGGCAGATGGCAGGTCAGTTACAAAAAGGGATAAAGGAAGCCTTGAGAGCTGCGAATTTGTGTTTGTGTATATGTGCGTGTGCGTGTGTGTATGTGTGTGTGCCTGAGTCTGTGTGTTCGCTTGTGCGTGAGCATGTGCATGCGTACTTGCAAAGAACACTCACAGGCTCAGCGCGTGTCAGTCCCAGCGAGGCCAGGCCGGCCCCAGCTTGAAGTATCAGTGACTCACAGTCTCCATAGGTGAGGTTGACAGCCTCGTTGTTGTGCGGCTCGCTGAGGGCAAGCACGTCTGGGTAGCTCTGTGCCAGTTGTGCCCACCTGATTGTTTGTGCGTGCATGTGTGTGTGCCTTTCTTTGTGTAAGGTCAAAACGATAGTGCAGTGCTGCAGACTCAGGGAATAGTAGCTTTCCTTTGGCACCCATAGGGGTCCTGCTCAAGGCATGCAAGCCAAAGCCAAAAGCAAGGCGGTTTTCAAGGATGCTTACATTTGCGGAACATTGGTGAGCGTCCCTCCCTCTGCTGCTTGCACATTTGATTGAGGAGGAAGCGAAGGCTCTGGCTTGTAGGCCTGCAGCAGGTTATTAATTGGTGTGTGTGTGTGTGTGTGTGTGTATGTGTGTGTGCGTGTGTGTGTGTGTGCATGTGTGTGTGTGGGGGAGGGGGTCGGTGCGTGCGTGCGTGCGTGCGTGCGTGCGTGTGTGTGCGTGCGTGCGCGTGCGTGCGTGTGTGTGTGTGTGTGTGTGTGTGTGTGTGTGTGTGTGTGTGCATGTGTGTGTGTGTAGGGTGTGGGTGTGGGTGTGGGTG
>Ga0307968_1003801_pt1 | contig 12466 bp, 11 predicted proteins | sample OrgLakmetagen650_FD_201834 | JGI IMG/M metagenome (GOLD analysis project Ga0307968, IMG submission 201834) | Saline water microbial communities from Organic Lake, Antarctica - #650 | ecosystem: Environmental > Aquatic > Non-marine Saline and Alkaline > Saline | place: Antarctica: Organic Lake... | reverse complement strand
CATGAGGTATGAGTGACATAGAGGGCTGTGAGTAGCATAAGGGCCATAGAGGGCTGTGAGTAGCATGAGGGCCATAGAGGGCTGTGAGTAGCATGAGGGCCATAGAGGGCTGTGAGTAGCATGAGGTATGAGGGACATAGAGGGCTGTGAGTAGCATAAGGGCCATAGAGGGCTGTGAGTAGCATGAGGGACATAGAGGGCTGTGAGTAGCATGAGGGACATAGAGGGCTGTGAGTAGCATAAGGGCCATAGAGGGCTGTGAGTAGCATGAGGGCCATAGAGGGCTGTGAGTAGCATGAGGTATGAGTGACATAGAAGGCTGTGAGTAGCATGAGGTATGAGTGACATAGAGGGCTGTGAGTAGCATGAGGTATGAGGGACATAGAGGGTTGTGAGTAGCATGAGGTATGAGGGACATAGAGGGATGTGAATAGCATGAGGTATGAGGGACATAGAGGGCTATGAGTAGCATGGGGGCCATAGAGGGCTGTGCTATTCTACGCGTTAATAGCACGTGGACGAGGCACACTTACTAGCAGATACTGTAGACAGGCCTCACAGCAAAAGCAAAAACACCTGCACCGTTCAAACAAAACTCATTTACCGGTAACCGCTTATACCCAGCCGCAGTACAAGCGGCAACCCACCATTGTCCAGTGCACCACTTAAGCTGCAGGCATGAAAATACTCGACACAAATCCAAACAACATCGCTTTTATGGAGGTCTGTTCAGACGTGGTTGCAATATTGAATATGAGAGCGACGTTTTTGGCAATCTAACCTACCGATTCCATAGAGTCGGCCAGAACCGTATATATGCACTGTATATGACAGCATATTTGGCAATTTCCCTGCCAATAATACCGTATATACACCGTATATATAGGGTTCTGGCCAACGCTACATATGGTGCTTGTTCATGGACAGCGGTTGAGTGCCGTTTTAGCCTCTATTATCTTTAAAACAGCTCCCTGTCTAATGTATCTCACGATGCAAAATATAGCTGCTGAGTTCAGTGTGTAACACTTGGAAAATCCAGTTCTTGCAGAGCAGCAAAGTGATATCACTCTTGCTTTTTATCTGTGTTTCTCTCCTGTTCCTTTATATTTTTATTTCTTTGGTCCTGACGACTGCTGTCCTTTCCTAGCTTATTTTATATTCTGTATAATCTTTTCTAGCTTCATTTAAATTCTGTATAATCTGTTTCCCTTTTGGGCAGTTTGTGAGGACCAGGTTGTTAGCAGTTGTGTTGTGTCCTTGTAAATAATTCCACCACCTTCTCACTATGCAAACGGAATAGAACCAACCTGCACGACGGGTTCTCTGTGGTGCTCCTTCATGGACAGCGGTTGGGTGCCGTCATAGCTATACAGTTGCCTCCCGTCCTGCATCTGCAGGCACCCATTAGACACATGCAGGTCTTTATAATCTCATGTCACACATGCAAGCTGATGACTGATGTAAATTTCCTGCATGGCTGGACAGTTGCCTCCCGTCTTGCACCTGCAGGCACCCATTAGACACACGCAGGTCTTTATAATCTCATGACACACATGCAAGCTGATGACTGATGTAAATTTCCTGCATGGCTGGACAGTTGCCTCCCGTCTTGCATCTGCAGGCACCCATTAGACACATGCAGGTCTTTATAATCTCATAACACACATGCAAGGTGATGACTGAAGTAAATTTTAAACATGGCTGCACAGCTGCCTCCCACATTTTGGAATTGCTTGTGCTTACCTAACGGGTTTAGTGCTTCCCTTAAAGGAGGCGGGGTTCCAATTGACACAATCAAAGGGCATACATCAAGTTATTCAGCTATGCAGGCTGACAACTGATGGCCGCTGGCTGCGCTGCTGCCTTCTTCTACCAAACAGGAGAGGGGGTTCCAATGAACACAATCAAAGGATGTGCATCAAGTTAGTCTGCTGGGCAGGCTGACGACTAAAGGCTACTGCTGCTATCTTCCTCTTGAAAAAAATAGAGCTGCATTATTCATCATCGTGAAGCGCACACACACACACAACATACACGCGCACACACACAGCGCACGCACACACACGCACACTCTGGCTGCCTATTTGCTTTCATTGTTGATCCTGTGTACGCTTGCCCACCCCCTCTGGTTAAGAAGACAGGTTGTGAGTTTTATGTCCCACAAGGGTTGGCCACCCCCTCTTATTAAAAAGGCAGAATTCATGTTTCACGTAACCCCAGGGTTGGCCACCCCCTCTAAAGAACAAGGCAGGATGCATGTGCTCTAATAAAAAAGGGAGGATGCGTGTTTCACGCCACCCCAGGGTTGGCCACCCCCTCTAATTAACAAGGCAGGATGCATGTGCTCTAACTAACAATTCAGGATGCGTGTGTCACCTCTCGTTAAGGTTGCCCGAAACCGTACATTTGGTATCCCGGTGCTGCTGCAAAACGCTCCCAAACACATCCGACCTACTTACGGTATTTTATGCAGAAAGATTGGTCACATGCGGTGTGGTACGTAAACAATATGTGTACAGTGTATACACGGTATTTCTGGCAAAGAAATCACAAAATATAAGGTCATGTACGGTGTGTATACATGCATTTCTGGCAAACCTCACTTCTCACACATCACACAGAATGAGAAGCGACCAAGGCCTGAATGTGCACATGCACTTAAAAACAGTCAGTGAATTTGAAGGCATTGTGAGTACCTACCATTGTGTTATTAGAATAATACAAAACACCTCAATAGCCCTCAGCTCCGTTTGAACTTGGCTCAACTGACTTGCATATTTCCCTCACCTGCCCCCCTTCACTGCCACTGTCGCCCTCTTCCCCTTCGTCCTCTTCATCCCCATCCTCTCCGCCTTGAGCAGTGAGGGGGGGCAGCTCCAAGGGGTTATATTCCAGTAGGCCCATTCTGCAAGTGGACAAAAAGACGGACGCAACGCAATTCACAGCGTGTGTGCACGTCAGTATCTTTCAGGCCATCACAGCTTTAAGGGCTAATATCTCCAGCAAGCCCATTCTGCAAACGGATAGCAAGACGGACACTTTTCATGGCGTGTATGCACGTTTTTAGCCCTCGCCTGCTATGAACAATGTCATTCGTGCTTTTCGCTGGTCCTATCACAGCTTCAAAAGCACAGGATCACAAGCATCTACGATACACTGCACGCCGGCACATGCGCACACACGAGCAGGCACAATTTCTTGCACCACATCCAAATCCCAAGATTGCAGGAATACTTACAAATACACCCGGAGCGTGGACACATTGCAAATAGTGGTTTGAACACACAGGGTGGGGGAGGCCATGCACATCCTTACGCAGGTGCTATTGCACACACCCTTACACACTTCAGCACCCGCCCACCCACACACCCACACAAACCCACCCACACCCACACCCACACCTAGCAAAGCACATCATGCACGTGGGGTACGGTGTCTCATGCACACACTCAAATGCATCCACCCACACCCACCCACACGCACACACCCACACCCACACACCTAGAAAATTGTCTCACATACGCGAGGTACAGCAGCTCATACACAATACACACATACATACACATGACAACGCACGCACACCCACACCTTCACCCCCACCCCCTCCCCCCCACCCACACCTAGCTAAGCGCACCATGCACGTGGGGGACAGCAGCTCTCATGGACACATACAAATGCACAGCCACCCACCCAGCCGCACATACACACAACACGCACAAACCTGGCAAAGCGCCTCATGTGCACGGGGTACAGAGCTCGCACGCACACACACAAATGCACACCCACCCACAAACCCACCCACCCACAAACACACACACACACACCTGGCAAAGCGCCTCATGTATGCGGGGTACAGCAGCTCATGCACGCGCTCGTTGCTGAGTTTTTGCGTGGCGGGGTCAAACTCCCCATTCATGCCACCCTTCTGGAAGTCCAGTCCATCTGGATCTCTCAACATGCGACGCTCACGTGCTTCTAACAGTCGAGTCTTGCTCTGGTCTAAATCCCATGAAGCCTACGCGTTGTGTGTGTGTGTGTGTGTGTGTGTGTGTGTGTGTGTGTGTGTGTGTCGTGCAATAAAAATCGTGTTTGTTGTTGTTGTGTGTGTATTTGTGTGTGCATGCGTTTATGTGTATGCATGCGTGGCTCATTGCGTGTGCGTGCACACATGCATGCGCTGGGTGTGCGAGCGTAAATATGTGCAAATGACGTGTGTGTTCATACTAGTAGATTTAGTGTGTCGATGTACTATATATAATGCAACAACACCTACATGGATCTTGAAGACTTCAAAGCTACCATCAGCATTGCTGTGAGTTGGTGTAGCAAACCGTTTCATGGTGCCACAGTTCAAGATGGACGCTTACTTATGAATAGGGTTGGCCAGAACCGTATATATGCACCATAAATGACCGTATATTTGGTGATTTCCTGCCAAAAATATCGTATGTACACCGTATATATATATGGTTCTGGCCAACCCTGCTTATGAAGGCTCTTCAAAGCATGCACACCTAAGCGTGTTAAGAAGCAGTCACACACTAGCGCACACACTCATACACACACACACACTAAAAAACAAGTGCAAACAAATAGTACACTGAATCACCTCGACGGCAGCGCGTGTGCTCTTCCTGCCCATCTTGTTGTATTGGCCAAGCCTGCATGCGTGTGTGAGATGCACGCATGTGAGATGCACGCGTTTTGTGTGTGTGTTTTATGTATGTTGGCCAAGCCTGCATGCGCACGCGTTTTGTGAGTGTGTTGGCCAAGCCTGCATGCGCACGCGTTTTGTGTGTGTTGGCCAAGCCTGCATGCGCACGCGTTTTGTGTGTTTTGGCCAAGCCTGCATGCGCACGCGTTTTGTGTGTGTGTTGGCCAAGCCTGCATGCGCACGCGTTTTGTGTGTGTTGGCCAAGCCTGCATGCGCACGCGTTTTGTGTGTGTTGGCCAAGCCTGCATGCGCACGCGTCTTGTGTGTGTTGGCCAAGCCTGCATGCGCACGCGTTTTGTGAGTGTTGGCCAAGCCTGCATGCGCACGCGTTTTGTGTGTGTTGGCCAAGCCTGCATGCGCACGCGTTTTGTGAGTGTGTTGGCCAAGCCTGCATGTGCACGCGTATTGTGTGTTGGCCAAGCCTGCATGCGCACGCGTTTTGTGTGTTTTGGCCAAGCCTGCATGCGCACGCAATTTGTGAGTGTGTTGGCCAAGCCTGCATGCGCACGCGTTTTGTGTGTGTGTTGGCCAAGCCTGCATGTGCACGCGTTTTGTGTGTGTGTTGGCCAAGCCTGCATGCGCACGCGTTTTGTGTGTGTGTTGGCCAAGCCTGCATGCGCACGCGTTTTGTGTGTGTTGGCCAAGACTGCATGCGCACGCGTTTTGTGAGTGTTGGCCAAGCCTGCATGCGCATGCGTTTTGTGAGTGTTGGCCAAGCCTGCATGCGCATGTGAGATGCACGCGTTTTGTGTGTGTGTATGTATTTACTGGTTGCGCGTTTTGTCACTCTTCCCAGCTCCACACACACGCACACGCAAGCTACGCATGCCTATTACTGTGTGTACGTGATCTTATTGTGTTGCATAAACGAGCAGCCCAAGTGCAAAATGCAAGTCGTTCTGTGCTCTTTGCAGTTGCAGTGTCATAGCTTTGTGTGAGTCATATTTTTGTCATAGTTGTATCATATTCTTGTCTGGTTTAGTGTGAGTCTAATGCATGGTCCTAGAGCTGCACACAGATATATACACATTTGAGATGCGTGTCGTGATGTGCAGCTCTACCGAGTAAACTTCAGCGTTTATCAACATAAACTATATACACATTTCAGATACGTTTTGTGAAGTGCAGCCCTACCGAGTAAATTTCAGCGTTTATCAACATGAAAGCAGAAGCTGCTGGATCAACAAAGTATGCCCGGCTCATTCCAGTCAGTGCTATTCAGAATTGTGGGCCTCCCAGTTCCAGCGCCCTGTGACTTTTATAAACACATTCCCCAGTTCTAACTCCACATTCCCCAGTTTCAACTCCACATTCCAACTCCACATTTCCCAGTTCCAGCGCCCTGTGACTTTTATAAACACATTTCCCAGTTCCAACTCCACATTTCCCAGCACATTATAGACACCTTTCCCAGCTCCAACTCCACATATCCCAGCACATTATAGACACCTTTCCCAGGTCCAACTCCACATTCCAACTCCACATTTCCCAGTTCCAGCGCCCTGTGACTTGCATGGACATATTTCCCAGTTCCAACTCCATATTTCCCAGCACATTATTGGCACATTATAGACACCTTTCCCAGGTCCAACTCCACATTCCATCTCCACATTTCCCAGTTCCAGCGCCCTGTGACTTGCATGGACATATTTCCCAGTTCCAACTCCACATTTCCCAGCACATTATTGGCACATTATAGACACATTTCCCAGTTCCGACTCCACATTCCAACTCCACATTTCCCAGTTCCAGCGTCCTGTGACTTTTATGGACACATTTCCCAGTTCCAACCCCACATTTCCCAGCACATTTTAGACACATTTCCCAGATCCAACTCCACATTTCCAACTCCACATTTCCCAGTTCCAACGCACTGTGACTTTTATAAACACATTTCCCACATCCAACCCCACATTTCCCAGCACATTTTAGACACATTTTCCAGATCCAACTCCACATTTCCAACTCCACATTTCCCAGTTCCAACGCCCTGTGTCTCCCACAGACACATGCATGCAAAACAGGTCCAGCACATGTGCGTAAAGCAAGTTAAAGCACATGCATGCACAACATGTCACCATTAAATCCCTGTGTCTCCCACAAACACGTGCATGCAAAACAGCCCCGTGACTTACTGTACACGTGTGTGCAAGTAAGGCCTAGCACATGCGCGTATAGCAGGTGAAAGCAAATGCATGCAAAACATGTCACGAAGACCCCATGTCTCCCACAGACACGTGCAAGCGAAACAGGTCAGTACGTTTTCCCTTACATAGACACATGCATGCAAAACAGGTCCAACACGTGTGTGTGTGTGTGTGCCTGTGTGTGTTTGTGTGTGTATGTAAAGCAAGTCATAACTTGTGCTTGCAGAACATGCCAAATCAGACATCCCTGTCTCCAACAGACACGTGCGTGCAAAACGGGATAGTAAAATTTCCTGACTTACATAGACACATGCATGCAAAACAGGTCCAACACGTGTGTGTAAAGCAAGTCAAAGCTCGCAGTACATGCCACAAAGACATCAGCATATCACCCACAGAAACGTGCGTGAAAAAATGGTCCAACACATGTGTGTAAAGCAAGTCAAAGCACATGCATACAGAACACGCCACAAAGACACCCCCGTGTCTCCCACAGACACGTGCATGGATAACAGGTTATTGTGTTAACCCTGTAAACAATTCTCTTTATTAAAGTGTAACAATTCTTCTTAATAAAGTGTTTCAGCAAACATATAGACGACCGCAAGCGCTTGTTGGCCATGTGGGGCATATGACAAGGCTGAGTAGCTTGACAAACAGTACATGCATCTTGCTGTAATTTTCAAGCTGAGTGGCAGGCAATAATTTTTTGTGAGCGACAATTGTACCCATAACCGACTTAACCGACTCTATTGACTCCTGATTGCACTGCCTGCCACATCGGAGTCACAGCAACCTCTTACGTGTCTTACTTTGACATATGCTGGCTGCCTCCTGTCGTTTACTTTGGTATATGCAGGCCGTGCGCAGGTGAAGTGTCTAGGGTTGGCCAGAACCGTATATATGCACCGTATACAATCATATATCAGGTCATTCCTGCCGTAAATATGTGGTTCTGGCCAACCCTAGAGATGTTGCTTTCAGCATATTTGCCGATTATACTATTATACTGCTGCTCGTTGCTTCCATATCTAATACCACCTCCCTGAATCTCAAGCATCTGTTGCAAAGTGACAGCACCCTAAATATCTCATTGCTCTCTGATTATTTTCAAACTTGAGGCTGCAATTTTCATCTTGCTGCAAGTTCAGATTTTTTCCAGGAGGAGTCAGTCTACGACACGCAGCTGGAGAGGTGGTTATTGCTAGCAATAAGAGGGTTGGCCAGAAACGTACATGACCGTATATTCTGCGATTACCCTGCCAAGAATACCGTATATATACACAGTATGAATACCTATGTATGTATATAAATATGGTTTTGGCCAAACCTAGCAATACTGCATAGTACTGCTGCACATCATTATGCCCCAGCTGAAGCAACCACATGCCCCAGCTGAAGCAACCACAGGCAGCTGACCTTCTACTGTGTGCTGCTAAAATAATTGACTTATAACCTTATAATGCATTGACATAATGGGTGACTTATGATGCATTGACGATATGGATTCTTCAATGCACCCCCTGCAGCGTGTGTGCTGCCTCAGTGCGAGATGTGATAGACAGATGCCATAACAAGTTGCAGAAATGTGCGTTCGGAATTGACGATAGGGATTCTGCAATGCACCCCCTGCAGCGTGTGTGCTGCCTCAGTGCGAGATGTAATAGACAGATGCCATAACAAGTTGCAGAAATGTGCGTTCGGAATTGACAATTGGGATTCTTCACTGCAACCACTGCAGCGTGTGTGCTGCCTCAGTGCGAGATGCGGTAGACAGATGACACAGACGGTCACCAATTTGCAAAATTGTGTGTTCGAAATTGGTGATAGGAATTCTTCTACAATTCCAAATGGGGTGTATGCTATCACAGTAAATGGGTAATGAGACAAATACATCACAGAATACATGTTGCATAAACGTGTGTCTGGAACTGACCATAGGGATTCTTCCATGCGCTGCCACGGTGGTGTGTGTGTGTGCTGTCACAGTAAATGGACAAAGAGACAAATAGATCACAGAACACATGTTGCATACACGTGTGTTTGGAACTGACCATAGGGATTCTTCCATGCGCTGCCATGGTGGGGTGGCGGCTCTTAAATTCACCGTGGCAATGTCATCCATCTCAAGGTCTGAGAACTCTGACTCTGAGGTGCTGCGAAAAGAAAATGGTTTGGGAAAAGAGTGCATGCAATGCCAATGTGAGCTTGTAAGTGTGTGCGTAACTGGGGGGAGATCCCTCGACTCTGTAGCGTAGAGACAAATCTAAAGTCGTCAACGCATGTCAAACGAGATGTGCCCATAACAATGGGCATGCGCGTTGTTTTGAGGACAGGCATGTCACACACACGCAAACACACACACACACAGCAAGTTCACCTTGGCTCTGGCTGTCCAACTTCTCTGCCTCTGGTAGTTTTGAGAGGCTCGGCGTGTTGCCTGCAGGAGGCATGCACCAGATCGCGCAAATTACCATTATTGTACAATGATCTTTGTTCTAGCTGCCCCCGGCCCCTTGGTCTCTGGTAGTTTTGAGAAGCTCAGCGTGTTGTTGGGTGTGCATGTGAGGTGTGTCACAGTCATAGATTTGGCCAGAACCGTATATATACACCACCCTGCCATAATTACCGTATATACACTATATATGTACACCATATATACACCATATATAAAGGCCAACCCAGATGACACACACGCATGCACACACAGACACACACACAAAAGCATACACACACGCACGCGCGCACGCAGACACGCACGCACACACACACATGCACGCACGCACACCCCCCCATATAGGCCAACCCTACACATCCACTATTTTGTAACAAATAGCTATGCGTGTGTGTTGTCTTGGATCTGGCTTGTTTATGTTGATGCCACAGGTAGATCTGAGAAGCACTGTTTGTTGCATATGCTGATGCCACAGGTGAAGCACTGCTGTTTATTATGCTGATGCCACAGGTGAGAAGCACCGCTTGTTTATTATGCTGATGCCACAGGTAGATCTGAGCAGCACTGTTTGTTGCTTATGCTGATGCCACTGGTGAGGCACTGCTGTTTATTATGCTGATGCCACAGGTGAGAAGCACCGCTTGTTTATTATGCTGATGCCACATGTAGATCTGAGCAGCACTGTTTGTTGCTTATGCTGATGCCACAGGTGAGGCACTGCTGCTTATTATGCTGATGCCACAGGTGAGAAGCACCGCTTGTTTATTATGCTGATGCCACAGGTAGATCTGAGAAGCACTGTTTGTTGCCTGCAGGGGGTGTGTTACATTCACCAGATTGCGCATGTCACCATCTGCATGCAATTTAGATCTTGATCATGTCAACATCTGCATGTGATTCAGATCTAGATCGTGTCACCATCTGCATGCAATCCAGATCTTGATCATGTCCCCATCTGCATGCGATTCAGATCTTTACCATGTCACCATCTGCGTGCAGTTTATATCTTAATCATGTCCCCATCTGCAGAAAAACGAGTCAGATCTTAATCTTGTCACCATCTGCATGCAAATTAGATCTTGATTATGTCAACATCTGCATGCGATTCAGATCTTAATCATGTCACCATCTGCATGCACTTTATATCTTGATAATGTCACCATACCCCAAATTTTGGTGCAAAATTACGCACATACACACTCACACAAACAGACAGACAGACACACAAACACAAATACACACGCTCGCACATACACGCACACACACAGACACACACATACACATATGTTTGCGTAATGTGTGGTGACAGTTTTACTCTAGACACTCACGCACGTGCATACACATACAAACACACACACAGACACGTTTGCGTCATGTGTCATAGCAGTCTTACTCCAGAACCTCAGCTGTTGCAAGAACAGGACACGAATTCACTTTTCTCCTGGGGTATAAAGTGCATGTCCGTGGGTTTTAAGTGGGTTCTTGTAGGTGTGTTCCCGTGATATCTGTGGTTCTGACTGGGTTCTTGTAGGTGTGTTCCTGTGAATATCTGTGGTTCTGAGTCGGTTCTTGTAGGTGTGTTCCCGTGAATATATGTACATCTGTGGTTGTGAATGGGTTCTTGTAGGTGTGTTCCTGTGGGTAGCTGTGGTTGTGAGAGGGGTCTTGTAAGTGTGTCCCTGTAAATATCTGTGACTGTGAGTGGCTTTTTGCTCTCTTCCCTCATCAAACTTCCTACAGAGACTCTGCACTTACTGAACTTCACCCATAGGGTTACCTGCATCCCATCAGCCAAACAGGTGGGTGCCGGTCCTTAGAATTGTAATCTTATCTCATCACTACTTCCGAAAGCACTGCCCTTACTGCTCTTCACTTATCAAGGTCACAGCTTCCAAAAGCAATGCACTCACTGCTCTTCACCTATAAAGGTCACTGCTTCTGAGAGCAATACCCTCACTGCTCTTCAATTATCAAGGTCACTGCTTCCGAAGGCACTGCACGCACTGCTCTTCACCTATAAAGGTCACTGCTTCCAAAAGCACGGGACTTACTGGGAGGGCAGCTCGCCCTTGTACTGCTCTTTCAGCTGGCTCCATTTGCTGCCTGGGTCCACCGTTTTTTGGGGCAGCTGTGAGGACCAGGACGTGGAAGAAAAAGCACATGTGCGTGGAAGGAAAAGCAATTTTGAGGATGTGGAAGGACAAGCAGCTGTGAAGATCAGAACTGGAAGGAGAAGCACATATGCGTGGAAGGAATAGCAGCTATGAGGATCAGGACGTGGAAGGAAAAGCACATGTGCGTTGTAGGAAAAGCATATTTGAAGACGTGGAAGGACAAGCAGCTGTGAGGATCAGAACTGGAAGGAGAAGCACATATGCGTTGAAGTAAAAGCAGCTATGAGGATCAGGACGTGGAAGGAAAAGCACATGTCGGGAGCACTTTAACGTTGAGCATATATAGGGTGGGCCAGAACCATATATAAACGTATATATGGTGTACATACGGTATTTTAAGCAGGGAAATTACCATACATACGGTCATATCTGGTGTAAATATACTCTGGCCAACCCTGAGCATATGACCTGTGACATTTGCCCCCTATTGCTTATCCCTCTATTACTGCCTGGCCCCCATTGCTCTACAACTGCCTGCCCTTAATTGCTCTACAACTGCCTGCCCCCATTGCTCGACTACTGCCTGGCCCCCATTGCTCAGCTTCTGCCTGGGCCCCATTGCTCTTTTACTGCCTGGCCCCCATTCCTCTTCTACTGCCTGGCCCCCATTGCTCTTCTATTGCCTGACCCACATTGCTCTTCTACTGCCTGGCCCCTATGGCTCTTCTACTGCCTGGCCCCAATCGCTCTTCTACTGCCTAGCCCCCATTGCTCTTCTACTGCCTTGCCCCCCATTGCTCTACTACTGCCTGACCCCTATTGCTCTTCTACTGCCTGGCCCCCATTGCGCAGCTTCTGCCTGGCCCCCATTGCTCTGCATCTGCCTGGCCCCCATTGCTCTACTACTGCCTGGCCCCCATTGCTCTACAACTGCCTGGCCCCCATTGCTCTTCTACTGCCTGGCCCCTATGGCTCTTCTACTGTCTGGCCCCTATTGCTCTTCTACTGCCTGCCCCCTATTGCTCTTCTACTGCCT
>Ga0307968_1003798_pt1 | contig 12472 bp, 12 predicted proteins | sample OrgLakmetagen650_FD_201834 | JGI IMG/M metagenome (GOLD analysis project Ga0307968, IMG submission 201834) | Saline water microbial communities from Organic Lake, Antarctica - #650 | ecosystem: Environmental > Aquatic > Non-marine Saline and Alkaline > Saline | place: Antarctica: Organic Lake... | reverse complement strand
TGCTGCTGCTGATGTGCTTGCTGTAGTCCTGTGCAGGTGCCTCTCTTTTCCTGCATGCTCCTCCCTCTGAGCGCTAGCGTCGGCAATTTCTCCCACGCGAGCGCTGCGACTACGCCCTGAGGATTCCAGCCGGGTCAGCTTTGCATGCTGCTACACCTACGCTGGGCTGGGATTCTGCCTCATGAAGTGCTCGCGGATGCGGGGGGCACCGCTGAAATCTCGGAATTCTGGCATCCGGCATCTGGCATCGGCATCTCGTAAATCTGCCCCTTCGGTACCATAACAACAACACGATGCCACTCAGGGCCTTTACCAGGAGGCATTGTAATGTTCTGGAGGCTGGGGGGACAATTCGTGGTGGTTGGAGGGTGGTTGGTGCAAGCCCAGGGTACCCCCCAAAATAGCAAAAATACGTTTGCGTATTATACGCGTATGTCGTATTAATAGCGTATTAATCCGTATGGGACGTCTCAAAAGTCCGTATGACCCATCCCTGGGAATAATCAAACAAAATAATAGCAGAGATATTTTACGTCACTCCACTCACCTGTATGAATGTGAATACGACAAAATGGGTTCACAAAAATAAGCACACAAACACACACAACCCTCAGCCTTCACTTATTACACACGCCAGGCACATACGCTGAGTCCCCTGACAAAGCTTTTAGGCTGGTGCGGATCTACACCCTTCCACCACCCCAAACGTGCAGAATCACATTAATATAAATATAAAATGTAGCTTGACAGCAGGCAATACACACACAAACCCAAATTTCCTGTTCAGCGCTTAAGCAGGGGGGTTCAATCCAAGAGATCCAAGATCATGCAAGCTGAGCTTGAAAAGTTTAAGACAGAGTTTACTACTGCTGCGTAATGGATGCGAGTTAAAAAGCTATTAAACCCCAATGTGGGCAACGCAAGACGGGCAACACTTCATTATTAAACACAATGCAAGCCTGCGCGAGGTCTTGTTGCCCCCTTTTCTGATTGAACTAGGAAGGTCTATATGTGTATGAATAAAGAAACATGCGTTGTAAGGCAAGAAAATTGGGCTGTCGCGTTATTGGAGCAAAAGAGCCATCTTATGGTGTTCTAGTCAGGATTTGAACCTAGGACTTTGGAAAACCTGTTTTGCACCAAAGCAAACTTCACGTTATTCAAATATTTCAATTAATCACGACACACCGCAAAGGGTCAAAAACTTTCACGGTGATATACCGGCGGTACGGTAAGCAGCGCAAACAGACACCACGCCTGCTTTCCTGGGCCATTATGAAATGTATATGCATGCTCAGCATCACGATGCTCTCAAATACCTAGTCTTGTTCCAGCCAGCAACATTGCCACATTTCAAATCTACGTAGGGATGACACATGAAATTTACAAATTTGACATCATGTCTGTGCATGAAAGGTGAGAACTAAACGGCTGCACAGGCCACTGATCCAAGACACCAAGCCGCGCTTCACGTTTCACTCCTCTGCTTCTCTACTTAGAACGAGCTGTTGCAGCTGTCCTACCTGATTGCTGGCAAGGGGGATACCTTGAGCCCCCAGACGAGAAGCTGCACTGCGGACACGGCCCTCGTTGAAGTTAGACACACCGATCGCATCACACAGGCCCTTCAGCACAGCAAGCAGTGAGGTTGAAAGGGAAAATTACGTCATGTTATGAAACACAATTACAATATCTGGTACGATCAGGCACAGCAGATGAGCGAAGCTAGGCGTGAGCTGGGGAGCCATTTGTGCCAACCACAGGTTAAATACCATACTTATTTTTAAAGGTGAAGCTGGCTTACCGCAGAAGTGTATCTACTCACAACCAAACACCTAGCTGAGCCTCACATTCATCAGGTTTGATTTGTTTACCCGAAAGCTTCAAAACCCTGCCCTACCTGCTTCTTGCAAGCCGCGAGACCTTCAATGTAGGCGTCGTTTGAGAAGGCGTTGAAAAAGAAGCCAGGCCTGTGATTAGAGTATGTGCCAAAATACATGTGTTGTCTAGGAGCTTATGCATACAATGTAAGATTTGGACAGAATTATTACAGGGGGCGCCACTCCTCCCAAAATGGTGGCCTATTAAAAAACTTCAGCCAGCTCCCCTGGCTGCAGTATTCCCAAATCTTTCAAAATTTTGGGGACATGGGGAAAAAGAAGCCAGGCCATTTATATGGAGCACAAGGCACATCACGGACCCAAAATTTTGGGGACATGGGGAGCTCGTGTGTGTGTGTGTGTGTGTGTGTGTGCGTGTGTGTGTGTGCGCGCTGGGGTGCAGAAGGTAGAGAGGGGATATTGAGATGGCTTTATAGAACAGGTCAAGGCAAGCCTGCAAAGTGTGAGGTCGGAATTCCATCCCAGGCAAAATTGGAGCCTGACAACAGTTTATATCGCGGTGATCATTTGTCAAAGATTGAACAAACCAAAAAAAGGAAGTGAAAAGGGCGCAATCGGCCAGTGGGTGGCCGTGGGTGAGCCTTAAGCAATTCACACCGAGGCCGTTTTGCACACAGCCAAAGAAACTGTTCAAGCTTAATGTTCTCAATAACACAATATTTCAAGAAAAACAAGTACTCGACGTTCTGTTTTTGCACGCGTTTTCCACTCCGACACACACGTAGCTATTTTGCTCGCCCTAAATGCCCTAAAACACGTAAAAAAATAATACAATAATTGAGCGCAAAGAATCAGAAGCAGTGAATTAATACAACTCTGGCGTTTTTCCTGCCAGTCTTTATTCTGGCATAATTCACCCTTGACAACATGAAACACAAAATGCGTAGGGTTGGCCAGAACCGTATAAATGTAGCAATTAGGTGCGTTTGTATATATACATGGTATTTCATGCGGTATTTTACACACCGCATATGACAGTATGTAAGGTGGTTTTTCTGCTAAACATCCTGTATGTGCACAGTTTATACATATGTATGTATATGGCTTTGGCCAACCCTAAAAGCACGTCTGGATGGATCGGAGAGTGCTAACCTCCGTCCTGTTTCATGTTGCAGAGGGATGTCTTAGCTAATTTAAAGTTTTGCAACAGGAGTGTCCTTCCCCTGAAAGGAATGCCACCAAATAATAGCAGTGCAATCCCCGACCCCGTTGCAGGTGTGTACAACCTCATCATTAAAATGCTTGGGCTAAAGGCTCGATGGAAGCTGTCAAGTGGTCCAGCTCATTGTATCAATGGATTCATTATTTGTCCCAGCCGGCCAGCGTCGAAAGTACTTTAGCTTCCACAACTGCCCAACACCAGGCCTTTGTCCTGGCCTTGATTTTCAGAGTCCGCCATTTCCCTCATACCAATACGGAAAAAGAAACACTCCAAACTGACCAGTGCTGCATGTAGAGTGACGTCTTAGGCAGACGCATACGCGCCAAGGATGCCTTCAGAGCCAGAGGCACGGCAGCAGAGCTCAGCCGCCACCTGCAACATGGTACACACAAAATACGCAATGCTGTCATGAGTTTCGGGGTACGGCAAAACTTCACACACCACTATTTTTTTCATATTTTAGGACATGTGGGCCAAAATACCATATCCGAAAGCTTACGGAAGCGGGGCAAACTTAGTCGCTATTTGTACATCCTTAGGCTCAGACGTGCCGGTCTCCGCTAAAAAGTCCCCCAGGAATTCTTCAGACTGCGGTAAGCAGTGAGTGAAGAATGACAGACCCCTTTCATTTTTGCAAGGAATCAATTTTTGCAGCCGGTTCAGCTTAATCAAGCAGTAAGTATATCCATCCAAGCACCGCAGTCTAAACATTAAATCTTACCTTTCCGAAGCCGTAGACTTCTGCCGTGTCAATGAAGGTCAGGCCCTTTTCGACGCAGGCCTTGTAGGCTTCCCTACTCTGCTCCTTTCCGTACTCCTGCATAGGTTTAGAAAGCAACCCATGTTTCAACAATGCTACTCAAAATGCACTGTTAAGCCTTTAAGAGCTTTAAACCCCCTCCTCATCAGAGGGTGTGGCGCGACGCGCTCCTAGCTGTGCAGCACATACCTTTTCATAACCCCAGTACCCTGACCTGTTCATTGAAAACAAGAGTGACAAGATTTTATTGGTGAAGAGTAAGTAAAGACAAGGGGACACAGAGGAGATGACGCCGAATAATAAACTAGCTAAGGAAATCCCTACACGAATAGCTACAATCATGGTGTACTCAGACAGGAGAGTTTCAATACCCAATGCTGTTAAGCTTTTAGCCTGCCTCTGCCAATGAAATGGAACAGTGTCATGCTTAAATATCTTGAAACAGTTTGATAAGGTGCAAAATAACCTGTAGCTGCTGTGTTGTTGGCAGAGTTACGGCGCAAGCGATGCTGTCACATCAAACACCAAGAGGTACCTCACAATTTTCAACTTAGAATAGAGCAGAATCACTGGGCACTCAGATGCACTAGAAAGCTTGCAGAGTCGCTAGGCTGCTTCACAACAAACAAAAGGCAGCTTCTGTCAAAAACAGTGTTCTCCTACTGTAACTAACTTATTTTATGCGTGATTTTATGCGTCCCTGGAGGAAAAGAAACTAACAAGGATTCCCTTAGTAATGGCGAATGAACACACACACACACACACACACACACACACACACACACGACATCTTTTCCGGTACTGTCCAGCTTATGTTCCTCCTGATGTCCGGCCTTGACATTCGCTACGAGACAATGCGTTGCAAAAGGCACGCATGCAAGCGCGGGCAAGCCGTTCCGCACACCCACAAACAAAAAAATCCCTCACCTGTCTCCCCAACTCCAAGCCCCTACCCCAATCACTGGAACCTGCAGGGGCAAGAGGGGAACACAGAAGGAAACAGCAAGAATTGTGCCCAGTCTCAGTGAGGCATTTGCAAGGCTTGCCTTGCATGTGAGGATCATTAAAGCAAAGGTGACAAATGCAGGTGGTTTGGTTTTTGCCCTGTGCCTGTAGTGAAAGGACGGCTCTACGTTGTGAGAGGGCATACGCATTGGCTTTCTAGAGACCTCCTACATGCTTCGATATATGTGAGGGGTTCTGAGCCACGAATCCCCGAAACCCACCTGAAGCTGAGATTTTCCAAGCATCATGGTGTCACTGACAGCAGCCAGTGACTTTGTGTCGCCCGCTACACCCTTCGTCACGTTCCCTGCCCGGCGAGGCAAGCACGCCCCTCTCGAATTCATACCACGATTCGCTAGCATCTTTTGTGTGTTCATTTTTATTCTTGTTTTTGTAAAACTTGTGGAGTTCCGGTTCGGTCGTTGATTCTTTCACTTTTCAGTTCCGTGATATTTTCCTTCAGTTCGATGGAAAAGCAGCATTCAGTGTAGCGTGACTAATTAACAATGCTTTCTTCTTCCGCCCAGCCAAGCCACTCTAAAGCATTGAGCCAGAAAAACGCGGAGGTAATGAAGTAAGTTGGCCAATAAAACTACAGTTTCTTACCCAGTTGGTGTGTAAAGAATCAGTTTTGAAACCTGAGGCTTTCTCAGTTGGTGTGTAAAGTAAGGGGCAAACTCCCAGTTTCCAAACTGACAACTGGTGGGATCTTCTTCCGTTTCACTCCCTAGGCCCTCAAAACTGCCAACTTCGCCAACCGAGGTGGTGAAGTTGCAACTGGCAACTCCCTGTTTCCAAACTGACAATTGGGCTGACTTCTCGCTACCAACTTTGCCAACTAAGTTTGCCAAAGTTGCAATTGGCAGGAGAGCTTCTATAGATTAGTGCATGGAAACCATAGTTTCTTCGCAGTGAGGGGCATCTAGGTGCGGGCACTTAAGATAAGCAAAGGTAAGGTAAAATTACATCGCTACACATGCAAAAATAGGAGAAATGTTTCTGAACCTGTCCCGAAGTTGTGGCAGCTAAGTGCCGTTTGACCAGCCACAGATTATGGCTTACCATCTTATAGACGTTCATTATCAAACCTAAAAACTTGGTACAATGGGGCATATGTAGGTATGTCTAGGCATGGTACCTTTGACAAATACGACAAGTGAGGTTCTTATGTCTCCTCCAAAGAGGTTTTAGTTGCCAGTTGCAACTTTGGCAAATGAGTTGGCGAAGTTGGTGAAGTTGGTGAAGTTGGCAGTTTCTGAGGCCCCGGGAGGGAAATAGAGGAGTGCTTGCCCAGTTGACAGTTTAGAAACTGGGAGTTGCCAGTTGCAACTTTGGCAAAGTTGAACCTGGGCATTCCTAGATCCACCAGTTTAAAAAATAAACTGGCATTGTAAAGTTGGCAAAGTTGGCATAGTTTGGATGTTCAAAACTTCAGTCTTCAAAACTTCAGTTTCCAACCCCAGTTTCTTTTTAATTGGGAGTTGTCAGTTGGAACTCTGGACCAGCGTCTCTCTTATAAATAAATGGCTACTACCGGCTGGCTACTGGATCAGTCTTCTAGAAAGCAGGCAACGGAACCCTTGACTACAGGAGCCAACCTGGCGGTACCGAGCACTTATCGATTCTCTCCACTGCAGAGTTAAGAAATATAAAGATTGACGAAATCAGAGAAAAGTGTTCGCCATTCGTCTAAAAAAATTGGGAAGCCCACCCTAGGAACACCCCCATCCCCGCCCCGATAGCTGCGTACTTCCCCGTTCTATCCTCTATTGGGGACTCAGCTCTAGGATCTACAAATCCCTCCCCACCTCCCCCACTAGAACCACCACCACCTTGGCCTTGGCCTGCTGAAGAGCCTCCTCCCCCTCCTTGCCTTCGATCACTATGCGGCCGCGGATCATTCAAAGCAGTAGTTTGGCCTGTGTGAAAAAGGGGGACACATGCATCTACACAAAATGCGAAATCGCATTTTTCTGATACTCTATTTTCCTCCTACCAGCTGCTCCTACTGTATTTAAATTGTAAAACATATGGGGACCAATCACATTTTGGTGGGAAAGAAACGCATCACCGTTCAGGATCCCTTACGTTGGCGTGCCTTTACGAAGCATTAGTCACTGATGCCACAGACCGTAGAAACATGAATGCTTTCTGCCTCATTCTAGTTGGGCGTCAGCAACCAAAAAAGTAGGCACTCACCAATGAAATAAAGAGTGCTTACCCACTAGTTGGAAGAAGAATGGAGGTTACTTCCCAATCATTGAAGGGAAACTGGTAGATTTGCGCAATTTATAATTTAGGCGCCTTGCAATGTACCAATTGCAAACCCGGAACATCTTGTCACATCAAGTGTGAGCGACCTGAAGCATTGAAAGCCCCCTCGTAGACGAAGTTTCAACAGAGAGCAGAGCATCAAGAAACGCCCAAAAACTCGCAAAAGCTCGCATAGTCTAGCTGGCCTCGCAATTAAATAAGCTACTTATTTGAGCACCTCGCAACAAGTAGGGAGTCACTATGCTTTAGTAGCCCTACGGTGCACAACGGAACGTGAATTGCCTTCTAAGATTGTGTAGCATAAGCAAAATTGTTTTGCCTTTGTTTGTGCCGATTTTGCAGAGGTATTTTTGCAGGTGTTGACCCGCGTACAGTGACACGCGCGGGCACACACAAGGGTTCTGCAGAAACAATCTTTTTTTGTACTATCGTCAGTATCGTCAGTGCTTTTGCGCATGGGTTTTGACAATTTAACCAAATGTTTAATTATATGTACCAAGGTACGGTATGCATTTTTGTGTGTGATAGTCAGTGCCTGCATGTACACAAACACGTTTATATGTGTGCACATATGCCCCCTGCAAAACGAGGTTAACGTCTCAAAATGTGCTGTGTTTCTGGATCGGGGTGCCACCTCCCTTATGTGCACGTGGAATGAACATGTGCGACGAGTTGCTATGTTTGTGTGCACAACAACTTGTGTCAATGAGCAGCAAAGTAGAGGTGAAAGTGTGGGCCCAAACATACTGATTTGTGTAAATTTGCCTACACGACCATTATCCTGCCGTGACACACCTGTTTTCTGATTCCAGTAGTATGTTTGACCTGCAAGAATGATGAAAAAAGCTTGCAGTGAGTTGTTGACCTCATAATCTTGCAAGTGTCACTTGTCGAACGAGGTCCAGCAAGTGTCACGCACCACTCTCTTCGTGAACCACTTCTGTCCATGCTGGTGCGTCTTGCGGCGGCGGCTGCTGCTGTTGCTGCTGCTGCTGCTGCTGCTGCTGTGGCTCCTTCTCCCTCTGGTTCAGCTGGGTCGTAAGCTCCTGCTGGTGCTCCCAGTGCAAGCGAGTGGGTGACTGAGGGGTGTTGGGCTTTAGGGGTCCTTCCAGGGGAGGCTTGTCATCCGTGCTGTTATGAGGGGGGGCCTTTCCCTCGCCATTTGAAGCAGAAGAGGGCTTGTCGTCGGCTGTGGCAGCAAAGCCACGGTGGTAGCCAGTGCTGGACAGTCCATACAAGACGCAAAGGAAGCTTGCCTGCTCTCTTCCTCCTCCGGAGGTGACACGGCTCCTGCAAGTTGGTTTTCCAGACTTAAGAGGCTGGTGTGACGGAGGTGAGCCTGCATTTTCTACCTACACTCCCACCTGCCCAACCTCTGCAGCCTCATTGCTGCATGAAGAGACATGCTGTTTAAATGGCAACTGTCAAAAATCAAGCAAATTATATCGTGTGGCTCCACAGTGGAATTATGACTTGACTATGCATAATTATCTGTGTAATAATAAATTTTGCATCGGTCAACAACGGGTTGTACGCGAGAACGCGATAGGAGGGAGACGTCCCCCACTACCAATGAGAGCTTGAGGGACTTTGATGCATGTTTAGGAGAAGATCGTTGAACCTGCTGAATGCTGCTGGTGAGGAGACAACTTTTGGTGCAAGCCAGATTTTGCCTCACATTTCTGCCTCAAATTTTGCCATCTCACCGTGCCACTCCCCGCCCACGCGTAATTACTCGCACATTGTGGACATACAGGCCCGCCCACATCACGCGTGCACGCGTGGAGGCACCACCGGCTCAGGTTTCACCTCTACCAAAGGACAGGCAGTGAAAGAGGTAGGTTTTTTAAACACATCATCCAATCCACTTGAAGCCTGTGTGGTGCAGGCCATCTTGTGTAGTAGTAGCATTCCTCCTGCTTCTTGCGTGCGCTGGTACAAAATGGCTGGCACCGGTCCCAAGTGCACCAACATATGCGTGCACCACGCAAGTGCCACAAACTGTCCAGCCCTAAGTCCTTATTCCCTACACTCTAACATTGCTTTACACTGCTGTCATTGCGACTGCAGAAGCTGCCAGCCTGCGAAGCTGCCCGCATTGCAGCCTACAGACATGACACTGAGTACGAGGGGGGTTCGTCCATCACTGCGACAGCAGACAGGCAGGTGCAGCTGCCTTCGCGCCTTCACTCCCGCTCCTCCATTGTTCCCATTCAAACCCTGACCGGCGGGGCTGCCAGCAGAAATGGCAGGAATGGCACTGCTGCTGGCAAGAGCTCCTCCCCTGAAGCCGATGGCAGTGTGATGGATCAGGGCAGCGTTGAGCACCAGGAGCAGCAGCAGCAGCAGCAGCAGTGCATAACCCAAAAAGAGGGGTGGGTAGACACTTATCCTACCAAAGGGAAAGCTGGGCCTAATACTGACCGCGATTCCTTGGATGGCACGCACTCCTCTCCTGAGCAATCTCTTCCATCAAGTGAGATGGAACAGAATGTCTTTCCCATCCGCTCTCAAAGCCACACAGCAAACCTACCACTACCTGCAATTGTGCCAGCTCCAGCAGCACATAGAAACCATGCCCGCAATCGAGCACGGCAGCAGCAGCAGCAGCAGCAGCAGCAACAGCAGGGAGCAGGACACAAATTGGATGCAAGCCGACACAAGCACAAGCTGTGTGCAGTGCTAGATGAGCTGGAGAGCATGGTGACGTCGCCACACCCTAGCCGCAACCAAGGGCAGCAGCAGCAAACGACGTCCAGCAGCAAGATCAGCAGCAACAGCTCACTGCCTCTTCAGGGGGCCACAACGCAGCAGCAGCAGCAGCAGCAGCAGCAGCTAGACATGAACGTGGCCTTTGAATCAATACCTTCAAGCCCTGTGTGCTCGTACCAGGCTATCCGCCGCTGCCGCAGTGTGCAGCACCTGCAGCGCTTGCTGAGTCAGCACAGGCAGCAGCTAGAGGTGGGGCACGTATCTGCCATAGCGAAACGCCTGGCCCAAATCCAGGTCTCCCCTACAGCCACACACAACCCGGCCTCAGCCACCGCACCCTTCCCGAAGATTAACGACAGTCGCAGCAGGAGCAGGGGCAGCAGCCCTCGCAGCAGCCCCACCGCGTCTGTGGATGGGGGCTTGTTAGAGCCACGGCCTAGTTTGCCTCTGACAGGGGAAAAGCTTCAGCTGGGTGCTGCCTCCTCACATCAGCTGGGCCCTGCCCCGGTCCCCCCGTTAGAACAGGCCAGTGAGCCCGTCCTGCGGCTGTGGAGCGTGCTGCTAGACAAGATGCTGTTCCTGGCTCCACTGGCTTCCGTGCAACAGGCGGCTGACATGCTGCAGGTGCGCAAGGAGAACGTGCGCAAGGAGAAAGCTTGTGTATGCGTGTGTGTGTGTGTGTGTGTGTGAGAGAGAGAGAGAGAGAGAGAGAGAGAGAGAGTGTATGTGTGTACATGCAAGTTTGCACAGATGCATGGCTTGGCTGTAGTCCATCTTTCTAGCCTCTTTACTTATCAGACCTTCTGTCTGCAGGGTCTAAGAAAAAGTGTCATTGTTTTTTGCCTCCTCAACGAGCCTTCGTCCGCAGACGTTGTAGTTCACAACAAATAAACTGATGCTATCCTTGCAATATGAACACGTTCTTAATTTGAGCTGCATGGTTGCCTCACTGACATCGATGCCATTTCAGTCAGGCAATGGTGCAAGCCTGTTTCAAATGTCAATGCACCCCTTTAGTTGCAAACAGTTTAATGGCATGGTAAATGCATAGGCAACCGCACACACTCACACATACACATATGCACGCACACACACGCACAGGCGCTAGCTGTTGCGCGCCCAATGGCGGATGCAGTGGCCAAAGTGCACGCTGCCAGTGACCGCAGCAGGAGCCTTGCCATCAAAAGACGAAGGTTGCAGCGGCAGCGGGAAGTAGAGGAGCTGGAGGCGCAGAGGCAGGCGAGTGGCCGCGTTGTTGCTTTGTGTGTGGGTGTGGGTGTGGGTGTGGGTGGGTGTGGGTGGATGTGTGTGTCAGGATTATATGTGTGGAGGAGCACCGGCGCAGTTAAGTTTTCAGTGTAGTACGTATAACGTCTGCGTGTTTGAGAGGGCCTGCAATCGCAAAGGCTGTCAGTAAGGCGCTGCCATGTGGTTGTATGTGTAGTAGGGTATTTGTGAGGTGGTGGATATGCTCTAAAGAAACAGGTGAGGATATTTGCAGGCAACCTGCAGGGCTAAGGCACGTGTGTGTTAGAGAGTATGTGCGCAAGTGGGAAAGAATACTTGCAGGCAACATGCAGGGCTAAGGTACGTGTGTGTGCGTGTACATGTGTCTTATGCTGCAATTATTCTAAGTGTACACGCACAGATATATATGTGCCCATTGGGGGTGTACGCACGCAATTGAGCACTGCAGCAAACAAGCCCCTCCTGCCATCTTCATCCGCATGTCCGCAGGCAACTGGACGCTCCCCTGGATGGCAGATCATGCTCATGCAGGAGCAGCAGCAGCAACGGCAGCAGCAACAGCAGCAACGGCAACAGCAGCAGCAGCAGCAAAGTAAAGCAAAGGAAGAGGATCAGCGAGCAAGGCCACACACGCAAGCGAGTGCAGCTCCGTTAAGGCCTCAGCTCCCCCTCACACGCTCCCCGCCAACTGCTCCTACCCCTGACCTGCCGCCTGAATTGAGTGAGCAGCGGCGGCAGCAGCTGGCAGAGTGCCTCCTGACACACACACAGGTGGGGGGCTTACGTGCACCTGTCGTTCGCATTTTTCGCACAGACGCATGTTGATATATTCCACGTCCTAGGGTATGTGCAGCAACAGCTTGGCAGGTACCCTGTCATGCATGATGGCGCACACACTCACAAATGCACGCGTGCGTGCGCACACGTGCGCACACAGGCATATACACACAAACATTCTCACACACACATCGCACACGTACACATACGCCATCCCCTTATCACACGTGCAGCAACAGCTGTGGGTTGCCCCCACTGAAAATCTCACCCAGATGCTGCGTGCCGTGTCCCAGCTGAGAGTGAGCCCCCCTTCCTCGTGGCTTTCGTCCTACTATGAGGCTAGCAGCCCCCGCTTGTCACAGCACAGCACAGACCAGGTATGCCGAGTTTATGTGCAATAATTGGGCGTGGAAGTGCGGAACTGGGCTGGCAACCTGGGCGCCTTCTTATGAGGCAGTGGCTGTTCAATTTGGGCACGCACGCACATATATGTGCCCACAGCGCACATGTTCACACTGCCCACCCACCCACCCCGACGCATGCAGCTGTGCAAGCACGTCTGCCAGTCCTTGGGCCCCCAAGGCGCCTCCCCCCCTGAGCACTGGCTTCTCCCTTACGTTAACACATGCAAAC
>Ga0307968_1003794_pt1 | contig 12479 bp, 12 predicted proteins | sample OrgLakmetagen650_FD_201834 | JGI IMG/M metagenome (GOLD analysis project Ga0307968, IMG submission 201834) | Saline water microbial communities from Organic Lake, Antarctica - #650 | ecosystem: Environmental > Aquatic > Non-marine Saline and Alkaline > Saline | place: Antarctica: Organic Lake... | reverse complement strand
GCATGCATGGCCACTATCTGTATGCGTACTTCACCCATGCACTTCACCCATGCAGGGCACTCATACTGCCCCTGTTTACCAAAGTAGCATCTGCACCCGCACTCCACCCATGCATTTGCACCTTTTTGATTGATTTATTTGTTGGGACCTATAGGTTGAGCAGCCATGCCAGGCTGGAGGCCTTTGTAATCCAAACTAAACTAAACAAACTACCCATGCATTTGCACCTTACCTGTGTGCCAAAGCGGCTCATCTTCTGTCTGCTGCCCAACAAAAGGGCCTTGACCAGCTTCTGGGGAGGCCCCAAGCGTAAGCGCGCACAGGCCCACAGCAGGTGGGACGTGTCCAGGGGCTCAAACTCATGAACTTTGCGTGCAGCAGCCTGGGAGAGGGGGAGAGAGAGAGAGCAGACAGCACATGCGCAGCAGGGTTAGGCTCATGTACAACAGGAAGTGAGTGCGGGCAGCAGCCTGGGAGAGAGAGAGTGTGAGAGAGAGAGTTTGATAGAGAGAGAGAGAGAGAGAGAGAGAGAGAGAGAGAGAGAGAGAGAGAGAGAGAGAGAGAGAGAGAGAGCAGAAAGCGCATGCGCAGCAGGTTTAGGCTCATGAATGACACAAACTGAGGAGTGGGATGAGAGTGAACAGCACGGGAGCGGCGGGGTTCAAAGCTGGGAAAATGCATGCATGCTTTCACCACAGAAGGTACATTGACCAGGGGCTTCTGGGGTCTTTTTACTAGTGTATCATTCATCATTACATGCAGACTACCCCGAAAAGGCATGCACAACTGATATCAAGCAACAAATATACGTAGGGTTGCCCATAACCGTGTATATATGCCGTATATGATCGTATACATGATGAAATCTCTACCAAACATACCGTATGCACAGCGTATATATACAGTTATGGCCAGCCCTAGATGTACGCTCTTATGTGTGCACAAGTATGCTACGTGCAGAGACAATCTGCTTGATTTTAATTAAGGCGGACAAGGCACAGCTCCAAGTGGAATATGTATTTATGTTGGTGAGGACTAGAAAATAGTCTCCAAACTAGAGCTCAACTAGCCTGGTCCTGGGTCCCACAAAAAAGATGCAATAATGTAAGCAGGTGAAGGTGGGGTGCGACCAGAGTTTGTATAGCAAGGAGGGAAACTGCATGCAGCAGCCTGTGGGGAAAGACTCGGCAACGAGCTTGAAAACCAACATGCCTTGACACACGACAAACTCGTTGTGATGTCTAAAGAGTTGGCCAGAACCATAAAACTGCACCGTATATGACCGTATATTTGGTGATTTCCCTGCCAAGAATACCTTGTATATATACCGTATACCGTAGTGACATGTACACAATCCGCACCCTTAAGAAAGAGTTATCTTTACCCTGTCCGCACCAATCCGCACCCCGCTCAATATATACTTTAGTGCTTGCCGTACCAATCCGCAGGGGCGAAATGCTCTCAGAACTGCACCTAGAGACTAGAAAGGCACCAAGAGACTCAGAGGTGCATTCCATAACACAATAACATGAGTCTGGTTAGTCATCCATTGTGTGTCAGCTGGCAACTGGTTTTGCCTTCTAGTGCTTCCTAACTCAAGCCCTCATCATCATCTTCCCCATCCTGCTGGCTTCCATTTGCTCTCCTTACTCCCCTCCTCCTCACTTCTCTCCTCCTGCTTCAACTTCTACCCATCCTCTCGCTGTTGCTGCTCAAGCTGCTCGGCGGATGGGGGGCCTTGCAGAAGCTGGCCACGCCCCACAGGGGCTCTTGAGGGCTCTTTCCCACTCATGACCCGAAGAGAACTGGAACATAATTATCAACATTCAATCCACAGTAATCCGCACCCTGTCAAATATTTATTCGTTTCAGGGGGAGTGAGTCGGCCGCATTCCCCCAGAACAATAATTTTACGGCGTGATATATTGTCGCTACGGTATATACGGATCTGAACAGCCCCAGACATCTGAGTTAAAAGCCTCCTGGAGCTTGGCGGTGATTAAAGGTCACTACTAAAATCAAGTACACTTCCACTCCAATGGCGAAAAAACAAAGGCAAGAGGCAAGGTTTTGCAGATAGCAGGGCACAAACGCAACAAGAAACAGCAGCATGCTTCGTAAGTATATATATATATATATATATGTATAATACGGCGTATATATACGCCGGCTAAAATTCACATATGGTCATACGAATACGGATACGAAGAAAAATTATTCATACATCCGTATATATATGGCGTATATATACCTATATGGTTCTGGCCAACCCTAATTATAAGGCTGCAGAGGCAGAAGATTGTGTACCACGCTGATGTAAGAAACTAATGTACCACGCTGATGTAAGAAAATAAGGCAGAAGAATGTGTACCACTAATAATGTACCACTAATAATGTACCACGCTGATGCAAGAACGCCCTGATGTACCACGCTGATGCAAGAAAATAAACAAAGCGAGAAACGTGTATCCTCTGCATTGAAAAGGAACTGAATATTGCCAACAGAAGCGCATGCATTGAGTGAGTGCATTAATCTGCCTGTGTCATTAACACGCAACAAGATGCAAGCGACGGGCTGAAATTGTTTGATCAACACAGCATGTTAGGCCAGGCAGCTTGCTAAGGTTCCTACACACCCAAAAAGCACCAGTCTCGCGTTACCTGCCAGTAAGATTTGAGCCACCCTTTGGGAGGGTGAATATCGAGAGAGGCCAGTGCCCACAGCAAGTTGCTAAGACCCTGAATGTACATGCAGGCACGTCAGCAGTAAACGACAGCAACCGTATATTTCAAGAAGCACAGGAGGATGAGGTCCTCTCAGTCTACATGGTCAACTGCAACTATCGAGGGAAACTTGCTGAGTGGTAGGGTCTGATCTGGGAGCAGGGGTGGGTGCGCCAGAGAAAGAGCAGGACCTACTTGTGTAGAAAAATTGTCCATATTCTGGCCAGAGGTCTCAAAGAAGGCCTGCATGAATGCCGGGCTGCTGGGCAAGGCCTGTGAGGGTGGACAGCATCATTTGTGTTTGCCACGACAGTGCCCAAAGCATACACAAAACCAGACCACCGCACACACAAAGGGTGGACAGCCCCACTTGTGCTTGCCACGATAGCGCTCAAATCATACACAAAAGACCGTCCCACATACAAAAAAGACCAGAGGTCTTATGGTCTTTCACTGCTTGCTAGTTTTTTCCTTTTTTTTTAATGAAGCATTCTTGAAGGAAACCTGGAAGTGCATGGTGGCCATAACACGTTATGGCCAAGCCTGGGGCCATTAACTCCCTCTCCTCCACCTCATTTGCCATTACCTCTCTACCACCTCATTTGCCATTACCTCTCTACCACCTCATTTGCCATAACTTCTACACCGTCTCATTTGCCATTTCATTTGCCATCTCATTTGCCTTCTCCTCTCCACCATCTCATTTGCCATCTCATTTGCCGTTACCTCTCTAACACCTCATTTGCCATTACCTCTCCACCATCTCAATTGCCATCTCATTTGCCTTCACCTCTCCATCTCATTTGCCATTACCTCTCCACCATCTCATTTATCATCTCATTTGCCGTTACCTCTCATCTGCACTGCACTGCATGTCTTGCTGGCAGAGTTCAGCGTGCATTCCAATCACGCATTGGGTTTGATAAGGAACGACCGTCCAGCACGTGAGGCGCGACTGTGTATGCACCTTGTGCGCTGAGCGAGCAGTCACAGGGCTGGCCAAACGAAAAAGCACACACAAGACTGGGCTCACCTGCAGCACAGCCATCCCCCATAACAAATTGGCCAGGCCTTGGGGGGACGACACAGGCAGGGACTGCTGCGCCACAAGGAAGAAGGAGGCAAGCCAGTCTGGGCTGGGGGCGTGACCCAGCTTGGCAACAGCCCAAATGGTTTGGCTGAGGCTCAAGGCGTCAATTTTGCTGTGAGCAACAAGCAATGATCAGCCTAATGTCTCACTCTTTTCTACGTTCGACACAGGGTGTTTAATAACGTGAAGGGGGAGGCAAAAGGCAATGCGCATAAAAGGGGCGCCGTGTCCTGCATAACCAGCATCAAGGAGTCATGGCATGCACTGGCCCACTCACCCATCCTGCGTCTGTAACATGTGCAGCACGCGCGTTAGCATTTCATCCAGCCATGTGTACCCAGGGTTATGGCCCAGCTTGGCGAGGCCCCAGAGGACATTGGCAGCACCCCTCAATTCCAAAGAGTCCGCGTGCTTGGCTTCAGACAAATCCTGGACCACCTGAGCATAGCATGCACATCAGGATACGAGTGGTAGTTTGGAAGGGTTCTTCACCCTTTTCTTGCAAACATGTTGGCACTTACTTCTGAGATGAGCACATCCCTGTCCGCATCTTCAAACAAGGAGTACCTCTTCTCTTCTGACACCTGAAAGGAGCAGAGCACGGTGCTTGCATGCTGACAGAAAATTGTGAGCAGTGTGTTCACATGCGCGCAGTGCGTTACCTTAGTCAATTGGTGAACGACCGCCAGCAGGTTGATGGTGTTGAGCTGATACCTCTGCCTGTGGTAAAAGCCTCGGACTGCACTCCAGTCCTTGCATCCCTTGATCTGCTGCGTGAACAGGCTGTAGGAGCGTTGATTGAGCCTGGGGCGGTCAAATAGCGCCGCAGGCTTCGAAGGTCGTGCTGCTGCTGCTGCTGCTGCTGCTGCTGCTGCTAGGGATGACGTGTGCACATTGTGCACTGTATGCCGAGGAACATGGTGAACAGCCTTGCCGGTGGCTGAGTGCATGCAAACAGGCCTCCTACATACACTCAGTTGGAGGCATTATAACTCTAGAGCGACAACAAGGTCGTACAGGGTTTCTTAGCTGGTTTAATTATACCAATATGACTTCCCGGTAAAACAGATTGACTAGGATATAAGGAGAAACTCATTAATTAATTATAAAATTGGAGTTAACGAGCTAAGATTAGACTTAAGTCACGTCTTCATTTGCCCTGCCATGAATATGCCGAATACGCTGGAGGACAGCGTACCGGTGGATGAGAGCTTCATGAATGCCATTTTGAAGGATGTTCCAACAGAAGGAGGGGGTTGGGGCCAAATGTCTGATTATCTCCTGCCAGAATCCTACACTGAACCGGGCAAGCGTGAGTGCTAGTAGCATTATTGAAAGTGTAGGTCAGGTGAAAAAGTGTGTTGACAACATAATTCCTTCAGTGAATTACCTCATCCCTCCGTGTGTTCTTGAACTTGCAGACAGCAGCAGCTTAGGTAGTAACGAGCAGCACACTAGGTAAGTGCTGCTGCAAATGTACGCGCACGCGCACATGCACACACACACACACACACACACACACACACACACACACACACACACACACACACACACACACACACACACACACACACACACACACACACTCACACACACACACACACACACACACACACACACACACACACACACACACACACACACACACAGCACATGCACATGCACATGCACACGCACACACACACACACACACACACAAACACACATCCACACACACACATCCACACACACACAGCACATGCACATGCACACGCACGCGCACACGCACACACGCACAGAAGTGGCACATAGGAAACAACCGCGGTTGCTGCAGCTGATTACTCCACGGTGTTCAGGCTGCGCATCTCAAGTAGCCCTGCTAGGAAGTGTCCATGATTGCCCCCTCACAATGCCTGTGATAGTTATGCCACCCAACAGATCACGACTTGTCACGATCCCACTGAACGCAGTTCCAATTCAGGACCAGATGTGGCTGTGGGTCCCCAGATGAATTGGGAGCCGTTCCCTGGAATCCCCCTCTCCTTCTTTCCCCCTCTCCCTGGGGATCCACAGCCCTTCACCCAGCCCTACAACCCCGCAGCATTGGTGCCTCCAGCGCTTCCAACTCAGACTGAAGCGGCTACCTCAAACCACGAGGGCAGTGGGGACGCCACCAATACTGGGAAGCGGAAGCGTGTGAGGAATTCAGAGCAAATGCAACACAACAGGATAGCCCAGCAAAAGTACAGGTGGGGCACCGAGGGCATTTTTGCTCGTGACTGGTGAGCAGAGCGGGCAGGACCGTACATATGCGCTGTATATGACCATGTACCTCAAGACCTTGCTGCCCACAACACATGCACATACACACACCTGCACACATGCACCTCGCACAGCAAAAAGAGGTTCCTTGGCGTTCATCAGGCATTAATTGAGACAGCAAACGAGCCAGTAATTGAGCGTTCATCAGCCAATATTTGAGCCAGTATTTAAGCGTTCAATGGCCAGTAAGTGAGCTAGTAATTGAGGCAGTGTTCTGTAATTGAGACGGTGTTGTCCTGTCTGATTTGCTTGCAGGGAGAGAAAACGTGCCGAGCAAGGGGAGTTGCAGGCAGCTTTGAACGCGCTTTCAGCACAGCTGGAGGCTATGAAGGGCTCAGAGGTGTGCTTGCGTTTGTGTTCGTATGTGTGTTTGTGAGTGTGTGTGTGTGTAAGTGTGAGTTTGGGGGGACACGGCTTGGTCTTGTAATTGTGCACAGGCTGTGAACTAGACTGCCTACTGGTGGCAAACACTGGCTTTGTGTAACCTGGCCGATTTTGTTTACTGTTGCTTTTGAAGCAGCAGTAAACAAAGTCGGCCAGGTTACGCAAGGCCAGTGTTTGCCAATGCAGCATAAATAATGATCGTGTCCACTTCCTGCACACCCACACTGGCGTGCATTGCTGAGCTGACAAGATGACGTTCTGTTCTCACAGCAGCAACAGCGAACGCACGTGTCCACTTCCTGCACACCCACACTGGCGTGCGTTGTTGAGCTGACAAGATGACGTTCTGTTCTCACAGCAACAATAGCGAATGCACGTGTCCACTTCCTGCACACCCACACTGGCGTGCGTTGTTGAGCTGCTAGCTGACGTTCTGTTCTCACAGCAGCAACAGCGAACGAACGTGTCCACTTCCTGTACACCCACACTGGCGTGCGTTGTTGAGCTGACAAGATAACGTTCTGTTCTCACAGCAGCAACAGCGAACGCACGTGTCCACTTCCTGCACACCCACACTGAGCTGACTAGCTGAGCTGACTAGCTGACGTTCTGTTCTCACAGCAGCAACAGCGAACGCACGTGTCCACTTCCTGCACACCCACACTGGCGTGCATTGCTGAGCTGACAAGATGACGTTCTGTTCTCACAGCAACAACAGCGAACGCACGTGTCCACTTCCTGCACACCCACACTGGCGTGCGTTGTTGAGCTGACAAGATGACGTTCTGTTCTCACAGCAGCAACAGCGAACGAACGTGTCCGCTTCCTGTACACCCACACCGGCGTGCGTTGTTGAGCTGACTAGCTGTCGTTCTGTTCCCCCCACTCCTTTTCAGGCACGCGTTGCGGAGCTGACCAACGCCCACACCAACCTGAACACCATCAACGCAAGACAAACCGAGCTCATTGTAGAGCTGCGCACCCACCTCAACCTGAAGGTGCGGTAGCGTAGGCACACACACACACACACACACACACACACTCACACACACACACACACACACGCACACACACACTCACACACACACACACTCACACACACACTCTCTCTCTCTCTCTCACACACACACACACACACACACACAAACACACACACACTCTCACACACACACACACACACACACACACACACACGCACACACACACACACACACTCTCACACAGTTTGGGTGAATGTAGTTTGTATTTTCCCGTGTATGATGTATGATACAAGGTCCTTACAGGGATCCGTGCGGCATGCATGTAAGATGAAGTAGTCTGGTTGATTCTTGCCTGTCCTGGATCTAAGAACGGGCGAGTGGAGACAGTGCAAGTGTGGGAAGTGCTTTGCTGGTCAGTGGTAAATCGTACAACAATATCAGAATGTAAACCAAGCGCTTGCACGAGTAGAGAACTGAAGGAGTTAGGAGGGCTAGGAATCCTCTTTTAGACCATCGGTGCTTTGTGGTGTTGTGGACGAGTGCCATTAGTGCGTTGTGGTCACCATGGTCACCATCAGTGCTTTGTGGTTTCCATGGTCACCATCAGTGCTTTGTGGTGTTGTGGACGAGTGCCATCAGTGCTTTGTGGTGCTGTGGACGAGTGCCATCAGTATTGTGGTCGCCATGGTCACCATCAGTGCTTTGTGGTGTTGTGGTCACCATGATCACCATCAGTGCTTTGTGGTGTTGTGGACGAGTACCGTCCCAACTTGCCCGAAAGATTATATAAATTGTCTAGGGCGTCCAGAAACTATCTATATGTTCTGTAGCGTGGATGAATACCAACCTAACTTGCAAAACGTTATATTTAATGTCTAGGGCGTCCAAGAAAACCAGCCCAATTGATCGTTCAGGAGCACGTCTACATCCTACAGCATGCACTTCCTACAGCATGCACTTCCTACAGCTTGCACATCCTACAGCATGCACTTCCTTCAGCATGCACATTCTACAGCATGCACTTCCTACAGCATGCACTTCCTACAGCATGCACTTCCTACAGCATGCACTTAATACAGCATGCATTTTCTACAGCATGCACTTCCTTCAGCATGCACATCCTACAGCATGCACTTCCTACAGCTTGCACTTCCTACAGCATGCACCTCCTACAGCATGCACTTCCTACAGCATGCACTTGCCCTGGAGCAAGCCTGTAGTTTTGGAAGTGGAATTCAGGAGTAGGCCTACAGTCTAGCATGCTTCCTCTGGAATCAGGAGTATGCCTACATGCTACAGTCACAGTGTAAGCTACAGTCACAGTGCAGGCCTACAGTCAGGAGTAGGCCTACAGTCTAGCATGCTTCCTCAGGAATCAGGAGTATGCCTACAGGGTACTGTCACAATGTAAGCCTACAGTCACAGTGTAGGCCTACAGTCAAAAGTAGGCCTACAGTCTAGCATGCTTCCTCTCAAGGGCCGCCCCGCACAGCTCCTACTGAGTCATACAACGATTTAAGATTTGACCTTGCACACACACTCTCAGGCCCAGGACCTGGATGCTGTGCTGTCCGAAGCCGCCTCGCACAATTTAAGATTCGAGTGACCTTGCACACACACTCTCAGGTCCAGGCCCTGGATGCTGTGCAGTCTGAAGCCCGCCTCGCACAGCTCCTTGTGGTCCAGCAGCGTATGATCTCAATCACACCACACCCGTACTCTCTGCTGCGCGTTCTCTCAGGTCCAGGCCCTGGATGCTGTGCAGTCTGAAGCCCTCCTCGCACAGCTCCTTGCGGTCCAGCAGCATATGATCTCAATCACACCACACCCGTACTCTCTGCTGCGCGTTCTCTTCAGGTCCAGGCCCTGGATGCTGTGCAGTCTGAAGCCCTCCTCGCACAGCTCCTTGCGGTCCAGCAGCATATGATCTCAATCACACCACACCCGTACTCTCTGCTGCGCGTTCTCTCAGGTCCAGGCCCTGGATGCTGTGCAGTCTGAAGCCCGCCTCACACAGCTCCTAGTGAGCCAGCAGCAAGCTATGATCCTGGACCAGCACACCAAGCTGCGTGTGCAGGACGAGGTGGGTCGCAATTTATTGAGCACACGCTCACATATACTCACACACACACACACACAAATGCGAAAACATACACTTGTACATGTGCACAATGAGGATTCTGTGACCCACCTCCTCCTGCACACGCAGCTTCCTCATGCAATAGCAGACAAATGTGATTTATTTGAAGAGCAAACAACTGAATCTGGTTCTTACTCCAGCTTGCGCACCTTCTATCTTGTTAGAACGGTCGTTCACCTGTCAGCACCTTCTATCTTGTTAGAACGGTCGTTCACCTGTCAGCACCTTCTCTCTTGTTAGAACGGGCGTTCACCTGTCAGCACTTATTCTCTCTTGTTAAAACGGGCGTTCACCTGTCAGCAATTATTCTCTCATGTTAGAACGGGCGTTCACCTGTCAGCACCTTCTATCTTGTTAGAACGGGCGTTCACCTGTCAGCACCTTCTATCTTGTTAGAACGGTCGTTCACCTGTCAGCACCTTCTCTCTTGTTAGAACGGGCGTTCACCTGTCAGCACTTATTCTCTCTTGTTAGAACGGGCGTTCACCTGTCAGCACTTATTCTCTCTTGTTAGAACGGGCGTTCACCTGTCAGCACTTATTCTCTCCCCATGTACGTGTGTGCAGGTCATTTCAGCACTGAAGGGCCGCATGCGTGGAAGCATGGTGGGTGCTGTGCGTATGTCTGTGTATGTTTGTGTGTGTGTGTGAGTGTGTATGTGTGTTTGTGCGTGTGCATGTGTGTGAGTGTGTATGTGTGTTTGTGCGTGTGCATGTGTGTGATTGAGTGTGAGTGTGTGTGTGTGCGTGTGTGCATGTCCTTGCGCAGAATATACCGGCGCTTTAAAGGTCGCGTGCACGTAAACACATAGTGAAATTGCATCTTCCTGTTTAATCTCACTACTAGCTCTTAACAGTGGTTGTAACGAACTGTCGTAGTAACTGGCTGTTCTTGCTTACTTATGGCTGTCCTTGCTTACAAACAGCTGTCCTTGCTTACGGATGGCTGTTCTTGCTTACTAATGGCTGTCCTTGCTTATAAATGGATGTCCTTACTTACAAACGGCTGTCCTTGCTTATAAATGGCTGTTCTTGCTTACGGATGGCTGTCCTTGCTTACGGATGGCTGTCCTTGCTTACTATCGGCTGTTCTGTTTACTAATGGCTGTCCTTGCTTACGGATGGCTGTCCTTGCTTACAAACGGCTGTTCTTGCTTACTAATGGCTGTCCTTGCTTATAAATGGATGTCCTTGCTTACGAACGGCTGTCCTTGCTTACAAACAGCTGTCCTTGCTTACAAACAGCTGTTCTTGCTTACGAATGGCTGTTCTTGCTCACTAATGGCTGTTCTTGCTTACGGATGGCTGTTCTTGCTTACAAATGGCTGTCCTTGCTTACGAACGGCTGTCCTTGCTTACAAACAGCTGTCCTTGCTTACAAACAGCTGTTCTTGCTTACGAATGGCTGTTTTTGCTTACTAATGGCTGTTCTTGCTTACGGATGGCTGTTCTTGCTTACTAATGGCCCGCCAGTGCCGGTGGACTACCCTTGGCAACCCTGTAACAAAGTCATTGTAGAAGTCACAGTTCGCCTTTTGCTTTTGCTTCCTGCCTACTCCTCACGCTGCTGCTCTGTTTTTGAAGCTTGTCGGTGAAAACATTAATACTCCCTCTCTGTCGTTCAAGCCTCTGGCTCCTGAGAATCAACACTGGCTCTCTGTTGTTTGAGCTCTTTGTTGAGGATCGAGGACTGCCTCTGTCATTTGAGCAATGCTGCCTTTCTATTGTTTGAGAAGCCTGTCGAGAAGCATCGCTGTCTCTCTGCTGTGTAGCTTTTGTTGGCAAAAACATCGCCGTCAGAGCTAAGCGCGTGAGAACTCACGTCTGCTTTCATACTCCTCTCCTCCTGTTTTCACACTCCTCTCCTCCTGTTCACATTCCTCTCTTCTCCTCTCGCTCTCTGTTGCAGGACCACGCTTTCAGTGCCCTGGACCCTGATGAGGTCTGCAAGCGTATGATCACGGTGAGAAGACAGACACGTCAGTCAGTGACTTCCCTTGAGCACTGCTTCATGCGCACGTCACAACTCACGACAACTTCATGCGCACGTCACGACTCACGACAACTTCATGCGCACGTCACGACTCACGACTGCTTCTTGTGCACTTCACGACTCACGACAGCTTCTTGTGCACATCACGACTCACGACAGCTTCATGCGCACGTCACAACTCACGACAACTTCATGCGCACTGCACGACTCACGACTGCTTCATGCGCACGTCACAACTCACGACAGCTTCATGCGCACTTCACGACTCACGACTGCTTCATGCGCACATCACAACTCTCGACTGCTTCATGCGCACGTCACGACTCACGACTGCTTCATGCGCACTTCACGACTCACGACTGCTTCATGCGCACTTCACGACTCACAACTGCTTCATGCACACGTCACGACTCCCGACTGCTTCATGCGCACGTCACAACTCACGACTGCTTCATGCGCACTTCACAACACATCCTTGCCGGTTCCCTTGCATGCTTTTGCTTCCTGAGCCAGCAGACCTCCAATTTCTATTTACCCATGTGGAGCCTGTGCAATTTTATCTCTTAGGCAAGTTTGTGTCATTCATACAGGCAGTTGCATGCCAAAGTTTTATGAGCCAACGTTTTATGAGCCATACCCTTTTTTATGAGCCAACGTTCATTGAGCCAACGTTCCATGCCCTTTCCATGCCCTTTCCATGCCCTTTTATGAGTCATCGTTCCATGCCCTTTCCATCCCCTTTTATAAGCCAATGTTTTATGAGCAATGCCCTGGTTTTCTAATTATGTGCTTGTGACCAATGTGGCCATTGAAATGAAAACATGCAATTATGCATGCTTGCGTGCTTGACCCCTTTTCTCTCCTCCTC
>Ga0307968_1003792_pt1 | contig 12482 bp, 13 predicted proteins | sample OrgLakmetagen650_FD_201834 | JGI IMG/M metagenome (GOLD analysis project Ga0307968, IMG submission 201834) | Saline water microbial communities from Organic Lake, Antarctica - #650 | ecosystem: Environmental > Aquatic > Non-marine Saline and Alkaline > Saline | place: Antarctica: Organic Lake... | reverse complement strand
ACACACACACACACACACACACACACACACACACACACACACACACACACACACACACACACACACACACACACACACACACACACACACACACACACACACACACACACACACACACACACACATTTTGTGAGCACACCGTCTCTGGCCATGGCCATGGCTAGGGGGATGGGAGAGAGCGAGCACCTCAATTGCCTAATATCAAAACTCTGTGCTTTGTGCTGCCTGAACTAGCAAGCGCTACTCAATGCACATTCGCCCCTTTGCAGACTGATATGAGTAGGGTTGGCCAGAACCATATATATACGGTGTTTGTATGGTAGTTTTGGCTGGAAATTACCAAATATACGGTCATATACGGTGTACATATGTATAAATGGTTCTGGCCAACCCTAGATATGAGCTATACAATGCTTACCCTGTCTTGTTTGTTTTATACAGGGAAAGAAAAAGGGCTCAGTGCCCCAGGCAGCTCCGTACTGCCAGCACAATTCTGGGATGTCCCTTTAGGGCGGTTCTGCCGGAGTAAAGCTGTGTGGGCAATTGCAATGTGGGTGGACTGGGGCCTTGTGTGTATGAGTGTGTGTGTGTGTGTGTGCGTGTGTTTGTATCAAATTCATGGTGAATGCAATGTGGTGGGACTGGGCGCGCTTGGAGCATGTGTGTGTTTGTACGAGTGTGTGTATGATTGTGTGCGTGTGTGGGTTTGTATCAAATTCATGGGCAATTTCAATGTGAGTGGACTGGGGCCTCGAGTAAGAGCAAGTGTGTGTTTGTGTATGTATGTGCGTGTGTGTGTGTATTAAATTCATGGGCAACTGCAATGTGGGTGGGACTGGGCGTGTTTGGAGCAATTGTGTGTGTGTGTGAGTGACAGTGATGAGTGTTTGTACTGCCGATTGTACGACGTCCATGACCGGGCTAGGTTGATGTGCTCTACTAATTTGCCACGCCAGCATATGCACCATTTGATCATTTGCTAGAAAATGAAGCGCAGGGCTTTGCTTCTGACGCCAGCATATGCATCATTTGTAGGCCGGACCGTATATATGCACCGTATACCGTATATGACCCTATATTTGGTGGTTTCCCTGCCAAAAATACCGTACATACACTGTATATATATATGGTTCTGGCCAACCCTAATCATTTTGTCATTTGCTAGAAAGTGAAGCACAAAATTCCTACTTCCCTTCACCGGCTAGCTTCTTGCAAAATTCGAGGCAGTTGCAACCATTCGAGTGCAGTGCCATGGCAACTTTAATATAAGGCACCTGCATTTGTAGCAAAACGTACAGCATTGCAATAACCCACCAAGGCATCTGCAATTGAAGCAAAATGCACAGCATCGCAATAACCCACCAAAGCATCTTCAAGTTGAAGCAAGATGTACAACGTCATACTAATCCACACACACATCTTCATCTGTAGCAAAACGTACAACATCAAAATAACCCACCAAGGCATCTGCATCTGTAGAAAATGTACAGCCTCGCAATAACCCACCAAAGCATCTGCAATTGAAGCAAAACTTACAGCATCGCAATAACCCACCAAAGCATCTGCATTTGCAGCAAAACTTACAACATCGCAATAATTCGCCCATGCATCTGCATTTGCAGCAAGACGTACAATGTCGCTACAGCTCACCAAGACGTAACCAGTTGTAGCAAAATGCACAGCCTCACAATAAACCACTACAGCTTCACAGTGATCCACCACAGCATCACAGAGACCCGCCATAGCCTCACAATGATTCACCACAGCATCACAATGGTCCATCATAGCATCTACAGTTATAGCACAACATACAGCAATCGCCCACCACAGTATCTGCACGCACTACCCTACAAAAACACCTGTGTTGAACCTGCAGAGCTCATTGCCTGCGTCCCCCTGTGTTGAACCTGCAGAGCTCATAGTACTTTTGGCAACACGTATAGCATCATCATCGCGTGGCTGCCAACCTTTTACAGCGAGTACATGGGCTTAGATTTGAAAAGCAGCTCGTGGTGCTCGGTAGGTGGTGGTGTGTGGAGGGGGCAGGTCGCTCTGTACATAAATTTTTGAAGAGGGGGAAGCGCGTGGGGGGGGGTGCATGTGTGTGTGTGTGTGTGTGTGTGCAGGTGCAGGTGCAGGTGCAGGTGTGTTTGAGTTTCCGAAGATTGCTGTCAGTACCTGCACTTCCTTTTGCACCTCTGCTTCGTAGCTTCATCGACTTCACAGAAGAAGTTGCTGAGTATATGAGTGTGTGTCTTTTCTTCAAACTCTGTACCCCTATCGACAGCCCTGACCAGACCAGGATGTTGCTGAGCGGCTGCTACCTTCAGCCTCTGTTTGTTAATTCAAATGTGTGTCCATCATCAGCACTCATCAACTCGGAGCAAAGGGCCTATGAAGGGGATGATGCAATCTTGTGGGGGGGTTGTTGCCTTTGTATGTTGCGCAAACGATTAGAAACGAGTACTGGGCAATTTTGTGTCTGAACTTCACAGTTGATCAAAAAAGAGGGACACTTTGTGTGGGACATCTTGTCTAGTCATACATCCGGCTGAGGCCTTGGCAAAAATTTCAAGAACGTTTACTTGCACAAACAGTGAAAGTAAGTCAGTGCTCCCATTCATCCAACAAAAAAAGCTTCCTTGGCACCAAGTGTTGAGCAACTTCCTCTATCAAAGATAGGGAAATCGTTTCAGTTCTGTTGGCCGCACTTGTCGCACGGACTGTGGCCACACTTGTCACACGGACTGTGGCCACACTTGTCACACAGACTGTGGCCACACTTGTTACACGGACTGTGGCCACACTTGTCACACGGACTGTGGCCACACTTGTCACACAGACTGAGGCCACACTTGTCACACGGACTGTGGCCACACTTGTTACACGGACTGTGGCCACACTTGTCACACAGACTGTGGCCACACTTGTCACACGGACTGTGGCCACACTTGTCACACAGACTGTGGCCACACTTGTCACACAGACTGTGCCCACTCTTGTCACACGGACTGTGGCCACACTTGTCACACAGACTGAGGCCACACTTGTCACACAGACTGTGGCCATACTTGTCACACAGACTGTGCCCACTCTTGTCACACAGACTGTGGCCACACTTGTCACACAGACTGTGGCCACACTTGTCACACAGACTGTGGCCACACTTGTCACACAGACTGTGCCCACTCTTGTCACACGCACTGTGCCCACTCTTGTCACACAGACTGTGGCCACACTTGTCACACGCACTGTGGCCACACTTGTCACACGAACTGTGGCCACACTTGTCACACAGACTGTGGCCACACTTGTCACACAGACTGTGGCCACACTTGTCACACGCACTGTGGCCACACTTGTCACACGCACTGTGGCCACACTTGTCACACAGACACTTGTCACACGAACTGTGGCCACACTTGTCACACAGACTGTGGCCACACTTGTCACACGGACTGTGGCCACACTTGTCACACAGATTGTGGCCACACTTGTCACACAGACTGAGGCCACACTTGTCACACGGACTGTGGCCACACTTGTCACACAGACTGCGGCCACACTTGTCACACGGACTGTGGCCACACTTGTCACACGGACTGTGGCCACACTTGTCACACGGACTGTGGCCACACTTGTCACACAGACTGTGGCCACACTTGTCACACAGACTGCGGACACAATTGTCACATAGACTGTGGCCACACTTGTCACACAGGTTGTGGCCACACTTGTCACACGGTCTGTGGCCACACTTGTCACACGGACTGTGGCCACACTTGTTACAAAGACTGTGGCATGCAGAATTTTCTGCACGACTGTTAGATCTCTCTGACTGGACCTTTTTTGTCTGCCGGTAATGGAGTTTCACGGTACTCGGTACCAAAGTGGCTTACTTTTCCTTAATCAATGTGGGGAGTGGTTTTCACTGCCTGCGTCGTTTTTCTTTTCTTGCTTTGCACGGCTTCTACCGAAGGCGTTTCTGCGTGCTTGTAACAGCCGACGTACGTAGGGTTAGCATTCTTGCATTACTGCATGACAATGCATTCCTGCATTACTGCATGACAACGCATTACTGCATTACTGCATGACAACGCATTACTGTATTACTGCATGACAATGCGTGTTGTGTGGTAGCTAGCATAACTTGCATGAAGACTCCTACATTTGATGGAAATGAGCCGGAACAAAACTGACTGTGTCTCTGATGCAGGTATTTCTGTCGGCTTGCAACAGCCAACACATGCATTCCTGCTTGACAATACGTGCTTTGTGATTGCAAACATGGCTTGCATGAAGACCCTGCTTGTGTCTCTCTGATGCAGGTACATCCGTCGGCTTGCAACAGCCGACATATGTAGGGCACAACACGTAGGGTTACAGTATGTGGGGTTACAATATACACCGTATATGACCGCATAATTGGCGATTTCCCTGCCAAGTTTACCGTGTATATAGGTATATGAATGGTTTTGACCAACCCTAAGCATTTGCATTCCTGCTTGACAATATGTGCTTTGTGATTGCAAACACGGCTCGCATGAAGACATGAAGACCCTGTTTGTGTCTCTGACGCAGATATTTCCGTGGGCTGCAACAGCCAACACATGCATTCCTGCTTGACATTACGTGCTTTGTGATTGCAAACACGGCCTAAATGAAGACCCTGTTTGTGTCTCTCTGACGCAAGTATTTCTGTGGGCTTGCAACAGCCAACACATGCATTCCTGCTTGACAATACGTGCTTTGTGATTGCAAGCACGGCTTTAATGAAGACACTGTTTGTGTCTCTGACGCAGATATTTCCGTGGGCTGCAATGGCCACGGGCACCATGACGTCCGGCTACGTAGCTGACTTGCTAATCAGCCAAAAAGTGAGGATGCCGGACACTTTTGTCGTGCCTGTGTGTGCTGATCAGCCAAAATATTTGTCTGTGTGTGCTAATCAGCCAAAAAGTGAGGATGCTGGACACTTTTGTCGTGTCTGTGTGTGCTGATCATCCAAAAGATTAGTCTGTGTGTGCTAATCAGCCAAAAGTGAGGATGCCAGACACTTTTGTCGTGTCTGTGTGTGCTGATCAGCCAAAAGATTAGTCTGTGTGTGCTAATTAGCCAAAAAGTGAGGATGCCGGACACTTTTGTCGTGTCTGTGTGTGCTGATCAGCCAAAAGATTAGTCTGTGTGTGCTGATCAGCCAAAAAATTAGTCTGTGTGTGCTAATCAGCCAAAAAGTGAGGATGCTGGACACTTTTGTCGTGTCTGTGTGTGCTGATCATCCAAAAAGTTAGTCTGTGTGTGCTGATCAGCCAAAAAGTGAGTTTGATCAGCCAAAAGGTGAGTCTGTGTGTGCTGATCATCCAAAAAGTTAGTCTGTGTGTGCTGATCAGCCAAAAAGTGAGTTTGATCAGCCAAAAAGTGAGTCTGCGTGTGCTGATCAGCCAAAAAGTGAGGATGCTGGACCTTTGTTGTGCCTGTGTGTGCAGTCCTTGTTCCTGCCTGTGTGTGCAATCCATACGCCTGCCTGTGTCTGCGATCCTTACGCCTGTTTGCGTGTACAATACATACGCCTGCCTGCGTGTTCAATCCATACGCCTGCCTGTTTGTGCGATCCTCACGCCTGTTTGTGTGTGCGATCCCTGCGCCTGCCTGCGTTGAAATCTGACTTACAACATCTGCTTACAAGCTGAGAGGACCAAACAGAGAGGCAATGCCGGTCACTCTAGCCTGCATTAAGGAAGGCAAAGCCACTCTGGTACTGGGTATCACAAACCTCCCTTCACCATAGCGTGGGTATCACAGACCTCCTTCACCATAGCGTGAATATCACAAACCTCCGTCACCATAGCGCACCAGAACAAACCTCCTTCACATAGCGTACCAGAATAGCTTGAGCAGAGAAGCTCTTAATGGTGCATTGAGGAAGGCAAAGCCACTCTCCTACTGGGTACCACAAACCTCCTTCACATAGCGTACCAGAACAAACCTCCTTCACCATAGCGTGAATATCACAAACCTCCTTCACCATAGCGTGGGTATCACAGACCTCCCTTCACCATAGCGCACCAGAACAAACCTCCTTCACCAGAGCGTACCAGATCAGCTTGAGCAGATAATCTCTTGATGGTTCATAAAGGAAGGCAAAGCCACTCTCGTACTGGGTACCACAAACCTCCCTTCACCATAGCCTACCAGAAAGTCTTGAGCAGAGAAGCTCTAAATGGTGGCCACCGAGGGTGGTGCCTAGGTAGGTATGAAACTTATCACTGGTCTATCGTGACAAACTTACCACCGGTCTATCGTGTTTAGGGTTGGCCAGAATCATACATTTATAGGTATATACAGTGTATATATTGTATTTTTGGCAGGGGAATTACCATACATACGGTCATATACGGTGTGTATATGTGTATATATGGTTCTGGCCAACCCTAATCGTGTTCAAACTTATCACTGGTCTATCGTGATTAAACTTCAAACCTCCTTATCACCGGTCTTTTGTGTTCAAACCTCCTATCACCGCACAGCCGACCTTATTACTAGTCTTTTGTGTTCAAACCTCCTATCACCGCACAGCCAACCTTATTACCGGTCTTTTGTGTTCAGACTTCCTATCACCGCACAGCCAACCTTATTACCGGTCTTTTGTGTTCAAACCTCCTATCACCGCACAGCCAACCTTATTACCGGTCTTTTGTGTTCAAACCTCCTATCACCGCACAGTCAACCTTATCACCGGTCTTTTGTGTTCAAACCTCCTATCACCGCACAGCCAACCTTATTACTGGTCTTTTGTGTTCAAACCTCCTATCACCGCACAGTCAACCTTATTACTAGTCTTTTGTGTTCAAACCTCCTATCACCGCACAGCCAACCTTATTACCAGTCTATTGTGTTCAAACTTATCACCGGTCTATCATGTTCAAAATCATCACCAGTCTATTGTGTTCAAGCTTATCACTGGTCTATCATGTTCAAAATCATCACCAGTCTACTGCGATCAAACCCATCACTCATCACTGCACAGAAATATCCCTTCTGGGCACAAAGAGTTATTATTCATGCTGGTTCTTCCTTTCTATGATAGCGTATGGGCTGTGATGCCTTTTACAGAAGGGCCTTTGCAAGCTCTATTTCGGTGCAATCTGTTTCTTTAGTTATTGAGTGGGTTGGTTGTTTGTCACTGCCTGCGCAGTTTTATTTTTAGCACTTTTTACTGCTGCCTGTGGTTGCTATCTTAAGGGTTTTGGAAGATTCTTTGTGAGCGTTCTTTGGCTAGATCTTCAAACGCCTGCCTATGTAAGCCCTCTGATGCTGATTAGATGTTACCATTGTAGATCATTTCATTGTTAAATCAACCTGTATTTAGTTTGCACCATGGCCTATAATATTTATGATGTCAGTCTTACATCAAAGCTTTGTTTACTTAAACAGTCTTGAAGGGGGATTCAACTAATATGCACAACACGCATGCACACATACACACACATACACACACGCGCACACACACGCCTGCGTGCACACACACAAACGCACATACACACGCCCGTGCGCACACACACACACAGACACACACATGCACACACACATGCACACACACATGCACACACACACACCTGAGCCTGCCTACCTCAATGCCATTGCACACAGAACCTGTCTGTTTCACAAGTTAGGAAGCTGCTGCAAGCGCTCGGCTGCTGCGGGCCTGCAGCATGCTTTCTTTTCCTGGCGCACATTCCACAAAAGGACTCCTCTCTTTACGGAGCAGTGACTTTCATGAGCCTGGCTATGGGATTCTTAGGGCTACAGGTATGTGTGTGTTGCGTATGTGTGTGTACGCATGTGTAATGTGTGTGTGCGTGCGTGTTTGTATGTGCGTAAGCGTGTGTAATGTGTGTGTATGTGTATGTGTTCATTTGTGCATTGTGCAATTGGCTCTGCTTTTCTGATGTATTGCCGTGTGGGGCCGTGTCGTTTGAGTGCCTTGTCTGGGGCAATATGACGCCAATGTCTTTTGGGCAGTAGGGCCTCAATTACTTTTACTCCCATGCGTATGTTTAGGGTTATGTTTAGGGTTGGCCAGAATCGTATATCTGCACTGCTTGTGTCCGTACGTATTTATGGTGATTCCTTGCTAAAAATACCATAAAAATACCGTACTTACACCGTATATACCATATACCTAAAAACAGGGCTGGCCAGAACCATGTATATACGGTGTATATACGGAATTTTTGGCATGGCAATCCTCAAATATACACGTATAAATACAGTTCTAGCCAACCCTGCCTATAAATGTGTGGTTTTGGCCAACCTTACGTATGTTACATATTTTAAGTAGGTACACATTACACTGCAATGCCTGCGGGAAGGTAGCTCACGCAATGCTGCAACCTGACGTGCCCCTGTGTGACTCCGTCTCTGATTTCTCATTCACCCTTTACTTCCCATACAGGCTGGAGGGTTCGGCAGCAACCACCAAGACATAGCCGCAGCCCGTTTTGCGCCCATCCTGTTTGGGATCACGAGCTGCTGTGCTAGTTTGGCGGGCTCCCTCGGAGTGCTGTGCGTTGGCTATCTTTTAGATCTCACGGGGTCGTGGAACCTAGTGCTCGTCCTAATTGCTGCTGTCAACCTGGGGAGTGCTGTGCTGTTCCACAACCTCTCCTCAAGTGACTTACAGTTTGACTAGAGGCTGGAAGCGAACGATTGGACTAGAGGCTAGAGGCGAACGATTTGTATATTTGTTTGCACTATGTACAGTGTTCTTTCTTTTTTTGGGTGAGGTCGGTACCACAGTGGCTCCTTTTCCTTTATTTATGTGGGGAGTGGTTTTTCACTGCCTGCATTTGTTCTGTTTTTAACCTAATGCAACCATCAGTTCATCAGAAAAGCAAGGAACAAACGACTCTCGATGCAGCAGTGGGCTTTTGTTTGGCGGTGAGGAGCCCTTTTATTGCCGCACGCCCTAGCTGCAGCGTAATATTTTACTGTTGCAGCTATGAGTGTGGCAGTTCATTGAATGAAGCATTACATGAGTAAGACGAAACCTGTCTTATAGAGCCCTTATGTTAAAAGACTGTGTGTGAATTCGTGTGAGATCTCTGACTGGGTCAGCAGTGTTCCAGCCTGCTTGTTCTTTTTCTTTCTTTTTTTTTGTCCGCTTTTTATATTAAAGGTGTTGTCAAAAACTGTTCAGGATGTTAGTTGAGTCTACAACTGTCTGGATTTTGTGTGAATCTCCTGTAATCTTGTTTGCTGAGATATTCGCTCATGGATCAGAACTTGCAATTCTGACACACCAGGTAAGTGGCTGGCGGTAAGCAAGAGGAAAAGGTTAAAACAAAGCAAGAGAGAAGGCAGTAGCCGTGTCTCTATCTGCTGCATATGCTAACAATTGGGCTCGTAATGTTGAGAGTGACATGCTGGCGCAGCTGTGCTTCTTGTAGGGGCCCCTTTTCTCTTGGGCTGTGGTCGGAGTTGGTTCTAGCGCACCAGGCATCGCAATGGCTTAGCTGCTATTATTCTGGCTAACTTTAGCTTCCCTTGCTTTCATAGCTGCTATTATCCTGGCTAACTCTCAGCTTCCGCCCTTGATCTCATGTTGAGTACCTCGAGGTTGTGTAGCTAGACGTGCCCTCATCCCGTTGCCTTTGTATTCATTGACTAGCCTGTATCCCTAAACCTTGTTATTACATAGGCACCTTAGTACACAGGCTTTCTTTCTTTCCTATGCTTGACCTTCATGTACATGTTTGCCCTTCTTGCCATCAACCTGATTTCCCCCCCTACTTCCTTCTATTTCTTCCAGCCTGCCTCTCTTGCTTCCTTTACTTTTCGTAACTTTTGGTTCATTTTCATCCTCGTAAAAGGGAGTTTGCTATCCCTCCTTGACCAACGTAAACACGCAAAATGAGTTACGTCAACCTACTTCTTTTTGATCTCCTCTTACTTTTGTGTTGTTTTCTTTGATCAGGCTTTTAAATCCCTCCATTTACAAAAACCTTCTCTTATCTGCTATTAAGGATTCATTTGTGACTGAAGGTCACACCTCCGATTGTGACCATTATTGTGACCAATGAATGGCTGCCGAATATCCCCCATTGTAAACCCTTTGTTTTCTGGCAATCCACCCTTCTTTTTTCCCTTCACCAGCAATGGTACAACAAGGCATCACATGCCCCTCTGCTGAGACACAGATAGGGTTTATTCCAATCAAGCTCTTGCCATCCAACCTCAATGTGTAGCAACGGCAGAGGATGAACAAGCCAGATGCAATCAAAGTTACCCCGACCCAGCAATCACGTGACGCCCCCAACAAACACGTATCAAACTAGATTTGCCAATCATGCAATAAGAGTTGCCTGTGATATCCTAACTGATGGTGCCGCCAATCCATACCCCCTGGCTGTGAAACCAAGAGGCATACAACTGAACAAACATGAATGGCTCGAAGAAAAAAGAACGCAGATTGTGACAACACTAGTAGTACCGGCATGGATTAGGAAAGATTGCTGTCTTGTGTTTTGCAACATCCAATGGATGCAGAGACACACAACAACCCATCTGGAGAGTAAGGAAAAAGAAAAATAGAAAAAGAAAAAGAAAAAGAACAGACTCCGCTGGTAGTGATGACACAGCCAGCATGATTAAGGGAGGGGGTTACTTAGGTGCCCGCACCAGGCAACCCCACCGCGCAAACAACTCAAAAGAAATTAGTGTGGGTGAGGCAGGGGGGTTGTGTGCCGTAGCACCCAGACCCAATCCTTGACTGTTTTTGCTTGTGTTATATTGCAGTGCATACCTTGTCTTTATGAGTGCAGATGCATGTCTGATGGAGTATTCATCCAGTTTGTGTGTCAATTTTTTAATCTTATGGTAGTCCAGATTAAGGTCTGCCAGAGGTTTGTCTGTGTAGTCTTTGTAGATTGTCCCCATAGCTCCAACGAGGATCACGTGAAGCTTGACTTCCCTATATCCTTGTCTGTTTAGGTTGGCAATAAGCATGCTGTGCTGTGCTTTTGCTTTTTGGAGTTGGGGATCAGGCCTAGTGTCTTCACAGAATTTAAACTCAATCAGGTGAACCTCCCACTGGTTTGGATTTAATTTCTTGTCTTTAGCAGGGCAGCTGTTGAAAGTTTGGGTTGCGCTGGAGAGTATAATTAAGAAAAGCTTTTTTAGGGGAGATCAGGTGGCTGGTTGGGAGGCAGAAGCCTGCACATCACCAGGAGTATTGCTCATATATTTGTGGGGATTGTGCATAATATCTCGTCTATTGTGTGATTTTTGTCGCAGGTCTGATTGCTTGTAGATTTAATTGTTTCATGAGTGGCATGTAGACCAGTAACTCCGAGGCTGTGGAGTGGGTTCCTTGTGTGGCTGCTGTAGATGATGCCTGTTGCTCCTAGTAGGATGGTGTGAAGGTTTTTACGATGTCCGAGTACGCGGGGCATTAGCAGGTTATGTTGTTCTTGTGCCGTTTCTGCTTGTAAGTAGGGGAAGCGCTTATACGGTACTTAATTTCAATCAAACTATATCAAGTTTGTTTGGTTGTATGTCTCTTGTTTTCAAAGTTAGGGGGTATGGATTGACAGCGACCTCTACTAGGCTATTATTGGTAGCTCTTCTTGCATTAATGGCAGAACTAGTTTGAAACGTGTTTGTTGGGTTTCATTTGGGGCGTGGTTGCTGGGTCGGAGTAACTATGATTGCATCTGGCTTGCTAAAATTCCGCTGCTGTTGTGCATTGAGATTGGAAGGTAAGAGCCAGGTTGGAATCATTCCTATCTGTGTCTCTTCTGATGGGCCTCTGATGACTTGTTGTACCATTTTTTCACGGCTGTCTACGTCTGCTTGTGCTAGCAGAGGCATGCATCCTGTATAACCTTTTTGTATCGCTTTTATAATCATCCGTCCAGCAGCATCGTGCCTGTTAATGATCATTTTATTCATTGCAGCCTGACAGCATGTGGTAGGTGCCGTCTAGCTTGGGCAATGTTCACTGTATCTGACTAGTTCCTAGAGACCCCAAGCACAGCGCCACTATCATTGGAGTTCTTACTAACCTTGTAAAACTTGTAAGAATTGTTTACTGCAGATTTGAAGCATAGGATGAGAGGTGTTTGGAGAGACGCTGAGTTGGTGGACCCCAACACGCACAACAACAAACTGGCCACCTATCATTCTTGGTTTGCCATCCCTTTTTCTATAAATGAGCGTATGCCGATAAATGTACCACGGTATCTCCATCTTGATCTGTCCAAACATGTTATGCGCAATATAAGTAGATTCCGCTTGCGTGCGCATACTTTGAAATAAGTTGAGGCAACAGCGTGGCTTGAAGATGGTTCTTGCGGATGTGACCAATGTCCTGGTGAAGATGAACATGTTCAGAACGAGGTGCATGCTCTTTTAATTTGCCAAGACCATCGAGTTTGTGAGCTGAGGAAACACTTTTCCTTCCTGTTTACACCTTTTTTTGA
>Ga0307968_1003791_pt1:10000-12486 | contig 12486 bp, 16 predicted proteins | sample OrgLakmetagen650_FD_201834 | JGI IMG/M metagenome (GOLD analysis project Ga0307968, IMG submission 201834) | Saline water microbial communities from Organic Lake, Antarctica - #650 | ecosystem: Environmental > Aquatic > Non-marine Saline and Alkaline > Saline | place: Antarctica... | reverse complement strand
GTGGGGGTGGGCGTGGGTGTGGGGGCGGGGGCGGGGGCGGGTGTGGGTGGGTGGGTGAGGATGGGCGTGGGTGGGGGAGTGGGGTTAGGGCTGGGGGTGAGGGTGGGGTGTGTGGGTGTGCGTGCATGACTAAGCATGGATAGTCATATTGGACTGGGCATGGCTTTTGCATCAAGCTTGTATTTTGTAGAGAGTAAAATTAACCTGCACTGCACGCCCACGTGGACACTCAATTATACGCGTACAACACACCCACACACACACCCATATACACACACAAACACACACACCAACATACACATGCGCACACACCCACACGCACACACACCCACCCACCCACACGCACCCCCCCCCACACACACACACACGAACACACCCACCTACATACACATGCGCGCACACACACATGCACACACCCACACACACGCACACACATCCAGGCGGCAGCACACCAGGCAGCTCTGGCAAGCACAGTGCGCGCAAACGTGGGCACCGAGGGGGTGGGGGCAGCAGTGGTGGTGTGGGAAGGCACGGTGCCCCCCCCTCTCCAACTCCTGCCGTGGCTGCTACCCCTTTGCCCTCACACAGTGCAACCTCAAATGTGAGAATGTTGTATGTGTGTGAGATAATGTGTATACTGTATGTGTGAGAGTGTGTGTGTGCGTGTGTGAGTTTATGTATGTGTGAGTGTGTGTGTGCGTGTGTGTATGTGTGTGTATGGGTTTTTGTATGTGTGAGATTGCCTGTGTGTGTGTGTGTTTGTATGTGTGTATGTGCGCAGTTTTTGCGCTGCAGCTGCCCTGCGCCCTCATACAGTGCAGCTTGGAACATGAAACATGAAGCATGAAGCATGAAACATGAAACATGAAACATGAAACATGAAACATGAGAGGGTATTCTCCTATGTGCACGTGCGCTGTTTGTGCTGTGGCTGCCACCCTTTAGCCTTTGGCCCCTTTATGCCTCCTTTTTGCATGTGTGTGTTCTATATGCCGTGTCTGCCTACTTGAAAGCTTAAACCCTGTCTTTCTCTCTTTCTCTCTCTCTCTCTCTCTTTCTCTCTCTCTCTCTCTCTCTCTCTCTCTCTCTCTGTCTCTCTCTCTCTCTCTCTCTCTCTCTCTCTCTCTCTCTCTCTCTCTCTCTCTCTCTCTCTCTCTCTCTCTCTCTCTCTCTCTCTCTCTCTCTCTCACACTCATACACACACACACACACGCGCGCACACACACACACGCACACACACATGCAGGCCCCTGGTTCCGCATCCACCTCCACGCACCCCAACTACTCCCCAATGGCCTGGAGCCCCCAATACAACCTTGGCGAAGACGCCCCCACCACCCAAGGTGGGTCAAAACATCCTTAAATCGTGCCCCTAAGCACGTGTCCGAACAGCACAAGCCTGTTTTGGAATTCCTAATCACATGGGAAAGGTTCTCTGAAGACCTTAACACAAGGGAACCAGAGGAAAATCTCACACAGGACATACCGACTGAGCAATTATCACGTAGGCAGTGTTACCCCCATTCCCTCCACGATTACTGCGGGAAGGGTATTACTGCATGTGTGTGTTTGTGTGTGTGTGTGTGTGTGTGTGTGTGTGTGTTGAAGAGGTTAGCATTAACTTAACGGGTGAGAGCTGGAACATACGAAAAGGGCAGACGCAGCACAGGCATGCAGGATGACATCACAACAATTCATGGTACCAGCTTAAGCATGAAACGCAGATGTGAGCCGTATAGGCTCCAGGGGAAATCACACGATTTGTCCATGCCACTGATTTAGCTTGACATTGAGACCAATGCAAATTCATACGGCAAGCTGGCCATACCAATACGTACCAACACAAAAACAAGCGCACACACACACACAACACATATACACATACAGGCACACATGCAGGCACACGGCACTTGCATGGGCGTAATACCTGCCGACGTCCAACACGTACAGACACACGACGCATACACACACACACACATACACACAGAAAGACACACGACACACAGGCACACGTGACTTGCATGCGCGTGATACCTGTCAACACGTACAAACACACGACACATACATACACACGGCACATGCACGTATGCAGATTCACGTGGCCGAACTTGTACACACCCACGATGCAAACATACCCAGGATGCACACACACACACACACACACACACACACACACGACAGTTACACAGGCACACACACACGACAGTTACACAGGCACACACACACACACACACACACGACAGATACACAGGCACACGGCACGTGCACGTATGCAGACATGCAGCACATGCATAACCAGGCATACTTACGTAGGCGCACAGCGCAAGTCGTATTGCAGACTGAACATTTCCATGGTACGCCGCCACATGTAGGTGCATATAATCATACGCTCACCCGGACTGACTTGCAGAAACACTTCCGAGGAAACCTTTCATCTCAGAGAAATGATGCGGATGCAGTATTGTTTGCAGGAGCACGTGCACGCG
>Ga0307968_1003791_pt1:0-5000 | contig 12486 bp, 16 predicted proteins | sample OrgLakmetagen650_FD_201834 | JGI IMG/M metagenome (GOLD analysis project Ga0307968, IMG submission 201834) | Saline water microbial communities from Organic Lake, Antarctica - #650 | ecosystem: Environmental > Aquatic > Non-marine Saline and Alkaline > Saline | place: Antarctica: Organic... | reverse complement strand
AGCAGCAAGCAGCAGCACACGTAAAGGTATGCTAGGAAGTTTTGTGATGTGACTTATGATGAAATAGCAGTGGAGTAGTGACGAAATGGTGAGTGGGTGTGTGACAACCATCGTCCTGTATTGGTGTGTGTGTGTGTATGTGTGTGTGTGTGTCAGTGTGTGCATGTCAGTGTGCGCATTTGTGTGTGCGCATCAACGAACCTTCCGCAGCTAGGCAGTGGAATGCGCAGCAAATTGGGTTGGGCACACAACCCCTCACACACACACGCACACACACACACACACACTCACACACATACATACATACACACACACACACACATACACACACACACACGCACACACACACAAACATGCATACAAACAAACACACATGCACACATACATGCGCACACTCACATACAGACACAAATACAGTCACTCACACACGGCCACGCATACACACATACGCACACGCACACTCTGTACCAACCGGCACATATTGAGCTCACTTTGACACACAAGATTGCTTCTTCACACATTGATGTACCCACAACATGAAGTTTTTCCATCGACGCGTATATTGCAGTGGAAGGCAGACGCACGTGCAGCCGCCCAGCAAGCAGCCGCAGCTCAAGCACCTCCTAGCAAACTCATGCACACGACGCACCTTCTCTCGCTCTGTGCACACTCTCGCAGTCGAAGGCAGACGCACGTGCAGCCGCCCAGCAAGCAGCCGCAGCTCAAGCACCTCCAAATAAACTCATTCACACGACGCACCTTCTCTCGCTCTGTGCACACTCTTGCAGTGGAAGGCAGACGCACGTGCAGCCGCTCAGCAAGCAGCTACAGCTCAAGCACCTCCCAGCAACCGTCAGGTCCAGGCCAGTGCTGCAAAGCTGAAAGGCAATGCAGACTATGCTGCTCAAAACTACCAAGCGGTGGGTGTTATACGAAAAGGGATTTGCTGGTATTTGTTAACTTAATCCAGTGTAGATGATGCTGAATATGCTGCTCAGAAGGAGGGAATGGTGGGTGTTTTGTGAGCGAGGGGTGTACTTTTCATTCGTTTTCATTCGTTTAACAAGTGCAAAGCAGTTGAATATGCACGCATTGGGTTTAACACAGGGTTGGTTAGAACCATAAATAAACGGTATATACATAGGGTTGGCCAGAACCTTATATAAACGGTATATACACGGTATTTTTGGCAGGGAAATCACCAAATATATGGTCATGTACAGGGTGTAAATACGGTCCTGGCCAACCCTATATATACGGTATTTATGGCAGGGAAATCACCAAATATACGGTCATGTACGGTGTATAAATACTGTCCTGGCCAACCATATATATACGGTATTTTTTGCAGAGAAATCACCAAATTTACGGTCGAATACGGTGTATATAAACGGTTTTGGCCAACCCTAGTGTAATATAAGGGGGAGTGTGCTTCTCATTCGTTATCTTTTTGCAGTGTAGATGATGCTGAATATGCTGCTCATAAGCACTGAGTGGTGGGTGTAACAAAAGTGGGAGTATGCTCTGTGTTGTAAGGCAACTCACAGAGCAAGTGATCTCATGCATTTCACCCCAGCGCGCTTTCTTGCACTGGGTGCTTTTTTTAAACAGGCTGAGGCTGCTTACTCCTCTCTCTTGCATTTCACCCCAGCGCGCTTTCTTGCTCTTTCTTGCACTGAGTGTTATAAATAAGGGTGGGTCATGACCTCGCCGAGACTCGCCGAGTGTGAAGCTCGCTTAGCCTCGGTGAGCCTCTTTCCCGGTGTGGAAGACACTCGTCGGCCAGCAAGGGTGTCCACTCTTTGGGCGGAGTCAGCCCCATCTCCCCAAAAATCCCCAAAAACCCCCAAATCCGAGTTTTTTGTGGCTAAATTGGCTGACAGGCCCATCTTTCAAACCAAGTATCTTCATTAATTATATGTATTTATTATTATAAAACACCAGGAAGAGTTAAAAAGGGGTGTGCAACAGGGTGGGGTGTAAACCAAAACCAAATTTCCTGGCTCACACGCCCATAATTTCCACCCGGTCTCAACGCTAATGAATATAAGTGAACAGCAGAAAAGGTGTTGGCTCAGTCCGTGCAGATTTGAGAAAGTAATTTTTTAACCGTATGCACCAACTAGGGCCTCCATAGCGAGTGCCGAGCTTTGTTGAGGCTCGCCGAGCCTCGCTGGCAAAAACATACACCCTTATTACCCACCCTTAGTTATAAAGGCTGAGGCTGCTTAATCCTCTCATGCATATCTTCCCAGCGCTCTTTCTTGCACGCACTGTTTTGAAGGCTGAGGCTGCTTACTCCTCTCATGCATATCTTCCCAGCGCGCTTTCTTGCACTGGGTGATTCTTTATAGGCTGAGGCTGCTTAGTCCTCTCTCATGCATTTCATCCCAGCGCGCTTTCTTGCAATGGGTGATTTATTTTACCGGCTGATCTGGGCTGAAGCTGCTTAATCCTCTCATGCATATCTTCCCTTTTCTCTTTCTTGCCGTACGTGTTTTGCAGGCTGAGGCTGCGTACTCCTCTGCGCTATCCCTGCTGTCTGCGGACAGCATTGGCGGCACTGAGGCGGCGGTGCTGCACAGTAACCGCGCGGGGGCACGCCTGATGGTGGGTGGGCTCGTGTGTGTGTGTGTGTGTGTGTGTGCAAGTATATGTGTGTGTTTATGTGTGTAAGTTTATGTGTGTGTATGTGTGTGTATGTATGTGTGAGGCACTGAGGCGGCGGTGCTGCACAGTAACCGCGCAGGGGCACGCCTGATGGTGGGTGGGCTCGTGTGTGTGTGTGCGTGTGTGTGTGTGTGTGTGTGTGCAAGTATATGTGTGTGTATGTGTGTGTGAGGCACTGAGGCGGCAGTGCTGCACAGCAACCGCGCGGGGGCACGCCTGATGGTGGGTGGGCTCGTGTGTGTGTGTGTGTGTGTAAGTATATGTGTGTGTGTAAGTTTATGTGTGTATATGTGTATGTGTATATATGTGTATATGTGTGTGTAATTATATGTGTGTGTATGTGTGTGTCCTTTCTAACCTGACTGGTAATGGAGTCAATGTGAGGTCAGACTAATTTCATTCCCAGGGTTGGCCAGAACCGTATATGTACGCCACACATGGCCGTACATTTGAAGTAATCCTTGCATAAACTACCGTATATGCACCGTACATATTTATGTTTCTGGCCAACCCTACTCATACCTGTTTGAGGTTCCACTGCGCGGATTGAAGCAAACACACACATGCTTATTATCAAAAAGTCACTGATACACACATAAATGCACAAACATACATGCACACACACGCACGCACGCACGCCTACACACGCACACACACACATCCACAATCACATATGCTCACATACCTCTCCCTTGATTATGTACATACGCATGCACACTAAAACACACACACTCTCTCTCTCACACACACACACACACACACACACACACACTCACAGGTCGGCAAGCCCGCAGCTGCGCTGTCTGACGCTTTGATGGCTGTGCAGCTTGACCCCAAGTTTTTTAAGGCCGTGTCGCGTGCAGCAACCTGCCACTGCAGGTCAGTGTGTGGGGGGGTGGGAGCGGAGATTATGTGTGTGTGTGTGTGTGTGTGTGTGTACGCGTGCGTGCAAATGTGAGTGTGGGTGCAAATGTGGGTGTGGGCGTGGATGTGGGTGTGGGTGTGGGTACGGATTTGGGTGTGAGTGTGGGTGTGGGAGCATGAGTGGATTTTTTAAGTCAGTGTCTGTGTGTGTTAGAGTGTAGGTGTGTGGTGTGTGAAAGTGGGTGATGTGGGTGTGGGTGTATCGGCTAAGTATTGATCCCTGGACGGTTTAGACGTAGAAAATATCATTAATATGAAGAAATATGTGTGCTACACAGAATGCTTGATGTAATGTTAGCGTGTATACTGACTCCAACCTGCTCACCATCAAGGAGTGCCAAGGTCACACACATGCATGCTCACACGCACAAATTCTCACATGCACACACACACATACACACACACACACACACACACACACACACACACACACACACACACACACACACACACACACATAAACAAGCACACACATACACAAAAGCACATCATGGAAGTTCATCCCGTGCGGGAGCTGCACTTATTAAGCGAATTTTGGGTTTGTCTGGAGGGCCGATACCGGGCTAACCGGAGAAAAGCCAGGTTTCAAAGGAACCTGGCTCCGGGACGCCAGCATTAAATTAAAGTTGTTCATCCAGGCTGCCCGGAGGAAAAAGTGGTTGACAGAAAATGAGGCCCGGGGAAGTAGATGGTGTTAGAATTTGTGCGTGCGTGTGCATGCATGGCATTTGGCATATGTTTACTTAAGCCTGCAATGTGCCTGCAACGTGCATGTGCAAGCAGAAGCACGGTGCGTAAAGTTGTCAGTTTGACACGTCCTTACAAATGGTGGGGAATTGTTGAAATTTTGTTTGTGTAACATTGCCTGTGGTGCGTGTGCATGCGCGCATGGATGCACGCATGCGCGTCTGTCCTGTGCTTGTCATGCGCACGCATAAATTGACGTTGCTGTGACTGCTTCCTTAATGCTCAACAGCCTGGGCTGTGCTTTTGTGAAGGAATTTTTGTGAAAGAATTTTGTGAAGGAATTCTGTGAAGGGATGATGAAATTTTCTTCACTTTGGGGGAAAACAGCTGAAGGCTTGCCGCACAAAATTAATTTGGGGTGAGGGGAAAACTAAGGTTCTTCATACCCTGACGCACAAATGCGTTCCCACATCCTCACATGTGCGCACACATACACACACACATTAACAAACAAACACAAACGCACACATGCGTTCCCACATCCTCACATATGCACACACATACACACACATACACACACACACGTACACACACATGAGCATACACACACAAACACAAACGCACACATGCGTTCCCACATCCTCACACACACACACACACACACACACACACACACACACACACACACACACACACACACACACACACACCGAATACGC
>Ga0307968_1003789_pt1 | contig 12486 bp, 14 predicted proteins | sample OrgLakmetagen650_FD_201834 | JGI IMG/M metagenome (GOLD analysis project Ga0307968, IMG submission 201834) | Saline water microbial communities from Organic Lake, Antarctica - #650 | ecosystem: Environmental > Aquatic > Non-marine Saline and Alkaline > Saline | place: Antarctica: Organic Lake... | reverse complement strand
GAGGGCCACGTGAAGAGGAGACGGCGAGGCTGGTCTCCTGATAACCATGCATAACCAACACAGGTCGCCAGACCCGACAAAAATTGAGAGAGCCACTGCAACGAGCACAGTGGCTCTATTTATTTATAAGCCTATTATGAAACCAAAGCAATGTCTGGGGATGGAGCTTGTATGTAAAGACAGCTAATACAGAGCATGTCATCAGAAGACCCGTGCTTGCGATAGGGAATAGCGAGTTTTTCGTTTGACCGTGTAAGCTGCGATGGCAAGCTGAACCCGTCCAAACCTATTCAATTTTGTTTTTCTCCTCGACTTGGCTATGTAGCTATAAATCCGCATTTGTTGTCAATCTCAAATATCCACGATCATTGCCGGCATGTGAGCATTGTGTTACAAGCCGCATTCAAAAGCCCGCAAGGCGACACTAATGTGATACGAACGTTACATGATAGCACCAAGTTTCATAAAAGCAACAACTTTTAGCTCGAAGACACGTCTACCATGTTTTTTTGCAACAAAAGGGCTGTGCAATGACGGTGTGACGGTACAGTCCGTCAAAATACGGTATGACGGTGGACGCCGTAAATGACGGTGTGAGACCGTCATTTCGGAATTTAGGGACCCTCTTGACGGTGCATGACGGTACGGTGGACGGTACGGTCTGAGAATCGCAAAAAGGCCAAAAAATTGCAAAGATTTACCCCAAAATGACCATTGGCTCTTTTCTCCTCATTTCAAAATATTGCATGTACATTTACACAAACAAACGATTGGTGTAATAATCAAAGGGAAAGGAAAGGAAAAAGAACAGCAAAAAGTTTGTGTCCTGACCAGGATTCGATCCCTGGACTCAACCTTCCACAACAAAAAACATTTAACGATGGGTTTATAGAGTAATTACGGTGGACGGTCCCCTCGACTGTCTGGACGGTAGACAGTGACGGTAGTATTTGATGAGGCGCATCGTCATTTTGACGCGCGCACAGGCGGTCGGCAGCAATCGTGCATGACCCACAGCATGACGCTAAAGCGCTAATCGTAATTTTTATGATGGGTATGCACGAACATAGCCTTGGCTTCGTGCGTGGTGTTCCTGGATGCAGTTTTGGGACAACTCCAAGCTGTCTGTCAATGTGTTCCCCCTGATTTCGTTTTTACATTGTTTTTGGTTCGACAATAGGATCAATTCGATTCAAATCGACGTCATTTGCCAGCCCGATTTGTCAAATAATTTGCTCGTGCTATCTATAACAAACTTGTAAAGCAATGATTCCTAAATTGTAGGATTTTGTCGTGACGTGAGCTGTCAATAACTTTTCGTCACCTTTTAACGCACATTAAACGTTCGTTATTAGCATTTATAATGAGCGACAATATCGGTGCTGAAGAGGCAAAGAGATACTTGTTGTGGAGGATGGAGGTTGAAGGCATTGCACAAAACGTCCGCGCCGACGTTGGTCAAACTTGGGTATTCAAGTCTAAACGGTACAGCAAAGGAAAAGCACGAACCTACCAGCCTCCAGGCCATCCAGGTATGATACATGGCAGTGAAATTTGGGAAATGCGCATTTTGTTCTTTTTGCATCAATTTAACTGGGCGTTCAATGTTTTGCAGCATTCTCTTCCGCAAGTAGGGCTGTGAGACACGTTATCGAACAGCAGCAGCGGCAGCAGCCGCCGCCAGAGGATAAAATGGAGGAAGAGCCTGCTCAGCAGCAGCAGGAGCAGGGAGTAGCGGCACCTCCAGCAGCAGCACAGCCAGCAGCGCCGCAGCCCGAGGCAGCGCAGCCCCAAGTGCCGCCAGCAGCACAGCCCCAAGGAGCACAAGCACAGCCTCAAGGACGACGGCGTATTTTATGTAACCCTGCCATGGTAGGGCCGCCTCGACCCCCAGCTGCTCAGCAGCCGCGGCTCCCACCTCAGGGATTACCGTTACCTCAGCCAGTACCGTTGAGCCACATCCATTTCCATCTCCCTCCTCACCTTATTAATGCTGATAACGTCCACTGCTTTCTGCACTTGGACACTTAAAGTAGGTCATTGGTAGCCATTGCCTTGTTGCGGATTTGATCATGATGCAAAATACTGATCTCGCCTAAACGTAATTATCAAAAGCAATGACGGTGCAGCAACAGACGGTGCAAAAGTATGCTGCTTGTTTTATGTCACCCAAATGTAAAAGCAGCAGATTTGTTTTGTACCTCGTAGCTCGAGATCTAGCAAGACAGGCAAGTCTTTTGTCAAGGATATTCAACCAGTAATTCAACCGTTAAATGTAATTTCTCCCCCTCGTACTATGCAGGCTGACATTTGATGGTGCACTGCGGAAGATCCGTGGTATGCAGCTGTATTCTACTTGTGTGTTGCCTTTGTCACAAACACCTGCGCATGACACCCTTTGTAAGTCTTGTTCTTCTAGTGCATCTTGATGTTTGCGTGTAGGATGATTTTATCAACAGAAGTTTGCTGTAAGCAAATGCATCTCTGTACAGTATTCTAGATCGATCATTTGTATGGAAGCTTATCATATTTGATATCCTCCGCCTGGAAAACACTGACCTAATTGTTAATAATTCGTTAGCTGCGTCAAAACCCTTTCTCTTCCCTGCTTTTTCGATAATTATTTTCACCTTGTTGTAGTGCATTTGTTTTGGCTTGTAATTACACATTTTCCAGAACTTGTTCTGCCTTGCGTTGAACTTAAACTAAATAAAATTCCAAGTTGTCCTATACAGACTTTTAACAGATGGCTCTGCAAGTCCTACATAGCCCTGCCAATTCATATCTTTGAAACCAAGCGACATAAAACGAAACAAATGCTGCCTCTCAGCAAAGTCAAGTATCGTGAAGACACTTCTCCTTAAAAAAAGACAGAAAAGGCATAAGAATCACACAAACTGCTGATGTATCGATTACTTAAGCACTGTAATGACCTCTGCGCTATCCTACTCAGAGCAATGTTTACACAAGCATACAACAGTTTTGCTGCACAACCTTGAAATAAAGGGTCTGTATGCCACATCACTACACGAGAAAAGCTTACCGGTGATAGATGAGATCAAAGCAATTCCCTTAAAGAAAACACCTTAATGATTTAAATTAGGGCCTATTCAGCAGCAGACGCAAGAAAAAGTGCACTAGTTATAACGTTTAAACATGCTATTTAGAGCAAATGAGCAGCCATGATGGATAACACTGCTCCTATTGATAACAACATGATTTAGGGCTTATTAATTGCATATAAAGTTTCCGAATCACTGGAGAAGAGAGCAAATGCTCTACACTTACAGTAGCCTAGCTCAGCATGGTGTATCTCAGACAGTTTACATTTTGAACAAGTTTTGTGTAAGGATTGCTCACGAGCTAAAGTTCAGAGCAGTAGGGAAATATAAAAGTAGGCTGGTGCTGCAGCATGATTTAAGGTACCAGAGATATGCCTTGGCAATGACGTGGCCAGGGAATGCTGAGCATACACACTGCTTGAGCTTTCCAGCACCCTTACTTTCAGGATCAACATCAACTAATCTATCATACACTGTCACGTCAAGAGAACTTCCATTGAGGACATGCATAACCGTGTGCAATCAATATCGATCCTACTGTTTCTATCATGATCATCCTATCTGCTCCACCATGTACGTGTAGAACAGCAAAGCTTCGACTCCTCAGGCAGTTCAGGGGCAAGCCTTCAGCTCATTCCTCAAGCCATGCCTGCGCTGCAACACCTTCAGCGCAGATAAGAGCATTAGCATGCAAGTCAAGTTGCCTCACGTTGGGCGCCTTGCCAAATTCAAGCCTGTCACTGTTGGTCTAGAAGATATGGTGTAAGAATTCAGGTGTGTAATTGAGGTAGCCGGGTCTTAAGCCCGTGCCTGCAGCTATTATATTAATGATCAGGGCTGATGCAGTACGGTGTACAGTACGGTGTACGGTAATACGGTACGGTACGGTAAGAACGGTTTTTACCGTATTTTTGACACCATATATACGGTAAGATACGGTACGGTGTGCAGTACGGTCCATTTTTCCGCGGGCTAATATTTCTGACACTGCGCTTCATGTTCACATGACTGAGAACGAGGCTCTAAACCTCTTAGTTAAATAATTACTTACTCTACATGTTCTCTCCCTTTGTGGTAAGTTAAGTTGGCTGCATCAGCTCGGGGGAAGGGCCCAGCAGCAGGGGCTTGCATGGAAACTCAAAGTCGGACGCGGTACCTGTTTCCTGGTAAACATTATGTGTTTTACTCATATATACTTGTGGCAAAAGGAAAAGAAATGTTTGGGGCCGGAATTGGAGCCAAACCGCCTACCTACGGTCAAAATGTACTGTACGGTGGGACCGAACAGTACAATTTGGCACCGTACTTTTGCTCTTACCGTATTATACGGTAAAAGCTACGATACGGCGTATACCTTACCGTATATTTGGTGTCATTTTGGAAATACGGCGTAGTGCAACAGCCCTGTAAATAATAGCCCAGGACTACCTTGAGAGTCTATGTAGTCTGGAGAGTTTGTTATGTCTATTAGGCTATCTGAGGAAAAGAAGGTTCTGTTACATATGGTCAGACAATGGCAATGTGTTATGGATTCAGAGTAGGTCACTAAAGGCATTTAAAGAGTTGCACATATTCTTTATTTTGAGATGGGGAATGGGCGGGGCAGCTGTTGAAGACAACGGCAAGCCCTTCTACACGCAAAAAGTCAACCTCCAGGCAGGAAAGGCTAGGCAGACGTGCCAACCCTGTAACTATGCAACTCTCGTGCATAATACATGTCCTCTTGAAAGCCACATCCTATGGGCTCTACTAAATTCAGGCTGGCAACGCTGCCTATGGCCTGACATTGAGCAGCCATCACATGTCACCAGAATGAAAATAAGGAAGCTGTTGCAACTGTTTAAGGACGATCCCCCAGAAACATGCCTCACTGCTACACACCTGGGATAAAGACAATACAGCAAGCTAAGCTCTCATCAATATCAATGAAACCCCCACCTTGGCTGTTTTCCCAGGAGGATCCGTTGCAGGGTTTGTGATGAACTCTGTTAGGGGCAAGGGCGGCCTCGCTGCTCCCAGCTAGCTCCCACAAAACAACTGGCGGCCAAGTCCTGCCTGAGTATGCTCAGCAAGCTGAGGCAGGGAAACGCGGCGGCGACGATGGGTGCTAGCGCTCTTGCGTTATGGTCGTCTTTGTCCACGTTTACATTTGTAAAGAGCTCTCTTCGTGCACCTCTGGTGAGAGCCACATGGCCTAATGTGTGTGTATTATGAGTGCATGCGCATTAATTTAACTAGCGCTTGAGTTGAATGCGACATTGAGTTGAATTTGGTTTTGGAGCACTACTCATCGCGATGGCTGAGTTGCTTTTTTCCTGGCTTGCTCGTAGCTTCCCTAGCCTGTTGTTGAGTGCCCCGAGGCTTTGTTTCTGGATGTGCGTGCACTCAGCCAGTTGTTGCTTTTCTCACTGTTTTGCTAGCCCCTTGGTACACAGGCATTCAAGTGCGCAGCTTTTTCCCTCCTCATACCTTTGTATGCTCCGTGTGCATTATTCATAAATCTCTTCTCCATACTTGGAGTCTAGACATGTCAACTTGCACCCCTCTTGCATAAAGTTGTCCCAACACCAACAAGCCTGGAGTGTCACTGCAATTCAAGGCTCATTTGTCTAGCAACGTTGTGCCTATTATAATGGGTGCAACCTGACAGTATGTGGTAAATTGCCGTCTAGCTTATTGCAGATGGGGCAGATTGGTGGGCCTTCTGTATGGTTGCATTTAGTGGCACGCTTTTAATTGTATATTAAGTCTGTGCGGCAGAGCATGACATTCTTCTTTTCTCCAGAGGAGACACTCGCATTTTTCCAAATATGAGTTGCTTATGTCTTCTCTGGATAATGTCTTTCTTGATCAGTTCTTTGTATTTTGTGAAGCACTTTGTGGACTGATGGTTTTAAATTTTAAAGCTTTTTTTATGGACGTGCATGCGTGCTTTTACAGCACCAAGATCTGAGAAAATGGAGAGCCTTTCTGTAGGAGGCCCTGGTTGGCAGGTGTTCAGAGTATCTGGTAGGTAAGCTGGGGTAGATGGGGAATAGTTTTCTACCCCTGCTGGCCAAAATATGGATGAATGGGGATGGGCGTCAGAGTTTATGTAGATATCATGGTTATTTTGACTTTCTACAGAGCACTGTGCTATGGCACCGGCGCACTCGGTCCCAAGAATGCTAGCATGAGGATTTATCCTAAAGAGATAGATGGTGTCTTTCGATTTTTAAATGTGGTGTACAATGGTTTCTAGCAGTTTGGTGCGTTTATGTCGTTTCGTGCGCTGAGGGTAGAGGATGCTATTTCTTATTTGCCATTTTGCACCAGCACTGTCTGTTGCAATATGGATGTGTCCATTGATCAAAGCAGCAGCAATTCCTGCTAGCTTAGCATTTCTTACAGTTTTGTTGATGCTTGTGCCTCCAGGATTTGCTGTGGTGATTTTGTCGGATTGAGGATGGTACGCTCCAGCCCCGATTAATTGAGATCCATTCTCGTGATTGTAATAGAACTTCCATCTGTGAAAGCCCACTTTCCAATTAGGAGCCTTGTGTTCTAGCAAGCACTTTTGGTGTACATGATGGGAGGGGACCTGTCTGTGTGTATTGGTGTTGTTGCCAATGTTAGCATAACTGTGTCTCTCAAGTCTTTGAGAAGCCTACATAGTTTTGCCATTCTTGGCAGTATCCTTTCAGTTGGTGATTCAAGAAAAGAGAAAAGGTATGGTGCCTGCGTTTTTGAAATTCCGGGTTGCCACTGCTGATAGGTCTTGTTTTATTTTCTTCTAACCAAGACGGGTCGTTTGTAATAAGTTGCTCACTAGCAGCTTTGTTCCAGACTACTAAGATGCTTATGCCCCATGTTGCTTCCGGCAGGGGTGTTCTTTTGCTTTACTGCTAGAGGAGTGGCATGTAGCGGACATTTTCCTCTGGAACATTTCCAAGGAGAGTGCAAACATCCTTGTTGTCAGTGCAGGTTTTGTGAAAAGCGCTGGTGCTATTTCCCATCCAGTTTGGGAGCAGCAGGAAGGTAGAGGTTGCCTCTTGGTTATTCAAGGCAGATGCAGTTGCATGTTGCACTCCTTTAAGCATTTGCTTATCGCCATACATCGAGTGGCAGATGGAGAATCCAGTAAACTGTGTGGAGAGCGCATCTGAATGGTTTCCGAATACCCCGTCTCTTGGGTGGGCTGTCCAGAACTCTTGAAACTCCCGGGTAAACTCTAGAGGTGAGGCTGTTCTTTCTTTTGTGACAGTGACCAAGGCATCATGGTTGAGAAGCAAGGGGGTGGGCAGAGCCCGATAATGTAAGCCTTCAGTCTTTGTATTGTCTGCCGTTGAAAGTTGTGGGAGTCGATAGAGAAGTTCTTGGAATTCTGTCTTACAAAGCGGTAGCGTGCTGGCCACTTCTACTTTATTTTAATAACAGCTAAACATCTAGGGTGATGATGTTGCAAGAATTGCACTTGCCCTTTTGACTCCAGTCACTGTTATAAATACTCAATAGTGTGACATCACACTTCAGTACTTTCTGTACCACTTGAAGGTAGGAGTTACCACGTAACATTCTGTTACAAGGTCTTGGACAGGGAGATACAGCAGGGTGTGTGTGCCTTGATGGCAAGCAGAGATTATATGCATCCTGTTAATTGCTGAGGCGCTGAGGGGTGATGTTGCCGGAGCATTTGCCATCTATGCCGTACACACATGTCACCTCTGGGAGGGTCTGGAATATTTGACTTTTATTAGCCAGTCCTCTGCTTGTGGCAGCTAGATGGGCGTGTTGTATTGCTCAGTCATGTGTCTCTCTTGTAGTGGAGGTGGTCTGATAAGATCGACCTGTCTGATTCCTAGTTCACAGTTTCCTGTGCCCTTGATATTGCTTTGCGGGTCAGTAGGCTGCATGTCGAAATGAACTTTGTCCCTGATACGTTTGCCTAGTGTTGGTTTTCCATTGGGGAGAGTACCTGTTTGGATCCTCCAATCCTCGCCAAGCCAGGTTATCCATTTTTTGTCTGTGGGTCTGTGGGTTCAACAATTTTGCCAGAGGAGGACAACAGTGCTTGCCTCGTACTCTTCAGCTATTTTTATATTTTGTTAGGGTTGGATCTGATCATCTTTGCTGCTTCCCATGTTGGCTCCCAGTTGACCAGCCATGTTTTGCTCTCTGTCCGGCCGAGTTTCCTGATGCTCCACAGAGAGGTTTCCTGTCAGGCTGGACAGTGCCATTCTTCTGATTGGTTTGCACTTAAACGGGCACCATGGTTGTGATAACGACCAATTTGCATAAGGCAGTCCCACTGGTAGGTGTGAATGTTTGTGCTGCATTGAAATATACCTTGCTCGTGGTCAGATTCTACTTTATCCGTTCTTTCTTGCTATGGGGTGTCCAACAAATTTCGCAGCAAGCAAGGACCTTGAAGATTTTTGCGTGCAGTTGAAATCTTGCTTACACACTTAAACGATACTTTTATATTGTATTGAAGGGCCCATTTCTCAATGGCATTAGGCTTCCAGTGGACCAAATACTGCTCCTGGGATGCTGGTATTTGCCAATCACCTTGAACTCTTGCCTTTTTTTGGGCGGATCTTTTGCCAGTCAGTTATTTTGCTAATGTCGTTGCCAAAACTCACACATCTGGTTTAAAACTCTGGGAGTTCCCAGCGTGTTTGCTAATTGTTTTGCATACTCTCTCTTGTATTGCCAGAGCACGTCTGTAGAATGGTGGTTATGTGAGGGGGAGAAGTTATGACGCGTTCCTTTCTCTTCATCAGATGCCTGTTCCACATTTAAGAAGCGTCTCTTTTGGCTTGTAGGTGGTTGTATTTCTTGGGCGTTTGTGTGTGGAGGTCCTGAGGTGTTTTGATGGTTATTAGTGATGGGCAGTGGTTAAGCTGGCGTTGGGAAACTCACACTTACTCTTGCCTAAATTGTTGGTCCCATGGTCTGTTTAAATGGTATGTGTGGGGGCTGGTTTCTGCTGGATATAGCGCTTGGTAATGGAGCTCAGAGATCTTTTAGGCAATGCCCCCCTTGTGGGGGCGTGAGCCCCTAGCGTTGTCTACTCCTCACCACACTTCACACATACAGGTCATCTGGTACTCACCACAAACACTACTACCCTGACTCCTCCACAATGCGAGCACCTTGGTTTGATGGCCGTTGCCAACACATGAAACAGATGGTGGAGGGATGCTGCAATGTGAGGGGATGCCCCAGCTAGAGAACAGCTTTTGAGACAATACAGAGCTTACAAGAAACATAACAAAAAAAGAGAATCTACGCAGGCAGTGAAAACCACTCCCCACATTAATTAAGGAAAAAGAGCCGCTTTGGTACCGAGTACCATAACGCTCCTCCACCGCGAGCACCCAATGGTGCAAAAGAAGTTATGAAGGGGAGAGACAACAAAAATGTTTGGTCAAATTATTTTACAACTATTACACCCTACACAAGATGCTGAAAAAACCTGCTGCAAAATAAATGACTCCCGTGTCTGAGCAGCTCATTGTCACATGCCTGATGATAATGAGCTGCTCTCCCGGGTCTCATCCCACATCTCTAATATGAACATTGCTTCTTCACCCGGCTTTGACACATTCACTCTTACTTTTATCAAGTGTGCCACAAAACGAGTGCCCAGACACGATGGCAGGGGACAGGAAAATGTTTATGTGATAGCTCCACACATTACCGCTCTCTTCAGCATGCTCATGACACAAGCACGCATTCCAGGTCCGGACAGAAGCCAAGCTTGCTCATATTCAGGGGCCAGTGAAAAATCCGGGTAACTACATCGAATGATCGCTGTGAGTGGCACGTTGTACAGATTTTATGCCAATGTTTTGCGCTATATCGTTCAAGAATGGTATGGCCAGCACAACAAGATCCCAAATTTCCAGTTTGGTTTCTTCCCTGGCAGAAGCACGCTACAGCCACTCTTCATATCAAGACACTTGAAAGACGCAGCCCAAAAACTACAAGCAAGTACATCAGGACTGTATGCTGCTTTCATCGACTTCATGCAGAGATACGATTCCATACCCAGAGACAAACTGTGGGAACACTTACGCCGCTGCCACATGCCTCACCATCTACGCGCTCTCCATCCTCCAAGACTTGTATTACACAGATGAGTACACACTGCTGGATGGGGACAAGCAAGCAAGTGTGCAGCCAGAGTTTGGTGTGAAGCAAGGCTGTCCCCTTTCCCCCCTGCTTTTTTCCATCTACTTGAATGATGTTGACAGTCTGGTTGAAGGGGTACAGGGCGCACTTACCGGTAATCCAAATTTTGCTGTTCCAGAACTGCTGCTTGCTGATGACCTCTCTCTGCTGTCCAATGTCCATGAACAGCTGCAGACCATGCTCAACAGGCTCAGAGTTTGTGACCGCAGGAAATCTTTGACTGTGAACGCACACAAATCTGAGGTGATGTGCTTCATGTCCAGGTCTGATAACCGCTTGCCTCCTCTCTCTTATGACGGCACGCAACTATCCTACACCGACACATTCAAGTACCTGGGCACGGTGCGTGACAAAAATATCAATCTAAATACTGCGGCTGATGCAGCGCTGAGACCCTTCGCGGCTGGCACTTTCTGAGTCGAAAAGTTTGCATTACAAGAGAATGCCCTTACTAACAGGCTGCATGCTCACATCTGGCTCCTCAAAAGCTATGCAATTCCTGCTAGCATGTACTCGAGCCAGATCTGGACAACTCCTATCTTACAACAGGGCAAAGAGATGGACAACGCAGTTCAGAAGTGGCTGCTGACATTGTTAAAAAGAATCCTTGGATCAGGGGCACTACTCCTTCTTGATACGTTATACGAGAGTTTGGCCTTGAGCCCCTACAGTTTGACTGGTTTTGTGCCACAATGCTTCTTTACAATACTCTGACCCAATGCAATAGCACTACTGCCAAACATATTTTACATGCTGACATGCGACTGAGCTCCAAGTCTGATGACTGCTAGTCTTCCCATATTGTGTCAGCCGTGACTGGTCTAGTACAAGAGTACATGTTCAAAGAATAGCTGCAGAACTGTGAACCCATTGATCTCAGTCCTCACTTACAACGAATGGTATGCACTGCCCCCAAAAAAGGATCTGCCAGAGCCTGGCTACTCATTCTCCCTACAGCCTTCCCAAGTACATGTTCCTAAACCTCCCACAATATGTCATTCACAGTGTTGCCCGTTTCAGACTGCGTGTCCACACCCTTTGAGACCGCAACATGGAACCTCTTCCTTCTCCTTTGGTTTAAACACGTGTTTCTCATTCAGTGGAACTACCTTTTATTTTTTGTTGGGCTGGTTTGGAGTTGGTTTTTTAGTGTGCTGGAAGGTGTCAGCACCCAACCCATCGGGTGAGCCCAACAGGTGAGCCCAACAGGACTGCCAGACTGCCAGACCATGGATTTTGTAATCTAACCTTATTCATTGGAAGGCATGTCCACTTTTTGGGGACCACCCACCCCCCAAACCCCCCTTCCAGTGCTCTCACCAGATTAAAAACGGGTACCAATAATCTGCTCCTTATTAAATTCTGCATTCATCTGCATACTCATCAATACCTGAAACTGAAGTGTTGCAGAGTTGTGCAGCAAAAACTGAGATACAAACGCCCATGCACACGTGACCTGGCAGGCTCCCACAACTGGCTTGCACAGTCCAACATTGCTTCCATTTCTTCATAATTCCACTGAATGTCTTATGCTGGCACAATCCTGTAAGTTTGAGGTAAATTGCTGCTTCATCGGCTTGACTCACTCCGCGGCCTGGAACCATGGGAGTTTTGGTGCATTATTCGTTACAAAAGTAAATTTGGTGGAGGAGTTTTATGGTACCCGGTACCAAAGCGGCTCCTTTTCCTTATTTAATGTGGGGAGTGATTTTCACTGCCTGCATAGTTTTTTCTTTTTTCTTGCAAGTATGTGCTCATATACAGCAACAAAATGTACCAAGGAAATAACACCTAACTCTGTGTGCAGTGTGTCTGTTGTTGCGTGTTTAGCTCTGCAACTAGGGCAACTGGTTGAGTTAAACACTTGATTTCTCAAACTGCACAATTGTAATCTGCTTGCACTCTGCTTGCACACACCACGTACCAGCAATTGCATGGATGCGAACTATCATGGCCGGGTCTGTGATCAGCTCAAATAGCTCCCTCCACTTGGCAGGCGCCTTGGGGTTTCCTGCCTTGCTGGACGCTGTTGCATGCACAGGCATCTGGTGAGAGGCAAACCAGGTGGCCACAAATGCTTGAGATCCCCAGCAAGCCAGCGAGTGAGGCAGGCCTCTGAGCTTTTTTTTTTTTTTTTTGGGGTGGTGTTACAGCTACGGCCCCCAGCAGGGACCTGACAGACAACAAAAAAAAGAGGAGAGAGGGCTCAAGCAGAGGAGAAAGCAAAAGGAAGCTGCTCAAGGAGACC
>Ga0307968_1003788_pt1 | contig 12488 bp, 18 predicted proteins | sample OrgLakmetagen650_FD_201834 | JGI IMG/M metagenome (GOLD analysis project Ga0307968, IMG submission 201834) | Saline water microbial communities from Organic Lake, Antarctica - #650 | ecosystem: Environmental > Aquatic > Non-marine Saline and Alkaline > Saline | place: Antarctica: Organic Lake... | reverse complement strand
TATTTTCGAGCTCACAGCCTGAGACGGACAGGGCAGCAAAGCATGCATCATCTTAAGGAGGCAGAAATTCACAAATCTGAGCTTGCAGGTATTCTTGAAATACCCATAATACTTGGCATACAAATTGAAAAAAATGTAAGATGTCAATTTTTTGGCCGTTTAGGTACACCCAGGACAGGGCAGCCGAGCATGCACCATCTCAAGACAGCAGAATTTCAAAAGATTGACCTTGCAGATGTTTTTAAAACACCCTTACTACCCAAATTAGAAAGTTTCAGGGAGATCCATAAAGTTCACTTTTACCTGTTTTTGGCCTGAAATGCCTGAGTGCTGAACGTACCTGTCGGGCAGGGGTGTTCGAGTCAACCCCCACTTTTAAGAGTGTCATCTGAATCAGTAAAAATTACTGACTCGAATGCTTTTTGAATTAAGAGCTGAGGTGCAGTATCCAGTAACCGTTCCTGCTGTGTGAGATAGGTCGTCGCCCAAAAAGCATACTACACACCACACCGTGTTGACGTGTCTAATGCAGGATGAATGTCAATAGAAGACTCATGGAAGAGGCAGTTCTTAAAGGTGGGGATCATCTCACCTTTGACTAGTCAAATATGCACACAAACTCGCATACTCACACACACGCGCCCTCAAGCACAGGCACGCACGTGCGCGCGCACGCACACACACGCACACAAACACACACACACGCACACACACATTCACATACACATACACGCACACATACCCGTACACACATATACATACACATACTACACATACACACACACACATTTGCAGGTTCACACTAATGCAGACACACCACTCAAGCACACTCACTCAAGCAAACACAAAAAGCAACCACGTGTGCAGGCTGACATCATGCCCAAGCGGGATAACGAGGGCAACCCCCTTCCACCCCAGCTGCCACAACCAGACCAGCAACAAAAGCAGCAGAAGCAGCAGTCAAAACGGGGAGGCAACAAAAAGAGTAACGTGGCATCCAGCATCCTCTACTCTTCAGGCCAGACTGTACAACAGCAGCAGCAGCAGCAGCAGCAGCAGCAGCAGCAACGCAAAAGTGCGCACCAGCAGGCAGCAAATATCAATGGAAAAAAGGGGCCTGTGCCATTGCTAGTCACCACCATTTCCGGAGCTACCAAGCCGCGCATCGATGACGACACAGCCCCCCCTGGTGACCAGCAACAGCACCATGCCAGCCTCACAAACAGGAAGCAAGCCCCCCACACCTCCAAAAATCCAGCAGTGAACATGACTGAGACTGCAAAGGGAAGAGGTCCCTCCAGCGCCGGTGCCCCCCCCCCTTTCTTAACATCCCGTGATCTCCTACAGCAGGCCCCCCCTACAAATTCGTTCCATCGAAGTCTCCCACAACCCAAAGCAGCTACAGGATCAGCGCCCTCCTCCAATGTGAATGGCAGGTGCGCTAACCCCACGCGTGCACAAACACACAAACAAATGTGACATGCACGCTGCTGTGAACGTAAGCGCCACTCACCCTTGTTCCTGTGCTAGATGCTACGTGATCTGTTGTATATTGCTCTATTGCTGAGGGAGGTTAAAGACCTCAAAGGCATGAATATAGTACAGAAATTTATGCAGAGAGAAGATGATTTTCCGCACAGAATTGTGAGGAAAAGATACACGCAAGGCGAGCAGAGCGGGAACATCTGAATCAATGTACTAGTTTAGCTCATGAAGCCAGGGATCCCCAGAGTTATGAGTGAACCGTACGAGGAGCATACTTTCTATCACCGTTTATATTATTGCTGGAAATTACTCATGTACTTTATGTACTTATGTACTTTATGTATGTATGTATGTATGCACTTTATGGATGGATGGATGGATGGATGGATGGATGGATGGATGGATGGATGGATGGATGAATGGATGGATGTGTGCGTGTGTGTGTGTGCGTGCGTGCGTGCGTGCGTGTGTGTGTATGTATGTATGTATGTGTGTGTATGTATATGTGCATGTGTGTATGTGTGTATGTATGTATGTATGTATGTATGTATCTGGCCAACGTGGTCAATTGACATTGATACAATACACATTAGCCCTCCAACGTCATCCTTCCCTTATGTATGCCAGTAGGGCTCTTATGTCCTTCGGTATATTCTTATCAAAATATTCTGCCTTATCATCGATTTTAAGTCATGTCTGCCCTTGCTGTTGCTCATCTGTCTGATTGCTCTTGTGTGCCTGCTGGTGATTTAAATTAAAGCTGCCTGTGATCTAACAAACAAAGGGCCACTTTCACTGACCCCTGTTGCGTTCAGTGCATGTTGGGATGAGTCTGGCTTTAAGGGGAAATAATGGCCAATTCATGTTTATGCTTCACAGGTTCTAACCGATTCCCAAACAGGTGCTGCCAGATCCTCACAGGCTCTCAGCATGCCTGTCCGTGTATAAGTGCACACAACAACACCAACACGCACGTACACATACCTCAAGGTCCATACATTGGCACAATCCTTCACCTCGATCCTCCCCCCAACCCCGTCCTTCCTCCCTCCAGGCCCACCAGCATGCTCGACATCGTGTCCAAAACATGGCGCACACACCAAGGCCCGCCAAGGAGCACCACCGCCCACACCTCCAAGCCCTCCCCCCAGCATCATGCCAGCACCAAAACAGGATACGCACCACCATCTGCACCGCCTGTACCTCTCGCTACCGCTGCACAATCTGCTGCGATGTCCAAGGGCCGCCCGTTCGCTGCTGTTCCGATCGACCCGGGCCCAGCATGCTCCACCAGTCGGCCCTGCACCAGTCACGCGCCTCCATCATCACGGCCACCGTCACCACCATCATTAGCACTATCGCCATCACCAAACCCTCCCTCTATGCCACGACCACCACCACCACCACCATCAAACCACTACACCAGTCACGTGCCTCCATCATCACGGCCACCGTCACCACCATCATTAGCACTATTGCCATCACCAAACCCTCCCCCTATGCCACGACCACCACCACCACCACCATCAAACCACTACACCAGTCACGTGCCTCCATCATCACGGCCACTGTCTCCTCCCTCACCGCCATCATTGGCACTATTGCCCACAGCAAACCCTCCCCCTTTGCCACGACCACCACCACCACCACCACCACTACTGCCCGCCACTTCCCACCTGTGCAACCCCGTCCCCAAAGCTCATCCCCAGCAAGGCTTCTGCCCAAACAACAGCAGCCATTCCTCATACTGTGCTCCTCTTCCCCATCCCAGCATCGACACTTCCCACGCGGTCCTATCTCATAATGCATCCCACTGCGGTAGTGTTCCTCATTGGCCAGCCAGCAGCAGCAGGCTGCAAACAGGAAGGGGGGGGAAAGGTGCGGTAAATGCACAGGAGGTGCGAGTTGGAGAGGGGGGGGAATCTACTGGTGCACATGGAGCTGGAAAAGGGGGGGGAGCTGCAGTAGGAGCACGAGCCACCCCTCTTGGGCACTTGGGCGGTATGGCCCTGCATTCCGGGCAGCTGGAATGTGAGGGCAGTCTGCAATGGAGTGAGGGAGCACCTGTGTGTGAGCCTACGCTCAGGGAGCACACACAGCTTGTTCAAGAATCATCACAGCTGGAAGTCCTTGGCCCGACCCAGCAGCCTACAGCAGAACCACAGCAGCAGCAGCAGCAGCAGGAGCGACAACGGCACCCTACTTGCCTGCTTACCAGTCAAGATATCAGCTACGGTCCAAATCACTGCATGCAGGCTTTCCCTGGGCGAGGGGATCCAAGCTTGGCATGCCTGCCCCTGCCACTCCCGACTCCCTTTGTGGCAAGCCAAGGCGCTCACAATGCTCGCAGCCCCCTCCCCTCACAAGATCGACCCACGCAACAAGGAGTGCACATTCAGCAGCACTACCACTCCATGCACCATCATCATCAGCCTCATCATCATCAGCAGCAACAGCAGCAGCAGCAGCAGCAGCAGCAGCAGCAACAGCAGCAACAGCAGTGGGAGGGGGGAGAGTGCGAGAGCCCACCCCACACACCCTCCTCCCTCACCCTTGACCCTGTGGAACACTTGCCACACCGCTCTTGTTCGCCCCTGGCCTTCCAAACGCCTCACGCTGTCCCCCCTATGCACAACACGCAGCACTTACACAGCTTCATGGAGCCACAGGGTGATCCGCAGGTGGGTAACAAGCACGCCATAAAACATGTGTTTATGCATGATGCACGCACATACGCACGCATGCATACAAGTGCGCATGTGTGCAATTTGCATGCTATCACGTAACAACAAAAGCATTCACACACGCGCACCTTCACACGACTATAGACGCAACTCCCTCACACACACACACACACACACACACATGTACTTATGCACTATTGCAGGCACAGCACATAAAGGCAACACAGTCTGGCACGCGTGCTCACGTGCACACACATACACACCAGCACACACACACACACTTGAATCCCCCTTCCGTCAACTTTGTGCCTTTGGCCTTGTGCCTGCCTGCGCAGCTCTCCTTTGGTGACCTGCCCGTCCCCGCTTCTCCCAGCACAAGCAGCACCTCCTATCACAGCTGTAGGGGGGGCGACTTGTCGTCGGCATTGGCGGGAGGGCTGTGCGGTGGCCGTGGGCTGTGGGGTGGGGGCAAAGATGCACGGTTGGTGGACACTGCGTGCACCTCTGCAGGTAGGGAGGAGACCGGAGAGAGAATGCGGGGTGTTAAGAGGAATGTGGGGAATAAGAAAAGGGATGTTAGGAGTTGGGGATCAGGGCAAATTTTGACTGACGGACGGTGAAAGGTTTGATCTGATAAGTGGGATGTCTTGTTTCAGGAGGTAGTGGTGGGGTAAAACTACATGGGCATTCAGGGAACATGTAAAAAAGTAGCATCCTCTCTTGCTGTTGCGTATCGCTCAAGTTTTGAGTGAGCATTTGCAATTAAAGGTGGCACGCCAAAACGCAATCCTAGATACGAGACGTGCATCTCAGCTAAACTACAGTTGGACCTAGCACCCTCTTGCTGCCTACTGCCACAGACCATGTGTGCAGCCCAAAACAAGCACGCCCTGGGCCTCACTATTTGCTGGATCAGGTCTGTCCAATCCTCTCGCCCCCCCCCCACTAGCTTAACACCCAGTCTCAAGTCATCAGCGCACGCTGGAGCATTTCACACAACAGCTCTCTTACTGCTCGCAGGGCTAGGTGTGCCCAGTGCAGTCCTTGCCCACAGGGCCATGGCACTGCCACCTTGCCAAGCACCACAGCAGCAGCAGCAGCAGCAGCAGCAGCAGCAGAATGGTTGCTGCTCTGGCGAAGGGGAGGAAGATATGTTGTTGGGCTGCCTGGGTGAGCTGCTGCCAGCACAGCCACAGGCGCATGGCGTGCAGCAGCCACGGTCGCATGACGTGCAGCAGCCACAGTCGCATGACGTGCAGCAGCCAGGGAGCAGACGTGCCCAGCCAAGCTGGCCCCCTGACCAGGACCATTCATGGCCTGACCAGATCCAATTTCCAGACCTGGCACCGCAACCCGATCAGCCTCAGCACGAGCAGCACAAACACAAGCCTCAAATCCAATCACGAGGTCACCAGCCTCAGATCCAATCTCCAGACCTGGCGCCGCAACCCGATCAGCCACAGCACGAGCCTCAGGTCCACGAGCCTCAGATCCAATCACGAGGTCACTGGCCTGACCAGATCCAATCTCCAGACCTGGCACTGCAACCCAATCAGCCTCAGCACGAGCAGCACAAACACAAGCTGCTAGCTCGTCATGCAAACCCTGCTCACACAGACATAAAGCATCAGAACCTGCAAGCTCCTCTTCCTTGCTCCACGCACAAGGGCAAGGACCAGCAGCTAGGTCAGCAGCTGGAACAGCAGCCAAGTGCAAGCGCAGTCCATGCTGGGGACCTGCCTACCTACGACAGCCTCCTCGCGTCTTGTGGTTCTGGTTCAAGTGCCTCAGCATTCAGGTGAGACCAAAGATTTGAGTTGTTAATTCCTTTCATTCATGCTGGGTGTGAAGGGCTTTGATCACACTTAGGGTGACCAGAATCATTCATATACAGTGTGCATACGGTATTTTTGGCAGGGAAATCGCCAAATATACGGCCATATATGGTGTATATATGCGGTTCTGGCCAACTCTAATTACAGTACAAGCACAGAGATTCCCGCACTGTCTAAGCATTGAGTGCAAATAAGCAAGACCTTTGACTCTAGCATCAAAGCTATGTTTTAGGTCTTGCACAATAGTGTAGGCACATGCAACTACGGTGCCTTGTCTTACGCATCCTCATTGTTGCTTAGTATCAAGTATCAAATGGTTGTAATCAAGTGTCTTGTCTTACGCATCCTCATTGTTGCTTAGTATCAAGTATCAAATGGTTGTAATCAAGTATTAAATGGTTGTAATCAAGTGTCTTGTCTTACGCATCCTCATTGTTGCTTAGTATCAAGTATCAAATGGTTGTAATCAAGCAGAGGGGGCTAACTGAGGCCCAAAATGGGCAAGTTTTTATATGCTCTTTGGCTTATGCGCCCCACAATTGGCAAGCTCCAGATTTTACATAATATGTCCATAGATGTAACATTTGGAGCTTGCCGATCTTGGGGCGTGTGCTTAATTTGCTGTGGCGTGCAGGCCACTTTTTACCACACTCTTTATACCAAATCACCCACTGCACCAATCTGGAATAATTTTAATGGTGTAAAATATTTCTTGGAAAAGAACAACAAAAATGAAAGAAAATGGCTGAGTGGTTGGTGTCTTATGAAAATTTGAGCCATTTTCCCATGAAAATCACCACATTAGGGTTTACATGCACCACGTGCTTAATCCAGTCTATCTCAGCACGCAAACTGACCCACATAAAACAGGATACATGCTCGGGTAGCTCTCAATACCAGCTACACCATGGTACTAAAATGGTGTCGATCGAATGAAGTGGCTGTGAGTGACTGCCTTCTAACTGCTAAAATGCACATTTTCAGGCATTTCCTCCGTTAGCCCCCGCTGGTAATCAAGTATCAAATGGTTGTAATCAGGCTAACTCTCTGACAGGAGGGCCTTTTTTGTTTGCTGGTAACGGAGTTTTACGGTACTCGGTACCAAAGTGGCTTTCTTTTTCCTAAATAATGTGGGGAGTGGCTTTCACTGCCTGCGTGGGTTTTCCTTTTTCCTATCAAAATGGTGGGGTCGATCCCAGTGCTCATCCCTTCCTCACCCTTCTGCGCCCCCTGTTGCACTTTGCAGCCACGAGCACCCCCACCTTGCCTCCCTGCTCCCCACTTTGGACTACATCAACTCAGGCGGTGATCAACAAGAAAACGAGATTGTTGCCCAGCGCAGCATGGGGTGTGGTGTGAATGAGAAGATGTCAGATGTGGATGGCAAAGATGCTGGCGAGGGGGGAGCAGGGCGAGATGGGAATGGCCTGCATTCACGTCCACACATCCTCAGCAATGAGCGTGTTTGCACAATTACCGGTGAGGAAAGCAAGGGGCAGGGAGTTAGGGGAGGAAGTGAGGCTTTGGGAGTGGCTGTGACCAGTAGGGGTGATCCAGACAAGGCAGTTGGCAAAAGTGTATGCCTTGAAGGAAGAGAGCGGGACCTACACAAGAGGTGTGCCAAGGGGGGTGGTTTCGGCGATCAAGATGCAGAAGGGAGTGGCATGGGTAAGGAAGTACATGGTAGGGGTGTTGCTGGGTTGGTAGAGGAGGGAGGAGGGGGTGGTGATGTAGATGGCCAGCCTGATAGCCTGGTTGCATGCCAAGGGTCCGAGGCGCCTGCCACGCTTGCTTGGATGAGTATGCAGCCGTCACAGCACCAGGAAGCGCAGCAAGAACATGAGCAGCCACTGCAGCAGCAGCAGCAGCAGCTGCAAGGTCAGCAGCGGCAAAAGCTGCTGCTGCAACAACAGGCGCAACCACAGCAGCAACAACATGAGGACCAGCATCAACATGAGGACCAGCATCAACAACATGAGCTGCCACTGCAGCAGCAGGACCAGCAGCAGCAGGACCAGCATGAGCAGCAAAATCAGCTGCCACAGGAACAGGCGCAACCGCAGCAGCAACAACATGAGGACCAGCAGGAAAAACATGAGCAGCAGCAGCAGCAGCAGCAGCGTCTGCAGCAGGAGCAGCAGCGACAGGTGCCGCTGCCGCCACAGCAGCAGCAGGGACAGCCGCACGAGGAGCAGCAGTCACGGAAGCAGAAGCAGAAGCAGAGAGGGAGGGAGGTGGAGGAACAGGAGAGCTCTTTCCACCTCACGCCCTTACCAACCAAGCTGTGCAGAAGGAGCAGTGCATGGAGCAGCCCTGAGGAGGTGCGAGGAAGTACACGTGTGTGTATGCGTTAGTCGATGCTTGTTGGGTGGAGTACACGTGTGTGTGAACGTGTTAGTTGATACTTGTTGGGTGGAATACACGTGTGTGTATGTGTTTGTCTATACTTGTTGGGTGGAATACACGTGTGTGTATGTGTTCGTCGATACTTGTTGGGTGGAGTACACGTGTGTGTATGTGTTCGTCGATACTTGTTGGGTGGAGTACACGTGTTTGTATGTGTTCGTCGATACTTGTTGGGTGGAATACAAGATGATTGGGTGAATTGTTGGTTGTGTATGGCAAAGGCTTCTATAGAGTTTCTGCAGGTGAGGCACACGTACAAGAACTGGATCTCATAGCGCGCCAATCACCAAACTTCAATCCCGTACCTATAGAAATTGATGGTCATATAGCAAGCAAGGACGCACCACGTACCACACACACGCGTGCACCCATTCATCTACTCACAGGCACACGCTGGCATGCACCCTCCCGCTGCTTGCCAAAACCAGCAAAGCCGGCAGCTACAGCAGGATGCCATGCAGGGTGCAGCGCAGGCAGGACAGCAGGACGATGACCAAGCATCTCCCATGCAGATCACTCCTGGCATACGAGCTCACTGGCAGCAGCGGCAGGGTGCCATGCACGCCAGGGCAAGAAATGAGGATGGTCAGAGTACCCCCATGCAGATCACTCCTAGCGTGCGAGCCCATCAGCAGCAGTACCAGCAGCAGCACGGCACGCTGCAATTGGGAAGTGGAGAGGATGATGCATCTCCAATGCAGGTCACTCCCGCTCATGCTGGACCTCCGGATTGTGTGTGCATTGCCCGTGCGTCTTCTGGGGAGGGTTCTCCCGTCCACACGCTGCAATTTGAGCAGCTGGAGGAGGGACCTGAGGGGCAGCGGCAGGAAGAGGCACAGCTTCAACTGACACTGGAGCAGCAGCAGCACCAGCTGCAAGTCAATCAGGCTCAGCAAGCTGAACAACAGCAATGCCAACAGCAGCAGCAGGTTCAACTTGAGCAGCAGCAGCAGCAGCAACCTCCAGGAGTTTCTGGACCTCAGCCTCAGATGCATCTGCATGCACACCGACAGCAATATCCTCTCCACCATCAACAGCAATTAAACCTGCCACAACAGCAGCAGCAGCAGCAGCAGCGGCAGGTTCATCTTTTGCAACAACAGCAGCAGCAGCAGCAGCAGGTTCATCTTTTGCAACAACAGCAGCAGCAACAGCAGCAGCAGCAGCAGCAGGCACAGCAGCAACAGCAACACCTAGTCTCTCTAGGATCTGTTTTGGGTGAGGAATGCAGCATGGACTTCTGGAAGCCTGTGGTCAGGGTCTACGAGGTGCGGGTTGACTGGAGCTTGCATGACAGTTGACCGAGAACATATATAAAGAGAGCAGGAACGCAGCTTGGAGGATTGCCGCGACAAAAGCTCATCCCTTTTTGTTTCTTTAGTCAGCTGCTCCAGTTTACTTTTCCACCCCTCTGATTTGTAACCAAACCGCTGCTCAACATCTAATCATTTCCAACAGTGGCAGGTACACGCTCAGGACCCAGCTACCTCAATTAAACACACCTACTTCCTTTCAATTTTTATGCATACACGCAGGCCTGAACCAGCTGGAATTTCTTCCAAAAATTACATTTACATACTGCACTATATGATGAAGTTCTGACCCAAAAACTTGGCTTCGTAGCTTGTGCTGCTATATGGAAAGCAAATATGAAGCAGTTTGTGATGCCTGTTCAATGTTGACATTGCTGACACAGATGACAAAGGGCCTTACACATTCATGTGGCCGTGCATGGTTCTAAAATAGGGTTGGAATGGTGCGGCACTCCATCCATGCGTAAAAAAAGCAAAGCCAATGCCTTAGCCTGAACTAGCACGCGCTCAGGGGTAGGCCATCAAATGCAAGCAGTTTCCTACATCCTGCTCCCTTTTCTTGATGCAAAACAAATCACGAGCGTTGGTGCCTCTCTTCCACGAACGCCATTCTTAAGCTTCCCTAAATAAGCTTGCCTCATTCAGACAGACTATGACAGATGCCCCATTCCGTTGCACACAGACTTTCCCCTTCCAGAAGGACGCCTTGGAGTTTGCGACATGGTGTGCAGATGCCCCTGCTGCCGATTTGCGATACATGCTGAGCCAGGCAGACCAGGTGCCTTACCGAGAGAGGTATGTGTTTATATGTGTGTGGGGGGGGAAGAGGCAGGGTGGGGGGAGCGTGTATGTGCTTGTGGGGTACGTCTGAGTGTACCTGCGTGAGGGGGCGGGTATGGGTGTGGATGTGGGGTGAGTGTATGTGTGCGCGTGTATGTGTGTGCTTGCTTATGGGTTGAGTCAGTATGTGTTAAGAATTTACAGTGTGTAGGTGAGGGCGTTTGTGTATGCCTGACTGCAATGCGATGAATGCATGTGGCTTAGAACGTTTACATACGTACATACGCATACATACAAGGCCCTGCTGCAAGCGACTGCAGGCGTAAGTCCACCCACATTCTTTAAGCCTGATTCTTGCCATGATCAGGTTTTGAAAATTGATAACTTCTTTACAAAACATTGGATGTTAAAAACAGCTTGTTCTTTACTTAATCATTTTCTTACAGCAATGCACATGTACTTGAACATGCACATGCACACACGCGCATACATACACATACAAACACGCACAACCATACATCCAGGTGGAAGCGAATCATGAAAGAAGTGGATCTGTGCAAGCAGCTGGCTCAAGAGCGGCAGCAACAACATCACCAACAACAGCAGCAACAGCATGCACAGTTTGCACAGCAACAGCAGCAGCACCACCAGATTGGCATGCCTGCCCCTCCTGTGCTGCTACCTCCGCCTGCTTTACAGCAGCAGGCTATACTGGCCCCTCAAGCTCTTCATTGCCTCCAACCTAATATGAGCTGCTTGCAGGTGAACCAGCAGCAGCAGCAGCACCAGACGCACTATCAAGCTCAGCAGCAGCAGCAGCAGCAGAAGCAACAAGTACAATTTCAAGCACACCATCACCATCACCAGCAGCAGCAGCAGCAGCAGCAGCTGCCCTTGCAGGCTCCCTGCCATCCCGGCATGCAGTTATCAGAAGCACTGCTCCCCATGCACCCCCTTCCCCCCCATGGCTGCGTACAGGGTCCTGTAAGCCCGTTGGCTAGGCCTGTGCATGTGCGTGTGTTCAGTGAAGAGTACCCAAGCCGTGCTGCTCCGAGGTTGCACGCTGCTGCTGCAGGGGTAGGCTCTGCTGCTGCTTCTGCTGCTGCTGCTGGAGCAGCTGGTGTGTCTAGGGCAGGTGGAAACCATGGTGCTGCTACGCTTGCCAGTGCTGCTGGTGGTGTGGTGGGCAGCGAATGTGGGTCGAGAGCAGCAGCCGGAGCTGGTGCCAATAGAAGTGCTGCTGTTGTTCCTGCTGTGGGGCTTGGTATTCATGCTTGGCCCGGCAGTAGCAGTGGTGGTGGTGCTGCAGGTGGTGTGGGGAACAAAAGGGAAGGTGGATCAGATGCTAGGTCTGCTGCTGATGAGGATGCCAGTACTGCAATGACTGCAGCTGGGCGAATAGGGCCAGCACAGGCAGGGCCAGCAATGGCTGCACCTGGGCCAGCAATTCATGCCAACGCTGGACCAGCAACGGCTGGAACAGGGCAAGCAGTAAATCCTGTACAGCCAGGGTCAGCAATGGCAGCACCGGGGCCAGCAGCAGTTCCTGCACACCAAGCAGGACTAGCAGATCCAGCTGAGCCAGCCACGGATGGTCATCTCAGGCGTCGCCCTGATCCGACTGGAGGAAGGCAAGCAGGGCAGCTCAGTGGCCCTGTACTTGGGCCTGCTTCGTCATCCCCAGTGAAGCACGGGGGAAACGTGAAGGGTGCTGAGTTCACACGCAACTTCATCGTCACGACGTACCCTGTGAGTTGCTTCTGCTTCACGTTCAGTTATGTACACTGTGCACTGTGAGTTCACACGCAACTTCATCGTCACGATGAACCCTGTGCGTCACTGCTGCATGATGGTGAACTACACCGGTCATTGTGAGCAATGCACCCTGAAGCGTGCGTGTGTCTGTGAGTTGCTGCTGCCAAACATTGAACAGTGCATCGTAAAAATGCGTCAGAGAAAGAGGGAGAGAGAGAGAGAGAGAGAGA
>Ga0307968_1003787_pt1:10000-12489 | contig 12489 bp, 13 predicted proteins | sample OrgLakmetagen650_FD_201834 | JGI IMG/M metagenome (GOLD analysis project Ga0307968, IMG submission 201834) | Saline water microbial communities from Organic Lake, Antarctica - #650 | ecosystem: Environmental > Aquatic > Non-marine Saline and Alkaline > Saline | place: Antarctica... | reverse complement strand
TGTCTCTTTTTCTGGTGTCTTGTTCAGTCTGGCCTCCTTCTCTTCTTGAAGCTGCCTTTTTTTTTTGCTATAGCTCAACTGCCCTCGCTGGCGGATATAGCTGTGTAACCCTTACCCTTACCCTACTGCTTACACCTGTTCCGTGTATTCACGCCTGTGCGCTCTCTGCTCCTGCTCGTGTGCGTGTATCTATGTGCTAGTGCTACTACTCATCTTTGGTTGGCTGCCACACTGCTGTCCCTTCCCGAAGCTGGAACGTTTAGCGACGCAGGCATTATTATCATTGTGTTACATGTTAATAAGACTAGGCGAGAACCTGGAATCACAGACCTTACGCGGAAGATAAAGGTTAGTCAGTAAGGATGGCACATCCATGTTATCGAACAAGGCATAGAAACTTTCGACCGTCAACCAACTAACTGCTTGTCACACGATTTGTCGCTGCCCTTGATTGGGCGTGACAAAACAGGCACGTTCAACCAAGGCACATTTCGGCCCCTGCACTGCCAGTCAGCAACACCTGTCATGTGTTCTCCCTATGTCTCTTCACAAGCTGGATCCGTGAAATCACAGCCTCAGCATGGTCCAGGCAACATTAGGTTTCGAAAAAGTAGAAAAAGAACAGAGTAAAGCTGAATAATGTAAATGCTGGCATGACCTAAGAAAGAACCCTTCAATCTTCTAACGCTACACGTAACGAGCAGCCTTACACTCAAGCATGTCGTATATGTCAACAAAAGCCAGCTGTTCTCATGGGCATGCGTTTCGGGGGATGATAATACAATACTAGGTACCTAATTAATAAGATGAATTTAATGGACTTGCAAGACTCAAACCTATTATTGTTATATAGCAAATCACACAATTACTTGGCGCTCATGACACTAACTCTGACTCAGTGTTTGTGAAGCGACCTCCACAAGTAGGAGGCAATTTTGTAACACTTTCAACATCACACAGACACATGCACGTCCATAACTTTCATGTATAGAGCCATTAGCAGCCAAACAGCGCATGCAAACTTGACACCTGTGTCCTTTTAGTGATAAAAAACAGTACCTCCTCAGTCTACCTCCTCGGGCAGGCTGAACAGGTGGCGAGGTTGGGAGGGTTGGGGAGCAAATGGGCTAATGTGCTTAATGACACCCCTGTTCTGGAATGCCATGCCAACAGGCTTACAGGGCAGTGGTATAGGGCCGCTGAGCTGCTGCTGCTGCCGTAGCATGGCAAGTTGCTGTTGCCGCCTCATGAGCAGCTGGTACTGGGTCTGTATGGATGGCCCCACTTCTTGGTGCGCGTGTGCAGGAGCAAAACCCCCTTGTGCCCTGGTAGCCAGGCCAGGGTGCTCTATACCGTGCTCTCTGAGCAGGGGATGCACGGGAGCAAGCTCTGCACGACCTTGGGCAGCATGAGCCTGCCTGTAAGATGTTGCCTGCACAGGCAGGCCTCCTCCTAACGGCCAACCCTGCTCAGTGTGTTCATACCCTGTGTGTGGCCCCGATTTGTCTGCGCCCCACTGCTGACCATCTTGGTCGAGGGCAGCTAGGGTGTGACTGTGTGCCGACAGGTAACAGCTGAGCTCGTTAGAGACTAGAGCAGAGGAGGCGTCTGAGAACTGGGTGGCGAGGACACTAATCGGGAGGGATTGTAACCGGTCAGGCATGGGTGACTGTCGGCCAGGGCCTGGGAGAAGCAAGGCAGGACAAGTGTGAAGAGCTAAGGAGACGACCTTCTGAGAAGCACAGCGTGGGATAAGAAGAGCAGGGAGGACAGGACATTGAGTGCCTTTGTCTTCTTCATTTGTAAGAGTGTTCATTGGTGCGACAGTGAAGGCACTTCAACAATGGGGGCTACAAAAACAAGCCTGCATTCTTCTTGTACGAAGCCCAAGGTGCGCATGCATTAATAATATGCAGCATGAAACAAAGTCCCGGCTGAAATCGTTGGATAGCTGGAGGCAGAGGCCTTTCTTTGGTCACTTGTATATATGGTCATTGCACAGAGCTAGGGTCTGGGGGCGCAGGTACGCCCGATTGAGTTTGTGGTGGGGTAAAATGTGAAAGAATTCATGACCAACAATTGGTGGCACGTCAGGTTGAGATAAGTTTCTGCAAGCAGGGACGGGAACGCACCAAGGATAGGACTGCACCAAAAAGTTCACTGTATTGCCTAAAACGCAGAAGATGCAGTTGCTTTCTGCTAAACTGCCGTTGCTGGTCAAAAGACATGCTTCTCAGGCCTCACATGTTCCCCATGCATCCTTTGAAGCTCTGAACCAGCCAAGTCTGCGCACCTAAGCCATAGAACTGCCCTGCTGTGCTCGCAGAGGGTGTCTGGTGATGCCTGCCAAAAGGCTCATCATACCCAAGGTGATCGCAGCTTTGTTGGTGGAGATCAGCGGGATGGAAATCATGGTAACCATGGGGGGTGGGCTGAGGTGGGCAAGGGGAGTGTGAGTGGGTAAGCTGCTGGTAGGGTGCATGCGGGTA
>Ga0307968_1003787_pt1:0-5000 | contig 12489 bp, 13 predicted proteins | sample OrgLakmetagen650_FD_201834 | JGI IMG/M metagenome (GOLD analysis project Ga0307968, IMG submission 201834) | Saline water microbial communities from Organic Lake, Antarctica - #650 | ecosystem: Environmental > Aquatic > Non-marine Saline and Alkaline > Saline | place: Antarctica: Organic... | reverse complement strand
TGTGCATGTGCATGTGCCTGTGCTCGTGCGCGTGCAATTAAGCACGCACAAGAAGCAAAGCACAAGAAGCAAGGCAGCGGGTGTAGGCAATGTAAAGGAAATACGCAAAGTTTCCAGGGTTATGTGGCGCAAAAGAGTTCAGCAGTTTGGACACAGGGAATGATGCCCTCCGTAAGGGTGCAAGGAGCCAAGCAAACCTTGCAGAGAATGACACTCGCTATATGAGCAGGCAGATGGGGGCACTCACACCGACACGACAGCACGCAGGAACATCCTTTTACAAATTTATACCCTAGCTTGGGACGTTTCTGTCCGTCTTCTGTGCCGCTCAAAAGGTGTGTCAAGATGGCTGGAATCTTTGTATTCAGGCCCAGGAAAGCAGCACAGTGTCCAATGCCTGCACACGTGCGCGTGCATATGCTCGCGCACATACACGTGCGCGCAGCCCCACATGCGCACGCACACACACAATCAAAAGAAGCAATGAACAGAGTCAACAAACCAAAACCACACCTTGTCGACAAGGAAGGAGTCAGCGCCAGCGCCAGCGCCAGCAGCTTTGGAGCCCCCTTTGTGAGAAGTAGTGTTCAAAGCTTCTTGGGTGCCCAGTCGTTTCACGAGCAGTTTGTCCAGCTGTACCATCTCATCCAGCATGCTTGAAGCCAGATCAGTGGTGGACTGTGGGGGTACAAAGACAAGATGTGGTACACACTCTCACATTGTTAACATTGCGGTGAGAGGACGCATTGTGTTAGGCTGTCGATGGACCGCGTGGGCGCATGCAGTCACAGCACACAAGACGAATAACAAAAAAAACACGAGCACACACAAGACAAATACAAATACGAGCACACACATATGCATACACACAAGTAGGGTTGGCGAGAACCGATATACACCGTATACAACCGTAAATTTGGTACTTTCCCTGCCAGTATCTCCAAGTAGGTACACACCGTATATATTACACCGTGCGTTCACGATCACTCCGTGACACCAAAAATTAAAAACCTTGATTTCTGGTTCGTAAGGGGGCTTGGGATTTTTGAGTTCGAGGGGAATTTGCGAGGGGGCAGGTCGGGAATTAATTTGTGGATTTGAGATCCCCCCTCTGCTGGCTGCTGCCGCCTGTGCAGTGCTGCTGCTGCTCCTGTGCAGGCCGATGGGCAGACTGCCCATTGGCTGCATGGGGAGAATACAGCGTGAGTGCTTCCCTCAATCAGAGAAGCAGCCTTCTTTTACCCACTTGTCGTCTTCACTGACTCTGTATGGATGCCCCAGAGGAAGGGCCTGAAGGGGCTGCGAGAGGAGGAGGCTTGCTCTTGGAGCCGCATGGGCGCCCAACGGGCCTCATCACAAATTCGTCCTTTGCCTTTGCATCCTCCTCTTCCAGATCCCTGAGCTGCATCTCCCTCTGCAGCTTCTCATGGTCTCTCTGCTGAGCAGCCAGCCTCTTAGCTGTGGACAAGGGCTTCAAGAACAGGGCCAGGGGGTTCACACTGGTGCGCTGGGAGCTCATTTTTTATAACACCCTCAAAACCACTAATATTTTATTTTACTTCGAATCCAATTCAGAGAGGGCTCTAAGAATTATTGAAATAAGAGGTTTTGAAATTTTCAGAGTGATCGTGGACGCATGACAAAAGTGTACCCGGTGGGTTTAGCACGTTCTTGTTCTGGAAGTCACTGGGGATGATCCAGGTGCCTAGACATTAACTGTTGTGCAATGTCATTTTTTGAATTCTGAGTATGTAGGCAAGACACAAACACGTCTCTCATGCCATTGGTATGAAGTTAATGTCCTGATCTAAGAATTCCAACTTGAATTTTCAATGGGATACCAGGTTAAAATTAGTCAACCTACAAAGTGTACCAGGTGAGTTTAGCACGTACTTGTTCTGGAAATCACTGGGGGTGATCCAGGTGCCAAGACATCAGGTCACACTGGATGCGACACAAAATATGACGTTGCCATTGTTCAAAGTTAGGACATGGCAGGGGCTGGAAAATGAACTGCTGGCGAACAGCTGGCAAATGAACAGCGGGCAAATGAACTGCTGATGGACAAGACTTCATACTAGTGGGATCAAATAGGGCCCTGTAGATGGAGACGTAGTTTAACAATCCAACTATGGGGCACAAGCACTAAGGGGCTCTCAGGGGCACACGCACACAACACCCAGGGAATATCCATGAACACAAGACGTACATACACACAATATCATGATGGCATGTCAGTGTCAACCTTGTGTTAATGTGCGTTTGCTTTGTCAGATACGGTATATGGCTCTGGCTAACCCTACACAAAATCACACAGAGCATGAGAGCAGTCACTCGCAAGGGCAATGGTGTGTGTGCGCGGGTACATACACACACGTCTGTAACGAGCAATGCTTAACAGTGTATGTGTGCAGGAGCATCATAACTTATTTTTCTGAGCCACTTCCAGCAAACATTAAATATATTTTTGGAATCCTGAGCTCAAGCCCAGTCGATTGGCACCCTTGTTGGGTGATTTAATTAGAGGAGGGGTCTCGGTGCCTGGTCATAGAAATGCATGGAATGCCCCAAATAGGCCGCGGGGGTGTGTTCAGGCAAATTTCCAGCAATTCATTCCAAACTTGCAGTTCACGTATTGCATCATGCATAGGTTGCATGACTGAAGTTAAAAAGTGCTTTGCCAAAGGTTTTGGCTGGATTTGTGCACTAAACAGGTGGTAAGAGTGTGTGCACATATCAGTTTTTGCCCTATAGATATTCAGGTAATAAATAAATTGACATGAGAACTGTGCAGGCGGATAGCTGCTTCAATTTTTAGCAGATTGACACCCTTTTTATTATTGTGCGGGTCAGGAAGGGGGGTTAGGGGGGTGGGTGGTCATTTTGGGCCGGAGGCCCAAAACTTACACGTAACTGCCAGGAGACTGTTTTAAACAAGCTCCTGATGTGTGTGTGAGAAAGGTTAATAAAATATGCCCACTACACGTGCACATTTATATATGAGGTGGAAGACTTGTGGGTTATATACTTATAAGGTGCAGTATAGGCAGCGACAGCATCCGAACACTTTTGGTTATATAACTGTTGCTCAAGGATGCTCGCCATTGGCTTTTGCGCGCGCAGGCTAAGAGATGCAGGTAGACATAACTCAACCAGGCGTGCACAACAGCAATGGTTTGATGGGATTGTATATACAAGTACATGCCTGGTGTACATGTGTGTTTGTGTGTCTGTGCGCGTGCGTGCGTGCGTGTGTGTGTGTATGTGATTATGTCTGTGAGAATACCTGAAAGCGACTGGGTTGCCCGCTGCTGAGCACAGAATTCAAGTCCTTGCGTGCCTCCACTACAATGGGGGTGACCTGGTAGGTGAGCTGCTGCAGGGAGGACAGCAACCTGCGTGTGCGTGTGTATGCGTGTGTGTGCGTGCGTGCGCTTGAGTTTATGTGTGTGTATGTGTGCGTTTGCGTACGTGTATGTGTGTTTAAGTGCGTATGTTTGTGCGCGTTTGTGTGTAGAAGTATGTGTACGTGAGAGGGCAGATGTAGGCAAGGGCGTGCGTGACCAGGGAAGTGTCGGAAGAAAGGACGCAATTTCAAAGTGCACATGACCAGGGAGTAGCAAAAGAAAACTAGGCCACATTGCACTGCAAGTGCAGCATTTGCTAGTGAGGTGTGTTCTGTGCGTACGTTATATGCACACATGCGTGGATCTATTTATGTGTGTTTATGTGTGTGTGTGTGTGTATGCGCACGTGTAGTCAAAGTCCTGCTGCGATGATGCCACTGTGAGCACACCCCACACAGCGCCCTCGTGGCAGCAGGGCAAACTGAGCATGGACTGCATGCCTGCACGGCTCAGCCAGACTGCCTCGTGGGGAAGCCCTGCACGTGACAAGAGTGGAATGAAGCGTGCAGCACTCAGCAATGCACAGCAACAGGTACAAATATATCTGAATATCCGAGCTTGCAGTTGCAGCCTCTGGGAGTAACGTACTGTGCAGAGCATCCAGAGCAACCGGGTCTGCTGGTTTGGAGCTTGCCTTTTTGCACGTGTACGTACATGTTTCATTTGCTATGCGTGTGTTTGTATGTGTTTGCTTGTGAGTGTAAGTCTGTACGTGTTCGCCTTGTGTGTGTAAGTCTGTGTGTTTATAATTGCACGTCATTCTCTAGCAGGGTATTCCTCGTCACGGGCTCGTGCCTTTGTTTGCGTGGCTTGGTGCTGGAAACTCCCAGAAGCTTTGCAGTCATGCACGGGCTTGAAAATGGTAGCCAATTTGTTGCACATGCATCTCGAAGCCAGAAAAGGCAGCAGCGATAACAATAAGGAGCGTCTGAGGACCCATGCAGCCTCACCTCTTGTATTGCCAAGGCAGTCATAGAAACAAGGCACAGGCTCTCCCTCCATGCCCTGTATATCTGCCAATGCCCAGTCGCATTTGGATGTGAGGAATACCTGTCAAAGTATTTAAAAAATGTATAAGCTAGGTTTGTCATACGCGTGCACACACGTGCGCACGCACACGCACAATTACACACACAGACAGACATATGTACACGCACACACACACGCACACACACACATAACAAAGAAGGCACCTGCTTCGGGGATAAGGTAAACCGGTGCTGCTGCTGTCTGCCTGGTTGCCCTAGAATGTCTCCCTGCTTCCTTGGCTTATTCTTGCAAGCTTGAAGCACAGCCGGAAAGTGCTCTGACCCTCTCCCATGCAACGCAGCCACTCCAAAAGTCTCCTGCTCATCAGTGCCCAGCAGCGTCACGCTGCAAAAGGAATAAAAAACGCAACGGTGAAGTGGGAAGACTGAAGGGCAACAAAAATTTGCAAAAATACATTGTACATGCGTGTGTGTGTGTGTGTGTGAGTGTGTGTGTGTGTGAACGGGTGTGTGTGTGCGCGTGTGTGTGTGTGTGTGTGTGTGTGAACGGGTGTGTGTGTGTGTATGTGTGTGTATGTGTGTATGTGTGTGTGTGTGTGTGTGT
>Ga0307968_1003786_pt1 | contig 12491 bp, 10 predicted proteins | sample OrgLakmetagen650_FD_201834 | JGI IMG/M metagenome (GOLD analysis project Ga0307968, IMG submission 201834) | Saline water microbial communities from Organic Lake, Antarctica - #650 | ecosystem: Environmental > Aquatic > Non-marine Saline and Alkaline > Saline | place: Antarctica: Organic Lake... | reverse complement strand
TAGGCCTTGAATTGCTTGCAGCTGCTCAGGAGAGAGGGCGGTTGGAGAAGCAAGCGAATTGGAAGAGGAGGCTTGGAGTGCTTGCAGCTGCTCAGGAGAGAGGGCAGCTAGAGATTGCAGTGCGGCTGAAGATAGGCCTTGAAGTGCTTGCAGCTGCTCAGGAGAGAGGGTGGTGAGAGATTGCAGTGTGGCCGAAGATAGGCCTTGGAGTGCGTGAAGCTGCTCAGGAGAGAGGGTGGTGAGTGATTGAAGTGCGGCTGGAGATAAGCCTTGGAGTGCTTGCAGCTGCTCAGGAGAGAGGGTGGTGAGAGATTGCAGTGTGGCTGGAGACAGGCCTTGAAGTGCTTGCAGCTGCTCAGGAGAGAGGTTTGTTAAAGAAGCAAGCAATCCAGGAGAGGAGGCTTGGAGTGCTTGCAGCTGCTCAGGAGAGAGGGCGGTTAGAGATTGCAGTGCGGCTGAAGATAGGCCTTGAAGTGCTTGCAGCTGCTCAGGAGAGAGGTTTGTTAAAGAAGCATGCAATCCAGGAGAGGAGGCTTGGAGTGCTTGCAGCTGCTCAGGAGAGAGATTGGTGAGAGATTGCAGTGTGGCTGGAGATAGGCCTTGAAGTGCTTGCAGCTGCTCAGGAGAGAGGTCGATAAGAGAAGCAAGCAGACCAGGAGATCCTTGGAGTGATTGCAGCAGTTTGGGAGATAGGGCTTGGCTTTGGGGGGGGGAGGATCCTGGCATGGCCTTGAGACCTTCAAGCTGATCAGGGGATAGAGTTGCCAAGGCTGTGATGGATGCGGGGGTCAGCGCAGGAAGGACTGACGCAAAATTTGGCGACCTCAGTGCCTCCTGAGCAAAGCGTGTGTGTGTGTGTGTGTGTGTGTGTGTGAGAACAGGTGTATGTATATACCTATGCAGAGAGTACGTGCATTTGCTTGACCATTCTTGCACACATTGTATGCAATGTCTGAGGGCCTGTTGCAAAGGAAAATAAGTGAACAACTACGTGCGCAGTAAAAACCACCCCCACATCAATAAAGGAACCACTTTGGTACCGGGTACCATAAAACTCCTCCGCCACAAAGGAAAAAAAAAGGTCAATGGGGATCAGGAGAATTGCAGGCTTGACCCCAATAGCAAATCATGTGTGTGTGTGTGTGTGTGTGTGTGTGTGTGTGTGTGTGTGTGTGCACGCTCTACAAAGTTGCTGCTGAGACATGCTCCAAGCTGTAGCTTACATCTAGCAGGTAGCATCTGGATTTTGGAACCTGGACAAGGGTCCCAAGGCATGCCAACGTGCTTATGTCCAGTGGCTATTGGATGGCTATTGGATGTCTATTGAATGGGTATTGGATGGCTATTGCTAAGTGGCTATTGGATGGGTGCCAAGTGGCTATTGGATGGCTATTGGATGGCTATTGGATGGGTATTGGATGGCTATTGGATGGGTATTGGATGGGTATTGGATGGGTATTGGATGGCTATTGCCAAGTGGCTATTGGATGGGTGCCAAGTGGCTATTGGATGGCTATTGGATGGGTATTGGATGGCTATTGGATGGGTATTGGATGGCTATTGGATGGGTATTGGATGGCTATTGCCAAGTGGCTATTGGATGGGTGCCAAGTGGCTATTGGATGGCTATTGGATGGCTATTGGATGGCTATTGGATGGGTATTGGATGGGTATTGGATGGGTATTGGATGGCTATTGGATGGCTATTGGATGGCTATTGGATGGCTATTGGATGGCTATTGGATGGCTATTGGATGGCTATTGGATGGGTGCCAAGTGGTTATTGGATGGCTATTGGATGGCTATTGGATGGCTATTGGATGGCTATTGAATGGGTATTGGATGGTTATTGCCAAGTGGCTATTGGATGGGTATTGGATGGCTATTAGATGGCTATTGGATGGCTATTGGATGGCTATTGGATGGCTATTGGATGGCTATTGGATGGGTGCCAAGTGGCTATTGGATGGGTGCCGAGTGGCTATTGGATGGGTGCTAGAAAGAGTTCCAACAGAAGGGGGGGAACGAGAGTACTTCTAACAACACAGCGTTACCCATTACCCATTACCCATGCCATGCCATGCACACACATACACAAAGCATCACCCATACCACGCACGCAGCTGCATTACCGCATCACGTATAACCCATGCCACGCACACAGCTGCATTATAGTGTCACAGCATTACCCATGCCACGCACACAGCTGCATTACTGCATTACGATTCACCCATGCCACGCACACAGCTGCATTACCGCATTACGTAATATCCATACCACGCACACAGCTGCATTACTGCATTATGCATTACCCATGCCACGCACACAGCTGCATTACTGCATTACCGCATTACGTTTTACCCATGCCACGCACACAGCTGCATTATAGTGTCACAGCATTACCCATGCCACGCACACAGCTGCATTACTGCATTACGTGTTACCCATGCCACGCACACAGCTGCATTACCGCATTACGTAATACCCATGCCACGCACACAGCTGCATTACCGCATTACGTAATACCCATACCACGCACACAGCTGCATTACTGCATTACCGCATTACGTTTTACCCATGCCACGCACACAGCTGCATTACAGTATTACAGCACTACCCATGCAACACACACTTGCATTGACCTCTTTGTATCAAATACAAACACAAGCAAATGGCACACACGTACACCGAGACTCGCATTTACTCCCAACACCCAACACCCACACCCACACCCAACACCCACACTCATAAACATGCAAACAATCTGCCACATGCATGCGCACGCACACGCAAGCAAGTTGCCACACTCATATCCTCGCACACACAAACAAACTGCCACACTCATACGCACGCACACACAAACAAATTGCCACACTCATGCGCACGCGCACGCAAATAACATGCCACACCCATATGCTCGCACACGCAAGCAAATTGCCACACTCATACGCACGCACACACAAACAAATTGCCACACTCATGCGCACGCGCACGCAAATAACATGCCACATCCATATGCTCGCACACGCAAGCAAATTGCCACACTCATACGCACGCACACACAAACAAATTGCCACACTCATGCGCACGCGCACGCAAATAACATGCCACATCCATATGCTCGCACACGCAAGCAAATTGCCACACCTGAGAGGCTGGCGGCAGGGAGCTGAGCATCAGCCACAGCTGCTGGTTTTGTAGCAGCACCTCCAAATGTTTGGGCAATACGCAAGCGAGTGCTGCCAGTGTTGGGGGCGGAAGGGCAACAAGGGCGTCCAGTGTGGCAGCTGATTGGGCTCCTAGTGCTGCCAGTGTTGGGGGCGGAAGGGCAAATAGGGCGTCCAGTGTTGCAGCTGATTGGGCTCCTAGTGCTGCCAGTGTTGGGGGCGGAAGGGCAAAAAGGGCGTCCAGTGTGGCAGCTGATTGGGCTCCTAGTGCTGCCAGTGTTGGGGGCGGAAGGGCAAAAAGGGCGTCCAGTGTGGCAGCTGATTGGGCCCCCAGTGCTTCCAGTGTGACAGATGATAAAGCAGCTACTGCTTCCAGGGTAGAGGGCGGTAGAGCTGCAAGAGCGGCCAGCGCTGGAGGTGGTAGGGCAGCAAAAGCTTGCAATGCTGCGGGCGGTAGGGCAGCGAGTGCTTCCAGTGTTGTGGAAGGGAGGGCAGCAAGTGCTTCCAGGGTGGAGAGTGGTAGGGCAGCAAGAGCTTGCAATGCTGCGGGCGGTAGGGCAGCGAGTGCGTCCAGTGTTGTGGAAGGGAGGGCAGCAAGTGCTTCCAGTGCTGCGGGCGGTAGGGCAGCAAGTGCTTCCAGTGTTGTGGAAGGAAAAGCAGCAAGAGCTTCCAGTGCTGCGGGCGGTAGGGCAGCAAGTGCTTCCAGTGTTGTGGAAGGAAGGGCAGCAAGAGCTTCCAGTGCTGCAGGCGGTAGGGCAGAAAATGCTTCCAGTGTTGTGGAAGGGAGGGCAGCGAGTGCTTCCAGGGCTGGGGGCAGTAGGGCAGCGAGTGCTTCCAGTGTTGTGGAAGGGAGGGCAGCAAGAGCTTCCAGTGTTGTGGAAGGTAGAGCAGCAAATGCTTCCAGTGTTGTGGAAGGTAGGGCAGCAAGAGCTTCCAGGGTGGAGGGTGGTAAGGCAGCAAGAGCCTCCCTAGCCTTGGATGAAAGACCAGGAAAGGATATTTCCTGGTCAGGTGACTGAAGCAGCAACTGCAGGATGATGGCCTGGTGCTCTTCTCCATCAGGCCTGTGTGCATTAGTTATGTGTGGACGGGTGTGTTTGTGTACATGCGTGTGTATGTGTGAGTGCATTTGCTAGGGTGCGTGTGGACGAATGTGTTTGTGTGCATGCGTGTGTCTATAAAGGCTTGGTGCTCTAAAAGCACATAATTTTGTTTGTCTGCAGTGCAGACTCTGCACGCACCGTGTGCTTTGCCCACCAGCATCTCTGCGCTCAACCCCTGCCTTTACGAGCTGCACCCAATCTTGAGGAAGCCACTGCATGAGCTCGTCCCACTGTGAGGCAGGTTTGTGTATGTGTGTGTGTGTGCGTGTGCGTGCGGGTGTGTGTGTGGGCATGTGCATTTGAATGGCATACCCGGGGTGCTATTTCAAAAGCTTGCCACCCTGCATCATACAAGAGTGGATCCATGTGTGTGCGTGTGTGTGTGTGTGTGTTTGTGTGCGCATTCTAAGCGTGTGTGTTTTGGTGTGCATAAAATATAATACACCTGCGGTTGTCTTGAACAGCAGAAAATTATTGCTGTGCAGTCACGTGTGGTGCATATACACGGTCCTGGTCAACCCTACATTTACGTTTGTCTCAAACAGCCAGGAAACGAGAACTGTTTTTGTGCAGTCACGTGTGGTGCATATACATGGTCCTGGTTAACCCTACATTTACGTTTGTCTCAAAAGCCAGGAAACGAGAAACTGTTTTTGTGGTCACGTGTGGTGCATATACACGGTCCTGGTTAATCCTACATTTACGTTTGTCTCAAACAGCCAGGAAACGAGAAACTGTTTTTGTGCAGTCACGTGTGGTGCGTACAAACGGTCCTGGTCAGCCCTACATTTTTGTCTGTCTCAAACAGCCAGGAAACGAGAAACTGTTTCTGTGCAATCATGTATGGTGCGTACAAACGGTCCTGGTCAGCCCTACATTTTTGTCTGTCTTAAGATCAGGGAACATTTTATTGTTCCGTCTTTTGTGGTGCGTGTACACACACAGTTTTTGTCATTCTTATGTATAGAGTAGAAAAGCTACCCAGGCAGTGGAAAAACAAATCACTCTCAACATTAATCAAGGAAAAAGAGCCACTTTGATATCGGTCAACGTAATACTCCATCACCAAAGAGAAGAGAAAAGATTATCCTACGCATCAAGGATACAGTTGTGTACATAAAAAATTTGCCAAACACACACGCACACGTTATGCTCACCTTTAAAATGCTTCAGCCTGGGTACTTCTGTATTCTGTTTTTTCTTACCTGCCCGTAGTGCAGACAGACTTACACTGTTTTTCCTTACCTGCCCACGGTGCAGACAGACTTAAACTGTTTTTCCTTACCTGCCCGTAGTGCAGGCGATCAGTCCAGTTGGATGGCAGTTGGCTCTGGGTTGCGAGCCATTGGGGGGGAAGGGAATTGAAGATCTCCATCCAGTTCTCTGGAAGCTCCTTCAGACTTTGGGCCCAGTTTAGGGGCAGGTGAGGTGCAATCTGCATCCAGTCTGGAAGTGTGCATAGGGAGGGGAGGGTTAGGCCACTAGCTTTACAGGAAGCTCTTTGAGGCTTTGGACCCAGTTTAGGGGCAGGTCAGGTGCAGTCTGCATCCAGCCTGGAAGTGTGTGTAGGAGGGGAGGGTTAGGCCACTAGCTTTACAGGAAGCTCTTTGAGGCTTTGGACCCAGTTTAGGGGCAGGTCAGGTGCAGTCTGCATCCAGTCTGGAAGTGTGTGTAGGAGGGGAGGGTTTGGTTATTAGCTTTGAAATAAGCTATTTGAGGCTTTGGACCCAATCTAGGGGCAGGTGAGGTGTGGTCTGCATCCAGTTTAAAAGACTTAAAAGAAAAGACCTAATTGATAAGTACATAGATTGCAGATTACGAGGTAGGAAGAGCATACAGCCTGTACTCAACAAAGAGGCATAACAGACAGTAAGAATGAGGATTTGTATGGGGTAGTTTGTCTGTGTATGATAATGTGTGTGTATGTGTGCGTGTGAGAGAGAGAGGTAGAGAGAGAGAGGTAGAGAGAGAGAGAGAGAGAGAGAGAGAGAGAGAGAGAGAGAGAAAGAGAGAGAAAGAGAGAGAAAGAGATAGAGATAGAGAGGCTAATGCAGGGTGCAACAGTGCAGAGGGGAAGCAGTAAGTTGAATGTGCACATATGCAAGTTTTTAGGGTTAGCCAGAACCGTATATATTCACTGTACATGACCGTATACTTGGTGATTTCCCCGCCAAAAAAACGTATATACACCGCATATATATATATATAAATATGGTTCAGGCCAACCCTACAAATGTTGCGTCAGTGTGAAAGGTATGGGGAGATAAGGGGCTGTTCTGATGTGTAGGTAGAGTGGCCGGGTCGTGTTGGGCACGATATGTTTGTTCCAGGCATGAGGAAAGGTGGTTTGTGTGTGTGAAGTTGCGTCTAAAAGAGGATGCCATCAACTCCCAATCGTCACACACAAAAGCACACCCGCAATTGCATAAGCACTCACATACATGAGCATGTTAGCATACACACGCACACCTTTGGGCAGGGTGGCCAGCACCACTGGAGTGTCAGCAAACACACACACGCACACGCACACACTCACTCACACACCTTTAGGCAGGGTGGCCAGCACTGCTGGGGTGTCAGCACACATATGCACACACTCACACACCTTTCGGCAGGGTGGCCAGCACTGTTGGGGTGTCAGCACACATACACACACACTCACTCACACACCTTTTGGCAGGGTGGCCAGCACTGCTGGGGTGTCAGCTGGAAGGCATTGCACAAGGGCTCTGGCATTATCCATCGTGGCACGAAGCGCCTGAGCGAGATGTGAGTGTGTGTAAATGTGCGTGAGTTCGTGTGTGTGTGTGTTTGTGTGTGCGTGCGCGTGCGTAGGTGCATTATCTATCGTAGCACAAGGTGCCTGAGTAAGATGTGTATGTTCTTTCTGTTTTTTGCGTGTGTATAAGTGCATTATCCATTTTTTATCGTTTTTTATCGTGGTACAAGGTGCCTGAGTAAGACGTGTGTCAATGTGCATGCGTTTGTGTGTATGCATGTGATTTCGTTTATTGCGTGTGTACAGCATTAGCCACCCCAGCACAAAGTGCCTGAGTAAGATGTGTGCCTGTGTGTGAATGTGCGCATGCAAGCATGCATGTGTGTGTACGAGCACACGCACGTGCAAGTGCGTTGGCATTGGTTTGTACAACTGTAGCCTTGTCATTCATATTAACAGCGGTCAGCATGAATAAGTGAGTGGGGATTTCAGAGCAGCTATTATGTGCGTCATATCATATACCAATATGCCCACCATTATGGATTAGTAAGTGAGTGAGGATTTGAGAGCAGCTATAACGTGCATCATATCACATATGAAATATAATATATCAGTACTCCCATCTCTGTGGGTCAGTAAGTGAGCAAGTATGCAGAGCTGAGCCGTAAGTGCTTATTTGCTCAGGCGGTTATCGTACTATCGTAATGCTCCTTCAATCTTGCGTGTCCACCTTCTTGCAAGGAGCCCAAATAATGATCATCATAATCTGTTTACAAGGACATGGGCTGAGCTGTACATGCTTGATCACTTGGATGTAGGGTTGGCCAGAACCATATATATACGGTGTATATACGGTATTTTTGGCAGGGAAATCACCAAATATACGGTCATATACGGTGTATATATATGGCTCTGGCCAGCCCTACTTGGATGCATTTGTGTTTAAGAGGGAGAAGGGATGGGGAGGATGAGCAAGGCGTTTGTGAGGCTGATGAAAAATCATTTAGTTGCGTGCCTTGTCTTGGTGCGTACGGTGCGTACACCAGTGTGAGGGAGGAAGATGGGTGGGGTAACGAGAACAGATGGTAGGACGAAACGTGTATAGTGTAAATATGGTTGGATGACCTACTCGACTGTCGTCCTTTGGGTCCCTCTTCATTTTGAGTGTGGAGGTGAGAGGGATCTGTGGATGGCGCACCTGGTGCCTCCATTTAATGCCTCCCTCTCTATGTGTAATTAAAAGGATGGGAAGGCTTTCACGTGCTTATTTGTTTGCCTATTTTGGATGTCTAACTTAGTGGGTAAAGAGAGTGGAAGTGGGACCTTTGAAAGTGTCACACTCACTTGGATGCCTGCTTTCGCGCGTGCAACAATCGCATCATCGTCATCAGAGCCAATTGGCTCAAAGCTGGCGGAGGCTGCAGCCCCTTGTTGCTTGCCTGAAGGTGACGCATGAGTGTGTATATGCGTGTGGTGTGTGTGTATTTGCATGTGGTGTGTGTGTTTAGGTGTGTGTGTGTTTGTGTACATGCGTGCGGTGTGTGTATGTGTGCATGTGTATATACATATGCGTGTGTACATGTGTGTGTGTGTGCGCTTTTGTGCAACAGCATCCTGAAACGTTCACAGTACCTGCCCAGTATTAAGAGCCTCCTTTCCCTCGATTGATGTGGAAAGTGATTTGTGCTGCCTGCGTAGTGCTCCGTTTATTCATGCTTACCTGTTTGTTGGAAGTTGTTAGGATGCAGGAGCCTGGACGGATCTAAGAGCTGCCCTGAGCGGAAGACCTGAACATTACGTGCACATGTATGCATGTGTGAGTATGTGTCTGTGTGTGAGAAGTTGAGAGCAAGTACAAAAGGGAGAGGGGAATTTAGAGGGAGAGAGCTGCTTCACTCCATGCAGTGAGTAGCCCCAGTGTGTGTGTGTGTGTGTGTGGGTATGTGCACAATTGTGATTGAGCATGAAACATTTATCTAGCAAGGGGGAGAGCGGCATACCAAAGATCTCTAGGGCCACTTACTAGCTCAAGCCTTTGCTGCTGCAATAACTGTCAGCCAAGAAACTTACAGATTGCAGCATGAGTCGGAAAGGTGGCTCTAACAGCACTTTACCTAATTTTCCTTTATAGGCTAGGCACACATGAACAAGCATTTAGGAGATCGGCAAACTACAAAAATTACAGAATCCCGCGATTATCGAACTTCCCTGACAAGGGCATTGCAAGCGTACACACACTCACACACCTACAGACACCCACAGACATGCACAAGACGAACGCAACATACCTCTTCCATCATGCGCTGCTGCTCCGACCCCAGCAGACCACTCTGCCTTCTGTGCACCCCCCCCTGCACACCCACAAAAGCATGTCCGCCAGCGGGGGCTGCCACACCAGCTGCTACTGCAACACGTTCAGGCGCTTCTGCAGTTGTTGCTGCTCCACCTGCCGCACTACTGCTTACAGGAGGGGGACCTCCTGCAGCAGCTGCATTTGTCGATCTGGCTGCTGATTGTGCAGCACGTTCAGGCGCGCCTGCGCTTGTTGCTGCTCCACCTGCCGCACTACTGCTCACAGGCGTGACTTCAGCTGCTGCAGCTGCACTTGATGACGTATCTGCTGCACTGCTCGAAGGAGCAGGTCCGCCTGCTGCAGCTGCACTTGACGACGTATTTGCCAAACGGCTCACTGAAGCGGGTCCGCCTGCTGCAGCTGCACTTGACGATGTATCTGCTGCACTGCTCGAAGGAGCAGGTCCAGCTGCTGCAGCAGCACCTGACGATGTGTCTGCTGCAGCCGCACTTGCTGCTCCCGATGCTGCTGCTGCTGCTGGTACTGCAGGTGCTGCTTTTGGGCCAGAGTCAACCCCTTTCCCGAATAACGTACCCCGTCCAGGTTCTCCTCCAACCCCTTCCGGCACATAGCCTGACACAGCTTCTGGTGCGGCGGCTGCTGCTGCTGCTGCTGCTGCTGCTGAGCCTGAGCCTGAGCCACTCCCTTCCCCCGCTGCTACACCAGCAGCGCCGTCTCCTCCACCCACCGTTGTATCTCGGCTGCTCGTCAAACGCCCTCCAGCACCCGCACCAATAGCACTGTCCCTTTCTCCAGCCGCTGCAGCACCGCTGTTTGTCAGACTCCTGCTGCCAGCACCTGCACCAGCAGCACCGTCTTGAGCAGCACTGCCTGGCATGCCCCTGCGTGCTGCTTTGCTGTCAATTGACACACCACTGGGGTCCAAACCATTGGGGTTCACACCACTTGGTATGCCCCTGCGTGCTGCTTTGCTGTCTATTGATGCACCACTGGGGTCCACACCATTGGGGTCTACACCACCTGGCACGCCCTTGTGTGCTGCATGGCTGCTTGACACGCCACTGGGGTTCACATCACCTGGTGCGCCCACATGTGCTGCCTGGTTGCTCGACGCACCACTGGGGTCCCCACCATTGAGGTCCACACAACTTGGCACGCCCTTGTGTGCTGCCTGACTGCTTGACACGCCAATGGGGTTCACATCACCACTTGTCACATCAACGCCGGTCCCACCACCATTTAGTGCTGCCTCCTTGCTCAAAGCACCCCCACCCCCACCAGCTCCACCACCTTGTTCCACCCCTTTGCCGCCTGAACTGCCACCATGTTGTGCTGCTTTCCTACTCAAGCCACCGCCACCCCCACCACCCCCACCCACACCATCGCCTTCACCACCAACACCACCACCATGACCACCACCGTTGCCACCACCATTGGCTACACCACCACCAGCACCACCACCACCGTTGCCACCACCACTCGCTACACCACCACCATTGCCACCACTGTTGCCACCACCACCAACACCATCACCACCACCACTGTTGCCACCACCACTCGCTACACCATCACCAGCACCACCACCACCGTCGCCACCACCCTCGGCTTCTGCCCTCTTGCTACTGCTTGAGGTACCATCGCTACCAAGAGGCAGGTGGGGTGATAATGCCATGGAGCGCATATGAGCAGCCAGGCTCCCCGCACTATGCTGCAGCTGCTCCCACTCTTCTATCAAAGCCTGCAGGGTGTCATGTGGGCCTTTTAGTATGTGCTTGCAATCACACACACACACATACACACACGCACACACACACACGTACACACACCAGTTTGCTGCATTTATTTACGCTCATCAAACCTTTGGGCCCAAAGCACTTGATTAACATTTCTCCCCTCAAAAGGATCAAGTGTTGGCTGCACTGAAATCACAGTTCACCATACATACAGAGGCTTAAAGTAATGTGCGTCTAATTAAATCTTCGCCGCTCAAAGGCATCAAGTGCTGGCTGCACTTAAATCACAGATCATCATACGATAGAGACTCAAAACTGTTGTGCATCATCTTAACCTCCTCCCCTCAAAGGCATTAACTGGCTGATACAAAATCCTGATCTGTGCCCACTACATCATCAACTACCGGACAGACTGTTGCGCGGATCCCAACCAAATCTTTATCGCTACATAACAAGTACATGGGCTGGTCATAATCACATATTTATATATATATGTATGCCGTAAACACGGTCTTCGCCACAGGGATAATCAGCAATGCACGGCACATATAACATAATACATATACATATAATATATATACATGCATATAAATATATAAACCATTCGGGCCAATTAGATGAATGCGCACCAGGTCATCAGGGCTCAGCACATGCGGGTGCTGGGGCTTGTGCTGAGCTTGGCGTTGCTGCTGCTGCTCTTGCCACTCTTTCTCCTGTTGCTCCTCCAGGGCCTCCTCCTCTTCTCCAGAAGACACGGAGCCACTAGATTCACGTTTGGAGCTCTGCAGTCAAAAACAATATGGGAAAGAGTTGTACATACATAATAAGGACATGTTTTTTTTCAGGGCCTCCTCCTCTTCTTCAGAAGGCATGGAGCCATTGGACTCACGCCTCTGCCAAGGAAAACGAAAGGATAAAGAAAGATGTAAGGACACATACATATTTCATTGTGTATATGTAATCACGCACACAATACATCATTAATGTATGAAGGTGTGCAATATGGTGTGTGCGTGTGGGTAAATGGATATGGTGTGTGTGTGTGATTACGCATACAATACATCATCAATTGTATGAAGGTGTGCAACATGGTGTGTGCGTGTGGGTAAATGGATATGGTGTGTGTGTGTTTCAACTAACGTGTGCTTGGCCCACCTGTGTGTAGGTGCCGGTGTCTAGCATATGTCTGTGTAGGGTTGGCCAGGACCGTATATTCACACCGTATATGACCGTATGTATGGTGATTTTTCTGCTATAAATACCGTATGTACACCGTATATACGTATAAATATATGGTTCTGGCCCACCCTATGTCTGCGTGCAGCCAGTATCTAGCAGGCCATGAGTGACTGTGACGGTGTATCAGGCAGGCCATGAGTGACTGTGACGGTGTATCAGGCAGGCCATGAGTGACTGTGACGGTGTATCAGGCAGGCCATGAGTGACTGTGACGGC
>Ga0307968_1003785_pt1 | contig 12491 bp, 14 predicted proteins | sample OrgLakmetagen650_FD_201834 | JGI IMG/M metagenome (GOLD analysis project Ga0307968, IMG submission 201834) | Saline water microbial communities from Organic Lake, Antarctica - #650 | ecosystem: Environmental > Aquatic > Non-marine Saline and Alkaline > Saline | place: Antarctica: Organic Lake... | reverse complement strand
TTTGCAAGCCACTCCAATCATTTACTTGACAGGTTCAACTCTATGTTGCGGTGCCCAGGTTCAGTCGGTATCAATGCGCTTGCTCAAAGAGACTGGTCAGAACATTTCAACTGGTGCTTCCCACCTTTCAACTTGATTTCATCGGTCATATCCATCATCCGGCAGTTCAGTGCAGCCTCTATTCTTGTCCTACCTCTCTAGCCATCTAGCCCTTGGTGGCCTCTACTGTCTAAAGGGCAGCACATCTTTCCTTTTGTACACGGTTGTCGCGTGCTACCACGCTTAGAGAATCTGCTGACTCCAGGCCCCAGCACAGCCTCAGCCTCGCGTGCATTTATGCGCTGGAATTTTCTGGCCGTTTTGTGCTTCTCCGCTAACCCCCCTCCTCAATCTATCCCAATCCCCTCTTATGCTTGCAGGACACAGGTGCACCCTTGAGTCCGATATTTCAAAGTTTTTGTTTGGTAAATGCCCTACACCTACCATGAAAGCTGAATACACATACACTTTGAGCTGCATTTCTCAGTCACATTGTCAGAAAACGTCGCTCAGATATAACGCCCACTGGTTCCGCTCAGAAGTTGGTGTCAACAAAACAAGCTTTCTTTCTTGCCTGCTGATCCAATGCACGTTGCTATGTTTCTGTCGAATTCTCTGCGTTTTGCTCTCAGCCGGGGTTTGACCTGCCCTAATATCAAAGCAGCAAGCGCAGCCATCTTTACCGTGCACAACATGGCTGGTTTAGATGATGTGACCAGCCACTCCTTTGTTCAAGCGGTTCAATCCTGCGCACAGAGGTCACTTTCCTCTGGAGGCCAATTAAGAAAAGCTCCCTTGTCTCTTGACCTCTGTACAATAACAGTCTCTTTCCTGCTTCAGCCAAGCCAGTCCACCCTACTCAACCTCCAAATTGCAACGTTTATTATGGTTTGCTTCTCTGGTTTTCTGAGATATGACTGCGCTTGCCAGATTTTTGCATATGAAGTCAGGTTCTACTCTTCTCACATGGAAATATTCTTGGCCAAAAGGAAGAACGACCAATTTCGCTCAGGCTCAGTAGTATGTATTGCTTGGGGCAAGTCCCTTTCATGCCCAGTCTCTCTCCTAAAATCCTTGTTGGTGAAGGCAGGATCCCTGGGCAAGCACGTTCCCGTTTTTTGCTCCTTCAAGAAGGGTTCTTCTGAAAAGTTATGCCCCTCAAATCAGCCCTGGTCTTACTCCTTTGCTCGAGCTCACGTCATGCAAGCTTTGGCTGATTCTGCTCACATGTCCTTCGCAGATTTTACTGCCAGATACGGCCTGCATTCCCTTCGCTCTGGGGGTGCTACCCTCGTTGCCAAGGAGGGTGTTCCTGATCATATTTTCAGGCCATGCACGCATATATTGAGAGGCCTATATTTCCAGGCCATGCACACATATTTTGAGAGGCCTATGCACTATATTTCCAGGCCATGCACGCATACACTGAGAGGCCTATTGCCAATAAATTGCTTCCAACCAGGGCCATGCACTACTGAACCACGACTGTAGTTTGCCTTGGTAATAATGACAGACCCCTATGCATCTCACAATGCAAGCGAAATAGAACTTTTGAGTTCAGTGTGAAACACCTGAACTCAGGTTCTTGATGTGTAGCATAAAGTGGGATGTTCTCACTTTCTGGTTTTCTCCGGTTTCTGCTTCCTTTCTCCATTCTTTTTATTCCTTGGAGAACACAACTCTCTCTTTAGCATACTTCCCCCCCTCCCTCACCTCTTTTCTATATTTAAGTCTTTAGCTTCTCCCGTATCTCCGGATTATCTGAGTTGTTGTGTTCTCCTTGGTAATAATGACAGAGCCCTATGCATCTCACGATGCAAGAGAAATTGAACAGAAAGTCCCTTCACAGCAAGCATGGCCGCAAACTAGCTCCTGACGTGAGGATAAATTCAAGATGCCTAGCCGCAGCATGTTTGCAGTCCAGGGGGCAGCTTCCATGATTATTATAGTGCATGAAAAAACTTCACCTGCACTTTCAGGCGGTAATGACGTTGAGAAGCAAATGATGGTGGAACCGTTGGCTTGTTGTGCCGCCCCAGTGTTGGTAGCCCAGCTCACGGCGTTTGGAGGAGGAAGGGCATAGCTCGTGAGGCGGTACGTGTCAATGTAAGGCCGGCCTGTGTGTGTGTGTGTGTGTGCGTGTGTGTGTGTGTGTTTGTGTTTGTGTGTGTGTGTGTGTGTGTGTGTGTGTGTGTGTGTGCGTGTGTGTGTGTGTAACAACCATTCACCTACAATATGATGCCCACTGAACTGGGGGGGTTTGTCTGTATAGCAACTCCTATATAATCTGGGGTGTTGAGAGGGTCTTGTCAGCCCCACGTGTCATGATAATTATTGTATGCACAACCGCAGCTTCCGCTGGCACTATTTCCCCAGGCTGCTCTGCAACACTGCAGACTAGCTTGCTCACTTACCATTTGCATAGTCCACTCCACCGTGACGGCCTCAGCTGGCATCAAACGCCCAGGCTGCTCCACAGTAATATCAACAGGTAATCTTGATCTCCAAACACTGTCCACACTGTCCACACTCATTGCTTGAGTCCTCCATCCCACCAATGACATCCTCTGCACCAGACATCACAGGCCCAGGCTGCTCCACAATCACAACAGATAACCTCCAAGCCCAACACACACTCACCACTTGAGTCCTCCATCCCACCAATGACAACCTCTGCACTTGACATCACAGGCCCAGGCCGCTCCACAATCATACAAGATGACCTCCAAGCCCAACACACACTCACCGCTTGTGTCTTCCATCCCACCAATGACAACCTCTGCACCTGACATCACAGGCCCAGGCCGCTCCACAATCACAACAGATAACCTCCAAGCCCAACACACACTCACCGCTTGTGTCTTCCACTCCACCAATGAAATCCTCTGCACCTGACATCACAGGCCCAGGCCGCTCCACAATCACAACAGATAACCTCCAAGCCCAACACACACACTCACCACTTGTGTCTTCCACTCCACCAATGATGGCCTCAGCTGGCACCATACGCCCAGGCTGCTCAGCAAATGCAACGGACACGTACCCTGCGGATGCAGACTCCACCGCCCAGTGGGCGAAATTGCCACCATTGCCTGCCAATCTGCAGCCCGGCCAGAAATGGTCAAGTAAAAAGGTATGCAGTATGCAGGCAAACTGATTCCACCCTGTTGTTGGCTAGCTATTATTCCACTACTGCCTGTCAATCTGCGGTCCAGCCAGGAATGATAAATTAGAATGCTGGTATGTAGGCAAGATGATAACGCCCTGTTGTTGGCTATTTTTCCACTACTGCCTGTCAATGTGCGATCCAGCCAGGAATGATGAGTTGAAATGCTGGTATGTAGGCAAGATGATTACGCCCTGTTGTTGGCAGTTTTTCCACTACTGCCTGTCAATCTGCGGTCTAGCTAGAAATGGTATGTTAAGATGCTGTAGCGAGATGACTCCGCCCTGTTGGCAATTTTGCAACTGTTGCCTGTCCATCTGCAGTCCGGCCAGAAATGGTAAGTTAAGATGCTGGTATGTAGGCAAGATGATTACGCCCTGTTGTTGGCAGTTTTTCCACTACTGCCTGTCAATCTGCAGTCTGGCCAGAAATGGTAAGTTTAGATGCTGGTATGTAGGCAAGATGATTACGCCCTGTTGTTGGCAATTTTGCAACTGTTGCCTGTCCATCTGCAGTCCGGCCAGAAATGGTAAGTTAAAAGCTAGTATCTAGGCAAGATGTTTACACCCTGTTGGCAATTTTGCCACCATTTCCTGTCAATATGCAGTCTAGCTAGAAACGATAAGATATAAGATGCTGGTATCTAGGCAAGATGTTTACAATCTGTTGTCAATTTTGCCACCATTGCCTGTCCATCTGCAGTCTAGCTAGAAATGGTAAGTTCAGATGCTGGTATGTAGGCAAGATGACTCCGTCCTGTTGGCAAATTTGCTACCATTGCCTGTCTGCTGTCTGGCTAGTAATGGTAAGATATAAGATGCTGGTATCTAGGCAACATGTTTACAATCTGTTGTCAATTTTGCCACCATTGCCTGTCCATCTGCAGTCTAGCTAGAAATGGTAAGTTCAGATGCTGGTATGTAGGCAAGATGACTCCGCCCTGTTAGCAGTTTTGCTACTGTTGCTTGTCAATCTGCTGCACAGCTATAACAGCCAAGCAACAAAGGAACCTTGCAATTGCCTCTGCTGCACAGCTATAACAGCCAAGCAACAATGGAGGCTTGCAATTGCCTCTGCTGCACACCTACAACAGCCAAGCAACAATGGTGGCTTACAATTGCCTCTGCTGCACACCTATAACAGCCAAGTAACAATGGAGGCCTGCAATTGCCTGCAGGCGCCATGGATTTGACTGAACACTACTTCTAGGGTGAATATTCATTACATAGTTCAATACTAATTGTAAATGATATAGTTATAATGATATAAATAATATAATTGTAATGATGTAATTGTAAATTTATAATTGTAAATGATGTATAATGTGGCAATGGAAATCGCAAACAAAATGCCCATTGCATCTCACTCATCTTGGATAGTGATCATAATGTTTAGGTTGCAGTTCCTCTGGACAGAATCAAAGTGTATATTGTATACCTGTGATGTCTAAAGATCACAATGAAGTTGCACAGATCACTGTACATTGTAATGCCTCCAAAACACAACATAAATGCACAAACCAGGGAAGCATACCCAACTGCCGCCTACCTGTCTCTGTCTGACGACAGCCCATCACCCGCAGAACCTTCACCATCGGTTTGTCCAGTGCAGATGTTAGAGGGAGGGGTGGGGTCTGCGGTGCGCCTGTGGTACAATCAAAGATAGCATTTGTCCAGAGCAGATGTTAGAGGGAGGGGTCTGCAGTGCGCCTGTGGTACAATCAAATATAGCATTTGTCCAGTGCAAATGTTAGAGGGTGGGGTCTGCGGTGCGCCTGTGATACAATCAGATATAGCATTTGTCCAGTGCAGATGTTAGAGGGTGGGGTCTGCGGTGCGCCTGTGGTACAATCAGAGATAGCATCAAGATTGAATAAGCTGCACGTGGAATTGCATTTATTCACACATTAGAGGCATGACATGCAAGACTTATCTACAACAAATGGGCAAAGTGCGTGGCACAAATAGAAAAAGGAAAAGGTCAGAAACAGCACAGCTTTGACCGCAGCAGGAAAGGTGCACACGGGTATGCTCATTCTTGGATGCTAATATGAGGTGCACAAAGTGACCTTATGAATGAGCAGCAGCATGAAAGAGGGACTTCAATTATGTAAAACTCCAGGGATCTCTACTGATTAATGAAAAAGGAAAAAAAAGCAGTCATCTATGAAGGAAAACAGAGCCAACCGGCTGGGACACTCTGAGAGGTGCCAAAACAATATGCAGCTCGACATTCACCCCTTATGTGAACAATACGTAACCGTGTGCCAAACAACTCCCAGCAGCAAGCCACAAACGAAAAAGGGTTGGGTTAGAAAGGCTCTTCCCAATGAGAGGTGTCAACGGCACCGGAAATAATTTGTGTTGCGTCCTTTTATTGCAGCATTTTTTTAATGCAAGCTTTTTGCATGACGGCCTACACAATCCTTTGGTGGGGCTTAGCAGGGTATTACGACAACGCTTATGGCATGTATGCCCTTTGATGGGGCTAGCTATGAGCCGTGTGAGCCGTGTGAGCGGTATAAGCTGTGTGAGTTCTGTGAGCAGTGTGAGAGGTGTGAGCCGTGCAAGCAGTGTGGGCAGTGTGAGAGTTGTGAGTTCTATGAGTAGTGTGAGAGGTGTGAGTTCTGTGAGCAGTGTGAGCAGTGTGAGTCGAGCAAGCAGTGTGGACAGTATGAGAGGTGTGAGTTCTGTGAGCAGTGTGAGAGGTGTGAGCCGTGCAAGTAGTGTGGGCAGTGTGAGAGGTGTGAGCTGTGCAAGCAGTGTGAGCAGTGAGAATGGTGTGAGCCCCTGTTAACACCCTCCTTGTTGCACACTGATTCCTTTGTGGGTCTACCCCCTCACACACCTCCTACAAAGTGCAAAAATACAATTCATAACTTCCCCGCCTGCTTACCTCTTCCTTTTCTTACTCTCGTTAAGTGCATAAAAAAATTCAATAGGAGTCGGAAATCACCAAGTGGCAGCCTACTCACCAGGCTTGCTGCTCAAACCCATTCTACTGGCCCTGCTCACCAGACTCACTAGACTTGCCACTTATCTCTAACTCATTCCACTGTCCCGGCCTGCTCACCAGGTAAAGTGAAGCACTATTTCACCGAATGTCTGAGCGCACTGGTAACCCAAAGCCGATGGGGGGCAAGCACGGACTGCCTGCAGCATGATCAGCATCAGGAGTGGTCATATAATGTTGGGGAAATGCAAGGGCTGCCTAGAAATTGCTGATTGGGTTGGATTTAAGCACAGGCTGCCTGCATCATGAGCACCACCAAGCGTCGTCATGTTTTGGGGCAATGCACAGGTTGCCGGGAACATGCACTAAAACCAGGAATAGCTTATTGGTGAAGGATCATGTGCAGGTTGCCTGCAGCATAAACGCCAGCAGGTCTTATGTTGGGGTAGTGCACAAGGTGCCTGGAACATGAACAGAAACCAGGAATTGCTTGCTGGTTAAGGATCATGTGCAGGATGCCTGCAGCATAAACGCCAGCAGGTCTTGTGTTGGGGTAGGGCACGAGGTGCCTGGAACATAAACAAAAACCAGGAAAGGCTTATTGGCTTCAGGACAAGTGCATCAATTTAGTAAGGAAGTAGAAGCGATCACCTTCTTTTGCGAGCAATCATACAGTCCTTGAGTTATGTGGGGAGTGATTTTTCACTGCCTGCGTCGTTTTTCTCGTCATACAGTCCTTATTGATGAAGGTCAGGGAGAAGTAGATAGCAGCGCAAGAAGGTCAACCAATATACAGTCCTTATTTGATTAAGGTCGGGGAGAAGTAAATAACAGCGCATGAAGGTCAACCAGTATACAGTCCTTATTCGATGAATGTCGGGGAGAAGTAAATAACAGCGCATGAAAGTCAACCAGTATAAAGTCATTATTTGATTAAGGTCGGGGAGAAGTAAATAACAGCGCTTGAAGGTCAATCAGTATACAGTCCTTATTTGATGAAGGTCGGGGAGAAGTAAATAACAGCGCATGAAGGTCAACCAGTATACAGTCCTTATTTGATGAAGGTCGGGAAGAAGTAAATAACAGCGCATGAAGGTCAACCAGTATACAGTCCTTATTTGATGAAGGTCGGGGAGAAGTAAATAACAACATGAAGGTCAACCAGTATACAGCAGAGTAACCACTGAGAGAGAGCAAGTCAGAGACAGTAAGGAAAAGGGGGATCGTTTTGACAGCGATCACTGTTAATAATCAACTGAATGCAGATCTTAATTACAAATTGTCGTTAGGTGGATGCTTATTTGCAGGAATACCTCTGCATTCTAGAGAGTACTTTAAGCATTAAGCCTTCTCTTTAGGGCTGGTGTTTAGCTTGTGCTCAACAAGACAGCATACGTATGGTTCCTTGAGGGCTAGATTTCCCCAATCCTCTCCCCAATGCGTGCTGCATACTCACATCCTCAGCAACCCTGTCTTGATCTGAGATGCCAGATATGTCTGCTGCATCGATGTCCGGCCCAGGAGTTTCAGCACCTGCATATATAATTTCAGGCGCGATCTGGAAATCTCTCAGGTTTTTCTGTTGTGTTGGTGTCTGGTCTAGGAGAGCCAGCACCTGCATGCGCTATTTCAGGAATTTATATGATACGCGGCCCACCAGCATCAAACTTGCTTCCCATTCATGGTTTCTATTTCGATGCTTGAAGCGTTACTTGTGCTTGCGTATTGCTTGCTTTCTACGACAATGCCTCGTGAAGTTCTATGAGCGTCGATCTCAAGTGTGGGATACACTGCACGAACCACCGAAAGGGCTTCCCTTGTACAAGATGAAATGAATGGCGTTCTTTTTGCGTAAAATACACAAACCAATTCCATCCCTCGTCCCTCACTCACAAGCGCAGTCAGGGTCTATGGGCAGATCACTCACAAGCGCAGTCAATGGGCAGATCACTCACAAGCGCAGATCACTCACAAGCGCGATCAAAGGACTGATCACTCACAAGCGCAGCCATGGGCAGATCACTCACAAGCGCAGATCACTCACAAGCGCGATCAATGGACTGATCACTCACAAGCGCGACCAATGGGCAAATTACTCACAAGCGCAGTCAGGGTCTGTGGGCAGATCAACGCTGGATGTCTGAAAGGCGCCGTCCCGCCCAGTAGCAAACGTCACACGTAATGTCACAGAGCCTGTGGATAGCATGGCGGAGGGGAATATATTGTTACAATATTATCATTCTTGGGATCTGGCTGGTGCAAAAGTCACATGTTGTGTCACAGAGCCTGTGGATAGCATGGCGGAGGGAAATATCTTGTTACAATCTTATCATTCTTGGGATCTGGCTGGTGCAAACGTCACACATTGCGTCACAGAGCCGGTGGATAGCATGGCGGAGGTTCATACAATTCGCTATCGTACTCTCATCCTTGAGATCTGGCTGGTGCAAGTTTATAACGTTGTAGTGCCACCAGCGTAGGAGATTTTTTCTGTGTTGCTCTATTATGACGCTGTTAGCAATTACATGCCAATCCGATATTTTGGTGGGAGCAAGATCTCTAGGACAGTCCTAATTTTGTGTAGTGGAGCCACGGCAAAAACAATGGAGAGTGCCTGATCTTTTCTACTGCTCTTTTACTAAGACGCATAAGCATTTATAGAATCTCAACACAGCAAGTGATACATGCATAAATGAAACGAATCATTAACCGTTCTGTAAGAATGAGTGATGTCCATACGCACAAGCGTTCAGGCATTGCCGCAAGCCTTCAGGCACCACCACAAGCGTTCCAGCACTGCTCTCACGCACCCTTGCTGTCTGGAGGTGGAGAGCAAGGAAGCGCAAGCGTGGTAGATATCTTGCTGGTGCGCACGTTTGAGAACAGACGGTTGGAGCTGCACAAAAGGAAACAATGGAGGCAGCAGGTGAGAGGCAATGCTTATGTAGACCACACTCTACATAACGAGCATGTATGTTTCTTTGGATATTTACAAGTGTCATAGAGCCACACAGGTAACACAATACATGCACACACGTAAGTGGCGTTGAAGGCATACCATGGTTCTTCGCTGCCTTCAAGCGTGCCCCAGCTTGAGGTCATAAGCCACTCAACAGGGCCTGGGAGTTCCACCTGTGTCAGTGCATCATCATATCCGTTCATAGTTTGCTGGGCTTGTGCTTTATGAGTAGAGGGCCTGGGAGTTCCACCTGTGTCAGTGCATCGTCATATCCGTTCATAGTTTGTGGGGCTTGTGCTTTATGAGTAGAGGGCCTGGGAGTTCCACCTGTGTCAGTGCATCATCATACCCGTTCATAGTTTGCTGGGCTTGTGCTTTATGAGAAGGGTCGCATTGAATATTGAACACCAGCAGGAGTTTACTTTACATCACGTCTTCGCACGATAATAAATGAAAGCCACAGATATGCCACACGATTTGAATACGAGATTCAAGTTTGTCATTGTAGACAATCCCAGCAAGCAAGGCCATGCACAAAGTATGGCAGTTACCTCAATGCTGTACGTCTGCCCGAGGCAGAGCCTTGTTGCCGCCTGGTGCTCATCACTAGTGCTGGCGTCTGCCGGTGGAGGCGGCTTTACAGTGAAGGAAATTCTGCACGCGGAGTGCATTCGTTGGAGGTTGATTATGGACAAACCAACACTAGCTGAAGCAATAGGGCCTTGCAGTCCTTTAAATTGCCGTGCGTGGCACTCATCTGTATTATTTTAAGCGTGTGCTTGCATAAGCGCCACACACTTTTTTTGTGGTGGATATGTCACTGTATGAGCACAGGCATGTTTGAAACATACAGCCTGCTCTACGTATTTTACCTGTCAACCAAGACTGAAGCGCCGTGCCCTTTGAACTGAGCTTCCGGGTGTTGCGCAGGCAGGCAAGAGGGCTCTTTGCTCGGTTGGTTTGACGCCAGGATGCGGGTGATAAAGTAGCTGTGGCACACGCAAATTTATGAGTAGCATGCAGTATGTTTTAAGAGGATCAAAGACAGCAATTACTACTCCTCCTGCCGCCTATCTGTTCTCCAGGGAAAGGCGGCACCAGTTCCTTCGAGTAACGAATTCAAAATCCCTCTACCTCGGATGCGTTGTTGCGTGGGTGATAAGAAGACCCGCGAGCGCGGCGTAAATTAAATACATGTCAGGTGCTGACGGAGTGGATGGATGGTTTCAGGTCCCCTAATAATTTTTTGATTTTATCAAAATTACGCGTTTGCAAACTCCCTTCAAACTTCAAATTTGGTTCTCACGAACCTTGCAGTATATTAGACAATATATTATTATCATACGGAGAAGATTTGAGAGACCATCACCAGAGTCAACAACTGTAAATTGTGCTTTTTGCTAACTTTCAAAGCCTTTCATAAACGCTGTAATTCAAGGACTGGATTGCCGAGAGCAGAATTTCAGCTCTGGGAAGCAAGCAAGTTCCCGCCTCGCTGTTCCCTCGGAGGTAGCAACCCAGCAGGAGATCAGGTAACTGACCATTGAGGAGTAGTAGGACAGCTCCTGGGCACCCTTTCCTGGATGACCCTGTTTTGAGGAGGACTGCACATGAACCTTACCTCCTCTCACTCCTCAAGTGGTATAGGCCACAAGGTGGAAGGAGGAGGTAGCCAGGAGGGTGGAGGAAGGATGGGAGGTGGATTTGGGGAAGCCCAAACCATGACAGATACAGCCTTCTCCGCTTTGCAGAGCAGCAGCAGCCTGCAAGTCCCATCCACTTCAGCTTTTGCCTCCAGTACAGGGCAGCCAGTATTCCACATGGGCACAGCTGAAGGTGGTGGAGAAGCACTCGCTCGATCCCCCTCCGCGCGCAAACCTACCCGTGCTGCATCAAGCAGGCATCGCAGCGCGGGTGGGGGCAGCACCGGCATGCGCTCAGCCCCCTCAGCGCCTCTCAATCCAATGTTTGCAGCAGCTGTGGCGACCCCTCTACCCCAGGCAACAGCAGGCCTGCACGTGCCTCTGTCCAGTGCCTCTTCAGCTGGCCCCCCCTTCCAACCCCATCCCCCCTCTACCGCACCCCCCCCCTTCGTAGCCGCGGTCTCCAGCGCTGCTGCTCCACTAGCCACCGACCCGCCTGCTCCCTCTAGCTCCACAACCACCACCAACTCAGCAGCCCCTCCCGCACCCACTGCAGTCCCCCTCCCCTCCGCATCCCTAGCTGCTGCAGCAGCAGCAGCCCTGGGCTCCGGTGGGAAGCAACCACAAGGCACAAGCAGTGGTGAAGTGAGCTTTGGGGGTAGTAAGGATGGAGGGAGTGCAGCCGCACCCCCTCAAGCTGCTGCTGCCCCTGCTGCAGCGCCAGAGAGGCCGCGCTTTACGTTTGGAGAGAGCAGCTCAGGTGTGTGTGTGTGTCTGCGTATATGTGTACTAGGGCACGTATGGGAAGGAGGGTATCTACTTGCACATGTTCCTGTGTCTGTTACCCTTTTACCATCCATCCCACAACTGCACTTCCGTCTGTACACACGCCCCTCACTCTCACTCTCACCCCTCACTCTCACCCCTCACTCTCACCCCGCACATGCTCACGCTCATGCACACACACACACACGCTCACGCGCACGCACACACGCACACACGCTCACGCGCGCACACACACACACACACACAGGCCCCACAGAGGGACAGGACGCCCCCTGTTTCCACAGCCTATCAGAGCGCTTCAACCGCCTTATGCAATCCACCGCGGAAACGATGCCCACCCAACCCCAGCAGCCCCCCTCCGCGCCCCAGACAGCACCACCACCTGCAGCACCTGCTGCCCCTCCTCTCTTCACTGCAGGCACTCAGGCATACCCCTCAGCAGCACCAGCAGCAGCAGCAGCAGCAGCAGCAGCGCCACCACCACCACCACCACCAGCACCTGGTGTCGCCGCACCTCCCACAAATTTCACAACCGCTACGACAGCTGCCCCACCCACAGCTGCTGCCTTCCCTGGTGCTCCCCTCACCCCTCTATTCACAGCTGGAACCAGCACAGGTGCGCCAACCGCACCAGCAGTGGAGGCAGCAGCAACAGCAGCAGCAGCGGCGGCGGCTGCTGCTGCTGCCCCTTCCCCATTTCCCCCTGCTGACACTCCACCCCCACCAATGGGAGGTCCTGTGTTCACCTTTGGCTCTGCACCTGCAGGTGTGTGAGCGTGTGTGGGTGTGGGCGTGTGTGGGTGCGGATGTGGATGTGGGTGTGGGTGTGGGTGTGGGTGTAGGTGTGGGTGTGGGTGTGGGTGTGGGTGTGGGTGTGGGTGTGGGAATGGGTGTGTGTGTGTGGGTTGGGTGTGGTTGCAGGTGCAGGTGCGAGGGCGGGGATGGG
>Ga0307968_1003783_pt1 | contig 12495 bp, 18 predicted proteins | sample OrgLakmetagen650_FD_201834 | JGI IMG/M metagenome (GOLD analysis project Ga0307968, IMG submission 201834) | Saline water microbial communities from Organic Lake, Antarctica - #650 | ecosystem: Environmental > Aquatic > Non-marine Saline and Alkaline > Saline | place: Antarctica: Organic Lake... | reverse complement strand
CTCCCCCAGCCCTGAGTTTGGAAACACAGAGCCCCCTCCTCCTACCTCACCCTCACTTCCTTCCTCACCCCCCACATCTCCATCTCCATCTCCATCTCCATCTCCATCTCCCTCCCCCGCTCTGGCCCCAAGCCAGCAACACCCTCCACCTCCTCCGCCCTCCTCCACTCAGCGGCCCAGCAATGGGTCTAGCAACGGTAGCGAGGCAGCCCCTGGAGAAGGCGATGAGGAAGAAGAAGGGTGGCAAGATGACGCTGACAACGACCAGATGCCCTGGCGGATATGGCTCATTGTCGCCATTGTGGTCGTGGGCTTGCTGATTGCAGGTGGGTCACTGGTGATGCTGCGTTGCTGCATGTCCTGCTCATACATGTGCAATGTAAGCGTGTGGGTGGGTGGGTATGTGGAATGGGGGGTATAGGTGAGCAAGCACTCGTATGTGCACGTGTGTGCGTGTGTATGTCCGTGTACATGTGGGTGGGTGGGTGCGTGCGTGCGTGCGTGCAGTGTGCGGCGATTGCGATCTGTTAACAGACAGAGGGTGGCGTGGAAGCAAGTGTGAATGTAGGAGTACGAGTTGATGCGGATACTGAAATGAATCAGTGTGCAGGAAAGGAGAGAAGTCTAAATTTTGCCCACACAAGCCTGAGCCCCATCATCCAGGTCGCTGTGCATTAGCATGTATGCAGGTGGCGCTGCTACGTCCGCCTGCAATGCCCATCAGCACGACTATTGATCTCTCTATGCACTTTGATGTCCATGCATCTTGTGCTCTTGAGCACCATATTTCCTCGCCACTCCGTTCTGTTCGTTCTTTTTCGTTTGCTTCGTGAGATGCTGTAGGCAGTTGATAATTTAAGGATTAGTAATAAATTATCTGCCTACAGTATACCACTTTTGCTGCACTACAAGAACTGGAGTTACGCAGCTGTTATGCACTGAACTCAGCAGTTTGGTTGAGCCCTTAACACTTAACATTACACAGCAGCAGCAGCAGCAACAGCAGCAGCAGCCATACTCTACCCTGACTACATGTGTCCTGGCTTATTTGACTCAGGTACCTTTATATGGCGCTGCATTGCTCGCCGTCGCTCTCAGCAGCGGCACGTGCATCAGCAGTGGTGGCGGCAACAGCTTCCTTCCGACAAAAGGGGAAGCACCTACGTCGATGGAGGAGGCTACTCCTCTGACAGCAGGTGTGGACGCTTGAGTACAGTAAGCAAAGAGCAAAATGTGTTCATATACCTACACAAACATGCGTGCACACACGCGCATACACGCACATGCATACAGCTGTGAAAGGCGATATACATGCACAGATGAGCATTAGCAAACACACAATCACACACCAAACATCACTGACATACGCACACAAATGAACACTATAACACATACACAAACACACACACACCAAACATCATTGACATGCGCACACAAATGAACACTTAAACACTTACACTTACACACACACAAACACATACACACACACCAAACATCACTGGCATACGCACACAAATGAACACTATAACACATACACATACTTGTGCAGCCCTGGGGGTAGAGGCTCTGGCGACTCTGGCCAACAGCTGCTGCGCCCCAAAGTTCCCTTGGCCCAGAAAAACAGCCGCAACCCCCACGTGTATGTGCCAGCTGCACCCTTCTCTGCCTTTGACGGCCGCAATGTCAATAGTAAAGGAGCAACCCCTAATCACAGCCTCGGCCCCTCTGCTTTGGGCAGCCCCGTACGGGATTACAGGGGTCACCACTCACGTGCTGGGAGAGCAGCAACAGCAGCAGCAGCAGCAGCACCAGCTGGTGGTGCTGCTGTTGGAGGCAGCGCTTACCATGCCAAGCACGCTGAGCAACAAGCTTCAAGGAGGTCACGTAGCCCGCACCTCTCAATGCATCGCCCTTCGCACCTGGCACTCCACGTTGCCCCCCCAGCTGCCGCCGCTGCTGGCTCCATGCTGCCTGCCCCTCTACACTCCTCCTCTCGCTCTCCAGCTAAGGGCAAATGCAGCCAGGAGCGTCGCGACTCCACCAGCACCACCACAAACCCCCTGTACCACGAATCGGAGGGGGCCTATGATGTCAATGATGGCGGCTATGGTGATCCTCTCCACATTCACAGCAGCAGCAGCAGGGGTCACAAACACTGGGGCCGCTCCCCCTCCCCTTACGCCTCCCCTCACCACAGCAGCAGATGGCAAGAGCCTTTTGAACTCCCGCACAGGAGGCAGCAGCACCCCCCCTCGCAACAGCACACTAGCAGGCAGCACAGGGCATCCGGTTCAACAGCTCCAGTGGCAGGCGGTCTCTCAGAATGGCTCGAGCAGCAGCAGCGTGCATCTGAGATGTACCATCATGCAGAAAATCCGGCAGGGTGGGAGGCACCCCAGGTGCCGAGCGAAAGGGGCCCTCGGGTGGGTGAATGGAGCGGGCACCCTGCTGGATTTGTTGGCGTGAAGAGGCCAAGGTCGTAGAGGATGAGCGCTTGATGTATGTTGCGAATGGCCAGGTTCTTAGCACTGAAAATGTGTCCAAGGCCATCAATCTGAATAAAAAGATGAAGTACGCAGGAAAGAAACGCAGGCAGTGAATACCACTCCACACATTACATGCATATAACCATCTTTTTGCTTGGGAATTGTCTGTCTCTCCTGCGTAAGGGGACGGTTGTTGTAAACATGTTCTTGTACTGACCGGACATTTGTTGATCTCACTGTTTACGTCACTCAGTGATTACGTACACTTTGCTATTGTATTCTTCCGTATCTTAAATACTTGTATACTAAGCATGAGACTTTTCCATACTCAGTAAAGAAAAGAAAAGAAGAAAGTAAAACTACGCAGGCAGCAAAACACTCCCTGCACCAATTAAGGAAAAGGTGACACATTGGCCCGTGTCTCTTCCACTCAGAGGTAGGAGCGGAGTGAAATAGAAGGAGCAAGAAGGGGAAATGAAAGGGACAGAAAACTTCCGCCGGTGATGATAACGCAGCATGCAGGGGCTGGCACCTGCACCAGGCAACCCCCCACCACGCCAACAGTAAATTTAGGTACCAATGTAGATCAAGGACTTTTGCCATGGTTTAGGATGCATGTACTGTCTGTCACAATGAATCATGGTACCATTTTAGGCATGGATTGCAAGTATGAGCCATATGCTGCTCTGTTTATCACTTGCCTCACACCACAAACACACCACAAATGTGACTCACACCACAAACACCACACACACACACACACACACACACGCACACACACATATACGAAAAGAAAAGAACAGAAAAATTACGCAGGCAATGAAAGCCACTCCCCACATTAATTAAGGCAAAGGAGCCACTTTGGTACCGAGTACTGTAAAGCTCCTCCACCGCGAAAAGGAAAGGAGGATCAATGGGGATCAAGAGGGTTGCAGGCTGGGCCTGAAACCAACTCCTGATGAGAGTTGATAACAGTACTGGAAAGGGCATGTCTGGTGTGGACAAGTTTAGCAGCGAAGTTCACAGTGTGCACATGGAGCTTGGAGGCAAGCTTCTTAACTCTTTGAGAATCGAGACCCAGTTCCTTGAAAGGCTTCAGAGTGTGAGTTGTAGATGGTGCCGCCCACACCCAAAAGGATGATGTGGAGAGTAGCGAAGGCTCCTTGAAGAATGTTGCAAAGGTCTTTGTGCTGTTCCTTCGCGGCGTTTAGCTGGTTCTGAGGTCTGGTGTCCTCACAGTACTTGATCTCGGCAAGGTGGATGTCACGCCGAGGTTTGCTGAGGTCTTTGGGTCGGTGCTGTCTGGGGTTGGTGGCTCTGCTGGTGGCTGGCGGTGCTGCTGGGGTGCTCCGAGTCTCCCTCAGTTGCCCCCTGCCACACCGAAGAACCCACCCCCCTGCAGTAGTTTGTCGCTTTTGTGTTTTTGCAGAGATTGGAGTAACCAGCACAATATCTGGGCGGCTGGAGGTAAATCTGTCTTTATCTGAGAAGCGGGGTGGGAAGAGGCATTTGGGAACAATGGAACAATTCTACTTTCGGCTGTTTCAGAATCTGGAGATTTCGCATGGTCATCCGTTCGTTGCTACGGTATATATATTCTCTGATTGGGTCTAAGGGGGGTATACTCCGGGTCTGAAGGGGGTATACCCTGGGTGGGGGGGGCTCTGTCCACCCAGTGACCATATGACCTGAAATCTAATGCCATTCAAATACAATCTATATAAGAAGGCAAGTAAGAGAGCATGATCAATAAAAAGAAGCATTGCAGGCATAGTTATTACAGCCATTTAGGTACAGTTGTTATATTATTATTATATTATAAGCACCCTGAAAGCCCGTTTATTTTAGATGGTGGCGGCTGGCCGCTGTATGTAATTGGTGCTTGTTGCTCATAGTAAGATAGTGTGGAGGTTTTTGCGGTGCCCTAGTATGCAAGGCCCTAGTATGAGAGGTCCTAATCACTACGGTGGTAGCTTATGCTGGTTTTGTGCTGGTTTATCATGTTGCGTAGGAGAAGTGTTCGCACATTTCTTAATTTCAATCCGGTGTAGCTACTATATTGTGTTTGACCTTTAAACTGTTGGACATTTTGCTATTAGACCGTCCGCGTATACTTCTTGTTAGCCTTTATTTGCACACAGCACCAGTTTGTCTTCCCACCTCAGTATGAGGATGGCCCAATTCGTCTGAGGACCTATGAATCAACCAGATGTGTCTGGTTTTGCCTTTTTTGTAGCTAGTGGCTGCCTAGCCCTTTTCTCCTCTTAATTTCTCCAGCGCCTTTTTATTGGTTACAGTCTCTTTCCAAGCTCCTGCTCAGATGCCCCCCAGAGGCATAGATAGCGATGCTACCTTAACTGTTGGGTTCTAGGGAAACCCAACCGGTAACTGAAACGTCACACTGAACCCAAACATTTCCTGAAAGATAGCACAAGTAAATAACTACACACTAAAAATACTCCCCATATTAATTAAGGAGAAGGAGCCACTTGGGTACCGAGAAGACCGTAAAAATCCTACCGTAAACATCCCCCACGCACCACAGAAAGGAGAGAAAAAATTAATAGGGATCAGGAAGGTGTTATTGGCATTATTTAGTGTATAACCTCTAGTCTTTCAGTTCAACAGTCCAAATCAGATCACGATCGCTACTGACTTCTACCACGTCTTCGCAGATTCTATTGGAGGTTGACACAAGTCCGCCAAATTCCATGAGTGTGTTGTCCAAGTTCCATTGTAAGCCTGCATGTGCAGAAGAAGCAAGGCTGTTGAGTTTATGCATGTCCATTCTTTCGATCCTGCTCACTGCTCTCCATAATGTGCACCACTGCATTAGATCTGGCAGCACCATCTCCTGCCTTCACGTGAAATTCAGGACCCTAGGCAGTCCTTTTTCTTGAGCCTGGAATGTTGATCGACATACTTAATTTTCTCAGAGTGCATGCTAATTGCTGCTAGCTGCTCACCTGTTGACGAAGCAGTGGACGATCCTCTCATTGGTATCAATCCGCACGTGGGGCCTTCCACACTCCTGTTGGGTCTAATGGTGGTGCGGCCTTGTGGCAGCAAGCGCATCTGCGGATCGACAGACAAAACTTCTTCCTTCATCCACAGAATTTACCAGAATCGAGTTACAACCTCTGCTTTCTTCTTTTATCCCTTTCTTATTATAAAGAAGAGGCTGTCATTATTCTCTGCTCCTGCTTTCTAGCGATTTGAATAACACCCTTTCCATATATCAATTAAAAGCGTGCTAAAAAATCCTGCATACGCCTACTTTACGGTCACATGAAGCATGCCTGCAAAGACACGCTTCAGTGTAGGCTTATACTTGCACGCCTTGGCACAGTGTACGCCTTGGCACAGCATATACGCCTTGGCATAGAGTAGGCTTATACTGCAAAGACATGCTTTGATGTAAGCCTTGGCATAAGGGGCTTGAGGCAGACCGTAACGTAGCATCGTGCCTAGCTTGTGGGGCATACAAGCTGTGAACTTAAGTTTTTGTTTGATCCCCAGATCACATAAATAGGTGAAGAGCAGTACACGCTGAGACGCCAACACATCAGAGCAGCGTCACACACACACACACGCACACACACACATGTATACTCACAAGGTCACCATCATGTATACTCACAAGGTTGCCATCTCCTAGCAGGACTATGTTGAGGTGCGGGAACATGTGCAGGGTGTTGATGGCAGCCAGTGTGTGGTCCAGACGGCCCCCTAACGCACCTGCGGCATGACATTGTGCAGAGAGGAGGACATCGCAAGCACTTCCATAATAGGCATCAACGGAACTTATTTGTTAAGTATCAAGTTTGTAATGTTCACTTTTGCTTTGTCGATAAACTTTGCAAAGACGCTCCTCAGAACTGCTGTTGTCTACTACATTGCGAGAGCTATACAATAATTAAAAAAAGCCTTTTTGTACAGACGGCATTTGGAAAGGGGCAGGGCTGGAAAAAACAAAAGGAAAATTTGAAGCGTTCCTGTGATAAGGCTACCAAAAGGTATTGCAGCAAATAAGTTCAAAGCATACTCACCTTCTCGTTGACAGCTTGGGATGTAAAGTCGTGTGTACAGCAGTATTCCGAACATGCCGTAGTAAAAAATCACTGTTAACGATTCACACAAACTTATTTTCCACCTTTGCAGAAGCTGCAAGGTCTTTTCTAACAGGTATCACAGAGGGTTCAAGAAATTGGCACCATGGTTTACTCATAACCAAGGTTGGCCAGAACCGTATACATAAACCGTATATGACCGTATGCACAGTAATCTCCCAGAGGGGGCTAACGGAGGAAATGCCTGAAAATGTGCATTTTTGCATTCAGAAGGCAGCCACTCACAGCCACTTCATCCGATCGACACCCTTTTAGTACCGAAGTGTAGCTGGCATTGAGAGCTACCCGAGCGTGTGCCCAGTTTTATGTGGGTCGCTTTGCGTGCTGAGATAGACTGGATTAAGCACACATGGTGCATTTAAGCCCTAATGTGGTAATTTCCATGGGAAAATGGCTCAAATCCTCATAAAACACCAGCCACTCAGCCGTTTTCTTTCACTTTTGTTGCAATGGTATTCTTAAATAAGAATTCTACACCATTAAAAATATTCCAGATTGGTGCAGTGGGTGAGTTGGTATAAACAATTTGTGGTAAAAAATGGCCTGCACGCCACAGCAATTCAAGCACACGCGCCAAAATTGGCAGGCTCCAAATTTTACATCTATGGACAGAGCAAGAATCATATTTCATATTATGTAAATTTTGGAGCTTGCCAGTCATGGCGCCCATGCTCAATCCACATTTTAAAAACACCTTTTTTTGGCTCAGTCAGCCCCTTCTGGTAATCTCCCAGCTACACAAATACCATATAAAGCATAGACACTGTCACTACGCACATATGTATAATTTTAGCCACCTCTACTCATAACCACAACCCTATGGTAACAGTGCTAGAGGCATAAACAAGCTTGCTTGTAAAATGAGAACCCTGCCACCATCTGCTGCCTTTCATGTCATTCAATGCATTTTCGATCCCATCATAGGCGCCCTTGATATCATCCAAATCACCCTGAACTTCATGCAAAGCCACCAAAAAAGTAAAAAGCAATAGCCTCTTGTACACACACAAACACTGACACCCAGGGGCGCACGTGCACACATGCACACACACGCTCACACACACACACACAACATACACACAACACACCCACCCAGGACAATGATTTGGTGGTCGTGCGCACGCAGCTGCCCTCCTTGCACATTCCCTGATTCTTGCCGACTCCCCTCACACTCCAGAGCAGCAGCCTTGCTCCCAGTCCCGCCGGCTCTCTCTCTACCCTCATCATGCCCCTTCCCCCCATAAAGCCCCCCTCCGTCACCCTGCTGACCTCCACTGCCTCCCCCCTCTTTGCCCTGACACTCCCCCTCACATGCTCCCCCTGTGCCCTGCTGTGTGTGTTCTGACTCCTTTGCCTGTGCTGCGGGCAGTGGGGTGAGGATGGGTAGGGGATGCTGATGTCCTGCACATTTGTTTGAAGAACAGGAAGAAGTTGTTTCTGACAAGGTTATAAAGGAAGGAAAATACAAGCGTAGGATCTGGAGAGGTTGGGTTGCAGATGCAGATGCCTTGGACCTATTTGGGAAGCAGTACCTTCCGTTTAAAATGTTGCATAGAAGAAGGAGATGCAGATGTTGGAATCAAGAGAGGTCGGGCAGCAGCTGCGAATGCCTTGGACCTACCTATACAAAAAGCGAACGGGAGGGTGATGTAGAAAACATCAAGGAGGGGTTGGGTGGGCAAGTGCGGTATGAGCAAAGCATGAGCAGAGAAAGAAACAAAAGCATAAGCAATTCTGCAGATAAAATGCGGATGAGCGGTGAGAGTACAAGGGGTTGACGAGCAGAAAGGGGGATAAAGGAAGAGCTCAAGCAGGTAGGATTCAGTGCTATAGATGAATGGTACCTGGGTCTGATCGATTTGGTGACGTGCAGGGATGTGAGGCGTTAAAATTCGACGAGGAATAGGCTGGGGAGGGCGTGAGCGCGTGAGCCTCTTGGCATTTAACTAGTAGGGTTGGCCAGAACCATGTATGTATACATATATATACATACATACATATATACATATATATACATACATACATACATATATATACATACATACATATATACATATATACATACATACATATATATACATGGTTCTTGCCAACCCTACACATATATGGTGTATATACGGTAATTTTGGTAGGGAAATCACCAAATATACGGTTATGTACGGTGTGTGTATATATACGGTCCTGGCCAACCCTACTGATTAGAGAATGTAAATTATCGGTGCTAGAGTCAAAACGGGAAGAGGTGTAAAGGGTTTATGATATGGGGCCGAGGAGGAGCGTTGCAAAGATAACAGGGAATTCGTAGGTTAGCACCAGAAATGCTGGAGCGGCGAGACAAATGGTGGTGGATAAAGATATTAGGGCAGACTGCAATTAGCCAAACAAGATACAATGGTGTTGCATCAACTTGCTCACCGGATGGAACCCGCTGTGGCACACACACACACACACACATACTCCCGCGCACACACACACATATACACATACACACTCGCACACACACTCTCCCACGTGCACGTACACGCGCACACACACAAACACAAATATTTTCCCCTTCCTCCTTCATACACACACACACACACGCACACACACATACACTCATTCAGTCGCACACCCACCCTGTGTCTTGCTGCTGCACAGTTCCTGGTATTGCCTCTGATCTACCTCTGCTGCCTCTTCACAGATGCGAGGAGACACTCGGTGCTCGTGCTGAAGCTGCTGACCTTCCAACTGCAAGCGCATAAGGGACGAGTGTGCACGTACGTTCTATTATGCGTACAGTCACATACGTTCTATTGTGCGTACAGTCACGTGCGTTCTATTGTGCGCACAGTCACGTGCGTTCTATTTTGCGTACAGTCGCGTACGTTCTATTGAGCGTACAGTCGTGTACGTTCCATTGTGCGTACAGTCGTGTACGTTCCATTGTGCGTACAGTCACGTGCGTTCTATTGCGCGTACAGTCGCATACGTTCTATTGTGCGTACAGTCACGTGCTGACTGAGCAGTCTTAAGCGGACTCAGATGTGAGGTAACGCGCTGTTCTCATGTTGCAGCTGCTGCGCACACATACACATAAGTACGCATGCACGCTCATGAACAAGCAAAAGCACACGCACGCACCGACGTGCACATGATTTCGACACACAAACACACACACACACACACACAGAAAAACAATTAGAGGCTGTTGTCATTTTTATGCGGCCAGAAACTGGCAGCGAGAAGCGGTGAGTAGTTACACTACAACCGGTGAATTAAACAAGGAAATGGTACAATCAGAGAGTAAAGTGTCAGCAATTAGGTATGTGGGATTTGGTGGATAACAGGGAAATAAAAGACACCAAAACCACACTACATGAACACACCACATACGTACACCAGCGCGCACACCAGACACCACACCACACCATTGACATATAACACACACCAGCGCGCACACCAGACACCACACACCACACCACCATTGACACATACACACACCACATACAGACACACACCAGCGCGCACACCAGACACCACACCACACCATTGACACATACACACACACCAGTGTGCACGCGCACCTTCAGTTGCTTCTCGACAAAGGCGATGCACTTGGTGAGGTCGGTGGTGTCTTGATCGGCTGAGCTGTCAATGACAGGCACGCCGTGGTCTTTGTAGTACCTCAGCACCTCGGGTCGAATGCTGTCTAGGTCACCCTTGATCACACTGGGCATGAAGCTGTGTGTGCGAATGTACGTGCAATTGTGTAAGCACGTGCGCATGAAGCTGTGTGTGCGAATGTATGTGCATTTGTGTACGCACGTGCGTATGGAGCTGTGTGTGCGAGTGTACGTGCATTTGTGTACGCACGTGCGCATGTGTGTGTGAGTGTATGTGTGTGCGTTTGAACGTAGGTGTGTGCGCGCATGTGTTGTTCAAGCAAATCTTTAAGAATTGAGCAGCAAGAAAATGCTTTTGTAAGGCAGCTTCAAAAGCGTACAATGAAGTATGTGAGTATGTGACATGCAAACACCACATAACAGTTCTTCCAAAAAAGACCTTTTCAGAAACGACGACCCTCGGTTGAGTTTAGCTCTGGAAACAATCAAACGTACAAGCCATTGTCCCTTCATGTACCCTCCAACCCTACAAGGGTCCATCTCCCCTACATTTGCCATTTAGGTTGAGCAGCCATTCCAGGTTGAATGCCTTTGTAATCCAAACTAAACTAAACTAAACTACAAGGGTCCATCTCCCCTACATTTGCCATTTGTTTCTTCAAGGCTCCATCTTCCTTCCCAACTTCTCTCCATCTTCCCTCTTACATCCACAGTAGTTCTATCGAGATAGTTGAACTTTACAGTCAAATGCGTAGCTAACCCTTTAATGAACTGTCGATATATATTTGGAAGGGAGAGAAAACTCTCCCTTCCATCTGCTCTCTTGTTTCTGCAAGCCTCACACTCTCTCACTTTTCTCTGATGCTCTTTGGGTCCTGTTCATGCAGCATGGCAGGGAGCTCGTCATGCAAGCGATTGGCTCCACCATCGGCGCAGATCCGAGTGCCCGCTGCAACAAAGACAGCAGAAAGGCAGATGTCTCAGATGTCTCTTAATTAGAAAGACTACACCGGCAATCAAACCTCTCCTGAAGGGCTGCGTGGGTTAACAGGCGGTGCGTTTGATAGGCAGTGCAGTTGAGATGCCACCTAGTATTTTCTACGTCATGCTGCATTGGCCAGAGATGATGGAGGTGAAGGACACACATTCTTAACAGATGATTACACTCTTTACAGTTGGAGAAACACTCTTTACACATCAGTAGGGTTGGCCAGAACCATACATATTTACGGTGTAAAAACGTTGCTTTTGGCAGGGAAATTACCAAATAAACGGTCATACACGATGTATATATACGGTTCTGGCCAACCCTACGCATGAAATGTTTGCAAGCTTGCTTTTGATCCAGATCACCTGACTGTGCAGCATGAAGGTTAAAATTAATTTGTGAGATTGACTCAAACGTTTTGTGTGCTCACAGACCTTCCTCCAGGGGGGAAATAGGGTGAGAATCAGATCGAGCCTCTTGCTCCAGCCACCTAAAACAAACCTTTCTTCCAGAAGTCTGGTAGGCGCGAGGAAAGCTTCCAATTTAGGAGGACCAAGAAGGTATGCGCTTTGGGTATGCTGGCGTATTTGCTGCTGCAAGCGTTGTGAGAGAGGAACTCTGAAGTCAGGAGCAACTGCATGCTTGGTGGTGCCGAGGCTTCGCCTTGGTGGGGGATATGACAAGGGCCCTTGATTCTGCTGCCGCTTTTTAAAAGCAAGGTCGGAAGCCGGGGCACTGGATGTTGCGTTTGTGAGGCTGCTGGTGCTCCACTTGCTGTATTGTGGAGCCTATGGGATGCGCCTGATCAGTCGCGTGCAAGTTCCAGATCAAATTGGTGTCCAGACGTCTGTTAGTTGTGCACAGGCATGCACAAAACTGTGAATGAACACACGGTTGCACAAGCACAAGCCCTCACGTATTCACACCTCACACATGTGCACATGCACATATTTATACACATATGCACGCACACACGCACACACAAGCACGTTCAAACCCGTGCGCGCACACAACACACACACACGCGTGCACATGAACGCACACACGTGCACACACGCATGAGCGCACAAAGCGCACACTTACGCACGTGCACACGCACACACACATTGACACAAACACATGCGCACGTACGCACGTACACACACGCACACATACGCATCTGCACACGCACAAATGCACACACACAAACACACACACACACACACACACACACACACACACACACACACACACACACACACACACACACACACACACACACACACACACACACAAACAAACACAAA
>Ga0307968_1003781_pt1 | contig 12507 bp, 13 predicted proteins | sample OrgLakmetagen650_FD_201834 | JGI IMG/M metagenome (GOLD analysis project Ga0307968, IMG submission 201834) | Saline water microbial communities from Organic Lake, Antarctica - #650 | ecosystem: Environmental > Aquatic > Non-marine Saline and Alkaline > Saline | place: Antarctica: Organic Lake... | reverse complement strand
GTATGCATACAGTGCGTCAAGATCTGTATGCACACAGCGCTTCAAGGTCTGTATGCATACAGTGCGTCAAGGTCTGTATGCACACAGAGCGTCAAGGTCTGTATGCAAACAGTGCGTCAAGGTCTGTATGCACACAGTGCGTCAAGGTCTGTATGCATACAGTGCGTCAAGGTCTGTATGCACACAGCGCTTCAAGGTCTGTATGCACACAGTGCGTCAAGGTCTGTATGCATACAGTGCGTCAAGGTCTGTATGCACACAGCGCTTCAAGGTCTGTATGCACACAGTGCGTCAAGGTCTGTATGCACACAGTGCGTCAAGGTCTGTATGCATACAGTGCGTCAAGGTCTGTATGTATCTGCACACAGTGCTCAAGGTCTGCGTGCACAGTGTGCCTGTGTCTCAGGCCAACCCTAAGTACATTTGCTCAGACGGACCTCTGTGTCTGTGATGAGGCTGAGACAGAGCACAAGAGCACAAGAGCTGGGGGGGAAGTAAGCAAGCAATGACAACACCTCCTCTTTGCGTAGGACAGGGATGAGAAAGTCATATTGGTAGGGTCGGCCAGAACCTTATTTATACGGTGTATATACGGTACTTTGGGAAGGGGAGTTACCAAGCATACGGTCATATACGGTGCATACATCTGGTTCTGGCCAACCCTACATTTGGGTGCTATGCACCTGCAAAGCTCCCTCACGTGAAGCAGACATTGTGTTTAGAGCTAGGTGCAGCACGCAAGCGATATAATATATTATCTGGGTATTGACATTACACGCGACCAAATCCTTATGAAGGTGGTCTTTCGCTTGCCCTGGTCTCACAGAAGCAGGTTCAGAGCATGAGCCCACATACCTGGTATTGCCTTTTTTGTGTTATCAAACTGGAGCTTCCATCTACCCATGCGCCACCATGTATGTGTTTGTGTGTGTGTTTCATTGAAGGCTCCCGCTGTGCATGTTTGTGTGTGTGTGCATGTATGTGTATGTGTGTGTGTTTGCGCGCGTGCCTGTGCATGTACATGCGCCCCTCATGTGTCCAACCTCGTGACCACTTGGTGCTCTCCCTTGACTCCCCCCTATACCAATCGTGCTGGCAACCTACCATGCCTCCCAACACTCCTTCTTTCATGCACTTTTCAATCAAGAGCTGCTCAATTTATTTTGGGAGCAGTACTGTCCTCGCATTGTCGCATTGTCTCTGTCTCTTTGTCGCCGTGCTCTCCTTCAGCCAATTCTCAACCTCTTTACTTGCTTTGCACTTTATACACACGTACACACACTCGCACACACACACTCGCACACACACACTCGCGCGCACACACACACATACACACACACTCACACACACGTGCACACACAGAGCAAGCTCTATGGCCACAACGAGGACAAAGATGTTGTGAACCACTGTGGAGTGCCTATCGTGATTGCTGCCACAAAGTTTGATACCTTCCAGGGCGCAGACTCAGAAGTCAAAAAGGTAGGATTTGTAGTGTGAGGCTTGGTCGTGTAAAGCTTTGTCGTGTAGTGTAAGGCTAAGGCATGTAGTTTGAGACCGAGGCTTTGTTGTTGAATGCAACAAATTAGATGATTGACCCGTTATGAATACCAAGATGTGCTTGCTGCCTAGTTCCACTGTTTAGGCTGAAAAGGGGGAGGGAGGGACGTATACGTGTCGCTGTATGTTTTGTGCTTGCATGTTTTTGTGTATGTTTGTGAGAGGAAGAGAGGGAGAAAGAGAGAGGAAGAGAGAGAGAGAGAGAGAGAGAGAGAGAGACAGAGAGAGAGAGAGGGAGATATATATAGAGAGAGAGAGAGAGAGAGAGAGAGAGAGAGAGAGAGAGAGAGAGAGAGAGAGAGAGAGAGAGTGAGTGTATTTCAGTAGGTGTACCTGTGCAAGGACCTCCTTTAATCTGTACTGCTCTTCCCACTTGTATCTAAGCACCAGGTCGTTGCTACAGACTAAATCGTGCGTCCACACTGCCTTGTTGCATTCGTACGTTACGAGCATCTATGTATGTGCCTACATTTCAAGCACTCACCCACTTTGCGCTCACCCACTCTGCTGGCTGTGTTGGCGCACATGGACGCTCAAATCTGTCACTGCTCCTCCCTTTGCTAGCAATGTATCGAGCACTCATTGCTGCATTATTCTCTGGCAGGGCCTCATAGCTTTTAGGGTAGTTAACCTCCATTGCATCTTCGTGCTTACAGTTGCACACACACAAGCATATACACAATACACATGTGCACACACGTGCTTATATGCACACACACAACCTTCTCAAGTCCCACATACATATCATGACACTTTCCTATGGCGTGTGTATGTAGGTCATGTCTCGTACGCTGCGCTACATCGCTCACGCAAACGGTGCTTTTTTGACGTACTTAAGCAACCTGCACATCCCAGGTAACATTGACATTTCAGCAAAGCTTGTGCAGTGGCCAGAATGCGTGCATTTGGACACTAGACATTCTATTCGTTCTAGGTAGCAATTTTGACACCAGATATTTTGTAGGGAGCGGTTTTGACACTGGGCATCCTGAACGTTCTAGGTAGCGTTGCTCTCAGGGATTCTTCGAATCGCAAGTTAAGGATGCAAAGCTTCTTGCTGAAATTTGGGTAGCAGTGGATTCTAGAACTGCTTCGTACCGAAGGCTCAGCATCCAAAGCTTCTTGCTTGACGTCGGGTAGCAGTGGACTTCTATAATTGCCTCAAACGTCAGGCTCAGGAATTTTTGGTTCTTGCTGAAACCTGGGCAGCCTTGAATGCCTAGTAACTCCTCAAACAACAGGTCCGGGGTCCCTGAACAAAGGCCAGGCATCTGCTGTAAATTGCAGAGTATGAGCATGATATCAGAACCAAGTCGGCTATAATTATGTAGCCACACACCATCTATGACCACACATGTGGAAGACTTCACTGCTGGATTCTGCATACAGCCTGCACAGTGCTTGAACTCACAGCCCAAAAGCATGAAGTAGCGCACACGCTGATGACCCCTGCTCGACAACTTTATGCACACATCACACTCATCTTACCGTACTATGATTCTCAGTCATCATCTCTGGCATGCGTCTGTGTGTGTATGCTTTGACAGACTCTGCGTCTCGTGACAACCGCACAGAGCACGGGCTGCTCGACAATTTCAGCCGCACCATGAACCACCTCATTTTCACTGGATTGGAGAAGAGGCCGTAAGTAGTTTGGAGCAGCTCTAGTAGTGTCAGGCAGCTCTAGTATAATTTGGGACGACTAGTAGTTTGAGGCAGCTAGTAGTTTGGGGCAGCTGCTAACATGCGCAGGATGTGCTGCTGAATATGACCAAAGTGCAAAAGGGTCGTCACGACAGTTGACATGAATGAAGTGATTTGGAATGATGCGCTAACATGTGCTCATAATATGTTTGCTCTCTGTGTTATTCTGCTGGACGGGGGGAACCACCTCATGTACCTTACTGCATGTACCTATGGCGGCCCACACTGGCTGCCACTGCAGATAAATCGTGTGTGCATTGTTTGCCCAAAAGAATTTGCAAAGTACTCCCACTTTCATTTGCCTATTGGCACGTGTGTTAAGCTGTGTGCATGCATGTGCATGCGTGTGGTGTGCGTGCGTTGTGTGCAGTGCCTTACACCTGCGCTCATAAACTAAGAGGCCTATTGGTGCTTCGCATGCGACCCCCTACAGGGCTTCAAAAATTTACCCACAACTCGACCACGCAAACCCCATCATGGTGCCAGCCGGAAACGACCTTTTTAAAGATATAGGGCGGCCACGGAGTGTGGTAGATGGCAATGTGGAGGCGGGTCTGCAGGTATTTTATTCTGTGTTTGAGTTCCATGTATTACGTGCGTGTGTCGGTGATGACGTATAAGCGTATAAGTGTGTGTGTTGGTGTGGACGTATACGTGTGTGTGTTAGTGATGACGTATACGTGCGTGTGTCGATGTGGTCGTATGCGCGCGTGTGTTGGTGTGAACGTATACGTGCATTTGTTGTTGTGAACGTATGCGTGCATGTGCTGTTTGGACGTATACACGCGTGTGTTGTTGTGGGCATATGCGTGCGTGTGTTTGAAGATTACGTATACGCATATACGTGCGTGTGTCGGTGATGGCGTATACGTGCGTGTGTCGGTGATGGCGTATACGTGCGTGTGTCGGTGTGGACGTATACATGCGTTTGTTGGTGTGTCTGAGTGCGGTAGATGGCAATGTGGAAACGGGACTGCAGGTATTTTTTCTGTGAGTATGGGCTCTGTCGGTGTGTATGTTAATGTGTGTGCATGTCTGTGTTTTGCGTTTTATGAGTGTATGTTGTGTGCATGTATGCACGTGCTAACATGCAGAGCGCGCTCATGCCTGCGTGCCTGTATAAATGATGACTTGATGCTCCTTGTTTATTCCACGCCAGACTTTTGTAGCTAGTAAGAACAACTCCTTACGATTGATTGCCCACGACCCCAGCACACGACATCGCACGTTGCACCCAGTACAAATGGGACAATATGTTGTGTACCCATTTGTCCTTTCTCCTGTCATGCTTAATCAGTGGCATGGACAAATCGTGTGATTTTCCCTGGGATTTATAATGTGAGCAACGGTTTTACGGTTATTTGGTTGTTTGGCCAGTTTAGATGGCTCTCTTGTAACAAACGCGCTCTTCTTTCAGACTGCAAGTCTGAGTACTACCATATCCTCTTGTGCGTTGCTGGTACCATAACTCGTCGTGACACTCCTGACTTTGTTTTGGCTGTTGAGTTGTTGTGAAGTTTGTGTGTGTGTGCGTGTGTGTGTGTGGCACACAGGGTCCTCAGTATGCATGCTAATTTTACTCATAAAGAATGAAGTGCACTCTTGTCAATAACGTGTGCTTTGCGGGTACCAACAAGCGGACACGCATGTTAAAATATTTTGAAATATGCCTGCACACAGCTATATACAAAAGAGCACACGCTCAAATAGTAAATTAGCACATTTGTGTGGTACACAGGAGTGGAAGGAGCTGTTTGACAAATTCTTCCCTGCTAAAGCGGGGGCAGGCAAGGCAGCCAAGTTTGTCATGGATGAGCGGTATCAGGAAGCAGGTGAGGAGTCGCCTTGTGGTTTTTTCTTCTTCTAAGCAGGGTGCTTGCTGCTCTTGGTTTCTCTCACAAACACATCTACGTGCACACACGCACACACACACACACAACACACACACACACAGCACACACACGCAAACCCAAACACACATGGAAAACTTACACACGCATATGCACAGAGGTTGATCTCATGCGCCAGCGCAAGCAGATGGAGCTGGACGCTTTTATTAAAGGCACAGAGCAAGCTAAGCTGATGAGGAAGCATGCAGCTCTGGCACGGCAGCAGGCAAGCACCCGTTCATTTCAATGTGTATGTGCCTGTTGACCTGATTCTGTATGAGCCTGTTAGCTTAGTTGTGTAATTGGTAGTAGGCAAGCAATCGTTAGCTTGAATGTATTTAGTGCAATAGCCAAGTACCTGGTATATCAATCGTGTATGTGCCCGATCATTCGATTGTGTATGTGGTAGCAGGCACAGCAGACAAGCATCCACAAGTAGAGTTATGTGTGATTATATAAGACATCATCCTTTGAAGTAGTTCTTGGCAATGTACACAAACCTTGTCTTGCATGCATGCATGCATGCATGCATGCATGTATGCACATGCGCGCACACACACAAACACATACACACACACTCATACACACACAGACATTTACATAACACACATAAACTCAAAAACCAAATACTGACGCACTGACGCGCAATTGCATGAAAATGCCTGACAATTGCCGGTGAACCATTCTTGAACAACAAGGTAACATGTAGAGATGTTAGCTGGAACTAACTTACACCTCAAACTTATCACTGCTTGCTTGCATATTTGTGTGTAATTACACCAATTAGATGTTGGACACTAGGACACGCAATTACCAAATATATGTTGCTTTTGAATTTCAAATCTTACAGAGCTCTGCATCAAATGGGGATGCCAAGAATAAGCCATCATCAGGAGGCACTAAACCAAAAAAGCCTGCCGCAGGCTAGGACCGCTTGTCTCCCTCTCTAAGAACCGCACATTCAAGAAGTTTAGAAATGTTTGAAGGTTCCAATAAATGAATTGCTGCTACTGATGTTCTGTGTGAAGAATTGCCGCGTGCTGCCTACCTTGTTTATGGCTTGTAAAATGTATCGTGATCAAAGTCTAGACCAGGGTGTCACCAATGACTTATTTTAGGCAAAACTGGTAATAATTCAGCTGCACCTAGGCCTTCTATACTGCCTACGTTTCAGCCTGTATCAGGCTACCCCCACCATGGTCACCATTGTGTAACGGTTACAATGAAGGTAAATAGCAAGAGTCCATAAAAGGCAATAAGGGGAGGTACCTAGGGCTCCTCTTTGGAGTGGCAGCGAGCAGGGAGGACGGGCGGGATGTCAGGTCATGCCACCGTTACGAGACGTGACACTCGAGTAAGAATTGAACTTAGTAGCACATCAACTAAAAAGGGATCCTCCAGCTTATTAAGTTTAAGAATACGTATTAAGCCATCAGTCAAATATGCGACTGCTGACAGGGAGCAATTCATCTCATGTGTCTTTGTCAGATCAAATCAGCGTTACTGCAAATTATAGGACTCAGCACATAATAGACTGGCACATCCAGCTATCGAACATGACACAGGAACTCTTAACTGCTTCCAACCAATGAACCAACCAACTGCTTGTCACATGTTTTGTCATTGCCGTCGCTTGATGATGGCGTATTATATAGGTCCAGGGAAGATAGCAAACTCCCTACTACGAGGTTGAAACGAAACTGAAAGTTGATAAATAATGGGAAGGGAAGCAAGAGAGGCAGGCTGGAAGCGATAACAGAAAATAGGGGGGACAACCAAGGTGATGAGAAGAAGGGCAAAACGTGTACGAGAAGGTCAAGCACGGCAAGGAGCGAAAGAAGGGAAGCCTGCGTTCTTTGGTGCCCACGTAGAAAAAACGAGGTTTAGGAGGACACGGCTAGTAAAAGAGTGACGGGGAAACGGGCCAATCTAGCTACACCACCACGAGGCACTCAACATAAAAAACTAGGGAATCTAAGAGTTAGCCAGGATAAAAGCAGCTAAGCAAGCCATTGCAATGACTGGTGCGCCAAAGCCAAATTCCAACACAACCCAAGAGAAGAGAGAGTTCCCCTACAGAAAATTCAGCTGCACCAACACATCACTCTCAACATTATGAGCCAATACTTGGGAGACACGAAAGGAGTACAGTGAGCTAAAGGTTTAGATAACAAGAGGCGGGTTGTTCTACTAATAGCCGAGAGCAAGGGGAAGCTGGCCAACCTTTACCTAGATCGGCGATAGACACGCTAGGGAGAGAGCTGCAGTGAAACAGCCAAGGAGTCGTTAAGCACCACCTGATCGAAGCGCTCCTGAATTTTCCCTGCCACGGCTGGGCCGCCGTGCGAACGATCGCCATCGGCGCGTGGGTTACAAGGGTTACAAGAATGGCCTACAGCCCGAGACTCTGGCTGATGGCAATTGGCTGGTGAAACAAAATCAACAAGTGTCGAAAACTGAAACTAAATTTGACACAAACTTGAGGAGTCTGTATGAGTCTTGATTCAGAAATGCATTGCCATCGCTTGGGCGTAACATATGACATTTTTTTTTATAAGTGGAAGCAGTGAAAGAACAGAAAAACTACGCAGGCAGCAAAACACTCCCTGCATCAACTAAGGAAAAGGAGACACATTGGCCCGAAGTGCCGTGAGTCTCCCCCACCAAAGGAACAAGAAAGTTTGTGTGCATATTGTACGGAGTGAGCATGCAATTTAAGGGCAGTCTTGTGGGAACTCTGTGAATCGAGGCCGAGCTCTTTAGATGATGCAAAGTGTTGGAGGTATAGATTGATCCTCCCACACCAAGAAGGATGGTGTGAAGTGTAATGTTTTTAGCTTTTTGTCACGCTCAATTGTTGGCAGTGACGATTCGTGTGATTTGGTTAGTTGGTTTTAAGTTGAGGTTGTTTTGCCTAGTCTCGTTCAATAAGCTGGTGAAGCCAATTTATTGAAGATAGCATTTTCTGGTTTTGATATTGCGGTATTCAATTAGCTCAGTAAACTACACAATGCTCAGCCAGATGGTTGAGTAAACCTTCCAGCCCTGGGGAGGAGAGGTGCGGCAGCCGACTAGAGTGTGTGTGGTATAGTATATGTCAGTGTGTCAAGCAAGTCGGATTTGAAAAACAGCAGAGAAAGAGAGAGAGAGAGAGAGAGAGAGAGAGAGTGTAGATTGTTGTGCTGAGACTTATACTTTGCAGTGACAGTGATTTGCTATGACATTTTAAGCGTTTGCATAAAGTCCCGTGCTGTTTGTTAGAGGTCTCCAGCTGGTGTCCAGGCCTAATGTCTTCTATGAGGTGTATCTCCCTCTTACTAGCGTTAAGTTCGTGAGCTCTGCGCACTTGTCCATGAGATCTAGCTTGCTGTACCTGTTGCAAGCGGGGAGTGGAAGGTGGTTTAGAATTAGCAGGTAAGGGGGTAACCACAATAGCATCAGGGCGACTGGAATCAAGTCTGTCTCTGACAGGTAAACGAGCATCAAAAAGCCAAATGGGTATAGTCCTATTACTAGCGTGCTTGGGAATTTGAAGGTTTTGTTGGGCATAAGGGTCAGTGCTGCCAGCATCCATATAAACGACACAACCTGTCAAGTAGCCTTTGCTGATGGCTTTCATGATGAGTCTGCAGGCAACATTATGGCGTTTAGTGATCATGCCAGAGATGATATTGTGTTGACACCCTAAGAGGATATGAAGAGTATTGTCTGATTGTTGACAAAATGGACACTGAAGGCTAGTGGACTTTTTGAAGCGGACAGCGTGTTTTTGATTGAAAAGGGTGCCTGTGCGGTAGTGAAAGACATTGCGTATAATTTGGAGGGAGAGATTGGACATGTTCCAAATGCGTTGCTAATGCCTTTGTGTACGTGTGGAAATAGACTCTGGTAGTAAGAGTAGTACCCTGTTTTTGAGTTGGCATGACCCATTCTATGGTTTGAGTGCATGTGGGATATTAATGCAGCTTGAGATTTGGAAGCAGTGATTAATCATGTGACAAGCCATCCCGCTTGGGTGCACTTTGATTGTTTTAAGCAGCAATCAACAGCCCTGACTTTTCCGACGCCAGAAGAAGTTAGGGTACATTAGATTAACAGTGTGTCTCTACTACCAGAAATGTTTATGTTGCTCATCATGCATATAACGCACTATCTCTGCTCTTGCATGCGGTGGAGGTACCTCTAAACCTCTCTTTATTGCAAACAGTCTGAGCAGCTCTCTTCATGCATTGAGTAATTTTTAGCTCTGCAAATCACCCTTCTGATACCATGACTAGGAGGGTCAGCAGCGGTACTCCCCTCACTGCAATTCTGTCTCTTATCAAATTCTGCAGGAGGTAGCGTGGTGTTGCCAGAAAGGAATGAGGCGTTGCGACACAGTAGTACCCCCCCGTGCTGGTAACATCTGCATTAACTCGCATATTCTTGTGCAGGAGAGTAGGTGCATACCTGCGTACATGCTGAGTGCTGATACTTTTGCAGTAATTGGTGTGTTAGTACAGATGGAAATCATGTCTCCACTTGTTGGGGCGAATGTGTCGACAAAATCAGGTTTCGGAGACAGGTCATAAAGTCATTGCAAAATAGTAAAATATATAGATGCGTGCAGTGCTGCAAGTTGGGTGCCTAGCATGCTATGGAGTAGAGTAACTTGTTCATTCAAAGAACGTGCGCCAGTAGTGTCTGTTGAACTCTCTTCTGGCAGACAGGAGACACAATCTGCATTCTGGTGATTCACCCCAGGCCGGCGGTACAGTATCACTTCAAAGGTGTACTGCTGGAGTGTGTTGGCCCACCTGGCAAGCATTACCACAAGATCATTTTTAGTCATTACTGCTCCTATTCCCACGTTTGACCAGCCCGTGTGCAGAATGCGAGGCCTGCTTGGGTCCTGCCTCAAGACTTTTCTTTGCGTTCTTTCTTTAATATGTCAAAAGCAGTGTATTATTGTAGAGTAATTTAAGCCGGGGGCAAGTCTTTCTCGGGCAAAGGCTGGGAACTGACATAGAAAGTACCCCACACATGTGTACACTATAGTCGGCTGCCACGCCTCTCCTCCCCAGGGCTGGGAATTTACGTACTCAACCATCTGGCTGAGCATTGAGTAGCTCACTGAGCTATTTGAACACCGCAATATCGAATCCAGAAAATGCTATCTTCAATAAACTGGCTCCTCCAGCTTATTGAACGAGACTAGTCAATAAAACCTCAACTGAAAAACCAACCAACTATATCCCACGATTTGTCACTACCAATTGGGCGTGACAACGACTTGCTGTTCAGGTTGTCCATAGCACAGCAGAAGCCAAAGGCCAAAGGCCGCGCTGTACATGCCAGCCACTATTCCTGCAGTGCATGTGTGTGCTTGTGTGTGTGTTTGTGTGTGTGTGCTTGTGCGTGCTGTGTGTGTGTTTGTGTGTGTGCGTCACTGGGCCATTTTTTTGTTAATGAAGTGAGGGAAGGAAAAGGATCAAATTCGGTACAGGGCACCGTAAACTTCCTCCACCAAAAAATCAAAATAAAGGAGGGTTGCAGGCTTAACCTGAAACCGACCCTGATGAGAGTTGATAATAGTACTGGAAAATATTTCTGGTATGGTCAAGTTTAGCACCATAGTTGGCAGAAAAGCGATTATTTTAGAAGTAATAAGTGCTACCCACTCCCAATATGCAATGCACTAGGAAGGGGGAGGCCAGGCTTGGTGCTACTGCAGGCAGAGGGCCTTTTCGGGCCTTCAAGCAAAACCAAATTTTGTGATTCAGGTCAGGATCACACCTTTCAGGTTTAAAGCTTCACCATGTTCACTTATAAAGTAACTAGTACAGGCAAATGGGAAGGAGGTCTTCACTTTTTTCTTTCCCGTGCTGGTTGCAATAGCTAACTGCATGTGCATACATGAAAAGAATTCAGTGTTACATGATAAAATGCAGACATTGTTGTGTTCGACTTGAAGTTATGAACATATCTCTTTCTCAGCTGCTGCCAACTGGAGCTCCAGTTGGCATTGCAATTAGTCGACAACTCTTGGACACGGGAATTTAATCCTGTGTAAACGAAAGGGTAGTATCCATGCCATGAGGGCTTGAAGGTATGCATGCCCTAGCTTGCCTCGCTCTGCATCCGAGTCAGTCAATCCCTCTCTCTCATTCCTCCTTGCTCAAAACAAACGAGGGAATAACGTGCAGAATCCTTCATGCGCAAAACGAATACACGCCTTGCTGCTCTGCTCCTGCCCTCAAGAACAAGAGGGTATGTTTGAGCAAACTCATTAACTTACCACCATTTCTCACCAGATTCACCACCAGCATGGACAATCCACCTACAGCAGTCTTGCTTAGGATTTAGCCTTGTACTAGACAGGAGAGGTTTCATGATGCACTGCATGATGATAGGCAGGGGATGGAAAGTTTGTTTGGCCCACAATGGAAATCAATTAAATCACAAAGCTTCCCAGCCAGGTTTTATGCTGCTTGGAGCAGAGGGACGACGCAGATCCAGGTCCAACCCTTGCCAGGGACGTACACCCAGAAATTGGGAACGCTCATCCTCTAGAAAAGTGTTACAAGATTATTTTTATAGATTAGTGTTACAAGGTTGGATGAACAAAACATGCATCCTCCGTAACCTGGTATACCTGAATCCACAGTGTCCATTATTGCTGTCATTAGGGTGTCCATGTAGTCATCCATGAGCACTGCCATCACTTGCATTGCCGCTACTGGGTTGATGAGGCTGGTGGTGTTGGTTGGTGAGGGTCGGTGAGGGTTGTGAGAGTTGGTGAGGGTTGGTGAGGCTACAGGCTACTGCCTTGGAAATTTAGGAGGTGAGAGCGGAGGAGCCTTGGAGAATACAAATCTCTCTCTGCGATCGTTCCTGAGTGGATAAACCAACAACTGCCGAAGAGAGGAATAGTTCTTGTAATTGCCGATATATGGTTAGATGAGCAAACTTATCTTACCTTACCTTACCTTAGATGAGCAAAACAAAAGGAACCTACTGCTCCCTGCAGTGCAGGCAATAGGAAGTCACAACAAAAGACACATTGAATTCCTTTTGCGTTTTTCATCATGTTCTGTGTCATTTTTGCTTCTTGATATCGGGGCTCATTTGCGGCTTGCCGAGACCAGGTCAGCAGTCGAGTAGCCTGACAACCTGGCTGAAACTCACTTCTGTAGCCAAGCACGTAACCTGTTTGCTTCGATTGGGGTGGCTTGACTGATCTAGACCAAGCACGACATCGTTCTTATGACAAATTCTCCTACCCACTTGCAATCCCAGCTGGACAGATTTTACAGATACACACAACGCAAAGGGCTTGAGCTGAACACTGACAAAACAAAGACTATGGCCTTTTACA
>Ga0307968_1003772_pt1 | contig 12524 bp, 14 predicted proteins | sample OrgLakmetagen650_FD_201834 | JGI IMG/M metagenome (GOLD analysis project Ga0307968, IMG submission 201834) | Saline water microbial communities from Organic Lake, Antarctica - #650 | ecosystem: Environmental > Aquatic > Non-marine Saline and Alkaline > Saline | place: Antarctica: Organic Lake... | reverse complement strand
GGCTGCAATGGCTGCATCCCTGGCTGCTACTGCCTGCTGCACATCAGGCCTGAAGGCGGATGATGAGCTCCCGAGCGGGACCATCGTCCTCTTCCGTTTGGTGCAACCTAGGTCAAATAGTGATGCTAGCCCCTTTTGGCGATGGGGTTCCATTTGGGGGTACCGCATTAAAGAGTCTAAGTATTGCGAGGTCTGAAAAACCTTAATTTATTTTCGGCTTGACTTGTTGTGAGGGGCCTCAATAATTATTTAATTACTCGCAAAACAACCAAGCGCAGTACGGTATGAAAAATTTCCACTGTATCCGGATCCGTATGACCATACATTAGTTCTAGCCAACCGTATATTTACGGCATTTATACGTTTTTTATACGATTTAAACCATGTATACGCCCGTACATGGACCGTATTTGCAGGTGCACCCCAGACTCGGGCTGATTCCCAGCAACAGCAGTCATTTCTACTTTTCTTGGTCATTCTTTTTCCTCTCGCCTCTTATTTATTGGAAACTTCCTTTGCTTCCCACTCTATTGATGCATGTTTATTGCATTAACAATAATTTTAATTGGTGGTTATGGTAGTTGAACGGCCTTTAGCCATTTTTTTGGTCTTTTTGGCTTGAAGCAGGCCTAGCTCCCTAATAAACATTTTTAGGTATAGAATATTGGGTCATGCGTACTCAGCTCTCCAAGAGCTGCAAAATGGCCCCCCTTAATTCTGAGTGAATCCATTTTCCCTTATGTACAGTATACTAGGTTCACTTTGTGTCACCAAAACCTAGAAATTGATAGTTAGCTTTGTAAGGGGGTCTGGGGATTAATTTAATGTATGAAGTAGTATGTAAAAATACAAGGCACTCTGAAAGAAACATGCTGGCCCCTCATTTCCTGCCCAACCAACAACACTCAACACATCCGGCCATTGTCTTGACTTAACTGATTGTACGTACGCGCAGGGGTCTGAGCCAGAGCTGGGTCCTCAGATGTGCCCACCTGAGGGGACCGTGCAGGAGTCGGCTGCTCCTGCTGCTGCTCCCTCACCCTTCATTCAGTCCGGCACAAGTAATCTAGTCCAGACTGCTCACAGTTCGCGCCAGGGCCCTAGTGATCCTCAAGCAGGCAACACATGCCTTCCAGCCTTCGAAGGCCAGCATACTCAGGTGCTTGGTCTTCCCCAGGAAGTGGGAGGCCACGGACCCCTTCCCACCCCCACCACTGCTCCTCGCCTTGGCAGCCAGCCAGCCACCATTGTTGGCAGCCATCCACCCACAGCTGCTCCCTCGCACCCTTCTACCTCCTTACCTCCATGCTCCCTTGAGCTTCCAGCTCTCCACCCAGGACTCCTGCACCCACACCCTACACGTCTAGCAGCAGCTCACGCAGCCCTCCCTTTGCACCTCTCAGCTCTCTCCTCTATGCCTCTCCTCCCCACGCTACTGTACCCCCCCAACCCCGAAGCACAGGTGCCGCCTCCCACTGCTCCACTTAATATGGCATGGTGGCCACCGGCAGGCCCCCTTGCTCCCTTCAACCCAGAAGCACTCGGGGCTGAGCACACGCAGCTGCCTGCCACGTCCCAGTACGCACTGCTGCGACATGAACTCCCACGCACAGGGGTCCAGCAGCAGCTGATGCTGCTGCAAATGGGATCCCTGCAAGCCATTCTGCCACAGCAGCTACAGCAGCACCAGCAGGAGCAACGCCAGGAGCTGCAGCAACCACAGCTCCAGCAGCAGTTGCAATCACAGCCGCAGCAAAATCAGCAGCATGGCAGCACCTCCAAGGCTGCAACAGCACAAGGCAGCAAGAAAGGTCTAGTTGGTTCCGCAGACTCAGAGAGCCAAGCCAGTAATAAGAAGTGTAAGCGTGGCTCTGCACCCCTGCCAAATATGCTTCACCAAATGGAAGGAAGCGGAAATCTCTCCCCCACACGGCAGCAGCAGCAGCAGCAGCAGTGCAAGGCATCCTCTGTGTTGCCCTTGCCTGGCTGGAGCAACAGGAGAGCACGCAGCTGCTTGCCTCAGAAGCCTTTGCGCGGTCTGCCACTCCTCACCCCTCCCTGGAAGCCTGACCTCGAGTTAGCATCTCTGTGGACCCACAGCAGCAAGTCACACAGGCATAGCAAGGACGCCCCTAGCATAGGGGTGGGCAGAAAAAAGCGCCATTGCTTGGACAGCAGGGCAGTCTCCTCGCCGCTTGGTCGAGGGGGCCGGACTGCATGGGCAGCAATGGCAGTAGACACAGAGGTTGGCGCCGGTGGTGTAGTAGAGCATGGTAGTCCCCAGGAGTTTGGCGTAACAAAGCAGCGCCAGCGCCAGCAGCAGCAGCAGCAGCAGCAGCTAGCAGTGCGTGTGGACAGGGAGGCGTCAGCTGATGGTGCACACGCAGCTGCAGCAGCAGCCGTTGGTGTTTATGAAGTCGCACCAGGGTTGCCCTCTCTTTTGCAGGCAGCTGAGGGACTGGGTGCTCCTGAGATGCCTTCGCAGCCTGTGGCTGGTGTTTGCAAGAATGAGGAGGAGGGAGCGAGCCAACAGGGAGAAGGGGGGGGGTACATGCAGGGTGGCAGGCGGTGCTCAGAGAGGGCTCAAAAGAGAATGCTGTCACATACACAGGGGCAGGAGGGCAGTGATGATGGTGGGGGAGTGCTGCAGGGATTGTCTGGAGCTGGTACCTCTGCTGAGCCCGAAAGTCAGAGAGGGAGGGTGCAGGGACGGGGCAGAGGGACGGAGCTTATGGGGCGGGGGGGCAGTTTGGAGGCGAGCTTGGGGGGAGGGGGTGGTAGTCCGAATGGAGAGGAGGAGGAAGAGGTGGAGGGGTTGGGGACAGACCAGAGCTGCCAGAGCCCGCAGTCTGTGCCCTGGACAAAGGAACAGGGTGATGCTCTGGTCAGGTGCGTGTTTTCATGCAAATGTTGGTGTGAAGGTAAATGTTTGCAATCGGGGAGAATTGATGCCCAATTAAAGGTAGACGTAGACTATGGCTCCACGGGGATAATTATAAAATGTGCCTTGTACTGAATGTGCCTTGTACTAAAATAGGTGGAGTATCCTTATTTGCCTCTTACTGTGTACACCCAGCCGTGCTCATCAATACAGCTGTGCAAATTGTTGTCCTTGTTGAAAATTTTTACTTGATTCCTCACCTGTCAGTTTGCTTTTCCTTACCAATATGCGTCCCTCTCAACTAATTGCAAAGAAACATGCTTGCCACTGTGTGTGTTTGTGTTTGCATGTGTGTATTTGAGTGCGTGTTTGCATGTGTGTGTATGTGTGTGCGTGAGCATGTGTGTGTGTGTGTGTGTCTGCGTGTTTGTGTACATGTGTGTATGTATGTGCATGTGCTTGCAGAAACACGCTCATATTTCTGTCATGTGCTGCTCTAAGGTAGTGTGCTTTGTATGTTGCAGGCTTGTGGGTCAGTACGGTGAGGCCAGGTGGAACTGGGTTTCACAAGAGCTCAACAGCATGTTTGCTGGCTGCCGACGCACCAGCAAGCAGTGCCGAGAGAAGTGGAATTACCAGCTGTGCCCATCCGCTAGGAAAGGAGTAAGTATGGACTGACTACCTATGGTTTTGAATGGGGATTTCTGTTTAAGCTGACACTACGCAACCGGCCCAGCCACATCTGTCCTTGTATCATAATAGTCGAGCAGCTACAAAAATGCCATTGTGCGCTTTTGCTGCCTTATCACCATACGCTCTCACAGCACGCACGCCAATTGTGCTCGCTTGCCGCATCTTTCCTGCTCCGCACTATACCCGCACCACACCCTTTCAAATGCACACAAAAGCACTCACTTTCACATACGCACAAACAAATTTACACAATTATACGCACTTGCACACACGTGCAGCATCCTGGGCTGCCATGGACAGCTGCAGAGGAGCAGATCTTAGTGGATGCCCACAAAGCGCAGGGTAATCGCTGGAGTGACATCAGCCGCCAGCTGCCAGATCGCACCGAGACAAATGTCAAGAACCATGTGCGTTTTGGTCTTGAGTTGGAATTGTGCGTCAGCTGCCAACGTGGAAGAGTTGCTGTTGTTGCCTACCAGACCAACTATGGCCATTTGTGAGAATAGCAGCGCTGATTTGATGGTAATGCATTCTGTCATGCCTAGTATATTCTCAATACACTTGATGTCAGAAAATGGTGGAACACAAAAACGAAAGGGGCAATTCCGCCTCCCAAACCAAAGCCCTTCCACATCTTTCCTCAAGTCCATCAACCTTTCTCAAGCAAAGCATCCCCCGGCGCCTTTCTTTAGCAACTGAAGCAACATAATCTCCGTTACATTACATATCAGTGCAACCGCTTTCCCCTTCCATGCAGTGGAACACTGCACTGCGGCGCAAGCATCCTGCACGGTGCAGCAACACGCAAATATCCGTTATTGACCAGTACCAGCACAACTACGGGTTCAAGACCTTTTCAATGGTGAGGCGTGTAAGCAGCAAAGCCTGGTATGAGTATCATAATGGCTGTGCTGGGACTCAGGACAAAGCAAGAGTGCAGGTATCTGGGGGAAATACAGAAACAGGGGCCGTTTCTATTATAAAGCACAGATGTATTCGGGTGCGTATACAGTGTATACGACACATGCACACAATGCGCACACACTCACACACACACAGACGCACACACATATACACACTCGCTCACACTCCATGGCCACACACAAACACACACAGACGCACACAAGTGTGCACAGATAACAGATAAGCACACACAGGCATACATAACACAAGCACGCACGCGCACACACACACACACACAGGAAGCGCTCAGGGGCTTGCCCACCCATGGATCCAATGGCATGAGCCATTCCAGGACCTCCAGCCCTTCCATCATTGATTCTGCCACGAGGGGACGAGTTACTTTCAAGCACACAACTCCAGGGCGCGTCCATACCCAAGATCACCACTTATCTGGCTCCCCACAGCTGTCAGGTAAGGCCTCTATGCTGATGCGTGATCTCCCAAAAGACCACCAATTGAGCAGTGCCATAAGATTGATATTCCCCCTTTAAAGTGGCTGAGACGAAGCATTACAGCAACGCCCGCTGTTCTCCTGTTTGAAAGTGCAAAAGGTTACAGCATTACAATTACAATTTACACTAGTGAGGCCAGGGAAGCACATCCCGTCCAGAAGCTGGAAAAGCTAACAAGATTTTGGGCTGTCCTTCCGGGGCTTAGAAAACTTGAACTCTACACCCTTATCCTACGGAACAGTTCAAAGCCTGGTCCGGGTCTCCCGCAAGTCGCAGAGGCTGTCGCCGTCCGGAGACCTGGTAAAATTCCAGGCAGTAAAATTTTAAATGACGCAGAGATTGACACTGTGAGAATGGCAGGAAGAGGGAAGGGTCAGTCAACAGCTGGGAGGGGGGGAGGTCAGCCACCCCAGGAAGAGCTCCCCTCCCGACTAGACCTCCCTGCAAAGCCTTTGATTGCTGGGCTTGACCGCTTACATGGCAGCTTGCACCTTGCACCGCTTAAAACTGAATGAGAATAAATCCCTCCAGATGGAAGCTCCCCCCCTCCCCCCTGCACCTGGCCCTGATGGGGCTGGCAAGCATGCAAGCACACCAAGCGAGGGAGGAACGAAGCAGGAGCAAGGCCTCTGCTTTGCCTCTGCGCTTTCACAATTTCTGTCGTGCAGGCTGGTTGGCACCCACCCAAGGTCGCTCCCCTTGGCAACGAGAGGCTTGTGCGGTGCAAATCACAGAAACAGGGAGAAGTATGTGGCCAGAAATTTCATGCAGAAATATTGGCTGGAAATCAGACCCACCGTTTCTGTTTGATATAACGAACCTGCACGCTTTCCACTTTTAAGTAGTCAAGAGCCTTAGTTAGACACATCCAAGCACCCCTGCACACTCAGTTTGTGGCGGGAGGGGCTTAGGCTAAGGCTGTGGCTGAGGCTGAAGCTGAAGCTGAGGCTTAGGCTAAGGCTGTGGCTGAGGCTGAAGCTGTGGCTGAGGCTGAAGCTGAAGCTGCACAGTGCTCAGAAGCAGGGAAAGAGAGGTGAGGGGTTTACATGCAGCAATAGCCACTCTCTACTCTCTACACTCATGATGGATGCCTTTTAAGGGGCATGTGAGGGGTGGAGGCTTGCTCTTGGAGCCGCGCGATCGCCCCACAGGCCTCTTCCCAGCCTCGCCCCTTGCCTTTGCCTCTTCCTTTTGCAGCTCGCTGAGCTGCCTCTCCCTCTGCAGCTTCTCACGGTCCCTATGCTGAGCTCCTCTTGCAGCTCCTTGAGCAGCCAGCCTTTCATCTGGGGACTGAGGCTTCAATCACCCGGCCAGGGGGTTCACGTGGCGCAGTTAGAGCTCATTTCGATTTTCACCCTCGAAACTACTATAAGTAATTAATTTATCTCTTCAAATTCAGTTCGGAAAGGCCTCCAAAAATAATAAAAAATTTCGTTTTCTGGCCAAATAATTAATAATTAATTAAATTCCGAAGTGATCGTAAACAAACGGTATATATATACAATTCATATACGGTAATTTTGGCAGGGAAATCACCGAATATACGTCCATATACGATGTATATATACGGTTCTGGCCAACCCTAAAAAGACTTTTTGCTGAGGGCTTTGTTCCTGAAGGTCGATCAGGAGGAGATGGGTGTGCTTGAAGACAGTATTGATGAAGAGTCTGAGCCAGAACCGCAATGTAGACCAATGCCCTTGACTCCTACATCATCAGCTTCTTTCAGTGCCTCAAAGGATACTGCATTGCGCACGGGGGATTGCGCAGGAGAACTTGTAACACCCTGTATAATTATAAAAACAATTCTGGGACACCCTGAAATATTTCACAGGCTGTTTTGGGTCTTCCCGAATGATTTGGGTACCGTACATAAAGTATATCACCGCCCCTAATTATTGTTTTTTAGAGGGGGCGGTGACATATTACTCGTGAAACGATGGTAAAATATACCGTAGGTTCACGATCACTTCGGGACCACACATTTTAAATTTTCGATTTTAGTTCGTGAGGGGGTCTGGGGGTTTATTTTCGAGTTCGAATCCAGTTCGGGCAGGGCCTGTCAGAATTTATTTTGTGAATTCGAGAGACCCCCACTGTTGGCTGCTGCTGCTGCTGCTGCTGCTGTGCAGGCTGATGGGCAGACTGCCCATTGGCTGCATGGGGAGAACCACTGCTGAGTGCTTGCACAGGTGCTTCCCTCAATCAAAGAAGCAACCCTCTTACCCACTTTTAATCTTCACTAACTATGTGTGGATGCCCCAAGGAAAGGGCCTGGAGGGCCTGTGAGAGGAGGAGGCTTGTTCTTGGAGCAGCATGCATGGACGCCCCACGGGCCTCTTCACAGCCGCGCCCCTTGCCTTTGCCTATGCCTCTGCCAGCTCCCTGAGCTGCCTCTCCCTCTGCAGCTTCTCATGGTCCCTCTGCTGAGCGGCCAGTCTCTCAGCTGGGGACAGGGGTTCGAAGAACGGGTTAGGAGTTCACAACCAGGGCACGCTGGGAGCTAATTCTTAAAACCTCCCTGAAAACCACTTAAAATAATTAATTTATCACTTCGAATATAGTTTGGAGAGGGCCCCAAGAATTAGCAAAATTTTCCGTTTTTTTGCCAAATATTTATTTAATTTCCGAAGTGATCGTGAACCTACAGTATATTTATTTCTAGGGGGAGCGGTTCGGGTTCCTAGGGGGGCGGTAGCGAATAATAATTCGTTCAAAGTGACGAGCGGAGAGGATGCCCCCCCTGCTCCGCCTCCACCTTCCCCCCCAGACCGCCTGCAGCAGACAAGAGCGGACCGGGCTGAGCAAGAGGCAATTGAGCGCAAGAACAAGGACTCGTAGCCATGCAGAACTCGCAACCTTGTTTTGACCCCACAGGATTGTACAGTTGGCACTGCATTGGCATTCTGTGGTTATGCAACCCATAAAGTTGACAGGGATGCAAGCCTGCTGCAGGCGCACAACGTGCACATACATGCGCAGGTGCACACACACACACACACACACACACACACACGCACACACACATGCACAGGCGCACACACTTACACAGGCGCACACACGCACACACACGTGCACATGCGCGCGCACACACACACACATACACACACACATACACACATACACACGCACACACACGCACACACACACGAGCACACACACGCACACACACACATGCACACACTCTAGTTATAGCACCCAAGCAGCACGCAAAGCTAGCACACTCATGCAGCAGCAGTAGCAGCAGTGACAGCAACAACAGCAAGAGTGGCTTACTCCTTTGAGAGGGGGTGGTTGCTCAATACTACTTTATAATAAATAGTTCTTGGGGGGGTGGTTGCTGTTATTTCTGTAAATAAAAGTTTTTTGGGGGGGGGGGGGTGAGTACATGTACGTACGGTACCCAATGTACTTCCCTAGTGCAGGCAAAGACGCGCGCACACACACACACGCACACACACACATATATACACAAAAACAAACACATACAAGCGCATGCATAACACACACAGGTAGCATCACTCCAGTCTCACTGGCTGGCGGCGCTGCCAGGCCACTTGCACGCAGCCCTCTCGGTCCATGCGGCCCTTCTCCAGGAATTCTCTGCTCTACCGACACCAACGCTGCTGCTGCTGCTGGAGGTGGTGGTGACCTAGAGGGTCAAGCCAGCTGGATGACCGGACCTGGTCCGTCAGGTTTTCAGGCACCCCCTGCACATGGCACGCCTGCCCGCAAGCCTTGTGGCCCTGCAGCAAGCAGCAAGGACTCCCCGCACACGCCAATGCGTGCAGTGGGTGTTAAGCCAGTAGCATCAGAAAACGCAGGGCAAGCAAGTTTGGATGAGAGGGGCGGATACTCTTCAAGCTTGCCGGTGCGTCAGCAGCGGCAACAGCAGCAGCACAAGCAACGGAGACAGCAGCAGGCAGGTGGCAGCTTTTTTAGGGCAGGGGCAGGTGATGTGTTGAAGGATGAAGAAGGTTGCACGGGAGTGGGTGAATGTCGGGATGCTGAGGTAGTGGGGGAGCTGGCAGGGGAAAGCTTGACACAACCCCCTCCTTTGATCAGAGAGGCCACAGAAGAGGAGGACGCAGGCACCCTTGAGGCTGCAGGCATCCTGCAGGTGTGTACGTGCTGTTGTGTATGGCTGGCCTAAAGCACGTCAACATCAACAAGGCCGCAAGTTTTTAAACACAGCAAGAGAATGCATTGCAAGAGATGATTATTTTAACCTGTTTTGCTGGTCATTGAACAATCTGGCTTTGACATGCTGAGGGCTGTGATGGTTCTACCTGACAGAGGGCTCTCTGTGGTAGGCAGCTGCTGTCAAATGAGCTAGTGAATTTCCTCGATCACTATGAGATGGGAAGGTCGTTCTACGGGGACCATCCAGGTAGAAGCCTGCTGTTGTTAGTTAGCAATCATCCTTGCGTGCCTTTTGACAACTCGAGGCTGCAGTGAAGGGGGGAAATAAAGGTGCTGTAAGTACATACAAAGCAATACATAAAAATGCATTCAATACTAGTTGTTTCAATCAGGGATGTGTCACACGGCGTATTCGTATTTAGCGCGTATTCTACGATTAGGAGTTTTGCCAGGTTTTGGCGCTTTTTGGCCTTTTAAGGCAATTCCTAGCCCAGAAACGGCCTTCCAGCGAGCTTGCAATCCCATTATGTAGTAAATTAATGGAAAAGAACTGGAAAGGTTTTGGTGATTTTGGGGCGAATTGGGTCCAAATCAGCACTCCAAAATTGCTTTAAAATAGGTCCAATTATAGAGATCCTTGATCACTTGGTAACACAAAAATCTAAATATAAATAAATTTCCGTATTTAGTTCGTGAGGGGATCTTTTCTTAAATCGAAAGGACTTCGTGAGGGTCCTGTCGGGAATTGATTTGTGAATTCGAGATCCCCACACTGTTGGCTGCTGCTGGGCAGACTGCCCATTGGCTGCATGGGGGAAATGACAGCTGTGAGTGCTAGCACGTGTGCTTCCCTCAATCAGAGAAGCAACTTTCTCTTACCACTTGCCGTCTTCACTAACTCCGTGTGGATGCCCCAGAGGAAGAGCATGAAGGGGCTGTGAGAGGAGGGGGCTTGCTCTTGGAGCGAGCAGCATGCATGGGCGCCCCACGGGCCTCTTCATCACAGCCTCGCACAGCCTCGCCCCTTGCCTTGCTTTTTGCTTCTACCAGCTCCTTGAGCTGCCTCTCCCTCTGCAGCTTCTCATGGTCTCTCTGCTGAGCAGCCAGCCTCTCAACTGGAGACTGGGGCTTGAAGAACAGGACCAGGGTGGTACACTGGCACGCTGGGAAGCCATTTCAAAATCATCCTTAAAACCACTGAGTATTTAATTTATCACTTCGAATTCAGTTTGAAAAGTGCTCTGAGAATTATCAAAATTTTTGGTCAAATAATTACTGGTCTCTTAAACACTTCGTGTCCTAGACCTTTGCATTGCTGGAAAAACTAAGAGCCTTATAGCTTAGGAATTTAAACCTTTTTCCAGAACCTTTTGTCGCCAAATCGAGTTAGTACCTCAAGACGAGTAGGATGTACTTTTCGATAATCAAGCAGTGTCCTGGTTGGAAAATGGCACCATTTGTTTGGGCTCCTGAACACAAGAACTAGATAAATGGAAAGAAGATGATATCTTAAGACAAACCGACCCTAGGCCATGGCTTTTGGCGACGCCAGGAACGCAAGTCTGTTTGCCGAGCGGAGCCGTGTTGTTGCATGTTTGCAATGAGCAGGAAGTTAAACTTAATATCGCTGGAGCACAGTTGCATTCCGGCCATTTGCTGTTGTAATGACGCGTCGTGCGGAGAGAGCACTGCCCGGGATGGAGAACGGCAAGTCTCAGAGTTGCAACAGGCCTGCACCATCCTTCTTCCTTGCTTTGCACTTTCTTTGCATGCATGACAGTGGGCACACATATCAGGTCAAACACAGGACCTTGATGATGCAGGAATGCAATGAGCACCGGCTCTTGGCTCTGCACCAAGCTTCAGGTACCTCCTCCATCCTGTGGTTGTTGTTTGTGTCACACACACACACACACACACACACACACACACACACACACATCTGCCCCCTACCATCACCTGTCCCTGCACTCTTCTCCTGTCTGACAGGCCTTGCAGGGTCTACAGTGTTTGCATGGCAACGATGCTTTGACCCCTGAGGAAGATCTCCCACATCTTGATCAGCGCAGCAGGGAGGAGCAGGCAGCAGAGGTTGGGGAAAATCACACTTATGAGCAGGATGAAGTCAGAGAAGATGGTGGTGGGGACCGCCCACTGACAGGCCAAAAACGCAGGAGCGGGTCCGTCTCCATAGACAGCCCGACAGTTTTCATTGGAGATGGGAAACAGATAGCGAGCCTGGCGCATGGAAGGGTTAAGAGGCAGCGCAATCACCGAGGAGCACTGCAGCTTCTGCTGCCCTGTCTCAGTCATAGCAGGAAAAATGGCAGGGGAACTGACAGGGGATAGTATTGCATAAGTGAGTAATAAATAACGACATTCATCCACAAACCTGATTTCTCTGGGTTTCCTCTTTTTCTTCTCAATAAAAATTGTTTTTACCAGTCTATTCATCTTCAGATGTTGTTCTGCTTTCTTTATTGTTGGTGTTTAAGGCTAAAGAAAGTATGTTCATGCAAGGAAGTAGATGGTCTAATGGTTGGTGGCTGGGAACAATAGCATCTCTGGTAGTTTACTATTTCAGTTGTGTAATACTATGGTAGTAAGTATTCTGTAATTACCTTGCACAGTCATGGCCTTTTATATCATTTGAAGATTTATACGTAACCACAATTGCTTCCATTTTGACAGATTGGGGGTGCTGGTGATCAGCACCGGCATCAACTACCAAATGGAAAGGAAAACACATAGGCTGTGAAAATTACTTCCTGCGTTAGTTTTTAGGGTTACAAGGTTTACAGAGTTACAAGGGTTACAAGGATGGCCTACAGCCCGAGACTCTGGCTGATGGCAATTGGCTGGTGAAACAAAATCAACCAGTGTCGAAAATTGAAACTAAATCTGACACAAACTTGAGGAGTCTGTATGAGTCTTGATTCAGGAATGCATTGATCTCAAAATCAGTGATACTGTGATGACAAGCCAAGAAAGGAACAAATTCAGAGCTCGAAGGAGCAAACGCACGCAGAATCTTAAACATTCCTTCAAAAAGGTCTCTATATCTCATGCGCAGCTCGCACACTTCAGCACACTTGCAAAAGAAAAGCACATGCTTCTCATCTTGAACTTCTCCACACTCACATTTATCACAGATGCTAGAACCACCATGCCATTTGCAAGACTCCACTCTCAAATGGTGTGCACGCAATCTGAACCTGCTGAAATTCCTCAACACATGTTTGTCCAGATCCTTGTACAAGTAGGAAAAATAAAAAAATAGAGCCACTGTGCTCGTTGCAGTGGCTCTCTCAATTTTTGTCGGGTCTGGCGACCTGTGTTGGTATGCATGGTTATCAGGAGACCAGCCTCGCCGTCTCCTCTTCACGTGGCGC